>Ga0208375_1000972_pt1 | contig 35493 bp, 38 predicted proteins | sample RifOxyD1_FD_184038 | JGI IMG/M metagenome (GOLD analysis project Ga0208375, IMG submission 184038) | Soil microbial communities from Rifle, Colorado - Rifle Oxygen_injection D1 (SPAdes) | ecosystem: Environmental > Terrestrial > Deep subsurface > Rock core/Sediment | place: Rifle, Colorado... | reverse complement strand
AAAACGGCAAAAACTTTATTATGACCAAAGGCATAACGAGTAATTCCTAAATGCGATGCCAGGCCGGCGTTTGGATAACAAGAAGCCCATCTGGTTAATTCCACGATATCCGGTTTAAAAACACCCATAAACCATTCATCGTCTATATCAAAATATCGTTCTAAGGGAATTCCCTCATTACAGCTAAATTCTAAACCGGAAGTGCCGACAATAACTCCGTTCCTTAGAACAATAACATGATGCCCCGCCGGCGAAGGACGAACCCCAAATTCATTCAGATACTTTTTAGCAATTAATTTTTCAATTTCCCGCCATTCATTATCGGTTTCGCAAATCTTAACTTCCAAGATATCGGTCATTTTCCCGCCCGATTTTGATTTTCCGGAACAATAACGGCTTTCATATGGCCGGCGTCAAAACTGAGATATCCCGGCGTTTTCGGAATATTTACCGTGTTGCGTTTACCCGGCGAAATTTTTTCTCCAAGCAAATAAAGAAGAATGTGGTTGGCGAGAAAACCGCCGGCCATAATCGGATTGGTGGAGATAATAGAAGCCCGTCCCTCTTCAAAAAGCCGCTTTTCCAAGGCCTTTACGGTGCCGTGCCCGACATCAATAAAATATTCCGGAAGCTCTGGCGCAAAAGTTCCGTTAACCGCTTTTAAAATCCGCCACCTCTCTTCGGGACTGGCCTTTTTATTTTGAAGCTTCTTTTGCAAGATTTTAGCTTCCTTATAAGTTAAGCCCAAAGAGTCTTCAACCCGCATACTATCATGAGTGAATTTAAAAAGAAAAGTCCGGTGTCCGACGGTATCGGCGCACAAAATTGTAATTTTTTTGTTCCGGGCGGCTTGGTGAAAAAGAATGCGGGCGGCAACCGCCCAAAATTCAATCTCGTCGCAGACCACGTCGCAGCCGTTTAAAAAACCGGAAACGCTTTCTTCGCAGATACCGCCGGGATATACGAGAAGCGTCGTGTCATCGGTAGTTTCCCTGATTTTTTTGGCTGTTTCAATAGCCTTGCTTTTTCCAACGGTTATCCGTGTTGCGGCAAACTGGCGATTAATGTTTGAAACATCAAACGACTCGCAGTCGGCAATCCTGACCTCGCCTATTCCCAGACGAACAAAAATTTGACCGAGCAATCCGCCCATGCCACCGCAGCCGGCAATGCCAATGGTTATTTTCCTAAGCGCTTCCTGCTCTTCTTTGGTAATCCAGCCGATATTTCTATCCACGCGCTCCCGGTAATAATTTTCATCCGGGTTTTTCGGCAGCAAACGATAAGCGGCGTTTAAATCCGGATTGTCCGGCAAATCAAAGCATTCAATCAGCCGGGTCGCCTTCTTCATTTCATCGCTCCTTTTTTTAAATTTTTAAAGAACTAAAAACCAGCGGCCGCTGGTTTTTAGTTTATTAAAATTACGATTAAATATTCTTAAAGAGAAACTTAAACTTTCATAATAAAAAAATTAAATTTTATTAAAACTATTCCATCTTATAGCCATAACCATGAACGGTGTGTAAAAGTTTTCTTCCGTGATTTTTATCAATTTTTTCTCTCAGAAATCTGACGTGAACGTCGACGGTATTGGTGAAAGGATCAATATTCATATCCCAGACATGCTCTAAAATCATGGTTCGGGTTAGCATGGTTCCGACGTTTCTCATAAAATATTCCAGCAAAGAAAATTCTTTTTTATTTAATTTTATCGGTTTATCGGCGCGAACAACAGTGTGAGACAGAACATCCATTTCCAGATCGGCCAATTTTAACTTAGGCCCGATAACTTTTTTTTCCCGCCGGAGTAGGGCCCTGGTTCTGGCTAAAAGTTCTTCAAAAGAAAATGGCTTGGTTAAATAATCATCGGCTCCGATATTTAAGGCGCCCACCTTTGTGGGCATGTCATCTTTGACGCTTAATATAATAATAGGAAAAGTTTTCCCGGATCGGCGCAGTTGCCGGCAAACTTCCAAGCCGTCCTTTTTCGGCAATTTAATATCCAATACCGCCAAATCATAATCGTTAATATGGGAGCACTTTAAGCCTTCTTCGCCGTCAAACGCGCAGTCAACCGCAAAATTTTCGGCAGTTAAGCCTTTTTTTATAAAGCTGGCAATTTCTTCTTCGTCTTCAATAACCAAAATTCTCATAATTTATTTATTTTTTCAACCGCAAAGAATTTAAAACCACCGACACGGAGCTGAAAGCCATGGCGCCGCCGGCCAAGATCGGATTTAAAAGAATCCCCCAAACGGGCCATAAGACCCCGGCCGCCACCGGAATTAAAACAATATTGTAAATATAAGCCCAAAAAAGATTTTGCTTGATATTTCTTAAGGTTTGCCGGCTTAATTTTATCGCTTCATAAATTCCCATCGGGTCTCCGGAAATCAAAGTGATGTCGCCAGATTCAATGGCAATATCGGTGCCGGTGCCGATGGCAATGCCGACATCGGCTTCGGTTAAAGCCGGCGCGTCATTGATGCCATCGCCGACCATTGCAACTTTTCTTGCCCCAAGTCCTGTCGAGGGGTCGCCGCGTTGGAGCTCTTTTATTTTTTCCGATTTTTCCTGAGGCAAAACTTTAGCCATAATATTTTTTATTCCGATTTTTTCGCCCATGGCTTTGGCCGTCCGCTCATTGTCGCCGGTAATCATCCAAACCTCCAAACCGAGATTTTTTATCAACTTAATTGATTCGGCAGTGGTTTCTTTAAGAGTATCAGCAACGGCAACGGCTCCCAGTAGCTTATCAGACGCTAAAATCATCGCGGTTTTGCCGGTTTCTTCAAGTTTTTCAAGCTGTTTTTCGTGGAGAGCGGTAATTTCTATATTTTTTTCTTCCATCAGCGCCCGGTTGCCAAAAAATAATTTTTGCAGTTTGCCGTTTATATTTACATCGCCTTCCAGCCCCTTGCCGGGAGTGGCTTTAAAATTATTTATCGGAAAAAGCTCAATTCTTTCGCTTTCGGCCTTTTCTCTTATAGCTTTATCAAGCGGATGGGAAGATGATTTCCCCAAACTTGCCGCGAATGCCACAATAGCCTTGGCAATGGGATGCTCGGAAAATTTTTCAAGCGACGCGGCGTATTTTAAAACCTCGTTTTCTTTGGTCTCTTCAACCCGTTCAACTTTCTTCAGGGTTGATCCTGAGTTTATCGAAGGATCAAAAGCAATGACATCAGTTACAGCGGGTTCGCCTTTGGTTAAGGTGCCGGTCTTGTCCAGCACCACGACATTAATTTTACCCGCCAGTTCCAGGGCCTCGGCGTCTCTGATAATAATTCCTTTTTCCGCGGCCTTGCCAGTGCCGACCATGATGGCGGTCGGCGTAGCAAGCCCCAAAGCGCAGGGGCAGGCAATCACCAAAACCGCCACGGCATTTATCAAAGCGAAACCCAAAGACGGCGCCGGGCCCCAAATAAACCAGATAATGAATGAAGTGATGGAAATCAGTAAAACAACCGGCACAAAATAACCGGTTATCTGATCGGCTAATTTTTGAATCGGCGCTTTAGATGCCTGCGCTTCTTCAACCATTTTGATTATTTGAGAAAGAAATGTTTCTTTGCCGACTTTAGTCGCCTTAAACTTAAAAGCGCCGGTTTTATTGATAGTGGCGCCAATGACTTTGTCGCCAACTTTTTTATCAACCGGCATTGATTCGCCGGTAACCATTGATTCGTCAATTGCCGAGTTTCCTTCAATTATTACGCCGTCAACCGGGATTTTTTCTCCCGGTTTAACCAAAATAATATCTCCGACTTTAACATCTTCAATCGGCATTTCCATTTCATTACCGTCTTCGTGCCCGCCTGCCGGCGAGGCAAGAATAATATGAGCGGTTTTTGCTTGAAGCTTTAAAAGCTTTTTAATCGCTTCCGAAGCCGAACCTTTGGCTTTAGCTTCCAAATATTTTCCTAAAATGACCAGCGTAGTAACCACCGCCGCCACGTCAAAATAAACTTCAAATCCGCTTCTGCCGGCAAGTTCTAAAAATACAACGGAAGAACTGTAAAAAAACGCGGCGCCGGTGCCCATTGCCACCAGCGTGTCCATATTGGCGGTGAAATTCTTCAGGCCAAACCAGGCGCCGCGCCAAAATTGCCAGCCGACCCAAAACAAAACCGGAGCGGTAAGAATAAATAATAGTAAAAACCTCGGCGACGTTCTAATAATTTTTCCCACTATCGGAACAAATTCCGGAAAACTTAAAATCATCACTAGAACCGATAAAATAGCGCCTATAATAAATTTCTTTTTTAAAAGCGCGATTTCCGATTCTTTTAGCATTTTATGATGGTCGTGTTCCGCTTCACTGCCGGGTTTTGTTTCCATTGCTATATGTCCGCCATGAACACTTTTGGCTGATACATTGTCTGCTTGAATCATCAATTTATAACCGGTTCCGGCAACGGCGTTTTTTAAAATTTCCGGCGTTGCCGGTTCTTCGTACTCCACCATTGCCTTTTCCGACATCAAATTAACCGAGGCGTTTTTAACGCCCGACACTTCTTTTAGCGTCCGTTCAATCGTAAGCGCGCAAGCCGCGCAATGCATCCCTTGAATTACAAATTGTTCTTTTTTCATTATACCGATTATATTAGGCGGTTTTCATAAACCGATTGTGAAGCCAGGCAAAAACATACGCGGTAATGTAGGTAAGAACAATTACCTCAACAAATCCGTATATTGCTTCCGGCCAGCCGACTAACCCCGCTTCCAGATTCACGAGATGAACCATATAGCTGAAAAGTTTCATCGCCAAATCCGGCGCCAAAGCGACAAGAGTGGCACAAATAACATACCAAACTCCCATTACCGCGCTGGCCGCCAGCGAAAATTTATTTTTATCAAGTTCCATATTTATATTTTAATTTAATTTTTAATAATCCGACCTTTATATTATATAACACATCCTTGACCTTGATTGTTAACAGGGAGCACGACTTGGCTTAAAATATTTTGATAACCGGAAGCGCTAGAATAATTTGACCCCAAAATTTCTTTTGGATCGGCGTCTTCCCAATTAATATTTTTCTTTTCCTTCAAATATTTGGCGATTATTAAATAAGTGTCGGGAAACCAATATGAATTTACGGCAAGCGCGGTTTTATACATATCGCTTTCAGAAACGCCTTGTGAAGCCATAAGTTCTAAAAGCCCCAGCATCGCCATCCCGTGATTGCAATCGGGAAAATAGGTTGGATTATCACAGCAGGGGCGATATATATTTTTTGATACCTCTTCAACTAGTTTTTGCTGTTCGGGTGTCAGTTTAATAAATTCGTGACGAGAATAATGATTTATTGTATTCCCTTTCGCAATTGTCCAGCCGCCGGTTGAGGCAAACCCTCCGGCTCCACCATAACGGGAATCCATCATCGGTCCTTTTTCTAAAATTTCATTTTTATTGCCGAGCCCCAGCGCCCATAGCAGATTTAAAATAAAACCGGCATTTTCTTGGGTGATTTTTAATTTTCCGGTCTCCTCTTCCAAAAGTTGTTTTTTCTCACTTGTTAACCCGCCTCTCTGCGCGTAAATCGCTTCAAGTTTGGCGCGATCAATGACGCCGGCGTTTATCATCCGCGCCCCAAGATTGCCCCAAACGATAGGTAATTCAATAGAAGATACCTGTATTGCCCGATCCGGCTCTGAAATTTTGGTTTCTGCCGGGTTAAACCACGCGTAAACGACAATAATTGCCGAAAGCGCAACAGCTGTTGGTATTAAGTAATTTTTACTTTCATTCATTTTATTTTCCGCCAGGGGCGGATCCGCCTTCGGCGGAAATCCCTAAAAGTTCCACTTCGAAAATCAAAGTGGCGTTTGGCGGGATTGCGCCGCCGGCGCCGCGAGAGCCGTATGCCAAGTCAGATGGAATTGTAAGTTTTCTTTTTTCGCCGACTTTCATTCCCTTTACTCCGATATCCCATCCTTTTATCACTTGTCCGGCTCCCAAAGTAAATTCGAAAGGAATCCCGCGGTCAACGCTGGAATCAAATTTTGTTCCATTTACAAGCATGCCTGTGTAATGGACATAAACAGTGTCGCCGTTTTTGACTTCTGTTCCGGTTCCTTCTTTCAATATTTCTATTTTTACCCCTCCATCCACACTGATTTGCGGCGTTTTCCGGTATTTTAAAAACAGGAGCCCGCCAATGGCAATAATTATTAAACTTATGATTATAATCATATTTTTCATATATAAATATGTTAGCAAAAATTTTAAAAAAACAAAACCCTTATAATATAGTCATTATAAAAAATCAAATACCTTAATTCCTGCGGCCGCAAGAATTAAAGTATGCAAGATAAAATGTAAAAACAAATTATTTTTCGATTTCTATAACTTTCTGCCTTGAGGCAAAGCCGGAAATGAGCCGGACTTTAGAAAGCGAAACGCCGAAATGCTTTGCCAGTGCTTCAATAATCGCCGCGTTAGCACGCCCTTTAACCGGCGGCTCTTTGACGCAAATTTCAAAATTGGTTTCACTTAATTTTTTGATTGATTCTACTTTGCTATTAGGTTTTGCTTTAACAAAAATTTTCATATCGTTTAGTTAAGTAAAAAACAAAGTATGCCGACAACATACCGATAGCGGCGCCGGCCAAAATATCTAAAGGATAATGGACGCCGGAAGTAATGCGGGCAATACCCATAACCACAGCTGCCGTAAAAAATACCCAGCCCCATTTTTTATTGTAAAAATAAATAGCCATTGCCAAAGCGAAGAAAAACGCCGCGTGGCCCGACGGAAAAGAGCAATTAGCGTCTTCGGCAAGCTGATTTACTGTATAAGCCATGAACGGCCGCGGCCGACAGTAAAAAAAACGGATGATTTCGGTGATAACAAGCCGCGATAAAACGACCGAAATCGCAACTGTTAAAAATACTTTTATCCTATCTCTATAAAACGGCGCCAAAAAAAGAATCGCGAAAAAAAGTACCGCTACAAAATATCCAAAATAATCGGCAAAAAAAACCGCAAACCAATCAAAAACCTCCGATTTGCCGGATAAATTATTGAATAAATAAAAAAGTTTAATATCGTAAGCCATTTCAAATTTCTCCATTATAAACCACTTTATATATAACGCCGGCTTTATCGTCAGAAATATACATAGTGCCTCCGGGCTGAACCAGAATATCAACGGGGCGGCCAAGCACGCCGCTTGAAGTTAGCCAGCCGGTTATAAAATCTTCGGTTCCGAGATAATTCCCCTTGCTGTCAAGTTTTATTCGTACCACCTTATAACCGGTCGGAACGCTGCGATTCCAGGAGCCATGGTAAGAAACGAAAAGATTATACCAATACCCTTTCGGCCAGCCCTCCTCGGGAACAAAGGCGAGGCCCAGCGGCGCCGAATGCGCCTGAAGGTCAATATGGCTCGAAATAGGTTCAAACGCGTAGATCGGAATCCCAGTCGTCCAGGAATGGTCTTCTATATTTTTTCCGTAAAACCACGGCCAGCCGTACCAGCCGCCTTCTTGAATAATATTAATTTCATCCGGCGGTATATTATCTCCCAAAAGATCGCGTCCCATTTCGGTTGCCCACATCTTTCCGTCAACGTAACTCCAAGTGAAAAAAACTGCGTTCCTTAGGCCTCTGGCAAATTCTTTAAAATCGCCGCCGTCCTTATTCATTGAAAATATTTTGGCGCGCCGATTATCTTGTTCGTTGCAAACATTGCAAGACGAACCTATTGAAACATAAAGACGATTGTCCGGCCCAAAACCGAGAGTGCGGGTAAAATGCCCCCCGCCCGAAGGCAGATCAGCGATTTTATGCGGCTTGTCTTCGGTGTAAAGCCGAACTTTGGATATTTTATCCTCCTCGGCGAAATAAAGAACAAGCGAATCCTGCGGGTCAAACGCCAGGCCATGCGGTTTTTTCAAGTTTTTGAAAATTTCGGACTTGTTTTTTACCGTCCCGTCTTCAATTTCCAACATGGTAATTTTACCTTCGCCCGTCTGGCTGACCCAGATGTTTCCCATCCCGTCCGTCGCCATCACCCGCGCGCCGGATAGGCCTTTGGCGAAAATTGAAATAGAAAATCCTTCCGGCAATTTCAGCGGAAACGGCGTTTGGTTTTTTTCAACAATTTCGGCTATATCCTCCGGCGGCGGACTTACGGACGGCCAAATCCCCATCAGATTTTTGTAATAAAAAAATGCCGCAACGGCAGCGGCTGCCATCAAAACCGCAATTAAAATAATCGCCTTTTTCATCAAAATTATTTTATCACAGAACCGGTAAATAATAAAAAAGCGACCGTACTCGGTCGCGAGCCCTTTATGCGGGACTAGTGGTTAAAAAATAAAAATTTTCACCACCGTTACAATCAAAGCTAAGATAAACGCCCACATGAAACCATCAATCACAAAGCCGGAAACAATGGCGCTGACCAGCCAAATCATCAGCGCGTTTATCAGAAACGTAAACAATCCAAGCGTCAAAAAATTAATTGGTAGGGTTAAAATGATGACTACCGGCTTTACAAAGAAATTAATAATGCTCAAAACAATCGCGGCAATCAGCGCAGTCCAAAAACTTTTAACATGTATGCCGGGCAAAAAATAAGAAGATGCTAAAAATACAATAGCAATAACCAGCCATCGAACCAGAAGCATAGTTTGCCTCCTTTTTGAAGCGCAATAGCTAAAGTTCTGACAATCGCTTTAACTCGCCGCCCGGCCACTTATTGGCCAGAGCAAAAAAAGAACGATGAAATGTTGGATTGTTTGGCATATAGACCATGACATCAAAAAGGTCATTATTGCCAATCCAAATGCCTTTTGAAAGATATTCTTTTGCCAAGGTAATAAGTTGTGGCGTTGCATCCGGTAGAATCGCAGATCCCAAGTAGCAACCAATAAGTCCCCTAAGAAGCACAATAATATCTTGAGGCAAATTTTTTTGTTCCAATTCTTTCCACCAACCAGTTCGAGACAATCGAATTTCTTCTTGCATTAATTTCTCCTTCTTGTTTTAGAACTACTCGAAAAAATGGCGCAATTGCCATTTCGAGTTCATATATATATTAACAGTTTAATACAACAAAGTCAATAACTTTATTTTTTTATATCCAATAATTTTGAAATTCTTTCTTGGTCAAAACCAACGGTAAGCTCGCCGTCGATATCAATGACCGGCACGCCAATCTGATTTGATTTTGCGACCATCTCATCGCGAGCCGCCGTATCAATTGAAACATCCCTTTCTTCATACGCAATGTTATTCTCCTTAAAAAAGGCCTTTGTCATTTGGCAGTACACGCAGGTCGGGGTGGTATAAATAATAACTTTATGCATGATTAATTATTTAATTGTAATAATTAAAGTATAGCACGTTGGATTATTCTAATTAGCAATCGCTGCAGGTTTCTTGCCTTTAAAAAGCAGCCATAACGCGCTTACTAAAATTACCATTTCAGACCAGAAATCCCACTGAAACCACCATTGGCTAAGTAGTTCCATTCTGGTAAATCTGGAATAATATCCTCCGGTCGGATCTATGCCAGAGATTAAAAATGAAAAATGCCCCAACATCAAAAACGCCGTAAATATTACCGCACCGATTAATATAAGCTTATAACCCCTTGATGTTTGCGGAGTTGACATTGTCAGAAACAGAATCCCAAATAATAAAGCTAAAACCGTTGTATCAGTAAAATGAACATTGAGAAAATCCCATAAAAGCTGCGGCCAAACGCTAATATTGCCGCTTCCGAGAGGAAATTCAAAACTCTTCATTCCAAAAACAGAATATCCTTGTTTGTATGGCATCCAAATCTCTTGAACAACAATCATTGTCAGTATGACCAGAAAGAGAAAAACTCCCGCCAGAATCCATTTCCAATTCGTATCTCTTTTTAGATTCAAGCTTGGCCTAAACATTTCATATGCCAAGCCGATAAGAATAACAAGAAAGCCAATCCAAGGAGGACTATAAACTACTCCCGGAGCATCTCCCACGTTTATTTTCGTCCAAGTGGGCATCCAAAGTAGTAACAACAAAACTATTGTTAAGAAAATAAATGCAAAAATTCGATTTGATATTATGTTGTTCATATTTTTATTATACCAAAAATATCCATTAAAAACAAAAGGCGGCGTAAAGCCGCTAGGTGAATTGTAAAAAGATTAAACGTGGAATATGCTGTTAACCTATATAAAAAACAAAGACATCTTGAATGAACTTGTATATAAATGATAGCTACGGCTATCGTTTTTTTATTTGCCCGCTTGGATTTATAAAAAAAAGACCGTTCTCGGTCAGCGAGCCCTTTATGCGGAATTAACGGTTAAAGAATAAAATTTTCACCGCCGTTACAATTAAAGCTAAAATAAACGCCCACACGAAGCCATCAATTACAAAACCGGAAACAATGATACTGACCAACCAAATCATCAGCGCGTTTATCAGAAACGTAAACAATCCGAGCGTCAAAAAATTAATTGGCAGGGTCAAAATGATGAATGCCGGCTTTACAAAAAAATTAATGATGCTCAAAACAATCGCGGCAAGTAATGCGGTCCAAAAGCTTTTAACGTGTATTCCGGGAAGAACATTAGCCGACACTAAAAACACAATAGCAATAACCAGCTATCGAACCAAAAACATTAGTTGCCTCCTTTTGAGTTGTCTATTCAAAGAACCATATTAATACTGGTAGCAGTAATAATATATTTATCATTCATTTGTCAACACTAGAAAGGGCGATGAAATAAATTTATTAATAATAAAAACCGCTTGGCGAACCATGCGGCGAAGTTATTGGCCTTTCCGTGGTTTCTTTAACTTCTTTTTTTTAATTTCTTTCACATAGCATGGCCGATCGCACTTAAGACAAACGAAACTAACGGTACATATGTCTTTACTAAAATCTGGCATGCCATCCGCTCTTACTTTTGCGTTGCAGCATTTTGATTTGTAAAACACCTTAATCATTCGCTTCTCCACTCCTCTTCTATTGTCAACCTGAAATTATTAAACATATTATCATGGTAATCATGGGTTGGAAAGTTCTAACTCCACGATGGTTAAATCAAAACATCACATTTTGTGTGATGTTTTGTAAATGCTCCGGCGGTAGGATTCGAACCTACGACCCACTCCTTAACAGGGAGTTGCACTACCACTGTGCTACGCCGGAATGCGTGGTTATTTTTACATGATTTTGGTAAAAAATCAATAAAAACTTATAATTTTCTCCCATGGCAGATGAGGTTTGGTAAAATGGCCATAAGCCGCCGTTTGCCGGTAAATCGGTTTTCTTAAATTCAGCCGTTCAATAATCGCCTGCGGTCGGAAATCAAATTTTGATTTAACAAGTTCCGTTAAACTCTCCCCTTTTTCGTTTACAGCTTCAACCATCAGCGGATCGGCGCGACCGATGGCATAAGCCACTGAAACCAGGCATTCTTTAGCCAAATCATTTGCCACGATGTTTTTAGCGGCAAAGCGCGCCATATATGCCGCCGAGCGATCAACTTTTGTGGGATCTTTGCCTGAAAAACAGCCGCCGCCGTGAGGAATCAAGCCGCCATAAGTGTCAACCATTATTTTTCTTCCGGTGAGCCCCGTGTCGGCCTCAAAACCGCCGATGATAAATTTTCCGGTGGGATTTACCAAAATTTCAATATCCGAAATGTCCCCGATGAACGGTTTTATCAAATAATCTGTTAAAAGTTTTTTAATTTCATTATTCCCTATTTTTTCATCATGTTGGGCGCTTATAAGAACGCTTTTAATTTTTCCGTTTAGAACGGTAATCTGGGTTTTGCCATCGGGTTTGAGCCAGAAAAATTTTGGGCTTTCTTTTCTTAACTTTTCAAGGCCAGCCGCCAGTTGGTGGACTTTAACTAAAGCAAGCGGCAGATATTCCGGAGTTTCGCCGCAGGCAAAACCATACATAATCCCCTGATCTCCGGCGCCGCCGGTATCAACACCTAAAGATATATCGGGTGATTGTTTTACAACATTGGTTAAAATTTTTAAATCGTCGCTGTGGCCGATTTCGCGATAAACCTTGCGGGCAATTTCGGCAAAATCAACATGATTGGCGCGCGTTGTAATCTCGCCGCCGATAACTAAAAGGCCATGGCTGCCGAACGTTTCAACCGCCACCCGCGCTTCCCTGTCCCGCTTGAGACATTCATCTAAAATAGCGTCGGAAATTTGGTCGCAAATTTTATCCGGGTGCCCCGAAGTGACACTTTCAACAGTGTATGTGCTGGCTTTAAACATATATAAATGATAACTGTATTTGAAGCCGCGCAGTTTCGGGATTGAAAATTTCCGATATTTTATATATTGTAATAAATATGAATGGAAAAATTCCGGAAATAGTTTTAACCGGCGGGCCATGTTCCGGAAAAACAACCGGCCTGGCTTATATTTCAGAAAAGCTTATGGACCGCGGTTACCGCGTTTTCCTCGTTCCCGAAGTTCCGACAATGTTTATTTTAGGAGGAGTCCAAGATATTTCCCGTTTAGCCATTGAGGAGCCAAAAAAATATCTTGGTATTGAAAAAGAAATGCTTCTGACACATCTGGAATTGCGCCGCGCTTTCGGCCGCCTAGCTGATGTCTTCCAAGGCGAAAAACTGGTTAAGATTCTTGATCGCGGCGGAATGGATTTTTCAGCGTACATGCCCAAAGATTTTTGGAATGCCATTTTAGAAGACGCCGGATTAAAACTGCATCACGTGCGCGACAGCTACGATGCCGTAATTCACCTGGTAACAGCCGCGGTTGGCGCCGAACAATTTTACACAACTGAAAACAACAAGGCGCGTCGCGAAACCGCAGAAGAAGCGCGACTTGCCGATGATAAGACACTCAAAGCCTGGACAGGTCATCAACACGTTAAGATTATCGACAATTCCACCGATTTTGATGACAAAATGCGTCGGCTATTGGCCGCAACTTGCCGCATTTTGGGAATTCCCGTGCCCGTTGAGATAGAAAGAAAGTTTCTCCTCGCCTCAATGCCTAGTTTTGAAAGTTCCGAATTAATAAATGCCCAGAAGATTTTTATTGAACAAATATATTTGGCGCCGGATGGAAAAGAAGAAACGGAAATACGAATCAGAAAACGCAGCCAAAACGGCTCGTCAACTTATTACAGGACTTGGAAAAAAAATGTCTCGCCGGGCGTCAGGAACGAAACCGAGGAATTCATCACCGATTCGGATTACTTCCGCCTTTCGGCGCTGAAAGAGCCGGGAACTAGTATTATAAAAAAAATCCGATATTGTTTTGTATATAATTATCAGTATTTTGAACTGGATGAAATTGTGGAACCGGAACGCCTTGAAGGCCCGTACCTTCTAGAAATTGAACTTACCAAAGAAAATGATAAACTCGAATTGCCGCCGTTTCTTGATATCGTCCGCGAAGTCACGGGTGACGAAAGATATACTAATTACTTTATTTCCAGAAATTTATAAAAAACAGAACCCCCAATGTCGGGGGTTTTAAATTTTGATTTTTTTACTTTTCCGAGTCCTTTCGGCCGATATTCTGGCTATGGCAGATCCTCATGTGATCACTGTAGTAGTTAATATTGATTTTTCTGCGGCACAAATGACACGGCTTGCAAGCGCAAGATTCTTGTTCGCATTTGCATTCATGGTCGCAATAATAATCCGCTCTGCCACCCATGGTTTTGCCTCCTTTGGATTTTAAGAGCTGATTTTATTTGTTTTATATAACACATTATTTAAAAAATCAAGACCTTTAAAAATTAATAAAAATATGATATTCTATAGGAAGCGAGAATCCATGAAAAATTTTTATTTGTTTTTAATTTTAATCTTTCTATTCTTATTTTCAAACGGCAATTTATCGCTCGCGGCCGGAACAACCGAACAAACCAATTATTGGTTCAGAGACGACGACGGCAGTGAAGCCGAGGCCACCGGCTACGGAGCGTCCGACGCTCTGGTAAACGAAAATATAATGAATGTTTTCGGCGGCACGAATCTTAGAATAAGAATTTCGTTTAAAGCGGCTTCCAGCGACGTTGTTATAAGCCCCCGGATTGAATATAAAGAAGCTATAAATTGCGATGGCGGCGGCTGGTCGGCTATTACCGCTTCAAGCGATAATTTCAAACTGGAATCGTCCCCAAATTTTAATGACGGCGCCTCAACTGCCCAGCAAATATCCTCGGGCCAATTTATAAGCGGCCAAATTTTAGAATCAACAAACCCGGCTTCTTCAACAACAATTCCAAAAAATAAATCAACCGAATACGAATGGTCGATTAAACTATCGGAAGCTATTCAAAACGACGCAACTTACGCTTTCAGAATTTCCGATGGCGGAGTCGCTTTAAACACCTACAGCGCTTGCGCCCTTTTAACCACCAAGCTTACGGCGGTGCCCGACACCGGCGTCGTCTGGAGCCAAACCGATTATTGGTTTCGCGATGACGACGGAAGCGAAACAACGGCGAGCGGTTTGACCGTTCAGAATATTTTGAAAAATACGCCCCTTCAAATCCATGACCAGAATGTTTATAACGCAATAAGAGAATTTCGTTTGCGATTCGCCTTAAGAGCCAATAATGACGTCGGAGCCATTAAGCCGCGGCTTGAATTTAAGTCCGGAAAAGACGGCTGCTCCGATAGCGGCGGTTGGCAAATTTTGGGGGCAAATACCAAAGCCGAATTTGTACTTCGCGACTCCCCTAACATTTTTAATAATACGCCGACCACCCAGCAGCTCACGGCCGGCCCCGGTTTTACGCCAGGACTTTTTTTAGACGCTCAAAATTCGTCTTCGGATTTCAGCGTAGTCGCCAGAAATGGTAAAATCGAATATGAGTGGTCGCTTAAAAACGCCGTAAATGAATTGGCCGAGATGGGACCTGACAATGTTTATTATTTCCGATTAACTAACGATGGCGCCCCGCTTAGCCTTTATAGCGCTTGTCCGAATCTACTTTTTGGTTTAACTCCTGCTGGCCAGCCGACGGAAATCCGTTTTTCCGGCCAGGCCTATCCGGAGTCCGTTATTACTATCTATGCCAAAGACTCAAACGTAAAGTTTCCCATAAAGCAGGAGGAAATTAAATCCTCTGATGGCGCCTTTGATATAAGCTACACTGGCATCCTGCCCAATGTTTACAATTATATTTTAACAATCGCCGATAAAGAGGGTAAAAGCAGCCAGATAAAATCTTACAGTTTAGATGTTTACGCCAATTCGCTCGTTTTAAAAAACATTTTTGCTCCGCCCACTTTGGGTATGCTAAAACCAGCGGTTGTAAAAAGCGATTCTGTTTCTGCCGCGGGTTATGGCAGTCCCGGTAGCGAGATCGGGTACGAGGTTGACGATGGGGTAATAAACGGAAAGACAAACGTTGAGAAAGACGGAACATATAAAATAACTTTTGATGCCGCCGGCTTGAACTCGGGCGAACATCGCCTTAAAACCAGGCAAGTCGCCGGTTATTTTGGATTGAGAAAAAGCGACTGGTCCCCCGTTGTTATTTTCACGATTTATGACCTGCAAAACCCCAAAGCGGATTTTAACGGCGACGGCAAAATCAACATCCAAGATGCGGGAATATTTCTTACAAGATGGTATTCAAAAGACGATGACAAAAAAATGAAAAATGATTTAAATGGAGATGGAAAAATTAACATCTCCGATTTTAGCGTTTTTATGAAGGCCTTTTGGGCTTCACCTCTAAAATAGCTGTAAATTATTTAAATCCGCCTTAATCCGAAACTTCTACAACTCCGGTAACCGACGGATTTAAATGGTTGTGGTATTTCCAGTTTCCAACTTTATCAAAAGTGAAAGAGTAGCTCTCGCCCGTATTTAATCCTTTTAAAGCGTCAAAGCCGGGATAAACCTGATGAGTCGGGTGAATTGCCGAAGCCGGCCAGATCGGTTCCGAATTGTTATTTATCCAAGTTACGATATCACCTTTTTTGATTTTCAATTCTCTTGGGACAAATTGATTCTCTTTATATTCAACCGTCCATGTTTTTGGGGCAACGACAATTGTTTCTGTTTTCGGAGCAGTGATCGTCGTTGATTCCGGCATCGATGTCGGTGCTTGCTTTACGCCATAAAACTTAAAACCAATATAAGCGGCGGTTACCGCCGCCAAAGCTATAATTATTAAAATAATTTTTTTCATAATTTTAATTAATTTTTAATTTTAATATCCTTCCAATTTTTTCAGATGCTGGTGCTGGCGGATTTTTTCAAGCGCCTTAAATTCAATTTGGCGGATTCTTTCCCGAGTCACGCCGAATTCATTGCCGACTTCTTCCAAAGTGTGGGTGACGCCGTCTTCAAGGCCAAAGCGCATTTTAAGTATTTTCTGCTCCCGCGGAGCAAGATCGTTAATTATTTCCTTGATTTGGTCTCCCAAAAGATGCAAAGCCGCGGCTTGAGCCGGCGTCTGTCCCTTTTCGTCTTCGATAAAATCGCCCAAAGACGAGTCTTCGTCTTCGTCGCCCACCGGCGCCTCAAAAGAAATGGTTTCTTGGGAAATTTTTATAATATGGCGCACTTTTTCAACATCAATGCCCATTTCCGTCGCAATTTCTTCCGGCAACGGTTCGCGCCCCAAATCCTGAAGCAGGCGGCGCTTTACCTGGGTGTACTTGGAAATCGTCTCAACCATATGAACCGGGATCCTGATGGTGCGCGACTGATCGGCAAGAGCTCTTGTAATCGCCTGCCTTATCCACCAAGTAGCATAGGTTGAAAATTTAAAACCTCTTCGGTAATCAAACTTATCGACGGCCCGGGCCAAGCCGATGTTTCCTTCCTGAATCAAATCAAGCAAGGTCAGATTCGGAGACCTTCCGACATAACGTTTGGCAATTGACACCACCAGACGCAAATTGGCTGAGATTAATTTATTGCGGGCCTCCATGTCGCCTTTCTCGTTTTTTCTGGCCAATTCTTTTTCTTGATCGCCATTAAGAAGCGGGGTCTTGCCAATTTCCCTTAAATACATTTGTACCGAATCGGAGGTGATGGTGTCGTCGGCTTCTATATTTAAAGCGCGATTTAATTCTTCTTCGGTCGGTTCCGGTTCGGTCTCTTTTAAAAAACCCCGGCTTTCCTCGACTTTGATGTCGGTTTCATCCAACTTGTCATAAAGACGTTCTAATTCAAGAATGTCTTTTTCAACGTTCGGGAAAAATTTTAAAATTTCCGCTTCGGTCACAAAACCCCTTTGCCGACCTCTTTTGATTATCGCCTGAACCCTTTCTTCAAAAACCCTTTCTTTTTTGGAAGGTTTTTTAGCAGCTTCTCTTTTCTTTTTAGCTGCCTCATTTTTAGTCCTCACCGCAATTCTTTTAAGTGCGGTTTCTCGGGTAACAAACTTTTCTTTTTTCGGTTTAGCGGATCTTATTGTTTTAATTTTTTTGGTCTTAGGTTTTTTTATTTTTTTTGCCATAAATTTATAAATCGCTCTAATTTTTGGACAAAATATTAAGCTTCTCCGATATATTTTGAAGTTCTTTTGAAAGGGAGGTTAATTTTTCATTTTCTTCAAACCCCTCGCCGGAACTGCTAATTAAAATGGCATTTTCCTGTTTTTTAATTTCCTGGCTGATTTTTTGTTTTAACTCTTTGTAATGCTCTTTTTCTATTTCTTTCATTAAAGATTCCACTTCTTCCCCGATATTGAAATCCGGGCCGCTTTTTTCCAACTCATAATCCGCCATAAGAAACAAAAAATCCAGATATGGCCTGAGATGGGGCGGAAGAGCCATCCTGACATTTGAGAAATTCCCTTGGTTTGATGAAAAAGACGATAAAAGCTCAAAATATTTTGGCGGTAAAATAGAGATTGTTTTAGCCGCTTGATTAATTAATTCCGGCGTTTTTAATAATAACGCCAAAAGCCGTTCGCTCAAAATTTCTTTTCGCGTCTTAACATCCGTTTGTTTAATGGGCGCTTCTATTGATTTTGCCGAATTAAACGACTCTAATTCAATTTGTTCCATCTCTTCTTCAAGATCGTTTTCCGAGACCCCCAACTTAAGCGATAATTCCCTGATCCAATGGCTACGCTCCATGGCCGAGGGCAATCTTTTAATTTCAGAAAGCAGGGTTATAGCAATAAATTTTTTTCCTTCGAGTGCCTTGGAATCAAATTTTTTTAAAATTTGATTAAAATAATAAGCCATTATCGGTTCGGCCGACTGAATGATTTTTTCAAATTCTTTCGGCTGTTCTTTAACAAAATCGGCCGGGTCCTTTCCTTCCGCAAGCCCCAAAACCGAAATGTTAAAGCCGGAATTTTGAGCCAAATCGACGCCGCGTTTGGTGGCCCGAAATCCAGCTTCGTCCATGTCAAACGCCAAAATAAGATTATTGGTTAATCTTTTTAAAATTATCAATTGATCTTCAGTTAAAGCCGTACCGGAAGTGGCGATAATGTTTTTCACGCCGTCTTGCCATGGCAAAAGCGCGTCCATTTGGCCTTCAACTAAAATCGCTTTATCCTTTTTTTTGATTTCTATTTTGGCTTTATCCAAACCGTAGAGCATCCGACTTTTACTGTATAAAATCGTCTCCGGAGAATTAATGTATTTTCCGCTGTCGGCATACTCGGTTTTAGAAAGAACAACGTCATTCATAATCCGGCCGGAAAAAGCCACCGCTCTGCCATTCGCGTCAAAAATTGGAAATATCAGACGATTTCTGAAACGGTCGTGGTATTTTTCTCCCTTTAAAATTAAACCGGCGCGTTCCATTTCATTTTCTTTATAACCGTTTCTTTTTAAAAACAATAAAAGCAAATCCCATGAGTCCGGCGCATAGCCAAGCCGCCATTCATCAATGGTTTCGTCATTAAGCCCCCTATTGTGCAAATAATTAATAATCGGATTATTAAGCTGTTGCGTAAAAAATTGCGCGGCTTTTTCGCAAATTTCATACAGGTGATCTTTTTCCGAACGTAATTTGGGATCATCGCGTTGGAGCACTATGCCCGCTTTTTCCGCCAGTATTTTTAAGGCGTCTTTAAACTCAATGTTTTCTATTTTCTCTACAAAAGTGAAAATATCGCCGCCTTCGCCGCAGCCAAAACAATGCCAACTCTGGCGCGATGGGCTGACCATAAACGAAGGAGTCTTTTCATTATGAAACGGGCAAAGCGCCCTATGGTTGACGCCGGCCTTCTGCAGCCGAATATAACCCGATATGACATCGGTGATATTCAACCGCTCTTTTATTTGCTGGACATTGTCAGTCATATTCCACTTTAACTTGCAGCCATTGGCCGCTACCAATTGTAAAATTGTAACTGTCGCGGGTCGGCGCAATGGGACCGTCCGGATCCATTGGTTTTAAAACATAATTTCCCGGTCTTAGAGGAATTTGGAAAGTTCCGTCATCGTGGGTACGAACTGAAATAAACGGTTTGGAAAAATCACTATTGGAAAAAATATCCAAAAAGACCTCAAGCGCTCTTCCGTCGCCCAAAGCCACTTTTCCCGAAATGCCGGAATTAATAATATTGCCTTCAACCGCTGGCGCCTGAAAAGTATTTAAGATAAAATTATCTTTGGACGCCGGTGCGGCCGGATTATTTTGCGAAGTTTTATAAAAATAAAAAACAAGCGCGCCGATGCCCGCCAAAACAATAATACCCACAAAAATTAATAATTTAAATTTTGTCATTTTATTTACTGTAATTGTTCCAGTATTTTTTGTAAATCTTGAGGATTTTGCGCGCCTTGAATTCCTTGTATTATCCCGATCAATTTTTCAACATACGGCGTGAGAAAATAAAAAGCGCCTAAAATTATTCCGATATAAATTACGTATCTGAAAATCGCCCAAAAACGGCGCCATTTTTCCGCCCGCCAGAGTTTTTCAACCAAAATAAGGGTTTCTTCCTGTTTTTTTAAAACGTCTTTAAGTTCATCGTTCATTAATAAAATGTTACCAAATTTATCGTTATAAATCAAAATCTCTCCCGATTTGTTATCGGGAGAGATTTTTTTAGCTGATTTCTTATCGATACAATTCGTTAATTGATTTCTAAATCTGTTCCAAAGTTGCTTTTATGTTTTCCAGAATAGAAGCGGAATATTGACCAGATGGCGCGAGCGCCCCACCTCCCCCAGTCGTACCCAAAAGTACATTTTGTAGTTGCAACAAAATACTATCTATCTGCTGAAAAATTGCTGGCAAAAGAGAAGGATTACTCACAACAAGATCTAATGACTGTTGATTGAGAGTAATAAGCTGAAGAGTCAAAGCGGTGGCGGTTGAATTCGCGGAAACCGACGCTAAAAGTGACGCAAACAGCGAGCTGGATTGCTGTAAAACCCCCGAAAGAGTAGAGTCGTTTTTTGACGCTAAATCTTTAGCTTGAGCATTAAGGTTGATTAATTGACTAACCAAAGATAGTGATATCGAACTTCCTGCAGAACCCGAGGCATTAATAATACTAAAAGGCGTATCGCTCCTATCGTATTCTCCCGGCTCGCCGGCCCTTAAAATTACTATTTTGTATGATGAGCCGGGCGAAACAACGCTTTGATCGCCCGGAATTGTCCAAGTATAACTCCCGTTGGAGGCGGAGACATAATTGGCTATAAGACTGACAGGATTTTGATACGCGCCTGTGTAGCTTGTGTCATACAATTCAATTCGTAGTTGCTTGGTTGTATCGCCGGTAGCTGCCCATTTTAGTGCGTAAGCAGACCCCTTCTGCCACGCCTCTCCTCCGTTCGGCGAAAGAACTTGAATGGAGGGCTGGGTGGAAGCGCAGCTGAAGTTTGCGTATTCGTTATTGCCATCAATTACTGTGTTCGCAGACCCTCCGCAACTACTGCCCCATGTAACCGGAGTGCCTTTTTGACCGCTTGCTGTCACCACGCAGGTGCCCATCCCTGTACAACTAAAACGTGTCGGATTGCCGACAGTCGGAGAAGGCGCATCTCCCCAGCATTTCTGCTCTGTTGTTGCACCGTTAAAAACGCATTTCACTTGCTCCGAAACCGTTGTGGACGTGACTTCACCAACATTTACACTAATACTTGTTTTTGCCTCTTGGCCTCCTTGGAAACTAACAATATAGAAAACTGGGTGGTAAATACCAGCTTTGTAGTAAATATGAGAGAAGGCAGCGGTTTGGGTGAAAGGTGTTGCGTGCTGAGCTGGAGCTCCCTCTTTGCCAACACGGAATTCTTCATCTCCCCAAACGACGCGATAACTTAAATTGCCATTATTGGGGTCATAAGCATTAATAGTCCATAGCCCTTCTTCGCCAACCTTAAGCGTGGTCGGACCCTTAATACCGGAGATAATCGGCGGCTGGACAGTTGTGGTTTTGTCGCTAATGACAACTGTAAATCGTTCTTTGCCGTAAGCGCCCGATTCGTCTTTGGCAAAAATCGTAATGTAATAAACTCCGCTCTTCACAGGCGTCCCGGAGAGAATAATTTGCTCAGTTCTACACTCTTTGCTCACCTCGCAAGCTGAAGCGCCCCAATTGAGACCAGGTATTCCTCCTTCAGGATGAACCGAGTAATTGCCTGAACCGCCGGATGCTCTAAATGTTGCTGTAAAATTTTCTCTAACCATACCGCGTAAATCCGAATCGGTAGAAATCTTAAGTTTTTCAACCGGCAAAACGTCTCCTTCGCATCCTTCCTCGGAACAAATCTGGCTGACCAATTTTCTAAAGATTTCGCTGGCAATGGCGCGACTCTTTGGGCCGAAATAGCCAGTGGGGTTAATGCCATTGGCGCTTTGGAATTTTTTTACTGCCTGAACTGTTAAGAGTCCGTAATAACTGGAAATCGGACCGGCATAATAACCTTGGTCAGTTAAAAATTCCTGCAAATCCCGGACATCATCGCCTCTGATTCCAAAGAAGAGGTTACGGTTGAAGCTGGGAATGTTTTGCGGAATAGCAATTGCTTGCTGCGGAACAGAAGGAGTTGAAACGTTGGTTTGTTTTAAAGCATTTATCTGAACTTGAAGTGCCTGAATCTGCTGAAACAAAGAGTCTATTGTCGCTTGATTGCCAACCGACTGGGCCGAAACTAAACCGGGCGCCGCCAAAACAACGGTAAAAACAGCAATTAACGAGTATTTAAAACAATTTTTCATAATTTAATTTTTAATTTTATATTTAATAAATAATCATATCTATAATATATATCACACCAAATTACGTATTTGCAAGCGATCGATTCTAAATACGTAATTTAAAAAATTTAAAGACGTTGATAAGTGAATAAATTAACCTTTCCGGCTTAAAAATGCCAGCGCTAGAGCGGCAAAAAACAATCCGATGTCGCGAAAAACAATATCAAAAGCGCCAAGATTAAAGACAATAATTCCTAAAATAGTCAGTGCCGAAAGAATCGCGCTGTAAAACTGTAATTTTCCGGAAATAAGCCAGAAACCCAATGTTAATTCATAGAAACTAAATCCCGCCAGTATCAAACCAGTCGGCAATATATTTCTTAAAAACACCGGAAAAAATCCAATCCAATCGTTGGGATTTAAAAATGAAAAAATTGCGGCATAAAAAAATACGAAAGCAATGCCAAATCGCAAAAAAATCAGAGCCGTTTTTTGTTGCGGCATTAAAGCTGATTTAAATCAGTGTCCAGTTGTTTTAGATCCTGATCCGGATTGCCGACATCAACCGCGTTTAAGTCTTTGTCAATAGCGGTTGTAGTATCGTCACTGGAAAGTGGCGCTTCCAATCGGCTCAAAAAGCCATACTGCCAGGCAGTCCAGGCAAGCGCCAAGACAACAACTACGATTAGAATCCAAATCCAAGTTTTTGATGTGTTCATAAATTTAAAAATTTAAGCTTTTTAATTCCTGAAGCGCGCTCTGAACCGCTTCGCGAGCGCTTTTCATTGCTCCATCGCGAAGCCCAAACAGATCATCCTTAAGCTGTTCTTTTACGGCCTTAAACACCGCGCCGAGTTTATCCTCAGAGGTGAAAGTGGCGGTATAAGTTTTTTTAGCTTGATTTTCAACAGCGGTTCGGGCAGTTTCAATGGCGGTTTTGGCATTTTGGATTGCCGTTTTAACAGCCACAACATCTTTACCGTTAGCTCCGGCTTTATCGGAACGTAATTCCACTTTAGAAAGAATTTCCGATAGACGGTTTAGCGTATTATTAAAATGGTCAGTCCACTGAGTGTTTAGGCGCGCCATTTGTTCGTCAAGCCGCGTAGCGATTTGTTTCTTTTTTTCGTCGCGCAGTTTGCTGATTTTATCTTTTAACTCCGCCTGGCGCGTTTCAGCCATCTTTTTGGCTTCTTCCCGCACAGTTTCAAGGCGCTTTTTTGCCGCATCGCTCGTATTTTTCAACTGGGTATTTAATTCCGCTCTTTTGGTTTTTATAGCTTCTGATTCGGTTTTTTCTTGAGTTTTTATATTGCCAATATTCTGGCGCAAATCTTTGACGCGATCTTTTAATCCGGCGCCGGTAGTCGGCGCGATAGTTTGGGCCGCGACCGAAAAAGTAAACGCAAAAAACAAAACGGTAACAATAAAAATGTTTTTAAATTTTTTACCCATATTTAGCTTATTTTTAATAATAATTATCGAGCGATGTCTTAATATTTTATATCTTACCACCACGAGCTTTTTCAGGCAATAAAGTTTTGCGCACCTTATTTTTTTGAAAGCTCTTCGGGGCCATGGGCCGCGTGAGCCGCCGCTTCTTCTTTCGCCCGTTTTTTCTTTTCTTTTTTGGTAAGTTTAGCCAAAACATCAATCACCTCTCGCCCGTTGTAAAAGCCGCAATGAGCGCAAATATGATGCGGTAAAATAGCCTTGTCGCACTTGGGACAGGTTGAAAGAAATGTTTTTGTCAAAGCCAAATGAGACCGCCTCCGGTTTCTTTTCCCCTTCGTATGTTTCTTTACCTGCACGCCTCCCATATATCTAAAATCTCTGAATTCTAATCTCTAATTTCTAAACAAAAAAAGATTAGCATAAAATAAATTTCTTAGCAACGTTTAAAATCACGGCATTATAAGACGATCGTCAATTTTTGCCGTGATTTTATTTTTTTATCAGATAATATATCTTTGGATTATTCTCCCGCTTTTTCAGATTATTCTTCCGCTCCCAAAATTTCACAGAATATTTTCAAAATGTAATTTGAGTTCCGATTCATTAGTAACTTTAGTGGCTTCAAAAAATCTAACGTAGGGTCTAATCTGAAAAATTTCCGTGATAAATTCAATTTCATTTAAGCAATTATATGGATAAACGAAAACGCTTTTCTGTAAGGAATAAAAACCAAGGTCGCTGAGCTTATCACGCAAGGCATTTCGAGCCGGCCTTTTTGATTCCGGAATATCAAAAGTAACTACTCGCCACTTCTTATCCCAAAAGGTTGGTTTCTTGATTGTCATGTTATCTAAATCAAAAGCAATGATTTTTTTCTTTCCTTTTTCCGTTAGTATAATCCGACATATTCCGTTGGGACTTTCTTTAAAATCAATTAACTTGTCATAATAAAACTCGCGAATACAATCTCTAAGATAACTTCTTTTCATTTTGCGCCATTCTTTGGGAATATCGCCTATAATTTTAAAATATTGCTGAGGCGATCGATGCAAACCAATGGCAACGCCGGCCATTAGCGTAAACAAAATTTTTCTTTTGAAAAGGCTTCTCATAATAAATCCTAGCAATTCATGGATTTTAACAGTAGATAGATTTTAGTAAAGCTAAGCTATAAGTATATTACGGCACTTTGCGACGATCGTCAATTTTTGCCGTAATTTTATAATTTATTAACACACCTTAATTGTTAACGTATTCCAAGCCGATCGGAAAATTGTGCGTTAATTTATATTTTATTTCCTAAATCCTGAATTCTCCGAAACATTCTTGGCAAATGAAAACCGCCGGGGAAACGACGGTAGAAATGTTTAAAACGGTTATTTTTTAGAATTAGAGAGATATTTTTGCCGACGATGACATCTATGTTTTTTGTTGATATAACATTCATGTTCTCTATGCCACTCTACTTCTCTTACATCGCCCATAGGGTCATTAAAATTAATATCAACTGATTTATATCTATCTAAAATCTCCCCTCTGGTCAAACATAAATTACATTCAACATCGTTCACACCAGTCAAGCCTTCGTAGGAATTTCGAGTAGAGGCGGAAAAGATTTTCCTTTTAGGATGGGGACATGAGTTTTTAAGCTCGCGTTGCTTGCGTTGAATTTCATCTGAAATGCGGCTGGCTTCACGACGAAGTTTGCCTATTTCCATATCCAATCTCATTGATCGGGCTATAGATTTGCCCAATAATCGCTTTTGTTCTGTCATTTAATTCCCTCCGTAGATAGGTTAAAGAGCTAATTTATGACTAAATATATAACATATATATTATTAAGGCGTCAAGGGTTTGTAATTTTTTATAAAAATTTTTATTATAAAAATTTTTATGATAAAATATAATTATAAAATATTTTAGTTTATGAAATTCACCCATCTACACGTCCATTCCCACTATAGTCTCTTAGATGGTCTTATAAAGATTGATGATTTGGTGGCAAAAACCAAAGAACTGGGCATGGATTCTATTGCTTTAACCGATCATGGCGCTATTTACGGCGCCGTTGAATTTTTTCAAAAGGCTAAAAAGGCCGGAATAAAACCGATTATCGGATGCGAAGTTTATGTGGCAAACGAGAGTATGGCCGATAAAAATCCCGGCGCCGGCAACAAGCGTTTTCATCTTACCCTTCTTGTTAAAAATAAAATTGGCTACCAAAACCTGGTTCAATTGATAACCCGGGCTAATCTTGACGGCTTTTACTACAAGCCGCGGGTTGATAAAAATTTACTCCGCCGGCACGCCGAGGGTTTAATCTGCATGAGCGGTTGCCACCAGGCCGAAGTCCCCCATTTAATAAATTCTAATCAGATTGAAAAAGCAGAAAACACGGCAAAAGAATACCGGGAAATTTTTGGTCCGGATAATTTCTATATAGAAATTCAGCCACACTTTGCGCAGTCGGAAAATAAAGAACTTTATCAAAACATAATCGCGCTAGCCCAAAAATTAAAAATGCCGTTGGTGGCGACTAATGATACTCATTATCTTAATAAAGATGATGAAAATTATCATGATGTGCTTTTGGCGGTGGGCACGGGTAATAAAGTTTCTGACCCCAATCGTTTATCACTTAAAGGTTTTGATTTGTCTCTTAAATCGGCAGAAGAAATGACCGAATTTTTTAAAGACTTGCCGGAAGCAATTCTAAATACTCAAAAAATCGCTGACGCTGTTGATTTTGAATTTGAATTCGGCAAAACCCAATTTCCTCATTTCGAACTTCCCGAAGGCGAAACCGCGGAAAGTTATTTGGAAAAATTGGCTATTGAGGGACTTAAGAAACGTTTTGGATACAACTCTTTAAGTGAGACATCAAAAGAGCTCGCCGACCGATTTAATTTTGAGCTTGGGGTTATCCAAAGAACCGGCTTTGCATCTTACATATTAATCGTCTGGGATATTGTAAATTGGGCAAAAAATCAGGGAATAACCGTGGGTCCAGGCAGGGGCTCGGCCGCCGGTTCATTTATTTCATATTTAATCGGCATCACTAATATTGACCCCCTAAAATACACGCTGCTTTTTGAAAGATTTTTAAATCTTGACCGCATAGCGCCGCCCGATATCGACTTGGATTTTGCCGACCACCGGCGCGACGAGGTGTTAGATTATATCGCCCAAAAATACGGCAGAGACCAGGTCGCCCAAATCATAACATTCGGCACAATGGCGGCCCGCGCCGCTATAAGAGACGCCGGCAGGGCTCTGGGATTAAGTTATGGTTTTTGCGACAGGATCGCCAAAATGGTGCCTTTTAACACCCAGGGCAGCGACAACACCAAGAGCCCTTTGGAAAAAGCGATAGAAAATGTCGGAGAACTTAAACAGGCAATAGACACCGATCCGCAGGCACGCCAATTGATCCAGACCGCAAAAAAATTGGAAGGCGTGGCGCGCCACGCTTCAACCCACGCTTGCGGCGTCGTTATCACCAAAAATCCTATTGTTGAATATATGCCTCTTCAATGGGCCGTTAAGTCCGGAAGCAAAAAAGATAAGGATAAGGAAGAAGCGCTGGTAACCCAATATGACATGCGTTCGGTGGAAGCTCTTGGCCTCTTAAAAATGGATATATTGGGGTTAAGAAACCTGACAACAATAGAAAAAACGCTCCGGCTTATTGAACAAAATTACGGGAAAAAAATAAATATTGATGATATTCCTCTTGATAGCCCGGAAGTTTTTAATATGCTTCAGCGCGCCGACACCACGGGCGTTTTCCAGCTTGAGTCAAACGGCATGCGCCGATATCTTAAAGAATTAAAACCAACGGAGCTTGAAGATATTATCGTGATGGTCGCGGCTTTTCGTCCCGGACCGATGGAATTTATTCCGACATATATCGCCAGAAAAAATGGAAAAGAAAAAGTGACCTATCTGCATCCCGGGCTTGAATCAATTTTAAAAAGCACATATGGAGTCGCCATTTACCAAGAACAGGTATTGCGCATAGCCAATCAGTTGGCGGGTTTTACCTTATCCGAAGCCGATATCTTGAGAAAAGCCGTCGGTAAAAAAATTAAAAAACTTCTTGATGAACAGTCGGAAAAATTTATAAAAGGATTAATTAATAACGGGATTAATAATATAACGGCGGAAAAAATCTGGCATTTTATTGAACCGTTTGCCCGCTATGGGTTTAACCGGAGTCACGCGGCTTGTTACGCGTTAATTGCTTATCAAACTGCCTATCTCAAGGCTCATTATCCTGGCGAATTCATGACGTCACTTTTAAATGCCGAGAGTTTTGATTTAGACCGTGTGGCCGTGTTAATGAGCGAAGCTAAAAAAATGGGAATTGATATTTTACCGCCGGATATCAACGAAAGCTTAAAAGACTTTACATTGATAAAAGATGAAAAACAAAAAATCAGATTTGGATTATCAGCGATAAAAAATCTAAGCGCCAATACCGTTCTAAGCGCGATAACGCAAAGACAGCAATACGGATTATTCGCTAATTTGCAAAATTTCCTTGAAAGAATGCCTCTTCAAGATCTGAATAAAAAATCGTTAGAAGCGCTTATAAAATGCGGTGCCATGGATTCTTTTGCCGAACGGCGGTTTTTGCTGTCCAATATTGAAGAACTTCAGCGCTACGGCAGAGATAAAAATAAAAATAATAATTCGCCCCAAACCGGGCTCTTTGATTCTTATTCAGCATTAGCGCCATTAAAATTGGTTCCGGCCGAACCTGCGGTAAAAAAAGAAAAATTATCCTGGGAAAAAGAATTTTTGGGGCTATACACCTCGGAACATCCCATGCAGGAATATCGGGAAATAATGGAAAAAAAATCGTTGTTGATTCAAAAGATTAAACCGAATTTAATCGGACAAAAAATCGCCGTTGGCGGATTGATTTCGGGAATTCAAAAATTTGTCACCAAAAACGGCAAACTAATGCTCTTTACAAAACTGGAAGATTGGGCTAATAAGATAGAGGTGGTCGTATTTCCCGATCTCTTAGAAAAAAATCCTGAATTTTGGCAGCAGGACAAGATTGTGTTAGTCCAAGGCAAGGTTTCCGAACGCAATGGAACCTTAAGCATAATCTGCGACGCCGCGCAGGAATTTAAAATTTAAATCAAAAAAATTATGGAAATAATTGAAAAACAAACACAAGAAAGCGATTCAAAAACAATAGAAACCTTGCCGGATGGAACTACTGTCGAAAAAGAGATTATTCGCATTAAGAACTTAAATGGCACAGAGGTGGCGCTTGAAAAAACCTTAAAAACTAAAGGGGAAGAATATCTTGAAGAAACAATCAGAGACGTAGCTTCCGGAAAAATACTTGTTTATACTAATTTTGAAGAATTATTACAAATAAGCAGCGGTGAAACATTTTTAGAAAAGGTTTTTGGAGTGCCGCAACGCGAAGATCAAAAAAGTGCTATCGCTTTTTTACCAAAACAATTTATGAAGAAAACTATTGATAAAATAAGAGGAAATTAAAATGGTAGAAAATAAATCAAAAAAATTATTAACTCATCAGGAACTGGGAACCCGGTTAGATTTATATTCATTTCATGAAATTGCGCCCGGCGCAGTGTTTTGGCATGGTAAAGGAATGATTATTTGGCGCGAGCTCGAAAAATATCTCCGAGAAAAATTGGATGCCCTTGGATATCAAGAGGTTTCAACGCCAGTAATGGTGAAAAGGGAACTTTTTGAAAAATCTGGTCATTGGCAGCACTATCGCGAAAAAATGTTCACACTTGATATTGACAGCGAGATATACGTTTTAAAACCGATGAATTGTCCTGAAAGCACGCTCATCTACTCTTCCCGGACCCGTTCTTATCGTGACTTGCCGATCAGGATGTCAGAAATAACTGATCGAATTCACCGAAAAGAGTTATCGGGAGTGGTCGGCGGCTTGCTTAGGGTTATACAAATGACCCAGGACGATGCCCATCATTACGTCCGACCCGACCAAATTGAACATGAAGTCTCCGATATAATGGGGCTGATTAAAGAATTCTACTCTCATTTTGACATGCCGTTATCGTTCAATCTAGCAACGAGACCGGAGAACTCCATGGGAGATGCAAAAGTTTGGGCGGAAGCAGAGCATGACTTGGAGTCGGCGCTCAAAAAAGCAAAGGTTAAATATCAAGTCAAAGAAAAAGACGGTGCTTTCTACGGCCCTAAAATAGATGTCAATGCCACGGACTCGCAAAAACGCGAATGGACAATAGCCACCATTCAGCTTGATTTTCAGATGCCAGAAAAATTCAAACTTGAATATGTTGCCGAAGACGGCTTTAAAAAAAGACCAGTCATGATCCATCGAGCAATAGCCGGCACTTTTGAACGATTCATCGGCATTCTTGTTGAAAATTATCAAGGGGCTTTTCCAATTTGGCTCTCTCCTGTTCAGGTTAAAGTTTTAAATCTTACCGACCGGAATGAAAAATATGCAAAAAAGATTGCCGCTGAACTTATAGCCGATGGATTAAGGGTGGAATTAAATACGGCTAATGAAACTATCGGAAAAAGAATCCGCGAAGCCGAACTGGAAAAAATTCCCTATATTCTGGTCGTCGGCGACAAGGAAGAAAAATCCGATACTGTCGCCGTCCGAGAGCGCGGCAAGGGCGATTTAGGCGCCCAAAAACTGGAAAAATTCAAATCAAAAATTCTTTCCGAAATCGCAAAAAAATCCGCGCTTGCGCCGCCGAAGCGACTACAGCGACGCGAAGGCGCGTGATATTCCCTATAGTGGATGAAATATAAAAAGTGTCATGGGGAATGGAAAACCTACTCCGCTCTAATTTTATAGAAATTTATGGCAAAAGTAATCGTTATCGTAGGGCCGACGGCTTCGGGGAAATCAGCGCTGGCTATATATTTAGCTAAAAAGCTTGGCGCAGAAATTATTTCCGCTGATTCGCGGCAGGTTTATCGTGGAATGGATATTGGAACCGGAAAAGTCACTAAAACCGAACAAAAGCAGATAAAACACTGGCTGATTGATATTGTCAGCCCCAAAACCAATTTCAGCGCCGCCCAGTTTAAAAAACTGGCCGATAAAAAAATAGAAGATATTTTGAAACTCGGCAAATTGCCGATTATTGTCGGCGGCACTGGTTTCTGGATCAAAGCGGTAATTGACAATGTTGAATTTCCAAAAGTGAAACCCGACTGGAAATTGAGAAAAAAGCTGGACAGAAAATCCGCCGACGCGCTCTTTACAATGCTTCAAAATCTTGACCTTGACCGAGCAGCAGAAATAGATCAATTTAATAAAGTCCGGCTCATTCGAGCAATTGAAATTGCCAAGACACTTGGAAAAGTTCCCAAGATGAAAATGGGCTCAAAATATAACACGCTTCAGCTCGGCGTTTCATGGCCAAAAGAAATTTTAAGCCAAAGAATAAAAATTCGCCTTGATAAAAGATTTAAACAAGGAATGATAAAAGAAGTGGCGCAATTGCACAATCAAGGCATCAGCTGGCAGCGGCTTGATAATTTCGGATTGGAATACCGCTGGATCGCCAGATACCTTCGCGGAAAAATGCCGCTTAAAGAAATGAAAGAAAAATTATTCCAAGAAATTAAAAATTATGCCAAACGCCAAATGACTTGGTTTAACAAAGATAAACGAATTTGCTGGCAGGTGGGTGAAAACGAAGTGGAGAAATTAATTAAAAAGTTTCTTGTATTACTCTTTGCCTTTTATTTTTTGCCAAGCAACTTCCTGTTCTTCTGGAGTTAACCTATTCAATTCTTGTTCCAATAAGCGACGTGCTTCTTCGCCCTCCAAACCATGAAAAATTCTTTGGCGCCGTAAAACTTCTTCATGTTGCGCTTGTTCTTTAGGTTTCAAATTAAATTTTCTTTCTGTTTCCATATTTTTATTATTTTAATAATTTTTTTAATATTTCAGACACCGATTCAGGATTGGCCTTACCGCGCGTTTCTTTCATCACTTGGCCCACCAAAAATTGTAAAGATGCTGTTTTGCCTTTTTTGTAATCGGAAACCGCTTCTGAATTTTCGTCAATAATTTTTTGCGCAACCTTTTCCAGTTCGTCCGAATCTTTTACCTGAACTAAATCTTTTTCTCTAATCACCTGTGATGGGTCTTTGCCCGTCGCCCACATTTCCTTGAGCACTTCCTTGGCCGCCCGCGAGGTGATGACGTTGCGGTGGATTAAGCAAGCCCATTCGGCAAAATTTTCAGCCGTTATTTTTATATCATCAATTTCGGCTGATGATTCATTTAATAGCCCCAAAAAATCGCTCAAAAGATAATTAGCCGAAAGATTGATAATTAACTGTTTTTCTTTTTCTATAAAGTGGGGGCTGGTGTCCAATTCAGGCGCAAGCAAACTGTCTTTGTCCAAGCCCTCTTTGTCCCAATTCATGAATTCACTGACGACATTTTCAAAAAATCCAGCTAGTTTTTCATTGCCAACCAAAATAGTTATTTGGCTATCAGATAAACCGTATTGCGCATTAAAACGGCTGCGTTTTTCAGATGGCAATTCCGGCATTGTCGTTTTAATTTCCTCAACCAAATCGAAATTAATTTTGAGCGGCGGTAAATCCGGTTCTGGAAAATAACGATAATCATGTGATTCTTCTTTTCCCCGTTGAGAAATAGTTTTGCCAGTGTCTTCGTTCCAGCCGCGAGTTTCCTGCACCACTTTTTTACCTTCATCAATAAGTTTGGCTTGCCTTTTAATTTCATAATCAATGGCATCACGAACGGCCTTAAAGGAGTTAAGGTTTTTAATCTCAACTTTAGTGCCTAAGACCACTGACTCGCGAAGCGAGATATTTGCTTCGACCCGAAGCTGTCCCTTTTCCATGTCGGCATCGGAAACTCCCAAGTATCTCAAAATCAACTGTAATTCTTGGGCAAAAGCCGACGCTTCTTCACCAGAATTCAAATCCGGTTCGGTAACAAGCTCCATCAAAGGCACGCCGGCGCGGTTAAAATCAACTAGAGAGTGGCCGATGTGGCCCTCATGTAAAAGCCTGCCCGTGTCTTCTTCAAGATGAATTCTTGTTATATTTATTTCTTTACCGGTTCCGGGAATCAATAATTTGCCGCCAAGGCAAATCGGTTCGTCATATTGAGAAATTTGATAACCCTTGGGCAAATCCGGATAGAAATAATTTTTCCTGTCCCACTTGGTGATTTCCGAAATTTTACTTTGGAGCGCCAGCCCGACTTTTATTACCTTGTTCACCGCTTCTTGATTGATAACGGGAAGCGTCCCCGGCTGGCCGGTGCAAATTGGGCAAATGTTAATATTGGGATGTCGTTCATCCGGATCGTTTTTGGAAGCGCAAAACATCTTGGTTTTGGTTTTGAGCTCTGTGTGAATCTCCAGCCCAATTACCGGTTCGTATTTTGATTCGTGCTTTGCCATATTTTCAAAATACCACAAAATTTCAAATAAAAAAAGCCCGAAATGGGCTTATTTCTTTAGAATGTTCAAAATATCTTCAAAAATTTCTTCTTTACCGCGATTGCCGTCAATATGGGTCACCAAACCTTCAGATTCAAAAAATTCAATTACCTTCTTAACATTTGTTTGATACCAGTTCATAATCTTGTTAATCGCCTCTGGATCGGCATTTTCGGGCCTAACCATGAGCATCGCTCCGCAATACGGGCATGAAGAGCCGTCGATAAGTTCCGAGCCACAAAAAGAAATTTCGCAGTGGCCGCAATTACGACGCTGAACAATTCGCTCACGAGACAATTCTTCGGTAATGTCAATTACGATAACAATGGGTTTTCTATCCAACAACTCAAACAAATCCATAAGAGCCTGGGCCTCTTCGGGCATTTTGGGAGAACCGTCTATAACTACTGGTTCAAATCTTTCCCAACGTAAGAGACTGTGGGTTAAAAGATAATCAATAATTACGGGTTTTGCTAAATTGCCCTTGCCTAAACTTTGGCCCTGTTTTGGTAATTTATTAGAAAGTTTTCTTAACTCATGGCCGCTGCCGAAATACTTAAACCCGGCCAAATCCTGAAGCCTGCGCGCCTGGGTGCCCTTGCCCGCGCCCGGCCAGCCAAGAATAATTACCGTTTTGCCTTCAAATCGATCATCCCAACGCGGCTTCGGCCGGTCATTAATGAATGGATTTTGCTTCTTTATTTTTTCAATAAACCGTCGTATTGTCCGCCGACCTTGTTTGAAAATCGCTATATGTTTTCTAACAAAATCGACGACATCCTTTTCAGTGTCAAAAAACAAACCGCGACGATTGAGCATCCTGATCATAAAAGTGGAATTATTATCCGAAATCCCTTCGTGATGCGGCCCTATAATAACCAACATTGGAATACCTTTAAGATAGCCCATTACCGTTTCACTGGTTGTACCACCCGACCCTTCAGCTGACGGCCGAATAATCATAAAATCCGACTGTCTGACCTTCCTTAAACTCATCGTAACTAGAAGTTCGTTTTCGCAATATTTCACAAACTCCCCTTGGTCGCGGAACTTTCTCATCTTCGGCCCGTAAATTTCCTGCGGGCAACCCATGGCTTTCAAATGTTCAAAAGTGTCGCCAATTATTTTGAATCCGAATTCTTCCGTAAAAATTTTATCAAGATGATTTTGAGAATGAAACGCTGCGCTGGGATCGCGCTCAATTGGCCCCGAACGGTAATAATAAATTCCCTTTTTGAGAGCCATTTTGCCTCCTTTATTAGGATGTCAAAAAACTTTTAGGTTATGATAATACGCCCAACAATTTTTTACAAGCATATTAAAACCCCGCTGGTGCGGGGCAAAAATTACCACTCAAGATTTTTGCGTTCGGGATATTTTTTTTCTAAAAATTCAACGAATTCGTCTTCACTTCTAAATTTTTCCGTACAAAAGAAAGGAACAAACGGACTTGATTTCTTGCCCAAATAAATAAGCCAAACATCCATGCCCCTTATAAATGCATGATGAATTTCATGATCCATCCCGGTTGAATAACTGTCTTCAGGCCAATAGGCAATAAGTTTTTTGCTCTGATTGACAAGCCAAGTCATATCCCGATGAACAATATGATTTGCTATTGTCATTTTTGTTTTATTACCAAAATCGTCAGCAGACATGGCGCTAACCGCTTCAACAGTCCGAGGATCAAAAACTGTAAAATATGGATCAATTTTCTTAATAAATTCATCAATTCTGGCCTGTTGTTCCGGCGCTTTAAAAAATGAAATGGGCATGGCGGCATAAACCGGATCCAATTCAGGATGGAATAAAAGCTTATAGAGCGTGGAGGGAGGTTGAGCCGTGGGCACGGCAAAAAACGGTTTCTTCATAAATTGCGCCAAAAACATAGTAAGCTCTACCTCATGATTTTGCCACTTCAAAATTTTTTCTTCGGTTAAATTTTCATCCTGCCACTGGGATCTGGAATTAAGACACTCGAGTATCCGTTCATAGTTATCAATGAAAGTAATGTACATATCGGCTGAATATTCTCTAAGATACGGATCGAAAGCAATTTGAGCAATTTCTTTATTAATCAGCCATCCGTGAACATTTACAATGGCGGCATCAAGGTTCTCACATGTGGAAAGTTCATCTAAAATTCCTTTCAAAACCGCCGAGCGCCAGGCCAAGCGTTCGTCAGGGTAAACGTGAAGAATATTATCTTTAACCCCACTTAGATTGCGGCCGCCCATGTCGGCGTGAGCATACATTAATTCGCCAACATTAAAACTTTTAATGACTTTCTTTCTGGGTACGCAATAGAGTTCATGTTTTTTCTGATACTCTTTTTCATTAGCACCGGAAATTCCATTAGCTAAAATCCGCATTGGTTTTTTCATTATTCTCCCCTTTTTGTTAATGAACAAAAACTATTTGTTTGTTTATTTATT
>Ga0208375_1000971_pt1 | contig 35531 bp, 44 predicted proteins | sample RifOxyD1_FD_184038 | JGI IMG/M metagenome (GOLD analysis project Ga0208375, IMG submission 184038) | Soil microbial communities from Rifle, Colorado - Rifle Oxygen_injection D1 (SPAdes) | ecosystem: Environmental > Terrestrial > Deep subsurface > Rock core/Sediment | place: Rifle, Colorado... | reverse complement strand
TTATGATGATGAAATAATTATTTGTGAACCAAATAAGCAACAGAAAGAAATATTGGAAAAGCTAGATATCCTAATGCCTAAAAAGCTGGGAATTTAGGAAATTATCAAACTTAACATTTACTCTATTCACACTTCCAATTTTTATTTTATTCTTAAGACATTAAAAATTGTTTTTTTCATAAATCTCATTTAACTTATTAAAAAGAAAAAACAATTTTTGAGGTGCTCAAAAACCAGAGATAGACACACTATATAATTTAGTATATCGTTCTTAACATTATAAATTGAAAATGCTCACATCTAACGATGTTAAAATATATTATATAACATCAAGAATCTATGATTCTTGTGGCTTAAAAATTCTTTTGGAGAATTTTTAAATTAGCAAATAAATATCCGCGAAATCTTTGAACGAGTGAAAAGATTGAGCCGAAGAACTTCACGAGACAAGATTGATTCATATATAACGAGTGAGATGATGAGCTAGTATAACTGAGCGAATGAAATGAGCGAAGCGAAATGAATGTTAATAAGCAGGGTTTACTTAACACTTGTTCTAGAAAAATTAATGTTCGTTTCGCTTACAATATTTTTTTCTTTCGCTAATTTGTCATCACTTTTCTAGATTATATAAGCGTTAATTTGAAATCTAATTAAATCATGCTTCGCTTAGATTTTTCATATTAAAATAAAATAAAAAATAAAGGATGAAAAAATTAAATTAATTAAGTTATATAATATTTTCGAAATTAAAATACTAAGAATTTACCCTGACGCAAGTCTATCAAATTTCATCAGTCATTGCAAAGCAAAAAATATTTATTAAAATAATTATATACATGGACTTTCTTTTCTGTAAATCATTCCATTAGAATGAACACAAACATAAGCATCTCCTCCTGTTCCAGTTAAATTTGAAATTACAACTTCTCCACTACCTCGAATACTCATTCTAGTAAGACGATTTGTGCCAAAAGTTAAATTTGAATTATTATAATTAACTAAAATAACATCATCAATAGTTGCATCATCTAAAAAATTACGATTATTACCTGCAATCCCATAGTATGTTACAATTCCTCGTTCTCTAGCAGATATTTGTAAAAAAGGAGATTTAGTAGCTTGACTATCTGAAAAAATTTCTATACCATCAGTAGCATGTGAAGTATTAATCTCTAATCTCTTTGTAGGATTCATAGTCCCAATCCCAACTTTGCCATCATAAGTTATTATCATATAATCATTATTTACTGAATTCCATGAAGCTGTTTCTGTAAGAGATTTACTATTTCCAAAAATCATTGAAGTTGGTTGCCAATCTCCAGTACCAAGAAGGTCAACATATCTTTGAGAAATATAACCATTTCTGCCATTAGCTATTCCAAATTGCAATTTAGATTCATAATCTCTCCATAACTGATTATTTCCAACTGAATTAGTAGTTGAAATTTTTCTTACCTGATCATAAATTTGATGTCCACTATATTTATCAGTTGAACGAACTAAATTAAATGCCTGCCCAACAATTCCACTAGTAGTATTAGTAGAAGCTTTGAAAACACTAAGAGTTCCTGGAGCATTATCTGTAACTTCAAGCGCAACTTCAGGAACTAAAGTTCCAATTCCAACATTGCCTCCAGTATAATAAATAGGTGTTGCTCCTATTGCCCATCCAGTAAATTTAGCAAAAAAACCAGTTAATCCTGCACCAGTATTATCTCCACTTCCTCCTCCACCTCCACCAGTATTTCCAGAAGGAATTACGCACATACCATTTTGACCGCAAAAAGCTGTTGCGCCAAGAATAACACAATCATTATTAGAATAACAAGGAGTTGTAGTCTCAGTTGATTGAGAAGTTCCAGAAGTAGTTCCCCCACCAACATTAGTTGAATTTGAATCTGCTAAAGGTGAATCATTTGGTTTAGTTATAAGCCCAATTGTAATAATTAATATTAAAACAACAAATAAAACTCCTGCAATGCTTGAAAGAACATATAGAGAAACTTTTTTATTGCTTTCAACTTCAGCAACTCTTAAATTAGTGCTAGCATTACTAAAATTACTAAAACCTCTTGTATCCATTTTCCTCTTTTTATAAAATATAAAACTATTATCTTTATAATATTATAATCAGAATGTAGTTTATAAATATTTACTTGTTCTATCAGCCTCGCTTCGCTCGGCTGTTTTAATGCTAAGTCTTTCAGACTTAGAAATAATAAAAAAATTAATCGCCTTCAGATAGATTAATTTTTCTGATAACTTTTTTTGAAATATCCACAATTTAATAATACTATATATTGATATTTAATATTTTTATACTAAATTTTAATCTTAATAAAAGAACCAATTAAACGCCCAAATAATCCTGGCAGAATATGACAAGTTAGCAAAATAATTAATATCAACTTCAAATCCTTTTATCAGAAAAACTACTCTGTTTTTTCCTTAGCAAAAATTTCACTCAAAGATTTATGTCCTTTTTTTACAACAATTGTATTAATCTGAACAACATCTTGCGAAATTTGATTTCCACGAACTGTTTTTTTTCTTCTAAGACCTTTACTTGAAACATGCTGAAAAAATTTTCCCTTTGTTAAAAGTAATCCTCTTAATGCAGGTCCTTCAATATCTTTATTTCCAGGAAAACCTGCTTTATCTGATGTTCCTTTTATTTCAAGTTCATATCCTGCTAAATCTCCAGATATCTCGTTGCCAGAAATTTTATCTCCGATTTTCTTTCCGATAAATTCTTCTGAATCTGTTTCTAAATGATAAGTTTTTCCCTTGTCTGAAATGTTTAATTTAAATGCCATAATTAATATGATAAAAGTAGATTTTTAAAGGTTGCTATCGCCAAAGATAATGTTAAATAAAATAGTCTTGGCAATAATTCTAAAATTTGAATTCTTTCTTCTGCTAATTTGCCATACCTTGCCTGGCTTATGCGAGCGTTTAATTGAGAAACAATTATTTTAAGAGAAAAAAATTATCTTTGCTAATTTATCATCTTTGCCCAACCTCTGCATTAATTAAATGAGATTATTTAATTTAGCGTTAGTGTTTAGCTAACTTGTCATACCTTGCCAAACTTATTTTGGCGTTAATAGGATGATTAAAATTAAATTTTGTTTTGTAGATTTTATTTAGCTAATCCTACCATTACTTTGCCTGGCTTCTACATAGTTTTAGCGAATATCATGTTTAGCTAATCATGCCATATCTTTTTCTAGTTTCTACAATTTTTTATTTGATGTTTAGTTTGTTTAATGGATTTATATTTGCAGAATTTTAAAGAGTGAAACACTAAAAAATATTGAATTTTGTATTTTTTAGTTCCCAAAAATCTATGTAAGTAATATTGCCAATATCATAGATTTTTTAGGATTTAAAAATTCTTTTTGAGAATTTTTAAGCCAAGCGATACACAATCGCTATGTTTTTTAAAAGTTTCTCCACTCTCAAAAGAGATGTAGTGTTAGAATACCTAGAAAAATCAAATCTCTCCCAACCTACTTTCTTCTTCAAGAATATGGGCCCTTAATTTATCAATCAACATTCTTCCATCAGTATCTAAAGCAACTTTAATATTAAACTCGCTTCCAGAATTAATTGCATCACCAATAACTTTTTTATGTCCTTTTAACTCTCTATGACTAAACAAAATTTCTTCAATTGGAAAATTAGCTCCTTGAGATCTCCATAAATTAAACAATTTCTCTTCTCTGTCTTCATGACTATCCCAAATAGATTTTAATCTGTTAAAAACATGCACAAGATTTGGAAAATTAACATTCTCCTCTTCCATAATTGTCTCAAGCTCAATTAGCTCACGCTCAATAATCCTGTGCTCTTTTTTTATAAACTCAACAGAAGTCATTTTAATTAAAAACTATAAGATTATTAATGTTCTTCTAATATATAAGTTTTTCCAAAAGTTAATAAACCTTAAAATATATTAGTTTATAAAGATGAAAGAAAAAGAGGCAGAGAAAGAGGGAGAAGAAAAAACAGATTTAAAATATACTCTTATGGGATATTTTAGCTTTTTGAAAAGTTATAAGATTCTTATAGTCATAATATTATTTCTTGTTTTTTTTCTTGAGGCAAGGCATATTATAGAAAGTTATTTGTTTAAAGTTCTCATTGATAACGGAACACTTTTCGTAGCTGGAACTCTTGCAAAAGATAAATTTATTGGAATACTTTATATTTTAGCAGGTGTTTTCTCAATTATAGTTATTACAGGATTTATAGGAAGGTGGGTTGAACAGCATCTTGTAAATATTCTTGAATCAAAATTAATTGTAGATTTAAAGAAAAAATATTTTAATCATTTAATCAGCTTAGATCATAGCTTTCATGCATCTCATAAAACTGGAATTATAATTTCGAGATTATCAAGAGGAAGCGGGGCAATGGAAAAGATTACAGATGTTATGGTGTATAATATTGCTTCTGTAATTTTTAGTTTTATTGTAGTTATTGCAAGTTTAATTTATTTTGATTTTATTTCAGCAATAGTTGTCACTTTAGTAATTGGAGTTTTCATTGCCTATAGTTATTTTATGCAGACAATATCTCAAAAAGCAAATGTTGATGCAAATAGTATAGAAGACATAGAAAAAGGAAATGTTTCGGATTTTTTCACAAATATAGAATCAATAAAATATTTTGGCAAAGAACATACTATAAAGAAAAAATTTGAAGAAATGATAAACCTTACAAAAAACGCATTTCTAAAACACTGGGGCTATTATAGATGGATAGATTCTGTGCACAGCGTTACAATAGGAATAGGAACTTTCCTCCTTATCTTTTTTCCACTTATAAGATTTCTTAATGGCGAAATAAGTCTTGGAACTATCGTATTTATTTACTCTGTATACGGAACATTAATTGAGCCTCTTTATGGATTTGTTTATGGATTAAGAAGTGTCTATGAAGCAATGGCTGACTTCCAGTCATTATTTGAATATGGGAAAATTGAAAAACAGATTAAAGATAAACCTGGAGCCAAAAATATTCAGATAAAAACAGGAGAAATTGAATTTAAAAATATCTTTTTTAATTATGGAAAGAGAAAAATATTTGAAGATTTTAATCTAAAGATTCCTGAAGAAAAAAGAATTGCTTTTGTTGGTTCATCCGGTTCAGGAAAAACAACTCTTATAAAACTCCTCTATAGATTTTATGATATAAATTCAGGACAAATCCTTATTGATGGAAAAGATATAAAAGATTTCAAACAGGAATTTTTAAGAAGTGAAATGTCAATTGTTCCTCAAGAATGCATATTATTTGATGATACAATATTTAATAATATTTCTTTTTCAAATCCCTCTGCATCAAAACAAGAAGTGATAGATGCTATAAAATTTGCGCAATTAGATAAAGTAATAGAAAGATTTACAGATAAAGAAAATACCATAGTTGGAGAAAGAGGAATTAAATTATCTGGAGGAGAAAAACAAAGAGTTTCTATTGCAAGAGCAATTTTGGCAAATAAAAAAATATTAATTTTAGATGAGGCAACTTCTTCATTAGATTCTGAAACAGAATTTGAAATTCAAAAAGATTTATCTAAACTAATGAAAGGCAGAACCTCAATTATAATTGCGCACAGACTCTCAACTATAATGGGCGCAGATAAAATAATAGTTTTAAAAAATGGCGAGATTGTTCAGCAAGGAAGACATAATGAATTAGTAGAAACGCCAGGAGAATATAGAAAATTATGGAAACTTCAGCAAGAAGGATATCTTCAGGAAAGTTAATGTTAATCTTCAAGATTATCTTCTTCCCATTCTTCATCTTCTTCTAATTCTTCAAGTTCGGGATTTTCCTTTCTTTGCTTATAATTTCTTTCAAACCTAAATTCTGGATTTGACATAATTTAAAAAGATAGAAAAACTATATAAATATATCTAAAATTAAAATGGGTAATTTAAAATTAGTTAATACTAAAAAAGAGGAGGTTGGGAAAAAGAAATTCCGCTAGAACATATAAGAGAAAATTATCATCGAGCAATTGGAAAAGAAAAAGAATTTTTTACAAGACATCCTGAACCCTATACATTTTACCATTATTTTAAGCATATGGGATTAAAAAACATAAGATTTTATGGAGGTTTTCCTGACCATTCTTTTGATAAAATTATAACAATGATAGAACTGGGATTTGGAAGTTGGAGAGAAATAAAAGTTAATGGAGTTAAGATTGCGCCAGCAGAATTCTTAACAGAAGTTTTAAAAAATATAAAATTTCCAGAAGGATATACAGAAAAAGAAAATTTATGGGTTGATATTCGCGGAAGCAAAAATAATAAAAGTAAGAGAATATTAATGGAATGTATTGTTCCAACATTAAAAGGATGGGAAGATGCAGGATGTAATATTGATACAGGAATGCCAGCAAGCATAATGGCGCAGATGATAAAAACAGGAATAGTTAAAGAAAAAGGAAGTTTTGCTCCAGAAGCAATTATTCCCCCGCAACCATTTTTCAAAGAACTAAGAAAAAGAAAAATGATTGTTTATGAAAACGGGAAAGTGATTAACTGAATAAAGAAAGGAATTAAAATAAAGAAATACTCACCATAGATAATTCAAAATGGAAAAAGAAATAAAATGTAAAGATTGTGGAAAAACTTTTAAATATACCTTCAATCCACGATATCCAAGAAAATTTTGCAATGTTTGTTCTAAAGAAAGGAAAAAAGCCTGGGAAAACCGACACAAAATAAAGTTTGAAGATTGCGAAGATTAGTTTTTCACTAGAAGTATGAATGCCCATGCAAAACATTAAGTTACAGAAAAAGATATAAATTTATCTAGATTCTATTTCTTTTTTGATTTTTAATACTTTGATTTTTAAATCTGGAACATTAATTTTAACAATATCCCATACTATATTTAAATCAATTCCAAAATAGTGATGAATCATTTGGTCTCTTGTACCCACAATTTCTTTCCACTCAATTTCTTTATGGTTCTTCTTAAGATTTTCAGAAATATTTTTAACAGCTTCTCCAATAATTTCTATTTCTCTAACTATTGCACTTTGCTTCATTCTATTAGAACTTAATTCCTCTTTAGACATATTTTCAGAAAAGTTTATTATTGCATTTATACTGTCTAAAATATGTTCAATAAATGCCAGATCATTTTTATTATTCATATTATCCTCACTTCTTGGTTTAAAATTCTGCTTCTAAGATGTGGGCTTAGCCCATTATAACTTACTAAATCAACCTTTATTTTTAATTTATTTTCTAGTTCAAATTGAATTCCAACAAATCCAAATCCAATTCCTTTTGGAGGTTCTACTAAAATATCAATATCACTATTTTCCTTCTGTTCACCTGTAACATAACTCCCAAATATTCCGGCTTTTTTTATATTGTTTTTCTTCAAAATTTTGATTATTTTTGGTTTTAACTTATCTAATTCACTAGATTTTTTCTTGATATTTAATTTATTGTCAGCCCTATATTCTTTTACTATTAATTTTTCTTTTGATAAATCTTTTCCGAGATAAACCCTCTCTTTCCTGAATTTTTTTCCAGTTCTGATACTTTTAACTCTATAAAAATATTTCATTCCATTTCTTTCTTTAATTTCAGTGTACGTCATAAAGAATATACGGGCACAATATTTATAAATCTTTCTATGTGGACGTACTGCCCCTGCCGGACACCATACCTTTGGTAAAGATTAGGGGTATTATTAATAAAAAAGATTAGAAATTAAAGCAACATTCTAGAAATCATTGGCATATTTTCTTCTTTTTTTATTGTAATCAAAATTGCCTTTTCTTTTGGAGCTTCTTCAAAATACAATTCTAAAGCTTCTCGAAGCCTTGCCTTTGCTTGTTCTATAGTATTTCCTTGAGTAACCACATTTGGAAATTGAATAGAGCTTATACTATAAATTCTATTTTTGCCCTCTCCTTCTGGCACTATTACAATATCAATTTCAGTTTTATTACCTTCCATCTTATGCCTATTTATTTAAAATATTAAAGCTATTTAAACTTTATGAAACCCCAAATATATCTTCAAATTCTTCTTTATTTATACCTATTTCCTCACACTCTTTGATAAGATTTAGTCTCACCGCATTGCTTAATCTTTTTTCATTTACCAAAACAATAGGTCTTCTCAATGATTGTTGATTATCTTTTCTATTTATTATAATATGATCTCCTTTCATTCTTTTAATCTCTAAATCATATTTATTCAAAATAGACATTATTTTGCTTACGACTGGAGTTAATCTATAGCCCATTTTCTCTTTTCTTGATTTATAAGAGACTTGACGTTTTTAAGGTTTGCTTAAGAATATTCAATGTCCTGTTTTTTAGAAATACTTTTTATCATCGATAAAAACAAATGCCCCCGCCGGGGGTGGAAATTCCCCTGATTTTATTCAAATCCCATGTTGGGCATGGATTTAGTTTCGATGCCCCAGGAGGGGGTTGTGCATTGAACTATTCTTCAAGCTTTTTTTCTTGTTTTCCTCTTTTTTTTATTTGTTAATGAATGTAAGTTATTGAAGTTTAATTAATTTTCTGTTTATTCTTTCCTCATAATAAAAAGATATTTGAATCCTCTTAGATAGAAATTATTTTTTATAGCTCTCTGTTTCCATAGGGGAGTATTTGAAGTTTGATTTCTCCTTGCCAAACAAATAATATCTAGAGGTATAAAATGTTTTTCAAGCATTTGATATATTTTTATTCCTACTGGAATAAATCCAGAATTACTTCGCCAATGGTCTCCAATAACCCAAGCAACAACTTTGTCTTTCTTTAGAATTCTTTTTATTTCAATAGATACTTTCTCTAGTTCCTGATAAAATTCTTCACTTTCACATGAAATTTTACCAATACAATTTGGATTATCTGAATAATGAATGTTATTTCCATAAGGAGAGTCAATAAAAACCATATCTACAGAATTGTCTTCTAATGGGATTTTTCTAGAATCGTTCTGTATAATGTCAGATCTTGTAGGAAAAACATCGTACCCTATTACTTTTCTGTTTTCTTCTTTGCAAACATCAATAGTTGTCCCACTTCCACACATTGGATCAACTATTAAGTCGCCTTCTTTTGTGTATCTTTTTAATAGATTATAAATAACTCCTGCAGGAGTTACACCATTAAATCTCCAATTTCCTTTAGGATGTTTACCATAGCTCTGTTTTGGAAAATCCCAAAAAGTTGTTGCTTCTATAAATGGTTTATTATCATTTAGATTTTCCATTTATCAAAACCTTCAAATCTTCAATAAATTTGTCAAACATTTTAACTTTCCCGCTTTCTTCAATTTTAGTCTCACTTAAAACATAACTTCCGTCAGTATCTACTTCTACAATTGCTCTGCCTTTCTTTGCAGGTGTTTTAATTGTTAAAGTCCCATCTTCATCAGGAGTTACAAAATAAACTTTTATATGCTTTGTTGCTTGGTCAGAAGAAAGTTTAATCTTCCAGTAACCTGTCTGGGCTATTCTCTCCCTTAAAGTTACTTTGCTTGAGAGGACTGCAATAACTTTGCTTGTTTCTGGACTATAAATTATAATATCTACATCTTGAAGATGAGAGCCAAATTCTCCATAATCAATAAGTAAATTTCTTTTGACTTGACTTAACTCTCTCGGTAAGTTTTCTGCTTTTGTTCTTTCAAGAGCATTACCATCAACAATTTTTAACCCTAATGCTTTAACTTCATCTGAGATTATATGAACAATCAATTTTTCAAGGTTTTTTCCTTTGAAAGCTCTCCAAGATTGTTCATGGTCTCCATTTGCCGTCGGAGTTTTTTGCCAATCTTTTTTATGCATTATTTTCGCTTCTTTTAAGATTTCAGAAATATGTTTGTAAGCGTCAATTCCACACTTCTTTTTCTTCTCTTCATATATCTTGACCAAATCTTCGAATTTCATCTTTATGCCTCATAGTTTTTCCATTATTAAAATGTATTCATAAGCATAAGCCAATCTATCTGCATCTTCGGTTGCTGTAAATCTTCCTGTTTTTGAATCTCTAGTTTGGGGCAATACTTTTGAAGGTATTCTTCGTTTTATAATTTTATGCATTTTGAATCCTAAATTAAGCATTATTTCAGCAAATACTTCCGCATTTAATATAGAGACTTTTCTTAATTCGGTATTTCCAATAACAATGCATACTCTTCCTTTTGGTTTTAAAACTCGATACATTTCTTCAAAACATTGTTGCATCTCAAAAAAGTAGTTTTTTACAGCTTCTGCCTCTTTTTTTGATTTTTTGTCTAACTCTTCTATTTCTTGTTTTGCCAATTTGCTTTTAATTCCATTGTGATCAAACTCTTTTTTATGGACAGAACCAATAAACCCTTCTCTAAATTCATTTACGCTTTTAGTATACTCAAACCATAAAGCTGTAAGCTGATGTAAATCCGCATATTCATATGACGTAACATATGGCGGAGAAGTTACAATTAAACTAATAGAATTATCTTTTGCCGGAAGATTTCTAGCATCTGCTTTCTTTAGATTTAAGTTATTTTTTAGGTTACTTTTTATATAGGTTGGTAAAACATTCCAATAACTTTCATTTCCTCTAGTCATCTTTTTTATTTGTCGAGAGAATAACTTTATTGGAGAATCTATCTTTTTATTAAGATCTCTAGTGGGTTTTATACTTTTCATCAGCCAAATAGAAGCATTTTTTAATATGTTTGAAAAAGCACATAAACAGAAATCACGAATATCTTTGCCTTCTATTGTATCTATTCTTCCTAAAATTATACTTAAATCTTCTCTTAGTTTTTTGTCGGGAAACCAATATTCAATTCTTTCATTAATTGGTAGAATTGGTAAAATCTTTATTTTTGATAAAACTTTCTGTTTATTATTAAAATCAAAATATAAGTTTAAATCAGATAGAACTTTATTAACTTCAATATTTAATTTTTCTGGATTTATAGGAGTCGTTTTAACTTTAGAAATTAAATAGGCAACGGGATTTATATCGACTCCCACTGCTCTTCTCCCAGAAATCAATGACTCGATTAAAGTGGTTCCACAACCCATAAAAGGGTCACAAACAAGATCATTTGAACTTGTATTTTCTTCTATGCACCTTTTTGCTAGTTGTGGGATAAATTTAGCAGGATATTTATGAAATCCGTGTGTAGCATATGATGTATCTTTTTGAGTTAACTCCTCAAAAACCCAGCTAGAATCTTCTGCCAACTGCTGAAAAATTTCTTTTAATTCTATTTGCATATTAGGAATTGAATCGATTATTATTTTTTCCTCTATATGAAATAGTTGAGAACCATTCTTTTTTGCTAATTCATCAAATAGTAATTGCATTTTGTTTTCTCTTTAACTTATATTATGCTCTTAACTTTATTAATCTATCTTACATCGGGCTTATCTTGCTTCTCCATCGAGGATTTTCACATTCCACAATTCAATGCCCCGCCCACGATTCGAATTTTTTATCTTCAAATCCCCAACGGGCATAACACATTTTACGCATAAATGCCCCCGCCGGGATTCGAACCCGGGTCAAAGCCTCGAAAGGGCTCTATGCTTGGCCTCTACACTACGGGGGCATTTAATTTATTTAAATGCCTTTCGTTTTTAAAGCTTATTGTTTATAGATATTTTCGAGATAGTATGAGATAACTTTTTTATTTTATTCTGCCAATTATACCATATCTCTACCTAGTTTATACATAGTTTTAGTGAAGATTTAGTTTATTAAGTTAAATTAATCAAATATCAAAAAAATATTAATTAAATGTTAAACATCAAAAATCTTTTAGAGATTTTTGTGGCTTAAAAATTATATAGAATAATTTTCAAATTACAATATTTTTCCTATGAAAAATTTGCTATGGATACATTAGCAAAAAATTAAAAAATAGTTATTATATTAAATCCTTCAGATTTAACAATTTTCAAAACCTAACTAATCTACAAAAGAAATCCTTTTTCAAACTTGCTTATTTTCTCAAGTTTTGTAAATGGAAAAGGTCTTGTATTTGTCATAAATGTAAGATATCTTATAAATTTATAAGTTTCAGTATTCCAGTATTCAGAAAATTCTGCTAAATCTTTATTTCTTTTGCCTATAAACATAACAATAAACCAATTAATAACTGCAAGAATTATTATCAATATTTTCCATAAACCTAAAATTATTCCTGTAACAATTAAAACCAGTATTCTAAACCAAGCTTCTTTTCTCTCTGCTTTTTTAATTTTTTTACTAACCATTTTAATTTTTAATTAAATTTTTAATTTATTAGCCCAAGCGCCAATAAGAGGAACTTCACTTGTTTTTCCTGAAAGCGCATAAATCCAGCTTAAAACCCAAAGTATAATTACAAAAGCCCACAAGACAAAACTGATTATATCTCCAATTAAAAATGTCCAGTTAAATGCAATAGTTACAAGTTGAGCAAATATCATAGCAAGAAAAATTATAAGAGATTGTTTTGCATAAAACATAGTATACTCTTCATCTTTCCATGCAATTAATGCAATTAAAAAACCAACAATACTAAGGAAAGCAGTAAGAAATGCATGCACTTTAATATCATCTTGTCCAGCATTAGCATTTAACTTAGCTTTCTTCACACTCTTTTTAGCCATAACATATTAAGGTAAAGATGCTTTTTAAACATTACCTTAATTTTTAATTTTTCAAGAACACCAAAGATAAATTTATATTCTTTAATATTTTTGTGAGTCTGTTTATAAAGGAGGCTAAAATGACTGAGAATACTATGAGTAATCCAAAAGTTTTGATTGGCAGTCCAGTATATAATAAAATGGAATATTGCATCAAACAATTTTTAGATAGTATAAAAAATATAGAATATGATAATTATGATATACTTTTAATTGATAATTCTGAAGGATATGAATTTTTTAATAAATTAAAACAAGAAGAAAAGATAATAGTTATAAAAGATGATACTAAAGAAACCGAAAATATCCAAAAAGTAATAAGTAGTAGAAATAAAATCTTAAAATATGCTTTTGATAATAATTATGATTATCTCCTTATGATGGATTGTGATGTTCTTCCTCCTAAGAATATTTTATCTGAACTTATAAAATGTAATAAAGATATTGTTAGTGGATTATATTTTAATTATTTCCAGCGTGATGGAGAGTTAATGCTTCTTCCAATTGCATGGAAAACTCTTACTCCAGAAGAATTTGAAGACCTTAAAACAAAAGTTAATCTTCCTTCAGATATTCAAACTAATTTAGATGTGAGAAGACATTTATTTGAAGAAGAAGTTGAAAGTAATGAATTACTAGAAGTTCATTTCCCTTCTGCAGGATGTATGCTTATAAGCAAAAAAGTTTTAGAAAATGAAACTATAAAATATGGGTTAGAAAAAATATCAAATAACAGAAAAACTTCAGATGAAATATATTTTATTAATAGAGCAAGAGAATTAGGGTTTAAAATTTATTGTTATACTAAGCTAAAATGTGAACATTTGGCAATACAAAAATATGAAAAGGATAATCAAGGTAATTTAATACATCCTTGGTTATAATCATTTATTTCAACTATATTTTTCTTTGATTGCTCAAACTTATTCATATCTTATCGTGAAGTTTCAGTTTGAGGCTTAAAAAATACCATGCAACTTCTTAATGTAACTGGGATTTTTTATTTCTCAAGAAACTTTCTTTCTATATTAGTTTCTTTCTATCTAATCTCTTTCTTGTTTAAAGAAAGAAATTAAAGTTGGAATGAGCCTGCGCAGAATGAAAACCTCTGCACAATTTTAGTTCTTTTGATTCCAAGAACTTTTCTTTCTAAGAAAAGTTGTTGCCTGTAACCACAGGGAACGTTCATATTATTTCAACTATATTTTTCTTTGATTTCTCAAGAAACTTTCTTTCTATATTAGTTTCTTTCTATCTAATCTCTTTCTTTTCTAAAGAAAGAAATTAAAGTTGGAATGAGCCTGCCCAGATTTGAACTGGGGACCCCTGGCTCTCTTAGACGAATCTAAGCGAAGAACAATTCTAACGAATTGTCGCCATATAAGACCAGTGCTCTAACCGGGCTGAGCTACAGGCTCGCAAGCATATAGTGAAATTAATCATAGCTAAATTAACATTTAGTTTCACAAGCGCTCGTATAAGTTCCAGTTATTTAACTTATTTAAAATCTTCTATAAGAAGATTTTAAGCCACAAAAATCTCTAAAAGATTTTTGATGTTTAAAAGTTTTCTATTTTAATTGAGAGTCAACAAACACGAAAAATTCACTACTTTTGAGCGTTCAGAAAACTTTTTAAACTATTAATTTAGAAAATCATCATGGAAAAACCAAAAAAGTTTGAAGAAGATGAAGATATAGAAGAAGATGAACTATCTGACGACGATGACTTAGAAGAAGACTTTGAGGAAGATGAGGAAGAAGTAGAGGATACTAGCAAGGATTTTGAATATTAACTAAATTCTATTTTTCCTTTTTCTTTTGTTTTGTTTTTTATCTAGCAAGGCAGACTAATCATTTGTTAAAATTCTTTCTATTTTATTATTTTCTTCATCAATTTCAGCAATATGATTTTCATCATCTACAATAAAAATTAGGCTAGATGATTTTCTTACAAACATTGCATTAGTAACTTTGAAAAGTTTGCCAGCGCCAAAACCAATTGCGCCCAAATCATATTTTTCCAAAAGTTTATCTCCATCATAAATACTTAAACTAACATCTTCAGCATCAGCCAATCCAGTATTTTTAATTTCAGCATCAAAACTTAAAAAAAATCCTTTTTTTCTCGCATCTAATTTAATAAATGTTAAATCAGCAAGAGCAGGATCTTTATATAAAGAAGCAATTTCATTAATTATCTCTGGAGTAATTTTCTGATTGCAATTTGAAGAAGGATATAGAATAGATTTTTTATCCCTAGAATGTTTAAATCCAAGCACATGCAAAATCTCATGTATTACTACAACAGGTTCATCACATCTATCACTTTTATACAGCAAAACAGTTCCATTAAGTATTATATTATATCTAGAAGTATTAATTATAAAATCAGGTCCACCCTCTCCTGCAACAAAATAACTATTGTTTAATTCTTTAACTTCATCAGAACAAATAATCGATATTTCAGGATTATCATCAGATTCATAAAACTCTAAAATAGTTTCATTTTCAATAATTTTAAATGCATTACGAGAACCTTCAACTTTTATTGAACTGCAATCAGGAGAAATAAAATATGATATCTTACTATTTTTAAAACGAATATTATCATAAAAAGTAATTTTTTCTGAATTATTTAATGCATCATAACTTAAAGAATTATTTTTTTTAACTAAATTAGTATCGGGCATTTGAACAGAATCTCGAAGATTATCAATATAACTTTTATAAAAAGTAATAGTTAAGAAAGGTGCAACTAATAAAAAAATTATCAAAATTAAACTTATTTTAAACATCCCCATTTAAACACCTATTTAAACACCTCATAAATACTATATTATCTAGGGAGGCAAGTTTTAAAAATGCATTCATTCTAAAAAATACATATATATGCCCTGGTGGTGTAATGGTTAACATAAGACCCTGTCGCGGTGTAAAAAGAACCAAGGTTCTTCTTACAACATCTCCTTAAGATGTCATCCCCTGAAGGATAAAATCGCAGAACGGTCTTGCTCCGGGTTCGATTCCCGGTCAGGGCGTAATATATTTATTCTTAAACAAAATATGCATAATCCATAAATATTACATTAGTATAGAAATACTTATATACTTGCATATTATCTAGATAATATGGAAAAACTAATAAACAATGCGATAAATATGGGAAAGATGAGAAAGAAAATATCTCTAAATGTAAATGTAGCTTTACTAAATTTAGTAAAAGATTTAGCAAAACTAACTAAAACAAATAACACTTTAGTCATTGAATCTTTATTGGTAAAGGGTGTATCGCCTTTATTTCAAACATTTAAAGATTCCTGGTCATTACTTTTAGTGTCAACCAAAGATAAAGATAAAAAAGAACATATCCAAAAACTTTTGAATGAATTGGAAAACATCAGAAAAAAGAATGAAACACAGGCTTTAATGCATGGTTACTAAATTATCTAAGATATAGTTATTTGTTAATAAATATTCTAAAGGCAATTCATGTCTGCAACCAACTAAAATATGCAATTCCTTAATGCCTTTTTCCTTAGCATATTTTAAAGATTTTTTTGCTTCATAGACATATCTTTTTATTCTCATTGGAAGTTCTCCTTTTGGATTTTCTATTGTTCCACCACAAGTTCTTGATATTAAATCGTTCATTCCTTCTGGTTCTAAAGGATAGCTTTTAAGAAACTCATCACGAATTAAATAAAAATCTTCAAGAGATTTCATCTCTCTTATATTTGATATTATTTGTGGTTCATTTTTAGCAGTTAATTTTCTATAATTAAAATAAAAAAAACAACTAACAATATCCCATAATCTTATCTTATCAAATTCAAAATAACTTATCTCTCCAAAAGATTCTGCATTCTTAACCCAATCTGTAAATCCATCTTCACAAAGAACATTATATCCTTTAAAGGCATCATTTACAGCTCCCTTAAAATCTTCAGATATTGAAACAAGCGGAGCATCATGAATCATTCCATGTACAAAAAATCTATTTCCATCTAAATTAATCCTTTTTCCAGGTAAAGGATATAATAATTCATTCACACTATTTACCTACCTGCAATTTCTGCCGCAACTGCCACAACCATCACTGGTGTAGCAGCAGATATTCCTGCTGGAGCTAAAACAAGTAGAAACTTTGCTTTATGACATAAACATGATGGGCACTCACAATTATCCACATTATATGCCGAATCATTTGAGTCATGCACCCTAGAAGCTGAATTTTGCAATTCATAAACTACAGAATCTTTTGAATTATCTTCCCTGTTTAACCTATATTGTTCCATTTATATACCTCCTATCATTTAAAACCAATTGATTGAACATATTTATCAAGTACATCATGATTTTGTTGAGATATATAAACATAATTGTCTATCCCCATTAATAATTGTGACTTTCTTGGTTCACATGTTTGTGATAATCCTTTTTCTGAAATATCAATGGTAGAATCTTTTGCAGATTGAATACAAGCATTACATAAACGTCCTGCCCAACAATCTGAACAAAGATTATTTCGAATATCAGTAAATCTTTCTATTGCTCTTTCAATTAAATTATCATTTATCCCATCTTCAATATTTCCAATAGGAACTCTTCTGCCAAATTTTTCACACATATAAAATGTTCCATCAGTATCAACAAATAATTTTCTTTTTCCTGGATAACAACTGCCATTAAGCATTAAAGTTTCTGGCATAACTCTTTGACTTCTTGCTCCAATATGTCTTAAATCTTGATCAAATAGAACTTTTAATACTCCAGGATCTTTTTCAGAAATTATAGCATCAAGGTAATCCAATATATACTGAGTGCTGTTAACTCTTTAATTAGAATTTCCATTGTTACTTAGTCCTTTTGTTTCTGTCCCACCAATTCTTGAAACAGTAAAAGTCCTTATTTTTTTGAAAAAATCTATAACTTTAGGAAGGTCATTAATATCGTGAACTGTTACATTTTGTGAAAAGTGAGATTCTACATATCCGGGAGCATATTCTTCAACCTTTTCCAGATTTCGCATTATTTTAGAATGAGTTGGTCTTCCATCTTTATATCTCCTAAACCTATCATGAACTTCTTTAGGTCCATCTAAACTCATATTTACATAGATTTCATTATCAACAATATACTCGAGATGTTTATCCCCCTCACAAAAATTTGTAGTTACTGAAAACACTAAATCTTTATCTGGTGAACTTGCTCTTGCATAGTCTACAATTGCTTTTATAAGGGGCATATTACCTAATGGTTCTCCACCATAAAATCCAACATAAGGAAAATCACCTGATTTGGGAAGAAATACATCTAATGCTCTTTTGGCAACATCTACACTCATATTTGATTTAGTTTCAGTTCTCTCATTTTCATATTGTCCAGAATAAATGCAATATTCACAAGCTAAATTACAACTCTCTGTTACATTAAGGAGTAAAGCATCAAATCCCTCTCTCCTTCTTTTCATTAAAGAATCTGATTCAAAGTGAGGATGATATTCAACTGATTCTGCTTTTTTTTGAAGTGCCCTTAATTGTTCTATATCTCCAGAATGGATTGTATTTGCTAATTTCTCATATAAAACATGATTATGAGAACTACTAAAAAGAACACTATTATACCCAGAAACTACATCTTTTAGATAAGGTTCTTGTTCTTGCATACTAATATTAAAAAATGATATTTTTAAATGTTACTACTTTATAAAAATAACTACTTTCATTGAAAGGCATATTCATCAACATTACTTAATTTTAACTTTTTGTTATACCTTCGCTCAGGGCGTATCTACCTACATCTTATCGAAAAACCTAATATTTAAATACTTTGTAGGTATACTATTTATATGAAAATAACTACCAAGAAAAAAGGAAACAGAAGATATTTTTACTTAAAACATTCCTACAGAAAAGGAAATAAAATAATAACTCGAGAAAAATATTTAGGTTCTGAAATCCCTAAAAATATTGAAGAAATAACTAAGAATTTTAAAGAAGAAGTTAGGAAGAGTTTGTATAAAAAGTTGGAATTAATTAAAAAAAATTTCCAAGAAGAATGGAAGAAAATTCCTGAAAGTGTAAAGAAAAAAGAAAAAGAAGAAATCTCAATTGCTTTTACTTATAATACTAATGCAATAGAAGGTTCAACAATTACTTTGGAAGAAGCAAGAGGAATTATACATGATAAGATAGCACCAAATAAACAATTAAGAGATATTAGAGAAACAGAAGCCCATAGTAAAGTTTTTTTGAAAATGTTGGATAAAAAAGAAAAAATTTCAAATGAGTTATTATTAAAGTGGCATAATGAAATATTTGCAGAAACTAAACAAGATGTTGCAGGAAAATACAGAGATTATTTAGTTAGAATTGGCACACATTTACCTCCTGACTGGCAGGAAGTAAAAAAAATGATGGATGGGCTCATTATATTTATAAATGAAAATAAAAAAATGAATCCTGTTGAATTAGCAGGAAGAATCCATTATAAATTTGAAAAAATACACCCTTTTGGAGATGGAAATGGGAGAATCGGTAGATTATTAATGAACTCTATTCTCTGGCATTCAAAATATCCAATGTTAATTATAGAATATACAAAAAGAAAATCATATTATAAATCTTTAAAAAAGGATGAAGAGGGATTTTTAGCTTATTTTATCAGAAGATATCTAGCAGTTCATAAAAATAGAATATCATCAAAATCTTTATAAAACCTAATCTTATCCCTCTTTTATGAAACTAAAAAGATTAACTCAAATAATTCCAAAAGCAATTGTTTCAACAGGATTAGCTGCTCTTTTAACAGGTTGCGCAGCATTAACATTAAACAATAGTTCTAATAAACCCGAAGATTATTTTTCTCGTTCTCAAATTGGTATGTATATTCCTGCTGGAGAAACTCCAACTCTTACAAATTGTTCTTATATGGACAAAGAGGGTGATGGAAAATTAGATTTTAGAGAAATGGATATTGAAACAATAGGAGAATACCAAGGACAAATTATTGAAAGAACAATTTCAGTTGTTAATAAATATAACAAAAAAGGCAAATTAATTCCTGCGCCAATAGTTATTACAAACACTTCAGAATCAATAAGATACTCTAAAGAATCTACTGAAATAACCACAACACTCACTGAATTACATGATTGCGGAACAACAAAATTACAAGGCAGATACCAACTTCCTGAATTGCAAGATTATAATCCTGATGGAATTCCAGATTGGGAAAGTGAAGTAGAAGTTAAACAATATCCTATTAAAGAATCTGAAAAACCACAAATTCCAGCTCCAAGACAGACTCAAAAACAGAATATAACTAAGAAAATTGTGACATTGTAAGTTAAATGTTTTACTGATAAGCTGGTTTTCTAAACCAAAAGATATATAAGTATTGATAAATCAATAATATTGTTGAAATTTCAGTAATTATAAGATGAAAAGAAAACAAAGAATAGGATTTGGGTCTTTTGGAACAATGGAACTTTCTCTTTTAGAAGGAATTATAATAAGTTCTTTATTTCCAGAGGGAAAAGATATGACTATTAAAGAAATAATTAATCGAATAGAATATTCTTACGAAAGGGTTAATTCTGCTTTAAAATCACTGGCTGAAAAAAAGATTATAAAAGAAAAAAAGGTTGGGAAAACTCTTGTTTATTCTCTTGATTTACAGAATTTATATGCTGAAATTGGATTTGACCACTATATGCTCGAAAGAGAAATTAATTTTATCAAAAAACATCAAATTGTGTACCATGCAATTAAAGAACTAATAGATAATCCCTATATTTGGATGGTTGTATTATTTGGAAGTTATTCTAAAGACACAGAAACAAAACAAAGTGATGTTGATGTAATTTGCGTTTCAGATAAAAAGAAAGAAACAGAGCATTTTATTAAATCATTAAGATATAGGTATAATCTGGAATTTGCTCCAGTTGTGCTACCTCTATATGAATTTCCTAATATAAAAAAAGATAATCCTGAATTATGGAATGATTTAAAAACATATGGAATTGTATTTAAGGGAAAGGATTCATTTTATTGTTGGATGTATAAGGATGATAAATGACATTAAACAATTAATAAAAAAAGGATATATCTCAAAAGATGATTCTGTTAAAACTCTTTCTCAAAAATATCTGCAAAAAGCAAAAAATAATCTTATCACAATAAGAATTTTATCAGAAATTCAGGAAAATAAAAAAGTGAGGGATTTGTTAAAAATACCTTCTGATTATAATAGCGATGAATGGGCAGTTATAACTGGATATTATGCTATGTATGCTTCTGCTTTAGCACTAATTGCTAAAATAGGATATCGAAGCAAGAATCATACTGCAACGATAATCCTATTAGAAGAATTTTTTATTAAGAAAAAATTAATGTCTAAAGAAGATATAAGCTTATTAAAAAATGCCATAATTCAAAAAGCAGAAATAGAAAAATTATCTGAAGCAAGGCATAAAAGAGAAATCGCGCAATATAGTGTAACAAAACAAACAACAAAAGAGATTGCGGAAAGTATAAAGAAAGATGCCTATAATTTCATAAATAAAGTTGAAACAATATCTCATTAAAAAGTCATAAAATGATTAAATGATGGATGTTTAAATGTTTTGCTTATAAGTCAATTTTCAAACCACAAATAAGTTTATAAATCCTAAAAAGTTAATTTAATTATAATTAACTGCAAACAAAAATAAAATGGCTTACAAGGAAAACTGCATTTTTTGGGGAACTTTAATTTTTTCAATAGCAATATTTTTTTCTATTCAATTAATTTCTGCTATAGACACACCAATAACAATAACAAGTCTTGATCCAGATAATAATTATATTTTCAGAGTGCAGGACCATTATTCAAATGAAACTCTGGAAAGAGTTGAAGTGCAGTCAGATAGTGAAGGAATATATGACCAAACTTTTGAAAGCAATGAATCACTAAAAAGATTAAGTTTTGCATTAATGGAAATAGAAAATAAGAAAATAGTTGAAACAAAATACTTTTATGGGGAATATTTTACAGGAAATGCAGTAAGTTTAGATTTTAAAGAAAAGATAAAAGTAGAAAATACATCAACAGCTAGTTCAACAGCAACTACCCAAACAAATACAACCATAAATGAAACAACCACAAATACAACCACAAATACAACCACAAATACAACCACAAATACAACCTCTGAAACAACCTCAACTAATTCTGCAATCACAGGCAAAGCAATAATAGATTATAAAGAAGTATTTTCAAAATCTAAATATTATATCTTCGGAGCAATTGCATTTTTAATATTAGGATTAATGGCATTTATGATAATAAAAAAAAGAAAAGCAAAAGATTCAAATCCCTACTCAAGTGAAAAATTCACCTATAAAAAATTAGATACAAAAATCAATCAAGCAGAAACAGATTCATTTTTAAGCAAAATTACAAGGTCAACAAGTTCTTCAGTAAGTCCGGCAAGTTCAGGCAAAATTGATGAAGCTGAAAGAAAAATAAAAGAGCTTCAAAATGAAATAAATAAAATGAAAAATGAACAAATAATTAAAGAAGCTGAAAGAAAGCTTGAACAAGACAAGCAAGACCTTGAAAAATTAAGGCGAAGCACAGGATTCTATAAATAAGCATTAAGATATTCTTCCTTCTGCTAATGCATTCCATAGCAAATTTTTCATAAGAGAAAAATATTGTAATTTGATGTTTAATTAATATTTGTCTTTATATTTGATTAGTTTAATTCATTATCTAACTAAACTTCACTATATCAATGTATAAATCTGGCAAGGTATGATAAATTAGCAGAATAATTTTTTTCTCTTCAAATATAAATAATCTAATCATAATCAATTAATCGATGTATAAGCCAGGAAAAGATATAGCAGAATTAGCTAAACACTAAAACAAAATTCAATAATCTCAATTCAACGCCAACATAAACTGGGCAAAAATAACATATTAACAGAAGAAAAATCAAAGCCAATAGATTTTTAACCATAATTATCCTAAGATAAATATGCAAAATAAATTAAAAACAGAGGTAGCAATTGGAACATTAAGATTAGGAAAAGATCTTAAATTCTATGAAAAAACAAAAACTGGCTGGAAAAAATCTCAAAAACAAATTCCTGAAACAATTAATACAATCAAACTATTCAAAGCGCACCATACATTTAAAGAACTAATTGATAAAAAAAACCCGCAATTTCTTAAAGGCCAGTTATCTCCAGATAATAATGTTCGGGGAGCAAGGATAAATATTCTTCCAGATGGCAAAAAACTAGACAAAGCATACTCATTATTTGCAAAAAATTTAATAATTCATGATGAAACATCTTCAGACCATTGGGATGTTATGCATCAAAATCCAAATGGAGAAAATGCCTATCTTTACACGCAGGAAAAAAAGCAAAAAGCAACAGAAAAAAAATATCAAACAGTAAAAGAATTTGAAAAAAAATATCCGATTATACAAAAAAATGTCCTAAATGCTCTAAAAGACAAGAACGATGTTCTTGCAGTTCCAGTTTACACTTTATTAAAAACCTATATGAGAATTGGAAATGAAATTTATTATAAAGCTCATGGGCATAAAGGCCTGACAACACTAAAGAAAAAAGATATCCTAATTAATAAAAATAATGTAACATTCAGCTATCTTGGAAAAAATGGCGTTCCAGAAAAAATCACAGAATCCTTTCCAGAATTGTATATTCAAAGATTAAAGGAAATAACAAATCCAATAAAAATAAATGATTTTATATTTATTGATAAAAATACAGGACATCCATTGCATGATACTCATTTTAAAGAGGCATTTAAGAAATATTGCGGGCAAGAATTTTACCCACATATTGTAAGATCATACTATGCAACATCTACTGCAGAAAAATTTCTAAAAAATAAAAAATCTGCATCAAAGCAAGAAGTCAAGGATTTATATAATTCAATTGCTGAAAAATTAGGCCATAAAAGATTTGATAAAAAAGAAAACCAATGGAAAGATAATTATAATGTTACAATTCATTACTATATTCAGCCAAATTTAGTTGAAAAGATAAATTCTATGATAAAATAAACCCATATATCTACTAAAATTATATCTGAAAAGTAGTAGTTAAAAAATACTAATATTTATTAATCCTAAAAGTAGATAAATAACATGGCAAAAAAAGGAGAAACACAAACAACGATAATTCAGGGGAATAATAATCCAAACAATAACAATAATAAACAAATTATTGAAGAAGAATTTTTGGATATTTTAAAAATGATTGCTCCTGGAACATTAATAAGGTCGGCAATTGATGGAATTATTGATGCAAAAAAAGGAGGGCTTATTGTAATTGAAAATGAAAAACTCTATCCATTATTAGATGGAGGATTTAAAATTAATGCAAAATTCACGCCACAAAGATTAATTGAACTTTCAAAGCTTGATGGAGCAATAGTCCTTTCTCTTGATACGAAAAGAATTATGTATGCAAATGTTACACTTATTCCTGATAGTAGAATACTGACAAAAGAAACAGGCACAAGACATAAAGCTGCAGAAAGAACTGCAAAAGAAATAGGAACACTAACAATAGCAATATCTGAAAGAAAAAATCATACTCATTTATATTATAAAAACTTAAAATATTTTCTTAAAGATAAATCTGAAGTTCTAAGAAGAGCAACTGAAACATTACAAATTCTAGAAAAACAAAGAGAATTATTTGATATTCATTTAGAAAAATTAAATCATTTTGAAATTTTTAATGATATAAATATTAATCAAGCATGTAAAGTAATACAAAAAGGAAAATCAATGCAAAAAATAATCGAATCACAAGAAAAAAACCTTATAGAACTTGGAAATGAAGCTACAATAACTAAATTAAGGATAAAAGAATTAATGAAAGATGTTGAAAAAGAAACCGATCTTATAATCAAAGATTATACAAAAGTCAATCTGAAAAAATCAAAATTACTATTATCCAATCTTCAATATGAAGAATTAATGGATTTAGATAATATAAGATCTGCGCTTGCGCAAGATGAATTTGGCGCAACAGAAGCAATAAATGGATGGAGATTATTATCTAAGACAAATCTCTCTGAAAAAGAAATTGCTCAGCTTGTTAATGAACTTCAATGGTTGCCAAATATCTTAAATGCAAAAAGTGAAAAAATTGAAATGATTCTTGGTAGTGATAAAGCTAAAGAATTTCTTATAGAAATTGAAAGAATAAAAAACAAATAAAATTTTAAAATCTAACTATATATATTAAATTATTTAATTATTTAATTAAACATCAAAAATCTCTAAAAGATTTTTGTGGCTTAAAAATCCATAGGATTTTTAAACTTCCATAAAACATTGTATAAACCTGGCAAGATATGAAAAATTAGCAGAAGAAAATGTAATTGCAAATAAAACGCCCGCATAAATCTGGCAAGATATGGCAAATTAGCAAAAGACGAATTAGGATTTAGAATTATAAACAACATACTCAAAACATTCGTCTACATAAAGTTTTCCGTTTGGAAAACTTTATTAACCATATCAGATATACTCTATTACAAAAAGATGGTTGATATGGATTCTAATGAAAACGAACTTCTAATGCACATTCCTAAAAAAAAGTCTGTTGCATTTTTAATTTTAATTTCAATAATTACTTTAATGTTCTATCCTTTTTTCTGGTATCTTGAAAGAACTTCAGAATTAAATAATCTAAAAACAAAATCAAAAGTTGGAAAAGCAATTCCAGTAAGCATGATATTAATATTCATAATTATTCTTGGTTTAATAAGTGGAGGAATAATTTACATACAACTAAAAGATGCTCTGCCAACTAATATAACTAGTTTTTATGACCTTACATGGGAAATTAAATTAATTGTTTACATAGTTGCAATTGCTCTAATAATGAATTTACTATTGATTATTGCATCAGCATTTAAAGTTAGAAAAATATTAAATGAAGCAATCGCCAACAAAGATGAAAAAATAAAACTATCAGGATTCTCCACATTAATTTTTAATTTTATGTATCTTCAGTATGAAATAAACAGAATAACTGATGATAATGAAGATAAACAAAGAAAAGCTCCTTGGATAATGCTTGTTATATCATTAGCATTAATCGCAGGCATAAGTTATTTAGTTTATTATTTGCTTAATGTGACTGCATAACTTAATGTTCTTCATTACCTCGCTCGCCTTCGGCTCGCTCGGCTAAATGGAGAAACTTTTTTCAAAAGTTTCACACTTCAAAAATTCTGCAAATGTAAATCTGACAAAACAAATTAAGCATCATTAAAACGATGTATAAGTCTGGCAAGGTATGACAAATTAGCAAAATAAAATAAAACTAAACTTCACTTAAACATTGTATAAGTCTAGCAAGGTATGACAAGTTAGCAAAATAATCAATTTCTCTAAAATCTAATCAAAATAATAAAGGACTTAATTTAACGCCCACATAAGCCTGGCAAGATATAACAAGTTAGCAAAATAAAAAGTAGGGGCGGGCGGTTGAGGAGTGGTTGGTGGGAGTATGAGTAATATTATCCTAATAACTCTCCAACATCTAATCATCACCATAAATTATTAATAATCAATTTTAATTAAATCAATAATGGAATTAAAAGATAAACCTCTTGCATATAGGATGCGTCCAAAAAATCTAGATGAATTCATAGGGCAAGAACATCTCACAGCTAAAGAAAAACCAATCAGAACAATGGTTGAATCTAAAATTATGAATGGTTCTATAATATTCTGGGGCCCTCCTGGATGCGGAAAAACAACTCTTGCAAAAATAATTTCAAGTTCAATTGATGCAGAATTCATAGGAATATCAGCAGTTTCAGCAGGAAAAGAAGATATGAGGCAGGCAGTAAATAGGGCAAAATTGTTTAATAAAAAAACAATATTATTTTTAGATGAAATCCATAGATTTAACAAAGCGCAACAAGACTTTCTTCTTCCATATGTTGAAAACGGAACACTTATTTTAATTGGAGCTACAACTGAAAATCCAAGTTTCGAAGTTATTTCAGCATTGCTTTCAAGAAGCAGAGTATTTGTTTTAAATTCTCTGACTGAAGATAATTTATTAAAAATAATTTCAAATACAATTGCAAATGAAAGAGGATTAAATAATAAAATATCTATTAATGAAGAAAACAAAAAATTAATTGCTAATCTTTCAAATGGTGATGCAAGAAATGCTCTAAATATTATTGAAATGGCTGTTTCACTAAATAAAGGGACTGAATTAACAAAACAATCAATTTTAGATTCTGCTCAAAGAAAAAGTTTAAACTATGATAAAAATGGAGAAGAACATTATAATATAATTTCTGCAATGCATAAATCTTTAAGAGATTCAGATATTGATGCTTCTGTTTATTGGGTAATGAGAATGATTGAAGCAGGTGAAGATCCTAAATACATTGTAAGAAGATTAATAAGATTTGCATCAGAAGATATTGGAAATGCTGATATTAATGCGCTTGCTGTTGCAATTAATGCAAAAAATGCTGTTGAATTTTTAGGTTATCCAGAATGCAACACAGCGCTAGTTCAATGCACAGCTTATTTAGCAAAGGCAAAAAAATCAAATGCTAGCTATGTTGCAATTAACAAAATCAAAGCAGATATTCAAGAAACAGGAAATCTTCCAGTTCCACTTCATTTAAGAAATCCAGAAACAAATCTTATGAAAGAAATAGGATATGGCAAAGGATACAAATACGCCCATGATTATCCAGATGCTAAAGTCGAGCAAGAACATATGCCAGAGGAGTTAAAAGGAAAAAAGTATTATGAAGAGAAATAATTCTAGAGATTATTTCTAATTCAACACCATAATTTTTATAAACTCCTATTTATCTCTCAAATCATGGATGGAATAAACCTCATAGAAATAATTGATGATGCGCAAACTCTAGTTGAGGCATTTAATAAATTAAAAGGTATGGAAATAGTAATAGAAAGAAATATGGAGTCTAGTTATATTCCTATTGAAACAAGAAAAGAGTTTGTTATTCTTGAAGCTAATATTGAACATAATAAAGGAACTCAGTTTTTACATCCTTATGGAGCCAATATAAGTTATAAGGTTTCAAATTTTTTCAGAAAAAAGAGTTCCCAAAGATAAATTTATTTTTTATTCACATCCTCTCCAACACTTCAATTCTCTTAAGGCCCATTAATCTGTCTTAATACTTCTTTAGCCACTATTTCAAAACAATCTTTTGCAAAAGATACTATATCCTCAACTTCATCTATTTTGGGTTTATATCCATAATAGTTAATATTATGTCTCAAAATCCTTAAATTCTCAACAACATTTATTGATCTTGGAGCTGAAACATTAAGCTTCAATAATTCATTTAAAGGTTGCAAGTGATCATAAGATTCAATACCCTTTTTTACTAATAAAGCATCTCCAAGCATTCTAAAACCTTCATAAATATTTCTAACTATTGTAAATCCAAAAGTCTCATTAACTTCTAACAAAAAGGCAACTTCAATTTCTCTCCTTGCAGCTTCAACTATACTCAAAGCATCTTTTGTATCTGGTCTTTTAAATCTCACGGACTAACCTCCAAGAACCCCTCTAAAACAATTCCATTTGCAATATTTGAAAATAAATTGAGATTAATTTTTTTTCTTGAAAAAATATGTAAATTTAATAGTACCTTTTTTCTATATCCTATTTGTGGAATATGTTCTAACTCTATTATCTTTAATTCTTCATTTCCTGCAACTTCAACTGCAATATCTAAATCACTTTTATTAGTATCATCACCTTTTCTATAACTTCCAAATAAAATAATAGATTTAGGATTACCAACTAATTCATAAATCTTATTGATTAAACCCTTATTATATAATAACTGATAAACAAGGGCTAAATTAAAACTAACTTTTTTAGTTTGATTATATATATGTTTTTGATTGCAAGTTATTCTCCATGTTTTTCCAATTTCTTCCTTAATAAGAAATTCTTCTTGAATCAATTGTGTTACAATTTGACTAGCAGTTTTTTTTGAAATAGATAAGTTTTTAGAAAGTTCACTTAAACTAATAGGTGATAATGGGTATGAAAAAAACCATTGGATTACTTTATTATAAGATTCATTTAATTCTATTGTTCCAAATTTTAGTAACTTTTTCATGTATATGGTAACATTAAGCACTATATAAATCTTTCTGTAACCATATGGTAACTTATGTTACTAGATGAATATTTCGCAAACCAACACTAAATAATTTAGTTGACTTACTTAAAACAAATTTACATTCGTTCTAATACTTCAATACGTTTTTCAAGTGGCGGATGCGTTGAAAATAATCCCTGAACTTTTTTCTTAAATGGGTCGCCTATGAAAAGTGGGGCAACTGCCTGACTAACTCCTTTTTTAATTGGTTCATTTTCATTTCCTATTTTTTTTAATGCTGAAATTAATCCAGTAGGTGAACGAATAAATTTAACTGCAGTTGCATCAGCACTATATTCTCTTTTTCTTGATATTGCTAATTGAACAAGCGAAGTTGCAATCGGAGCAAGAATTGCAAGAGCTATTCCAACAATAATAAGAATAATTTTTACTTTTCCAGCATTTTCATTATCACTATTTCCGCCAGAAAACCATAAACTTCGTAAAAATAATTCAGAAATAATTGCAATCATCCCAACAAGCACAGCAACAAGAGTCATAAATCTAATATCATAATTTCCAATATGTCCCATTTCATGCGCAATAACTCCTTCTAATTCTCTCTTGTCTAGTTTTGCCAAAGCTCCTTCTGTAACACAAACAACTGCATGTTGAGGATCTCTGCCAGTTGCAAAAGCATTTATCTGGCTTCCCTGCATAATATAAACTTTAGGCATAGGATTTCCAGAAGCAAGTGCCATTGATTCAATTGAATTATAAAGTTGTTTATGTGTTGTATAATCTGCAGGCTTTGCATTTACAGAAGCCAAAGCAATTTTATCAGAATTATAATATCCAAACCAAACATAGAAAACAGAAATTATAATTGAAGCAATCATAATAATTGTAAAATAATCAGCGCCTAAAACCATTCCAATAATATAACCAAGAAGAACAAAAACTATCATTATTATAATAATTAAAAATACTGAATTTCTCTTGTTTCTTGATATCTGGTCATAAAAACTAACTCTTTCCATGGCTAACATAAATAATTTGTGTTTATAAAATTAGTTATTCCCAATGTTCTTCACTTTATCGCATTTAAAAATCCTATGGATTTTTAAGCCAAGAAAATATATATGATATTTTCTGGATCCAAAGAATCATCAAAGATTCTTTTGGCCACAAAAATCTTTTAGAGATTTTTGATGTTTAAGAGTGTTCTGCTAATGCATCCATATCAAATTTTTCATAAGAGAAAAATATTGTAATTAAATATTTAATTAGAATTTATTTTATATTTTTAATTTATTATCCAACTAACCATTCACTACAATAATGTATAAGCCAGGAAAAGTATGGCAAATTAGCAAAACAAATTAATATTCTTCTCAATTAAACACGCGCATAAATCTGGCAGGGTATGGCAAATTAGCAAAACAAATTAATATTCTTCTCAATTAAACACGCGCATAAATCTGGCAAGTCATGACAAGTTAGCAAAAAGTTAGAAAAACAAAATCCATTAAACAAAATAAAAGTTTAATTTTAATCATCCATCAATGCTCACATAAGTCTAGCAAAGATATAACAAATTAGCAAAACACTAACTCAAGTCAGCAGAAAAAATATTTGCTCATATTTAAAAACCCTCAAAACTTCATTTTATTAGAATAAGCTAAGTAAAAAACGATATTTATTCTTAAGATAATGGAAAAGTTTAGGAAACTAAAATTAAGTACAGGAATTTTAAAAGCAATTGAAGAAGCAGGCTTTAGCGAACCTAGTGAAATCCAGGAAAAAACAATACCTCCAATATTAGAAGGTAGAGATGTGATAGGCAGTTCTGCAACTGGTTCAGGAAAAACACTTGCATATGGAGCAGGAATAATTGAAAGAATAAAACATGGACAAGGAGTTCAGGCATTAATTTTAACACCAACAAGAGAATTAACATTGCAGGTAGCCCATAATCTAAAATTTTTCTCACATCAATTTGATTTTTCAGTAAAAGAAGTGTATGGAGGAGTTGCTATAAATCCTCAAATAATTGCAATAAAAAAGGCAGATGTTATCGTAGGCACACCAGGAAGAATTCTAGATCATTTAAACAGAGGAACTATTGATTTTAAAAAATTAAAAATACTTGTCCTAGATGAAGCAGATAGAATGCTTGAAATGGGTTTTATATATGATGTTGAAAAAATAATAAACCAATGTCCAAGACAAAGGCAGACACTTCTTTTTTCAGCAACCATTTCTTATGATATTGAAAGAATTGCTGCAAAACATCTAAAAAACCCAGTAAGAATTGAAGTTGAATCCTATGTTGATGCCTCAAAACTTCACCAGATATTTTATGATGTTCATCCATCAATGAAATTTTCTTTGCTTGTTCATCTTCTTAAAAAAGAAAAAAGTGATTTAGTTATGGTATTCTGCAACACCAGAAGAAATACAGATTTTGTTGCTAAAAATTTAAAAAAACAAGGCCTGTATGCAGTTGCAACTCATGGAGGATTGTCACAAAGCAAAAGAAATAACATTTTAAAATCATTTCACTCGCGCGACACTCTTATTTTAGTATGCACAGATGTTGCAGCCAGAGGACTTGATATAAAAAATGTCTCGCATGTTTATAACTATGATATTTCTGCAACCAGTAATGAATATATTCACAGAATTGGCAGAACAGCAAGAGCAGGCAATGAAGGAATTGCAATCAGTCTAGTTTCAATGAAAGATTATGAAAACTTCAGAAGTGTCTGTGAAGATGATTCATTAAAAATAAAAAAAGAACCTCTGCCAGAAATAGAAACAATTCCAGTTACATCAGATAGATATTCATCAAACGAAAGAGGAAGAAGCAGACAAGGAGGAAGAAGAGATTTTAGACCAAGAGAAAGGTATGGCTCAAATAGATCAAATAATTCAGAAAGTTCAAGTAACTTTAGAGGAAATAGAAGACCTCATCGAGAAGGAGTAAACAGAAACGATAGAGGATATGGTGGAAGAGAAGAAGGAAGAAGTAGAGAAGAAGGAAGAGAAAGTAGGGAGAGATTTCATTCAAGAAAAAATAGCAATAGAAGAACAAGTAATAGAAGAACTAATAGTTTCAAATCCCGAGGACGATATTGATAAGACTATTTCTAATATGGTGCGCTTGTCATAAACTTTAATTTAGAAGGATGCTCTAAAGAATATCTTTCAGCTCTTCTAAGTTTTTTAAAAAATTTTGGAACATCATCATTTGTAAATTTAATTACTTTTTGAACTAACATTTCATTATCATCCATGCATTCTATAAGTCCTTCAGCAAGTCTAGCTCGTAATAAGTCCATATCTCTGCCATCTCTTTCACAAAGAGTATAAATATAATTATAAAATTCATCTTTTACATATAAATCTAATTCCATCCACATTTTTTTAAAACTATTCCATTCCATTTTAAATTTATGACTTTTGTATAACCCATAAAAATCAAATAAATCATCTACATTTTTTATTTCATCTTCAGCTTTTTTAACTTCAAATGGTGAATTATATTCTTGCTCAAGTCTTTGTCTTATTGCTCTAGCATCATTTAAAGCTTCTTTCTTTGTAAGATGTGTTTCATTCCCTCGTTTTAGCATAAGATAATAATTGATTGAATACTTATAAATATTATTGCAGTATAAATCTCAACCCAAAGATATAAAAAGGTATATACTTTGTATATACTATGTTAAAGGAAAAATTAATAAGGAATGTTACAGAAATTGGTAATGGCGCCCATATTTTTGCCCCAAGAGAATGGCTTAACAGCCAAGTAATTATAATTAGAGTCTCAAAAGTCAACCCAAAAGAGCAGATTATCAAATTAATTACTCCTTATCTAGATAAAATAATTGGTGTTTTTTTATATGGAAGTTATGCAAGAGGTGATGAAGAAAAAACTTCTGATATTGATGTGTTTATAATTTCAAGTGAAAAGTTTAAAATTAAATCTGAAAATGTTGAGTTTATTATTATTCCAGAAAACAAACTTGAGCTAGCAAAAAAAATCAATCCTGTTTTGTATTATTCCATGCTATCTGAAGCAAAACCAATAATAAATTCAAAATATCTAGCGAATTTAATAAAAGAAAATCCAAAATTAAACGAGTTTAATGAATTTATTAGAGAAACAAAAACTCTGATTAAACTAAATAAAACAGAAATAGAAATAAGCAAGGATGAAAAATATGCTCCAAATAGCGCAATTTATTCTTTAGTCTTAAGATTACGAGGTTTATTCCTAATTAATCTCCTATTAAAAAAACAAAAATATTCTAGAAGAAAATTTAAGAAATTTATAGAAGAAAATTCTTCATTAGAATTTGAAAAAGTTTATAATATTTATAGCTCTGTAAAAGAAGAAAGAAAAATAAAAGAAAAATTAACAATAGAAGAGGCAAAAGCTCTTCTAAAAATAGTTGAAAAATTAATAGATAAATTAAAATAGCTAAAATGAATCGAAAAAATAGATTGAAAAAAGGAATTGAATCAATGCAAGAGCAGATAAAGATTCATAAAGAAAAGCTTAAACAAGCAGAAGAAGCAGAATTGCCAGAGTTAGTAAATTACTACGAAAAAGAGCTTGAAACCAAGCAAGAAACACTAAGAAAAAGAAAAGAAATTTTAGATAAGCAATAGAAAATATTTTAGGGATTAATTACTTCCCATTATCACAATCAGAATCATCAATGAAAACTGCTGCAGAAATTGTTGTTGTCCATAATCCATCTTTATTTCCTTCTGCTGACTGGCAGTGATGCGTTGTTTTAATAATATGTCCGCTTGCTTTGTAAATCTGTTCTCTTTCTTCCCATGCTTTATCTGCATCAAATTCAACTCCAAGAGTTGTTGCGAGCATTGTTGCAGCCAAATCTTCTGCATATTCTCCAGTTTTTTTTGCAGTCTCGCCAAATGCATGATGCTCTGAAAGATAACCATATTGATTTTCATCTTTTGGAACTGCAACTCCAATAGAAGCAGAAACTAATCTATTGGGTTCACTAGTTTCATTTCTTGCCATAACACAAAAAGTAATCTGCCCTGGCTTTAAAAATTTTAATCCATCTTCTCTAGAAATTATTTTACAATAAGGAGGTAAAATACTAGAAACATATACAAGATTACATTTTTCTATTCCTGCATTTCTTAATGCTAATTCAAAGGACGCGAGTTTATCTTTGTGAACTCCGACGCCTTTTGTAAAAAAAACCTTTGTAGGTACTTGATTCATCTTAATAATTTTAATTAATTATAAAAATTAATTGTAAATAATATTCAAACGCTATTTAAAAAGGTTTTTATCAAAGAAAAAATATCGACGAGAAACAAATAAAAACCAAATTAAAAATCAACCTTAGGAACTTTTCTTTCTGCTTCAGCAATTTCAATAAATGGTCTTTCCTTAACACTGAAAATTCTTGCAAACATAATTCCAGGAAATACTTTTATTGAATTATTAAAGTCCAAAATAGTATCATTGTAATATTGCCTTGCATATGCAACTTTATCTTCTATTGCAGATAATTCCTGCTGAAGATTCAAAAAGTTTTCATTTGCACGAAGCTGTGGATAATTTTCAGCAATTGCAAAAAGCGAACCCAGGGCGCTTTGCAAAGCATCTCCTGCCTTAACTTTATGCGCAAGATCTTTTGAAAGAATCATAGCGCTTCTTGCTCTTGTAACTTCAGTCATAATTGATTTTTCATGTTTTACATAGCCTTTTACAGTTTCAATTAAATTTGGAACTAAATCAGCTCTCTTCTTTAACTGAACATCAATTTGCGCAAGAGAATTATCAATTCTATTTCCTTTTACAATAAACTTGTTATAATATGCAATAAAAACAACTATAACCAGTAATACAATTCCTCCAACAATCCATGGCCATATCATAATATCTCTAATAAATATCTATTTATAAATCTTATGACTTCAAATTTTTACAAAAATAAAATAATAGAATATTATTGAAATAGAAAAAAGTGATTAAATTTAATTAAATTTGATTAATTTTAACAATTACTCAAACTATAATTAGGTCTTTCTCCAAGAGTATTTCTTTCTTCAGCTAATTCATCAGATTCCTCAAGAGCCTCAAGTGAAACAAATAATTCAGGAGTTAGCGGAGGTCCAGTAGAAAATGCTCCGTTTTTCTTTATTTTTCCATTCCAATAATTTTTATCTTCTTCTGTAAGAGTAACTTTTCCTAAAATTGATAATCGACTAAAAGACAATGGACATTCTAAACGACTTGCCATTTTGTTAGTAACATAAACTGGCTCTTTAACAAATTTAATTAATCCGCTATCAAATCCAGACACTCTTCCAGTACTTCGATTTTCTATATATAATAATTGTTCAATTGTCAATTTTAATATTCCTTTAGAAATAGTATCATGCAATCTTTTTTGATAAGCGTCAAATCCTCCAAAATAATCTAAAGCGCTTTTTTCTTGAACACAAATTTCTTCCATAACAATAATTAACATTTCACCCTTTAAATATATTATTATACTTTAGGCTATGTGTAAAAAACTACTCCTTTTTGTGTAATTTATAGAACTTAAAAACATCCAATATGTGTTTGGCATTGCCCAAATACATAATAACTTTTTGCTTAACTTTTCCT
>Ga0208375_1000970_pt1 | contig 35538 bp, 52 predicted proteins | sample RifOxyD1_FD_184038 | JGI IMG/M metagenome (GOLD analysis project Ga0208375, IMG submission 184038) | Soil microbial communities from Rifle, Colorado - Rifle Oxygen_injection D1 (SPAdes) | ecosystem: Environmental > Terrestrial > Deep subsurface > Rock core/Sediment | place: Rifle, Colorado... | reverse complement strand
ATTGTTCTGGAAGAAATCTTCAGAGACAATACAAAAGAGATTATGAAAGTGATAAATATCTTCTAAAAGAAAATAATGAAAAATTAAAAATAAGCGTGATAACAGGGAGAAGAAATCACAAATGCAAATTCTTAGAGGATAATTCCAATGCAATTCCCAGAATAAAACGCGAAATAAATGCCAAACTTCATGATCTTTTTGAGAGGAAAATAAAAGAGATTGAAGAAAGCATAAAAGAGGATGAATCTGCTGACAATCCTTTTCTTCCATGCAAGATAGAGATAAAAGAAAGAAATATTCCAAAAATAAGGCAATATTTAAAACAGAATAAAAAAGTAAACATAAATGATTTTGAAAAAATAACAGATATAAAAAGAATGCCTGTTGCTTCCCTCTGCCCTTACTGGAGCCCTGTTTTCCCAGAGGATTTTGATTCAAAATATCTCGGCAAAGTTGAAAAAAGAAAATATAAAGGATTAAACGGAAAAGAATTTACTTTTTATCAGAGAAAACCAGGATGCAGTTTTTACGAGCAATTTAATTCTTATATAGATTCAGATGTCATTGTTTTTAATTCATTAAAATATGAACTTGAATTTGCAATGAACAGAAAACCTCTGACTGAAGTGGAAATTATAGATGAATGTGATGAATTTCTGGATAGCCTCTCAAATCAAAGAACAATAAATATAGAGAGACTGCAAAATTCCTTATCCTCCATATTTCCATCTGAAATTGAGCACTCGCTTAAAATCCAGGAGATTTTAGAGATTTTAAAACACTTAAAAGAAGAGGAGAAAACATTAAATGCAATAGAAACAAATGAGATTCTCCCATTAAAAAATACAGGAATCTATGACTTAATCAGGATATTCCTTAAAGAATCGGATTTTCTTTATAATCTTGATGAGGAAAATTATGCATTTGAAGTTGAGAAGACTTCTGCAATTTTTGAGCATTTCCTCGACGAAAGCTATGTCTTATTTAACAAAAAAGACAACAATATTATTGCAAATATTGTTACAACCAATCTCTCAAAAAAATTTAAATGGCTTAGAGATAAAAATAAAATTCTGGTTTTGATGTCAGGAACACTTCATTCCAAAGAAGTTTTAAGAGATATTTTTGGGATTGAAGATTTTAAAAAAATAGAAGCTGAAACAAGGCAGCCAGGAGAAATAAGAATAAAAAGAACTGGTTCAGAAATTGACTGCAAATATTCAAATTTCTCAAGCAAAAAGCACACAAGAAAAGAATATCTTCTTGCATTTGACAAATGCCTTGAAATTGCAGAAAAACCAATTATTGTTCATGTGAACAGTTTTTCAGATCTTCCAGACAAAGAAGAAATCAGAGAGCTTAATCTTAAAAATTTCACCTCCAGGGATAATTTAATTCAGATTCAAAAGGAAGACAAAGATGGCAAAATAGTTCAGGACTTTAAAAACAAGAAAACAGATATTCTTTTCTCAACACAAATATCAAGGGGAATGGATTTCCCAGATGAGCAATGCAGGAGCATAATCTTTACAAAATATCCTAATCCAGATATAAAAGACTCTTTTTGGAGAATTTTAGAGAAAACCAGACCAATGCATTACTGGAGTTTTTACAGAGACAAAGCTCACAGAGAACTGCTTCAAAAAGCATACAGGGGAGTTAGGCATGACAGGGATTATGTTTATATTTTAAGCCCTGATAAAAGAGTTCTGGATTTTTTTGAACAATAATTCTTAAAAACAAGTGTTTTTTGGAAAATTAATGCCAACTATAATTAAACTCTTTCCAGATTATCCAGGACAGTTAAAACTAAGAGAGTACCTTCATTCAAATTTAATTAAACCAGAAGATCAAAAAGAAAGATTTCATTCCACTATTTATTATGCTGGTCAAACTCCTCTTTTCAAGAGAAAAGAAATATTTATTTAATCAATTCTTTTTTACCAATACAAATTAACCCAGATTACTCTTTGGATATCTTTGATGAACAGAGTCTTGTATTAAAATATCAAAGTAAGGATGTTAAAAAATTAAGTGAAGAGATTTATAAGTCCCAAAGTACAAAACACACTTATCCTGAATTTAATCCACACATTACTCTTGCAAGTAATTTTAAAAAAGAAGCTTTAGAAAAATTAATTCAATTTAAAGGTGAGATTCTATTTGATTATTTTACTTGTGCAAACAAGTATTAACCTTTCTTTTTTGAAAATATTTTAACAATTAGATATACAAAAACAATAAGATAAAAAATGCTTAATGTGAGAACAATTGAATATAAAAATGGGCTCTGCTTTATGAAAAATTCCCCTAAATAAGTCTGAATGAAAATTAAAGGAATTAATCCGGCAATTGTCCAGATTAGGAAAGATTTTGCTTTTATTTTACTTAACCCAGCAAGATAACTAACTAAATCAGAAGTTGTTAAGGGATTTACACGAAGCAGGAAAATTGCAAATCCTCCATATTTCTGGGAAAAATCATCAAATTTCTTTCTTAATTTTTCATCAACTCTTTTTTCAATTAAACCTCTTGCATATTTTCTTGCAATAAAAAAATCAATTCCTGCACCTATAATATTCCCAAATAATGTTAAAATTCCTCCAAAAAAAGCTCCGAATAAAACTCCTCCTGCAATATACAATACTAAAGGAGGTATTGGGGCTAAAACACACTCTAAAATTACTAATAAAACAAAAATAAAATAAGCCCAGAAACCAAAAGAATTAACTGCGCTTACAACAGAATCAACATCGCTGTTTATTGTTGAATAAATCACCCCCTTTGTAAAATAAGAATAAAAAAACCATGATGCAACAATAATTAATATAAGCAAGATTAACCAGTTTTGCTTAAGGAAATTAATCACCTCTCTCTTCATGAATAGGAGAATAATTGGAAATATTTAAAGGTGAGGGAAACGCCCCCAGCAGGAATCGAACCTGCGAGCCCAAAGGGCACGGTTTACTTGTTTAAAATATAATAATTAACCTTTCAAGCTCAAGACCGTTGCACTACCACTGTGCGATGGAGGCAGTAATATTATTTTTTGGGATTCCTCTTTATTTAAACTTAACTGATATGAAAAATATTTTCCTTTCTGGACATATTTTTTTACTCTCCTTTCAACACCAAACAACCCATAGATTAATTTGGAAAGATCTTCAAGCAATAATTTACTTCCAGAATGAAATAGGATAGTATTATTCTTTCTAATAGATCCATCAGTTATTAAAAGCCCTATTAAAAACATCTCTTTTTCTTTCCGACGCCCAGAGGTAATAACTGGAAGTATTCTTAATCTATCTTTCTTAACCCCTATTGGAAAACCTAATGAGGATAAATAATCAAAGATGTCTTTAGAGTATTTTCTAAAATCAAATATCTCTTTTCTGTCATTTCTTATCCTGGAGTGAAAATTTCCTCTTGTCTTAAAGAGGCTATAAAATAGATTGTCAAATAGTTTAACAATCTTCAAATTAGTGTTGCAGAATTCAACAGAAAAATTTTTGTACCCTTTCTTTTTCGTTCTAATACCTATATAGCCATCTCCGGACAACATCCCGAGAAATAAAGCCAATTCCTCTTTATCCATTTGATAAAAATAGCTCTTTAATATAAATAATTTACCTTTATAAAATTCTTTACTATAACCCAAAGATCCTTTTCCACCAGGGTCTCTTAAGAACAACAGGCTTATTTTCCTCATCGAGAATTTCGTATTTTATCTGCGGTCTTTCTTTAATAACAGGAGCTGTATCGGCAAGTTCTTTATGGGTTCTTTCAATAGCAGTTTCTATCATTGTTCTTGAATATCCCTGATTAACCAAAGCCCATTTAAGAGATTCCTCAGGATATCCTTTTTTAAGATTTTTTTTAAAATATTCCACGAGCCTGCTTTTATATTCCTCGCTTCTCATAGAGAAATCAGAAACCTTAAGTTTAAAAATTTGTTTATTTGAACTTTATTGGTTTTTCTTTCAAATAATACCTCATTGCTTCTTTTAAACGTGGTTTTGATTCTGCATAAATTGTAAGAAGTTTATCCTTTTTCCTTAATTTATCCCCTAAATGGACATGCAGATATAATCCAGAAGAATTATCCACAGGGCATCCTGCTAGTCTTGCAAGGGAATTTATTTTAAGATTATCTATCCCTATGATTTTAGAAGGAGATTTCACAAAGATTTCTTTTTTAAATTTTCCCAGTCTCATATTTTTTATGCTTCCTTTTTGGGCTTTTATTATCTCTAAGAATTTTGCAAAAGCCATTCCAGAATCCAGAATTTCCTTTGCTTTTTCAAAACCCTTTCCTGCTTTTGCTTTTCCAGTCATTTCAAGAATTTGGCCAGATAAATACAAAGATTTCTTTTCTAAATCCTCAGGACCTTTTTCAGAAGGATTCAAAACCTTAATAACATCTATTAATTCCAGTATTGGACCAATTCCATTACCAACTGGTTCGTCTCCTTTTGTTAAAACCACTCTTAATTTTATTTTAAAGTATTTTGCCAATTTTTCAAAATCTTTTTTTAATACTCTTGCTTTTGCTAAATCAACTTTTGCCCCATTTCCATAGGGAATGTCTATAAGAAGATATTTACTTCCAACTGCAATTTTCTTGGACATTATTGATGCAAGAAGCTGACTTTTTGGATCTATTTTAAGCATCTTTTCTATTTGTATCATTTTATCATCTGCAGTAACCATCCCAAGAGTTCCACCCCAAGCCATGCATGCCCCTGTTTTTTCCACTATTCTTCTAAGCTCTTTAATTGAAAAATCAATCTGGGCTATTGCTCCAATCACATCTGCTGTTCCTGCTGCACTTGTAATTGCTTTTGAAGAGGTCTTTGGCATTGTCAGACCTCCTGCGGCACAAATTGAAACCACAATAGGGGTTGTTCTATTTCCAGGAATTCCACCTATACAATGCTTATCTGCTACAAGTTTATTTTTAAAAGAAATTTTCTTTCCTGAGTTAATTATAGCTTTTATCAGGCTAACAGTCTCCTTAAAATCCATTCCTTTTGAATAAGTTGCAGATATAAACAAAGCAACCTCTGCTTCTGAAAGAGAATTATTTACTATATCAAAGATAATTTCATTAATCTGGTCTTTTGAAAGTTTTTTCCCATTTAATTTATTTTTTATAAAATTCAAACTTCTGGGGATTTTTGCTATATTAACATCGACTTTTTGCTTATTCCTGAGATTGAATAAATCTTTTACTTCTGAAGAAATGCCAAGCTCATCTTCTTTTACAATTTTCCCCACAAGATCCACGATAGTGGAAAATTCCCCGTCTCTTTTTGAAAGCTTCTCTATTGAAACTCTGTCATTTTTATGAATTCCCATTTTTTCAGCTGTTTTTAAATTAAGCATTGCAACAGGAATTCCTGCAGACCAGTTTAATAAACGAACTTTTAATTCCATCTTTTTTAATAATTAGAGAAAATGATTTTTATATTTATTCTTTTTCCGGCTGTTGTATAAAAACATCAGGCAATTTCTTATTTCTATAAATTTCAAGGATTATAAGAAGATAAGCTAAAATTAAAGGTCCTAAAATAATTCCAAGTATTCCAAATAAGAATAATCCTCCAATCATTCCTATAAGGATAATTGAGGAATTAAGCTTGGTTCTTCTTGAGATAAAAATAGGTTTATAGAAGTTTTCAACCAGAGAAGACAATAGTCCAAATATTACAACTCCCAATGCACTTACTGGATTTCCCGCAACAAACAGATAAATTGCAACAGGGATCCAAATAAGTGCTGTTCCGATTATGGGAAAAATCCCTGCAAGTGCTGCAAGAAGAGAAAGCAAAAGAGCATTAGGCACCTTGAAAATAAAAAAACCAATACCAGCAATGGCTCCCTGAATAATTCCTAAAATAACCTGCCCATAAAGAATTGAAACAGTTAAATCCTTTGAAGATTTGAATAATTTCTTTTCAATCTCCTTTGAAAAGGGAATTAAACTCTGTATGTAAGAAATAATCTCCTCCTTATCCCTTAAAAAATAGAAAAATGTGAAAAGCACAACCAAAAATTGCAAAAAGAGGGTTGGAAGATTAAGCAGGATGCTTGAAAAGGCATTCATTATATAGTTTGTTGTTTTTGTTACAAAAGAATGTGTTGCTGAACCAACTTCTGCTGCGAATTGTTCTGATTCAAATAAAGAAGGAAAAATGGCTTTAAAGGAAGTTGTAAAGTCCATTTGCTGGGAAGCAATATAAAATTTTATTGACTGGTTTATCATCACCGGAGCCAGATACCAAATCGGAATTACTATAAGCGAAATCAATAAAATGCACATTAAAAAAGCAACCAGATTTTTTGATTTAATAAATCTCAAAACAAAATCATACACAGGAGTAAAAATAAATGCGAGAAGAATTCCAAAGATTATTGCAAGCAAAATTGGCTTTAACAAGAGAAAAGAAAGAACTGCCAAGACTGCTAAAACAATCAAAGTCATAATTTTTCTGAAATATTCGTTATCCATAATTTACCTCTTAAAAAAAAGGTATCCCCAATTTATAAATTTAATGAATGTAAAATCTGCTTTCGGAAAAAGTTTATAAACTTACTAAATAAAAAATAAATATGAATTTTATAAAAAAGATTGCTGATAAAAATTATGATGAATCTATTCATCTGCAGTTTCAAAGATTTTCAAAAGGAGAGTTCAAAAACAGGGCCCTAATTGAAGCAAAAAACTCAAAAGGAAATTATACAATAAAGACTTCTGCTGAATTTACAAATGAACTTGTAAAAGATTTAGCTGAAAAATTAGGAAAAAATAAAACCCAAGTCACTGGCTCAATCATTGGAACTAATGATTTAAAGGGAATTTTAGAATTTAAGAAGATTTCACAATTCCAGGGAGTTAAAAATTATTCTATTGAAAGAGAAATGTCTGGTTCTGAAATAATTGATTTAATTAATCGCTTTCCAAAGAACTTTTTTGCACTGAGTTTTTCAGCTGGAAATGATATCCTGAAAATTAGACCTAAGGCCCCTAAATCAGGAAAGCCAGGAAGCAAAGGAGAAGAAACTCCAAAAGTTGATTTTTGCAGTTTAAAGACAACTGACAGGAAAATTGCAGAGAGTTTTATTTTTGAAAACCCTGATTTCAAGACAGCAAAAATTAATCATACTTTTCTAATTGAGAGTATTCCGATACCTCCTGAATTAAAGAATTCTGAGGACTTTGCATTAATAAGGGAAAAGTCAAAGAGAGTGGGGAAGATTCTGAGAAAATCTGAGATTGATGAAGTTAAGACTGAGAAAACCTTGGAATTGAGTGCTTGAATGAAGAACTAATCTTCTACTGAAATCAGATTAATCTTATATAAACAATATTTATTAATCTGAGAAGGTTAAATTATTTATGGTTTATTTATCCAAAAAAGACACTGATAAAATCCTAAAAGAATTATCCAAGAGTTCCAATAAAGAGATAAAAAGAATAATTAAAGAGATAAAGTCCCCAGAAGAAAAGATAGTTTATATTAGAGGATTACCTCAAATAAAAAAACTCCTGAAAAGGGCATTTAAAGAAAGAAGAAAAGTCAAAATGAGATATTACAGTTATCATTCTGATGAAAATACCACTAGAATTATTGATATTTATGATATACATCAAGATTGTATTATTGCTTATTGTCATTTGAGAAAAGATGAACGTGTATTTAGGATAGACCGAATAAATTCTGTTGCGATACTTGACGAAAAATATTCCATCCCAAAAGGATGGGAGCCTGAGAATATAATCTTGGATAAATAAAATACATAAAAACAATGAAAAAAGAAAGGCCAAAATGGCCATTGCAAAGATTAAAAGGAATGTATTTTGCAATGCATTGTTGGAAATGCAAAAAATTTGAACTTCCTATGGAAGAATACAAGATAAGATGTGAAAATAACATTCAAAAGATAATTGATGATTTAAATGTAAAAGAAATGAAATTCAAAGAATTTAATGAAATTATAAAAAACAGCACCTTTTGTGAATTTGAAAAAAGAGATTTTAGCAATAACTGCCCAATCTGCAAAAAATTGGATGTGATTACAACAGATTTTAATTAAATCAACCCCCCCTCTCCTTCAAGTATTTCCTTGCTTCTGTCTTAAAGTCTTTTCCTTTGAAAAGATTTTGAAAGAAACTTCTGCTGGATTTCATCTGGCTTTCAATAAGCATTTTTTGCTGTTTAAAGAGTTCTGGATTTGTTTTTAAGTTTTCAGCATAGATTTCAACATAATCCAAATCTGTCTTAGGTATTTTTGAAAGTTTTATTTTATTCATTTTATTTAGTTTTATAGGAATTTAATTCATCTATTATTACCTTTTCATACTCTTCAAATCTGTCTTTACTTAATATTTCCTTAAAGAGATTTCTTAAATGCCCTGCATCTTCAATATCTTTTTTACCAGCAAGGATTATTTCTTTGTATAAAATTTCAAATTCCAATGGGGGGATTTTGAATTCAAAATCTTTAATCTTAATTTTGAGAGGATGAGTAAATTCATAGTATTTTGCTTTTTTTGATTCATTAATAAAGATAATTTCCATATTTGGAAACATCTGGTCTTTTCGTGCAAATCTTATACTTTGCATATCTTCAACATAGAGATAAACTTCTCCGAAGTTCTCTCCCTGATAACACCAAAAGTTATTTTTAATTAAATCATCAAATAATTCTTTAAATTTTTCTTTATCTGGGACAGGAACTAAGATATCTACATCTTCTGTTGCTCTTGTTCTTCCTGTTGAAATGCTTACAAAACCACTTACAATTAAATAATCAGAGTGGTTTTTAAGAACTTGAAGGAAATCTCTAACAAAATAGTCAAGTTCTGTCAAATCCCTTTCAATGATTAAAATGCCTTCTTTTAACCCATAACTCTTTTCCATGCTGTTTTTAAGCATAAAGATTATATATAATTTCCTAAGAAATTTATGGAAATTACCATACCAACACCTTTTTAAACCATCCCTTTCTAAATATTTTATCCAGGGTAGAAATAAAATGATAATTTCCGCATTATTAGTAGATATAAAAAACATAGAAAATGCCTTCAACAAAATCACCAAGAAAAGGAAGCTTGCAGTTTTGGCCTCGAAAGAGAGTCGGTAAATTTTTACCTAGTGTAAACTGGAAAGCAATAGATTCTGGAAAAAATCTAAAGGGTTTTATAGGATATAAATCAGGAATGGTTTCTGTTGAAGTAAAAGATAATGCCATTAATTCCATGACTAAAGGCAAATTAATCATTATTCCTGCAACAATTATTGAATGCCCCCCAATGAAAATCCTTTCAGTAAGATTCTATAAAAATGGGATTGTTGCAAAGGATGTCTTAAGTGAACAATTAGACAAAGAATTAATGAAAAAGATAAAATTGCCAAAAGAAAAGACACACAAATTAGAGTCCCTGAAAACAGGGGATTATGATGATGTTTCTATTATTGCTTATTCTGTTGTTAAAAAAACAAATATAAAGAAAACCCCTGATTTAACTGAATTAGGGCTTACTGGATCTCTTGAGGGAAAAATTGAATTTATTAAGGATAATTTAAACAAGGAAATCCATGTTTCAAATGTCTTTGAAAACGGACAAATAATTGATTTAAGAGGGCTTACAAAAGGCAAGGGATTTCAGGGGCCTGTAAAAAGATTTGGAATTCATTTGAGATTCCATAAATCTGAAAAAGGAGTCAGAAAAGTTGGCTCAATTGGACCATGGCATCCTGCTCGTGTGACCTTCAGAGTTCCGATGGCAGGACAATTGGGAATGTTTACCCGAGTTCATTATAATCAAAAATTAATTTCATTGGAAAAAAGTTCTGAAAAACCAATAAAAAATATAAAGAATTATGGGGATATTAAAACAGATTATGCAATTGTTGCTGGTTCTGTTCAGGGGCCTGCAAAAAGAGGAATTTTAATGACTTCTCCTCTCAGAATAACTAAAATGCAAAAGAAAAAGCAATATGAATTTGTGGAGATTAAAAAATGATATATGATGTTGATAAAGAGAAATCAGAAGAAGGAATGCATGAAATAGTTAAAGAAGCTGTTAATGAGCTTGAAAGAAAAATAAATGAGGCATTCCCTGATGAAATAAATGGACTGATTTCTATGGAAAGTGTCAGTGAGAAACTTAAAGAGCTTAGAAAAATCTTTTATGATCCAGTAGAAGAATTTGCAAAAAATTATATTGATATTGACCAATATAAGGAAAAAGTCGAGGAATTTATGTGGAGCAAGGTCAAGAGGAGAATAAAATGAAAACCAAATTATTGGATATTTCGGGTAAAGAAAAATCAAGTATTGAATTGCCAAAAGAATTCTCAGCTGTTATAAGGGAAGATATTGTTGCAAAGGTTCTTGAAGCAAAAAAAACACAGCAACCTTATGCCCCTTCTCTTGTTGCTGGAAAACAGCATTCTGCAAAAGGAAGAGTTGTTCATAGAAGGCATGTCTGGAGAAGCGGTTATGGAAGAGGGGCTTCAAGAGTTCCAAGAAAAATATTTTCAAGAAAAGGTTCCCAATTCAACTGGCAGGCTGCAGAAGTTCCCCAGGCAAGAGGAGGTATGAGAGCTCACCCCCCAAAGATAGCTGGTTTCCTGAATAAACTTAAAATAAATAAAAAAGAAATAAAAATTGCCTTTGAATCTGCATTAAGTGCAACTGCAAATGAAAAATATGTTTCAAAAAAATATTCAAGATTAGAAGACAAGAAAATAAAAGCCCCTTTTGTTGTTGAGGGGAAAATAACTGAATTAAAAATAAAAGAAATTTTAAAATCATTAAAAGAAATTTTAGGAAATGAATTGTATGGTATTGCAATAAGAAAAAAGTCAGTTAGGGCTGGAAAAGGAAAACTCAGAGGAAGAAAATATAAATCAAACGCAGGAATGCTGATGGTTACGGGAAACAATGAAAAATTAAAAACAAATGCATTTGAGACGAAAAAGGCCAAGGAAGTAAATACGACTGATCTCGCTAATGGGGGCTTGGGGAGATTAACAGTTTATACTGAAAAAGCAATAAAAGATTTAGGAGATAAATTTAAGGAGAATAAAAAATGAATTTTAAACCAATAGTTACTGAAAAAGCAGTCATGAAGATAGAAACAGAAAATATTCTGACTTTTGAAGTTGATAAAAGAAAAACAAAGGGAGAGATAAAAAAGGAGATTGAAGAATTATTCAAAGTCAAAGTTGACAAAATCCATACTTCAATAAGAAACAATAAAAAAATTATTTATGTTAAATTAAATAAAAAAGATCTTGCAATTGATGTTGCAACTCAGCTTGGATTGATGTAATAAAATGGGTAAAAGAATAATTCAACAAGCTCGTGGGCATGGAAGCATGACTTATCAGGCAAAAAAGAAAGCCTTTGTCTATAGAATCCAATATCCAAAAAAATTAGAAGGAGAGGGGACCGTTGTAAAAATATTAAATTCCTCTGCGCATAGTGCTCCTTTGGCAAAAGTAATTTATTCTGAAGGAAGCTTCTATATTCCTGCTTTTAAGGGAATGGTTGAGGGGCAGAAAATCTCTTTTGAAAAAGAAATAAAAGATGGGAACATTCTTCCTTTAGGAAAAATCCCTGTCAAAACATCAGTTTATTGCATAGAATCCCGTCCTGGAGATGGAGGAAAATTCATAAAAACAGGGGGAAATACTGCAGTTGTAACAAGAATTGTTGGAGAGAATATCCTGGTTTTAATGCCTTCAAAAAAAGAAAAAAGTTTTAATTCCAAATGCAGAGCAATTATAGGGCGCATTGCAGGGCATGGAAGACTGGAAAAGCCAATTGTTAAAGCAGGAAAAATGCATTATATTAAAAAGGCTAAAAATAAATTATGGCCTAGAACAAGTGCTGTTAAGGTTAATGCTATTGACCATCCCTTTGGTTCTGGTAGAGGAAAAAACATTAAGAGCAAAATTGCAAAGAGAAATGCCCCTGCTGGAAGAAGGGTTGGTTTAATCAGGCCAAGAAGAACAGGTAAACAAAAATAAAATGGAAGTAATAAAAAAACAATTTACATACAGAGGAAAGACAATTGAAGAGCTGAAAGCCTTGGATGTTCGTGAATTTGCAAAATATCTGCCAGCAAGACAAAGAAGAACTGTTCTAAGAAACTTTCAGGGAATTGAAGATTTTACAAAAAGAGCAAAAGAAAAACTTGGAAGAGAAAAGAAAATAAAAACACACAACAGGGATTTGGTTATTGTTCCTCAGCTTGTTGGAATGAATATTCAGATTTATAATGGGAGGAATTTTATTCCTGTTCAGATTGAAGCTGAAATGCTTGGGCATCGTCTTGGTGAAATGGCTATTACAAGAAGCAAAGTAGCACACAGCAAAGCAGGTGTTGGAGCAACAAAAGGAAGTAAACATAAGGCTAAGAAATAAAATGACTGAAAAGAATTACAATCCAAATCAAAAAGAAAAAAAAGCAATGAAAAAACATCCAAAAAAAGTAGAAACTCCTATTAAAGAAAAGAGTGATAAAATAGAAGAAAAGATTAATGAACAAAAAGCAGAAGAAAAGACAGAAGAAAAAATAATTTCTGAAGATAAAAAAGAAGAAACAAAAAAACCAGAAAAGAAACAACCTTCTAAAAAAATTAAAAAGCAGGAAGTTGAAGTAAATGCAAAAAGTGTTCCTGTTTCAACAAAGTATTCAATAAGTATATGCAAATTCCTCATGGGAAAAAGAATAGGAGATGCAATAAGGGATTTGGAACAGGTTGTTTTGATGAAAAAAGCAGTTCCAATGAAAGGAGAATATGCCCATAGAAGAGGAAAAGGAATGAGCAGTGGAAAATTCCCGCAAAGAGCTGCAAAATCATTTATAGTTTTGCTGAAAAGCCTTGCTGGAAATGCAAATAATCATGAAATTAATGAACCAGTAATTACAGAGGCAATAGCAAACAGAGCTCAAAGTCCATTTGGACAATTTGGAAGAGTGAGAAGAAAAAGAACACATATTACATTGAAAGCAAGGGAAATGAAAATAATGGAGAAGAAAAAATAAAAATGGAAGAAAAAATAAATTTTTCATGCAATTCAATAGGAGGAATTTATTGAAATGGAAGAAAAACAAACAGTTAAATTCAAGAAAGATGAATTTGCTATTCGTGAATCAATTAAAAAGATGCTTGGAAAGGGAAAAGTAAGCAAAGTTAAAATTGAATATACCCCTGTTGGAGAAAAAGTAATAATTTCCACAAACAAACCAGGACTAATTATTGGAAGAGGAGGGGAAAGGTTAAATGAAATTGCAGAATATTTAAAGAAAAACTTCAAATTTGAGAATCTTCATCTTGAAATAGATGAAATAAGAGAACCTGAATTTGACTCGCAGATAATTGCAGATGACATTGCCCTTGGATTGGAAAAATTCGGCCCTTTAAAATTCAAAGTAATTGCATACAGAACACTTGAAAAAGTAATGAAAGCGGGTGCACTTGGGTGTGAAATAAGACTGAGCGGAAAACTTCCTGGTGCAAGAGCAAAAACCTGGAGATTTGCACAGGGATTTTTAAAGAAAACAGGGGATACTGCAAAAGTTGTTGACAGGGCTCAGGCAAGAGCAGAAACAAAACCAGGTACAGTTGGAATAAAAGTTAGCATACTCTCTCCACACGCAATACTCAAGGATAAAATATACATTAATGAAGGATTAATAAATCAATTAAAAGAAAATTTAAATAATTTTGAGGAAAAATCAAATAAAAAACCAAAAAAGACATTAAAAGGGAAGGTAAATAAAAAATGAAATTCAAGGAAATAAAAAAAATGGATTCAAAAGACAGGGAAAAAAAACTAAAGGAATTAAAAATGGAATTAGTAAAATCACAGGCAAAAACAACAAAAACAGGAAACACAAATAAAAAACAAATAAGAAAGATAATTGCAAGAATGCACACATTCAATGCCTCTCAAAAAGGAGGTGTTGAAAACAAATAAACCATGGAAATAGACCCAAAAACTGGATTGCCTGTAGAGGCAATAGAATGGGAAGACCTCACAAGGAGTTCGCAGAGAATAACCGTGACGACAGACAAAAAACGATATGGAAAAATCGTTACTGTTATAAGCGGATTCGACAAAAGCGTGGATGTGAAGAAAATCGCAAAGAGTCTGAAAAATGAACTGGCCTGCGGTGGAACTTACAAAAACGACATCATTGAACTCCAAGGAGACCATACAAAGAAGATAAAACCAATCCTGGTAAGGCTTGGTTTTGAAAACCACTCTGTAGAGGACTGAACATTCAGGAAAACAAAAAAATGGCAAGCTGAAATCAAAAGATTTCGCAAAACCACATTTGTAAAAACAAAAATGGCAAAGAAAGAAAAAACAAAAGCAGAAACAGTAAAGCTAGTGGAAACTAAAACTGAGAAGAAAATAAATCCAAGAGGAAAAATCTTCGAGGGAATAGTTACAAAGAAATTTCCAAAAAGGATTGTAATTGAGTTTGAAAGAATGGTTTATATAAGAAAATATGAAAGATATGCAAGATATAAAACAAAAATACACGCAAGATTGCCTGAAGAAATGGAGAAAGAAATTAATAGAGGGGATTTAATCAGAGTTCAGGAATGCAGGCCATTAAGCAAGATTATACATTTTGTTGTGATTAATAAAATAAAGGACGCCAAGGAGGTTGGAAAATAAAATGAAAGCTATCTCAGCAAGAGGAACAGAAGGATTAAACTTAGGAGCAAATATGATTGCCTCTGATAACAGCGGAGCAAAAATTGTCAGATTAGTTTCTGTTAAAAAATCAAAAGCAAAAAAAGCAAAGCAAACAGCTGCAAAAATAGCTGATTGGGTAAAAGTCTCTGTAAGAAAAGGAATTCCTGATATGAAAGGAAAAGTCTTTGATGCTGTAATAATAAGGCAGAAAAAACCCTACAGAAGATTAAATGGGGAGAGAGTAGCATTTGAAGATAATGCAGTTGCTATATTGAAAGATGAAAAAGGAAATCCAAAAGGAACTCAGATTAAAGGGCCAGTTGCAAGGGAGGTTCAGGAGCGATGGGCAAGTGTTGCTAAAATAGCCCAGTTTGTATATTAAAATGAAAAAGAAATTTTCAACTAAATGGAAGGCAAGCAGACAGCCAAGAAAACAGAGAAAATACAGGGCAAATGCTCCTCTTCATTTAAGAAAGAAGTTTGTGAGTGTTAATCTTTCAAAAGAACTAAGAAAAAAAACAGGAAAAAGAAACATTCCTCTTAAAAAAGGAGATAAAGTAAAAGTTATGAGGGGCAAATTCAAAAAAACAACTGGAAAAGTTCTTAAAGTAAATCTCAAAAAAGCAAAAATAGTTGTTGAGGGAATTCAGGTAAAGAAAATGGATGGTTCAAAAGCAAATGTAAAAATGCAGCCCTCAAATCTGCAGATAATTGAGATGGTTGAAAGAGTCAAGAAAAAATCCAAGCAGGAGAAAAAAGAAATACCTAAAAAACAGGAAAATAAAATAAAATCGGATAAAAAACCAAAGGAGGCAATAAATTAAAATGACTCACTTAAAAAGACAAAATGCTCCAAAGAGCTGGCCTATTCCAAGAAAAGGAACAACTTTTGTAGTAAGACCTAATTTTGGCTTTTCAAAAGGAATACCTTTATTGATTATTTTAAGGGATATGCTGAAAATAGCTGAAAATAAAAAAGAAGTAAAAAAAGCCATTTATATGAAAAACATCATTATAAACGGGAGAACTGCAAGAGATGAAAAAGAAGGAATTTTCTTATTTGATACACTCAATATTATTCCAACAAAAAAGCATTACAGAATTATTCTATCACAAAAAGGGAAATTTGATTTAGAAGAAATAAAAGAACATGAATCGGATTATAAGATATCCAAGATTATCGGAAAAAAAATACTAAAAGGAAAGGAAGTCCAGTTAAATTTAAGTGATGGAAGAAATTTTCTTTCTGATATAAAATGCAAAGTTAATGATTCTATTTTAATTAACCTCAAAAACAAAAAAATAGAAAAATGCCTTGCTTTAAGGGAAAATGCAAATGTTTTTGTTTTTGCTGGAAAACATTCAGGAGCAAAAGGAAAAATAGAAAAGATTGATTTGGAAAAGAAAATTGCAAGCATAAATAAGGGTAATGAAAATATCAATGTCTTAATTAAACAATTTATGGTAATAGAGTAAAATGAAAACTAAAAACAAAATAAAAGACAAAACAGCAGAAAATCCTATGAAAAAGATAAGAATTGAAAAAGTTGTTTTAAATATAGGGGGAACTGCAGATACTCTTGAAAAAGGATTCAAACTTCTTAAATTCATAACAGAAAAAAAGCCTTCAAAAATGAAATCAAGAAAAAGAATTCCTACTTTAGGTGTAAGGCCTGGCCTTGAAATAGGGGTTGTTGTTACAATAAGAAAGAATCCAGAGGAATTCCTGAAGAGAATGCTTACAACAATAGACAACACTCTCAGGAAAAAGCAAATAAGCGAGAACAATTTCTCATTTGGAATAAAAGAATACATTGAAATACCCGGTATTGAATATCAGAGAGATATTGGGATAATGGGATTTGATGTAACCGTGGTATTCAAGAGAGCAGGTAGAAGAATCAGATTCAAAAAAATAAAGCAGGGCAAGATACCCAAAAGGCAGGTAATAACTCCTGAAGAAATAATTAAATTTATGGAAGACAATTTCCAGACAGAATTCAAATGACATCCTCAGATTGGAAAAAAATACTGAAACAACTTGATGCAAAACCAGTAATAAAGCAGAAATATATAAATCACAATGAGCCAAAAAAAAGAAAAACAGGAATTGCTGCAAGAAAATGCGAGAGATGCGGGAGATTCGGAGCCCATATAAAATCATATGGATTAAATTTATGCCGACATTGCTTTAGGCAGGTTGCTGAAGAAATAGGCTTCAAAAAATACAGTTAAAATGTCACACGATGTAGTTGCAGATGCTTTGAATATGATAAGAAATGCCAAGAAGGCAAAGAAAGAGAGTATTTTAATAAAAAATATCTCTAACTTACTTATAGAAGTTCTTAAAATAATGAAGCAGGAAAAGGCAATTAAGAAATACAAAATTGATGCAAAAGAAAAATCAATTACACTGACAATAGGGGATCTTGCTGAATGCAGAGCAGTAAAACCAAGATTCACCTGTGATGTCAGCCAAATAGAAAAATACAGAAGAAGATATCTTCCTGCAAGAAATCTTGGAACTTTGATAATATCAACAAATAAAGGATTAATGACTCATTTAGAAGCTCAGGAAGAAAATATCGGAGGGTGCTTAGTTGCATTTTTCTATTAAAATGAAAAAAGAATTTTATTCAGAAATTGAAATTCCAGAAGGGATTGAAGCTGAAATAGAAGGAAGAAAAATCTCTGTAAAAGGTCCTGAAGGGGAAAATTCCAGGGAATTTAAAATAGGGAATTTAAAATTTGAGAAAAAAAATGGAAAAATAAGAATTGGGCATTCTTCTGCAACAAGAAAAGAAAAAAGAATGATAAACACAATAACTGCCCATATAAAAAATCTTTTCAAGGGAGTTCAGGAAAAATTTGAGTATAAATTAAAAATCTGCTCCAGTCATTTTCCAATCACAGTTGAAATAAAAGGAAATGAAGCAATTGTTAAAAACTTTTTAGGTGAAAAAACTCCCAGAAAATGTTCAATGCCAAAAGGAGCTGAGATTGAGATAAACAAGGATATTATCACAATAAAATCCATTGACAGAGAAATTGCAGGGCAGGCAGCTGCAAATTTAGAAACAGTAACAAAAGTCAGAAACAGAGACAGAAGAGTTTTTCAGGATGGAATTTTCATAACAAGTAAAATAGGGAGAGAAATCTAAAATGGGAATAAAGAAAAAACCAAGATTCTTGAGAAGAAAATGGCGTGCTTATTCCAAACTTGGAAAAGGAAGAAAGAAAAAACAGGTTTGGAGAAGACCAACTGGAAGAGACAATAAAATGCGGGAAAAGAGAAAAGGCAGACCTGCAACAGTAAGCATAGGATATGGAAAAGGGAAATACAAGATAAAATCAGTTGTGATAAATACTGTTGGAGAACTTGAAAAAATGAATAAAAACCAGAAAATTATCCTTGGTAAAATAGGAAAAAAGAAAAAACTTGAAATGGCAAAGATGGCAAAAGAAAAAAATATTGAAATTTCAAATTTAAATATTAAAAAATTTCTTAGAAAAAATGAGAAAGTTAAGGGAGAAAAACAAAATAAGGCGGTCAAAAAATGAATTTAAAGACTAAAAAAGAACTAGCTGCAAAAACTTTTCATGTAGGAAAAGAAAGAATAATGTTTGTGAAAGAGAGGCTTGAGGAAATCAAAGAAGCAATTACCAAGCAGGATATCAGGGATTTGCACAAAGAGGGGGCAATTAAAATAAAAGAAATTAAAGGAAGAAAAAAAATTGTTAATAAAAAGAGAAAAACCAGTCCAGGAAAAGTAAGACAAAAAGTAAATCAAAGAAAGAGAGATTATGTTATTATGACAAGAAAATTAAGAAAACACCTAAAAGAATTAAAAAGCAGAGGTTCAATAAGCAAAGAAGAAATAAAAGAATTGAGGAAGAAAATAAGAAACAAGGCATTTAGAAGCAAGGCACATCTGAAAGAATTTTTAGGGGGAAAAAGAAAATGATAATTCAAAAACGAAGAAGAAGGGAAAACAAAACAGATTATTTGAAAAGATTAAAATTACTTAAGGGCGAGAAGCCAAGAATTATATTTAGGAAAACAAACAGATATATTATTGCCCAATACATAACAAGTGAAGCTGCTCAGGACAAAATAATAACAAGCATGAATTCCAGAGAGCTAAATAAATATGGCTGGCCAAAAAATGCACAAGGAAGCCTTAAATCAATTTCTGCTTCTTATTTAACAGGATATTTAATCGGGAAAAAAATCAAAAAACAGAAATTAGAAGAGCCTATATTGGACACTGGAATGAATAGAGTTTTGCATAAAAACAGAATTTATGCATTTCTCAAGGGAATTATTGATTCAGGGATCAAAATAGCCTGCAAAAAAGAAATGTTTCCAGAGGAATCCAGAATAAAAGGACAGCATCTTAAAAATAAAATCCCTTTTGAAGAAATTAAATCTCAAATAGACAAGATATAAAATGGCAAAGAAAGAAGAACTCAGTGAAAAACCAGAAGAAACAGATGAATATGCTGAAATTCCAGAAGAAGTTTTGGATGAAAAGGATTTGAAAGAACTAAAAAATATAGAAATAAAAGAAATTAAAAAAGAGCCATCTGAATCCTGGGAGCCAAAAACCCTTCTTGGAAAAGAGGTTAAATCAGGGAAAATTAAGGACATAAATGAAATACTCAATTCAGGAAGGAAAATTCTTGAAGAGCAAATAGTGGATTATCTTTTAAACACAAAATCTGACTTGATTTTAATAGGGCAGTCAAAAGGTAAATTTGGAGGGGGAAAAAGAAGAGCCTGGAGACAGACTCAAAGAAAGACTGAAGAGGGAAATGTCCCTACTTTTTCTGCAATGGCTGTTGTTGGTGATGAAAACGGGCATATTGGCATTGGATATGGAAAATCAATGGAAACTCTTCCTGCAAGAGACAAGTCAATAAGAAAAGCCAAGCTTAATATAACAAGAATAAAAAGAGCATGTTCTGGATTTGACTGCGATTGCAAAGAACTTCATACTGTTCCGTTTAAAGTAACTGGAAAAGCCGGAAGCATAAGAGTTGTTCTTATTCCTGCTCCTCAGGGAACAGGACTTGTTATTGCAAATGAATTAAAGAAAGTCCTGAAACTGGCTGGAATAAAGGATGTTTACAGCAAAACATTTGGAAAAGCAAGAACAACTTTTAATTTAGTCAAGGCCTGTATGAATGCTCTTGAAAAAACAACTTCAATGGAGGATAGAAAATGATTGCTGTCATACGAATTAAAGGATTAGTGGGATTAAACAGGGATATAAATGAAACTTTTGAAAGATTAAGATTAAGAAGAAAATATACCTGTGTTGTTTTTGAAAAACCAAATGAAGTTCAATTGGGAATGATAAAAAAAGTAAAGGATTTTGTTGCATATGGAGAAATAAGCAAAGAAACTTATGAAGAATTAAAAAAGAAAAGGGGAATAAAAAATCCAAAGAATAAAGGAAATTTAAAGCCTTTTTTCAGATTACATCCTCCAAGAAAGGGAATTGAAAGCAAAAAACATTTTGGAGTTGGAAAAGGAGTTCTAGGAAATAATGGTGATAAAATAAATGAATTAGTATTAAGGATGTTGTGATGTTCAAAAAATTTATAGATAAATTTTTAGCTCATTCGTCTGGATACAACCAGCCAAATGAGGGGATGTTGTAAAATGAAAGAAGTAATAAAACACATTGCAAAGAAAGGAGATAGTTTAAAAGGATTTGTAAATAGTCCAAACCCTGTGATTTTAGTTATTGAAAATCAAGAATGTCTTTTGTATAGAGTTTCTAAAGATAAAGCGGAAGTCCTGTATAGAAATTACGATAAAGCCGGAGGTTGGCCAACTGAAGCATTACTTAATATTAAAAATTATCATTTAAATAGTTTAGAATTAAAAACACCCCCTCTTGGTTATGTAGATTTTAGCTCTGGACATAATATTAGTTTGAATAAAGCTGGAATTATATATAAAGGCAATGATAAAAGATTAAAACTGACTGAAAAATTACATAAGGAATATACAGGAGAGACTTGGTAAAATGGCACTAAAAAGAACACACAAAAGAAAAAAGGTTTCTAGAATGCATGGAAGAAACATGGGCAGTCATGGCTGGGGGGCTAGGAAAAAGCACAAGAAGTCAGGACATAGGGGAGGAACAGGAATGGCTGGTTCTGGAAAAAGAGCTGACCAGAAAAAAACATTAATAACCAAACTATATGGAAATGCTTATTTTGGAAAACAAGGGGTTACTTCAAGAAAAACAAAAAGAGACACAAGGCAGAGAATTAATCTTGAACAAATTGAAAAAAATCTTGAAAAATACGGAAAAAAGAATGCAAAAGGATGGGAAATTAATCTTGAAAAATACAAAATTCTCGGAAAAGGGGAAATACATGAAAAATTAATAATTAAAGCACTTGAAGCTTCCAAATCTGCACTTGAAAAAGTAAAAAAAGCCGGTGGAGAGATAATTCTTCCTGCAAAAAAATCAAAGGAAAAATAAAAGAATCCCAATCTTTAAAAACTGATTTTTATTTAATAAAAAATGGACTTACGTAAAATATTTAATTTCATCCCAGAGGTTAAAAAACCAGAAGAAAAAAAGCTGGCATTTAATATCAAACTTAAATGGACCCTGATAGTTCTTGTTGCTTTTTTTGTTTTGGCTAATATTCCTCTTTTTGGAATGTCAAATAATGCCCTGGAAAGATTCAAATATCTGGCTATTATACTTGGAACAGATTTTGGCTCAATAATCTCTTTGGGTATTGGACCAATTGTAATGGCTTCTATTATTCTTCAATTGCTTACAGGAGCAGGAATATTAAATATTAATACAAATACTTCAGAAGGAAAAAAGCTTTTTCAGGGAATTCAGAAACTTCTTGTTTTCTTTTTTATAATCTTTGAATCCTTTGTTTATGTATTAATGAAAGGACTTGAAGCAATGCCTGGTTTTGTGGGGTTGGTTATTTTCCAGTTAATATTAGGTGGGCTTGCAATTTATTATATGAATGAGCTTTGTGAGAAATGGGGATTCGGCTCTGGAGTTAGCTTGTTTATTGCTGCTGGTGTTTCCTGGCATATATTTTCAAGTGCATTTCAATTTGTGAATGTTCAAGGAAGCAATTGTCTGCTTGACTTCAAAGGAACTCCTTGTTCTGGGAAAGTTCTGGTTTTAATACAATCTCTGATAAATAAATATCCAGTTGAATTTACTTCTGCTCTTGCTGCTTTAATTGCAACTGTTATAATCTTCTTACTTGTTGTATGGGCTCAATCTCTTAAAATTGAGGTTCCGCTTTCATTTGGAAGAATAAGAGGATATGCTATAAAATGGCCTTTGTCATTTTTCTATGCTTCTGTTATTCCTGTTATTTTAACTGCTGCACTTGTTGCAAATATCCAGTTATTTGGGGGGTTGCTTGAGAATTGGGCAGGGCATCCTACTTTCTTAGGGCATTTTGTAAATGGACAGGCGTCTTCTGGACTGGCATTCTGGCTGGGAAACACTAATCTCCTTGAGTTATTTATAAGGGGTGGATTTTTGCCAAGATTTTTAGTGCAGGGATTAACTCATATTTTATTTTATGTTGGACTTTGTACAATGTTCTCTGTATTCTGGGTTAAAACATCTGGAATGGATTCAAAAGCACAGGCGCAAAAAATTGCTGCTTCTGGATTACAGGTTTCTGGATTCAGGCAGGATATTAGAATATTAGAAAGCATATTAGACAGATATATAATGCCTTTGACTGTGATGGGGGGTGCTGCAATTGGATTGCTTGCTGCATTTACTGATTTGCTGGGTGCATTGGCTTCAGGAACTGCAATATTATTAGTAATTATGATTATGTTCCAGTTTTACCAAAACATTGCACAGCAGCACATGACTGATATGAATCCTGCAATGAAGAAATTTATGGGAACAGGGTAAGAATTAAAAGCAAGAAAGAGTTAATTAAAAAATGGATGAACAAAAGAGTGAAGAAAATCTAAAAGAAAATAAAACTGCCAAAGAAGGAAGTTTTATGCCAATCATATTAATTATGATTGCATCTCTTATAATTGCTTTTTACTGGGAAAAATTGCCATGGATAAGCAATTCAATTCATTATGTTTTTAATCCAAGTGCAGGAGCTTTATTGGATTGGAATTTAAACCTTGGAATGATAATTATTGTTTTTGTTATTACTCTTCTTACTACAATTGTCCAGAAATATGCAACTGACCAGAAAACCCTTAAAGAATTAAAAGCAGAACAAAAAGAAATCCAGAAGCAAATGAAGGAATTCAAGAATCATCCTGAAAAATTAATGGAATTGCAGAAAAAACAATTCGCAATGATGCCCAAACAAATGAAACTAAGCATGAGGGCAATTGCATATACTGGTATTCCTTTTATTTTATTCTTCAGGTGGTTTACTGATTATTTTGCTACAGCAGGGAGCCCTAAATTTTTCCTGGGAATGGGGTGGTTTTTGTTTTATTTAATATTTGCATTAATATTTGGGGCGATTCTTAGAAAATATATGGATGTCGTATAAGCGATTAATTAAAACAATCTGAAAACTCTTTTTTTACATCAAGTCTTTTTCCTTCATTAAGAAGTTTAACAAGTTCTGAAACTTTATCTCTTGAATTATCTAATTGTTCTAAATTTAAATTTCCTTTTCCAAAATAAACTTTATGATTACCCTTATTTGACAAATCTTTTTTTGTCATTTCATAGAGTTCATTATCAGCAATTACAAAAGAATAAAATTGACCATAACTCTCATAAATTAATAATCCTGCCATAAAAGACAATCTAAATACTTCTATAAAAGCATTATTGTGATTTAATAAGAACCTCAAAACTTAAAAATCCTCTTTTTCTGGTTTTAAAATGGAAAATGAACAGGAATTAATGCTTAAATTTCAGATGTTTGAGCAACAAATAAGAGCAATGCAACAGCAACTTCAGGCAGTTGAAGAGGCGATTATAGATATAAGCAGACTGAATTTAGATATGGATGAGTTAGTCGGTAAAACAGGTTCAGAAATATTTGCTCCAATTGGAAGAGGAATTTATGCAAAAGCCAAACTTCTTTCAGAGGAACTTTTAGTGGATATTGGAAATAAGAATCTTGTAAAGAAAACAATTCCAGAGACAAAAGAGATTATAAAAAATCAGATTCAAAAACTTGAAAAAGTAAAAGAAGAATTAAATAAGGGGCTTGAAGAGATTAATGAAGAATTAACAAAAACATTTGAAGAAAGCCAAAAAGAACATAATCATTCACACGAGCATTCACATAAACACAAACATGAATGCAATTGCAAAGATGATGAATGTGATTGTTCTGATAAAGAGAATTGTGAATGTAAAGAGGAAGATTAATCATTGTTCATCTTTATGATATAAATCTAAAAGAATTATCTTATTTTCTTCTTTAATATATGCATAAGACAATCTAAAAGGCTTTATGTATAATTCTCGTGTTCCTTTTCTTGAAAATTTCATTGGTTTTCCAATTTCAGGATTTTCTTTAATCTTTGAAATTTGTTTTATTATTTTTTCCTTCATTAAAGAATTTTTGATTTTTGAAAAAATACGTTTAAATTTTTCTTCAAAAATTACATCTACCATTTTTCCATTTCTTTAATAAAATCATCAAAGTTCATTCTTGTCCCTTCTCCAGCATCTATTCTTTTCCATGCTTCTTCAGTTCTTCTTGCAAATTCTAAATCCCCTTCTAAGTTTTTAGAGAAATCTTTTTCTTTTTTTAAAATTATATGATTCTTGTTCCTTATAATAACCAATTTATCTCCTTCTAAGATATCCCCTCTCATGTCTAAGGGTATAACTACTTGTCCTTTTGAGCTCATTTTAGTAATGCTTATTTTGTTCATAGTAAGATTAATCTTACTGTATATATAAATCTTTTGGTTAGCATCCATGAAAAATCCACTTCATATTATTAACTCTATTCAGAATTAATTAACCCCTCTCAGTAATAATCTTCTTAATGTATTTTTTATCTACAAATTCAAATGCAGGATTTTTTATTTTTATATTTTTAGGGGCATTATCCCAAATTTCATTTAAATTTCTCTGCTCCAAGGGGATTTTGGTTTTTGAATATTTCCAGGAATCAGCAATAATATAAACAGGAATTTTATTTTGCTTTGCTATTTTTGCAATTAATTCACTTCCAATTTTATTTATCACTCCTTTTTTTAATAAAGCATCTGCTCCAAGAAAAACCATGTTTGGCTTTTTTGTTCCTTGTTTTCCTGTAAGTGCGTCATCTAATGCAGGATCAACAAACATGGTTGTCTTAATTCCTGCTTTTGCAAGTTCTTTGGATGTTTTCCTTCCCTGGAACAAAGGACGGGTTTCTGTATTATAAACCTCGAATTTTTTTCCTTTTCTTCTTGCATAAACCAATGCATTAATAACATTGGTTGAATGACAGTGAGTAAAAATTATAGAATTATTTTTTATTAATTTCAGAACCTTGGAATTTATTTTATTCTGGGCATAATCAAAATGCCCTAAAATTTGATTTTGCGGGATTCCTTTTTCAGCCAAATCCAGAACATAATGCATCATTGGTTCTGTTGGACGGGAATTCAGAAGTTTATTTTTTGAGGATTTAAATGGACTAAGAAGATAGGCTTTTAATCCTGCTTTTGCAATGTTTCTTGCTCCCTGAATTTTAATTGATTTTATATCCTTTAGAATTTTATTAAACTGAACCTCTTTTGATTTCATAAATTAATTAAGAAAATAGATTATAAAAATCATTCGTTATTTTCCCCCAACATTTAAAAATTACCTTTTTTTAATATGAGAATGTTAGAAGCAATTATGAATCCAAAAAGAAGTGAAAAGGGACCCTGGAAAATGTTTTTCGTGGGTTTGATATATGCTTCACTTTCCCTTCTTCTTGTTCATTGGTTTTTCAAAAATGATCCTGCATTATCAAAAGCATCAGGTATGATGGTTGTTTTATTCTGCATTATGTTTAGTCTTCCCTATATGTATTTTATAATAAGAAGAGAAGAAAAAGAAGATGAAGAGGTTGAAGGGGCTTTTAGTGTCTGGAAAGTTCATAAAGATGCAATATACTCTTTAATGTGGCTGTTTCTTGGATTTGTAATTGCTTTTTCTTTCTGGCATATTATTCTTCAGGATTCCAATCTTCTTAATTTCCAGATCCAGAGTTATTGCCAGATAAACAGCCCTGGAAATGTAGAAAGCTGTATTGCAAAATATTCCTTTGATGGAACAACAGGAGCTGCAACAAAAGAAATGAGGCTTTTATCAATAGTGCAAAATAATGTTTATGTAATGATTTTCACACTCCTCTTTTCATTAATTTTTGGGGCAGGGGCAATCTTTATTTTAGTCTGGAATGCTAGTGTTATTTCTGCTGCAATCGGAATTTTCTCAAAATATCAGCTGGGTGAAATACCTCTTGGGATTGCAAGATACATGATACATGGATTTCCAGAAATAGCTGCATATTTCATAACTGCTCTTGCAGGGGGAATTTTTGGAGTAGGAGCATTAAGGCATGGATTCAAGGACAAAAAATTTTTGAGAGTTATTGAAAATACAGTAATTCTTCTTTTTATTGCATTGATTATCCTTATTTTTGCTGCATTAATAGAGGTTTATATCACTCCCCTGTTGTTTAAATAGATTTAAAAATTTTAAATTTTTTAATTATAAATGGAACCCATACTAATAATAACAATTTTTGTAAGCTTTTTTTGCTGTTTCCTTGCAATGCCTTTTTGGATAAAAAAAGCAAAACAAATAGGATTAGTCTGGGAAGATATGAACAAGCCAGGGCATGAAAAGAATGTTGCTGGTTCAGGAGGGGTAGTCATGGTTTTAAGTGCAATAATTGGAATTTTTCTTTATATTGCAATGCAAACTTTTTATTTCAAATCCCTGGATGGAATCTCAATCTATATTTTTGCAATTACCTGCTCAATATTTCTGGTTGCAATCATCGGATTAATAGATGACTTATTTGGGTGGAGGAAGGGGGGGCTTTCAAGGAGGTCCAGGCTTATTTTAGTGTTTTTTTCTGCTATTCCCTTAATGGTAATAAATGCAGGAAATTCCACAATGATGGGAATAAATTTCGGGATATTATATCCTTTGCTTATTGTTCCAATTGGAGTTTTGGGTGCTACTACTACTTTTAATTTCTTAGCTGGATTTAATGGATTAGAATCCAGCCAGGGAATAATTCTTTTATTAGGAATGGGTATTCTGACTTATATAACAGGAAATCCCTGGCTAAGTGTTCTTGCCCTATGTTTTGTTGCTTCTTTAGCTGCATTTTATATATTTAATTCAAATCCTGCAAAAGTATTTCCAGGGGATGTATTGACTTATTCTGTTGGAATGATGATTGCTGCTATGGCAATTGTTGGAAATGTTGAAAAAATAGCTGTATTTTTCTTTATTCCATATATTCTTGAAACAATCTTAAAATTAAGGGGAAAATTAGTCAAGCAAAGCTTTGGAAAACCAAACAAAGATGGAAGCCTGGAAATGCCTTATGACAAGATTTACGGATTAGAGCATCTTGCAATAAAAATACTTAAAAAAATAAAATCCAGCAAAAAGGCTTATGAAAATGAAGTTGTTTTATTAATAAATGGATTTCAAATATTAGTAATAGTCCTTGGATTTGTTATATTTCTTTAATCAGGACTAAGTTTTTAAATGATATTTTTCTTAGATTTCAATGAATAAGCAGGATATAAAAGAAGGATGGGACAAGGGGGTTAAATTCCTTAGTTCAAAAAAAGTGGCTTTTATTATAACCGCTGTTTTGCTCATTCTTATTATAGCTGGAAGTTCTTATATAAGAACAACTAATATTTCCTCATTAAAAGATGTAAATACAGGGGAGTATCTTACTGCTGACTTGGATGCATTTTATTTTCTGAGAATAGCAGAAACTTTAATTGAAACAGGGGGAAATCTTCCTGCATATGATGCAATGAGATATCCTTCATTGCATCTTCCATTCAGCAATGAAATGCTTCCTTACGCACTTGTATTTTTATTTAAAGTATTAAGCCCAATTTCAGACAAGATTACACTCAGGTTTGTGGACGCTATTTATCCTGTAATATTTTTTGCATTGGGAATGATTGTATTTTTCTTTTTGATATTAAAATTAACTAAATCAAAAATTGCTGCATTATTATCCAGCTTTCTTTTGGCAATAATTCCTGCTTATCTTTTCAGGACAATGGCAGGAGTATCGGATCATGAACCTTTGGGGATCTTTGCTTTTTTTCTTGTTCTGCTCTCTTTTGCAATTTCTGTTGAGAAAATTGAGAAAAAATCACAAATTAAATTTCCTTTAATATTTGGGCTCATTACTGGATTTTTAACAACTTTTTGCATTATTGCCTGGGGAGGAATATCAAAATTTATCGTGCTTATTATTCCCCTAAGTATCTTAATTTTCTGGATGGTAAAATCCAGAGAAAATGAAAATAAAAATATTCTTAAAAATTATCTTATTTTTTATTCAACCTGGGTTATATCTTTTATTGTTTTTGGATTTGTTTATTCTTATCCAATCAGGAACATTTTAGGTTTAATATTAAATTTACATGGGGTAATTGTAATTCTAGCGTTGATTTTTTTTGCTGTTGATTATTCACTTATATTTTTAAAAAATAACTGGATTAGAAAATTAGGAAAATATAAACCTCTATTTAGTTTAATTTTGTCAATAATTGTCTTAAGCATTCTTGGGCTGTTTTTGAAAAATGAGATTGGACTTTCTATAAGGGGCATTATCTCAAGCATATTACGCCCATTTGGAGGAGGAAGAATTGGCTCAACAGTTGCTGAAAATGCATTTCCTTACACTCAAGAAATTATAGGCCAGATTGGAAAAACTATTTTTTGGCTTTTTTTTGCAGGACTTCTTCTCCTAGGGGTTGAATTCTCAAAAGGAATTGAAAAAAAGAAGGACAGATTCTCTTTTTCATTTTTCTGGATATTGATGATTTGCGGGATATTATTTCACAGATATTCAGCAGTATCTGTTTTTAATGGGGATTCTTTTATAAGCCAGTTATTTTTTATTGGAAGCATTTTTTTATTCCTGTTAAATTTTGTACTAATATATTTCAGAAATAAAATTGAAGTAAAGAGCAATGAAGTAATTCTTCTTTTATTTTCATTTTTTATGGCTCTTGCAGGAATCACTGCAGTAAGATTAATCTTTATTTTAACTCCTGTTGTGTGTATTCTGGCAGCATATTTTATTCTTAAGCTTTATAAATATGCAAAAAATGCAAAAGATGACCTGATAAAAGTTCTTTTATATATATCAGTTTTAGCTATTATAGTTCTTCTAGTATTTACTTCTTTTACTTATATCAAAGCAATTAAAGCCCAGGCTGTTCAAATAGGGCCTTCTTCAAATATCCAATGGCAGAATGCAATGAAATGGGTAAGAGAAAATACTCCTGAGAATTCTATTTTTGTTCATTGGTGGGATTATGGATACTGGGTCCAGTATTTAGGGGAAAGACCAACTGTTACAGATGGGGGGCATGGAAATGATTACTGGGATCATCTTATAGGAAGATATCTGCTTACAACTTCTAATCCAAACACTGCATTAAGCTTTATGAAAACCCAAAATGTCTCTTATATTTTAGTAGATCCTTCTGATATTGGAAAATACTCTGCATATAGCAGCATTGGAAGTGATGAAAAAAATAATGACAGATATTCTTTCATACCTGTGATGGTTTCTGATTCCAGCCAGATTCAGGAAACAAAAAATGGAACAGCAAGAGTTTATAATGGGGGATTTGGAATTGATGAAGATATCCTTTATGAGCAAAATGGAAGTGATATATTTATTCCAGTTCAAAATTCAGGTCTTGGAGGAATAATTATACAGGAGGGAAATAATGAATTTCAGCAGCCAATTGGAGCATATATCTATAATAACAATCAGATAAATATTCCTTTAAGATATCTTTATTATAATGGGAAATTGCATGATTTTAAAACAGGGCTTAATGCAGGGATTTATATCATTCCCTCAATTAATCAGGTAAGCAATGGAATTCAGGTAGATAATCTTGGGGCTCTTATGTATTTTTCCCCAAGAACAATCAATACTCTTGTAACAAAACTTTATTTGATGAATGATCCATTAAAAGAATATTCAGGGGTTATTCTGTCTCATTCTGAGCCAGATCCTCTTGAGCCAATAATTGAATTATATTCAGGACAGCAAATAAATGAATTCTTTTATTTTAGCGGATTAAGAGGTCCTCTTAAAATATGGGAAGTGAACCCTTCGGAAAATATTCTTATAAGAGAGGAATTTTCAATGACTTCTGGTGGATATGCTCAATTAGATAATTTGACATTTGTAAAATGACAAAGAAGATTGCAATATTTCATCCCTGGATAAAAAGCAGGGGAGGCTCTGAAAAAACAGTATTAGAAATATTAAAAAATAAAAAAAATGTAGATTTATACACCTGGGTCTATGACAGGGAAAATACTTTTGAAGAATTCAAAAATTTTAAAATAAACCTGATTGGCTCAGAATTTTTAAGAAAACTTTCGCGTTCTAATTTATCAAGGGGATTTTTCCTGATAAATTGCCTGTTTTCAAAGATTCCATTGGAAAGATATGATTTATTTTTAATTTCCACTTCTGGTCTGGGGGAATTTATAACATTCAGAAACTATCTTCCAGGAAAAACCTATGCTTATGTCTACACTCCTCTAAGGGCTGCAACAAAGGAGATTATAGAATGGGAGATGAAAAACAGATATTCCAATTTCTTTTCTAAGGGGATGTATTTAATAGGTGTTGGAATATACCGAATACTTGAAAAAATTGCGTGGAAAAGGATAGACTTGCCAATATTTATTTCTGAATTAAGCCTGGAAAGAGCTGAAAAAAGAGGATTAGTAAAGGGAAAAATAACAAAAATAGTTTATCCTCCCTCAGATATAAGAAATATTAAGGAGATAAAAATAAAAAAAGGAAATTATTTTTTATACCCTTCAAGAATAAATGTTCCAAAAAGACAGGATTTGCTTATTAAATCCTGGAAAGTCTTTTCCAAAAAGCATCCAAGTGAAAAACTGGTTATTGCAGGAAGCCTTGAAGATAGAAAATATTATGAAAAGTTAAAAACTCTTGCAGAAAATTCAGGAAATATCGAAATAAGGACTAATTTAAGCCATGAAGAAATACTAAGATTATACAAAGAATGCAAGGCAGTCATTTTTATACCCTTTATAGAGGATTATGGAATTGTTCCATTTGAAGCTCTTGCATTTGGAAAGCCCTTAATTGGAGTTGATAAAGGGGGATATGTAAAATTAATAGAAAAAACCCCCCAATATTACAAAATAAAGGAGATGTATTATGAGGACAAAATGATAAAAGAAATCAACAGGGTTCTTGAAATATTCCTCAAATCAAAAATAATCCCAAAAAAAATAAAGAATATTCAATATAATACGCATAATTTTATAAAGAATCTTAACAAAATATTAGAATTCTAAAATGAGAGAAAATAAATTTTCAATGCATTTTAATAAATTAAAATGAAAGGATTAGTATCAGTAACAATTCCAACTTATAATTCAGAAAAGACACTTGGACAGACACTGGAAAGTGTAAAAAACCAGACTTATAAGAAAATAGAAATAATAATAATTGACAGCTACAGCAAGGACAAAACACTTGAAATTGCAAAAAAATATAATGCAAGAATTGTCATGTGCAAAGGAAAACTTCTTGAAGCAAGAATTGCTGGAACAAAAGCCAGCAGGGGAAAATATGTCCTTCTTCTTGATTCTGACCAGATTCTAGAAAAAACAGTTATAGAAAGGTCTGTAAATAAAATGAAAGAATACGACAGTTTATGGTTTTGGGAAAGAGCGCACAACAGGAAAAAATGGCTTCCTTCTTTATATGATGCAGACAGGCAGCTTGTTCAGACTTATTGGAATCCAAATGCAGACATTGTTCTCCCAAGATTTTTCAAAAAAAATCTATTATTAAAAGCATATAGCAAAATACCTGAAAAATATATTGATGTCTGCGCTGCACAGGATCATATTGTGCTTTGGTATGAATTCAAGCAATTATCAAAGAAAAATGGGAAAATTGAAAATGCAGTTGAACATATGGAACCTGATACTTTAAAAGTTTTATTCAAAAAGCAATTAAGATGGGGAAAAACAACAAGGGATTTTTACAAAACAGGATTATACAGAGAATTAATAACAAAAAAAGATGGTTTCAGAAAATTCAGATTTAAACACTTAGGATGGAGCATAAAAAGCTTTATCTTAAGGATATTGAGAGGAATTCCATATAAATTAGGGTTTTGGTTTGGATAAGTTAAAAAAAACGACAATAATCTTTAAAAACTTTTGATTTATAAAGGTAAATAAGAATTAAAGTCTATTAATAAAATGGAATTTGGAAGAAAATTAAAAAATTGCAGGATGTGTAATAGTGAAAATCTTTACAAGTTTTTAGATTTAGGGTTTGCCCCTCCTTCTGATGCAATCCTCACTAAAGAAGAATTATTAGAACCTGAACTTCATTTTCCTTTGACTGTTCTTCAGTGTCAAGATTGTGGATTGACTCAGTTGGGTTATGCTGTAAATCCTGCTTTAATGTATGGGGAAAAATATAGATATGAATCTTCAATTACTGAAACAGGAAAGAAGCATTTTTATGCAATGGCAGATTCTATTTGTGATAACTTTAATATTGAAGCAAATTCACTTGTTATTGACTTAGGAAGTAATGTGGGGGTATTATTAGAAGGATTCAAAAGAAGGGGCATGAGAATTCTAGGAATTGATCCTGCTCCAAAAATTGCCAAGATTGCAAATGAAAGAGGAATTGAAACACTGCAAGAATTTGTAAATTCAAAAGTTGCTTCAAGAGTAGTTCTGGAAAAAGGAAAAGCCAAAGTCATTGCAGCAACAAATGTATTTGCCCATATTGACAATAAGGAAGAATTAATGCAAAGTGTAAAGATTATGCTGGATTGGGACGGAGTATTTATAATTGAAGCACCTTATTTTGTAGATTTAATTGAAAATTTAGAGTATGATACAATTTATCTGGATCATTTGGAATATCTATCTATTAAGCCATTGGTTAATTTTTTTAAAAAGCATGGTATGGATGTTTTTGATGTTGAAAGATATGGAATACATGGAAAATCTATAAGGATTTTCGTATGCATGGGTGGGCAAAAACCCATATCTCAAAATGTTTGGAATCTCTTAAATTTAGAGCAAGAAAAAAGGATTTATGAAAAAAAAACTTTAGATAAATTTGCACAAAAAGTTGAACAACACAAGAGAGAATTTGTTAATCTTTTAAGAGATTTAAAAAGAGAGGGTAAAAAAATAGTTGGAATCAGTGCTCCTGCAAAAGGAAATACTTTGCTAAATTACTGCAAAATTGATACAGATTTAATTGATTACATGGCTGAAAAATCAATAATCAAAAGGGGGCTTTACACTCCTGGGATGCATATACCTATTTTAGGGGAAGAAAAAATTCTGGAAGATAATCCTGATTATGGAATTATTTTTGCATGGAATTTTGCAGATGAAATAATAAAAAATAACCTGGAATTTGCAAGCAGGGGGGGAAAATTTATAAATCCTATTCCTCATCCAAGTATTATGGAACCGATAGGAAATTCTCCTGGATTTACAATAAAAAAGATAAATCCGGTTTTTGCAGATGAAAGAGGAGAAATCTCAGATTTATTAAATAATCCAATAAACCATGTAGGGCTTATAACCACAAAAGCAGGGGCAGTAAGAGGAGAGCATTATCACAAACTTTCAACACAATATTCCTACATTCTGTCTGGAAAATTTGAAGTTTTGATTGCTCCTGTAAATAATCCTGGGCAAATCAAAAAAGTTATTTTAAATGAAGGAGAGATTATAATTATAGAACCTAGAATCATGCATAGATTTAAGGCAATTGAAGATTCAGTCATGATTGATATGATATCTGAATCGCGTGCCGGAACAGGGTATGAAGAAGATGTTGTGAGAATTAAAATTGAAGAATATTAGACTCTTAAAAATGACTAATCAAAAGATGCTTGAAGTTTCTGCTGTAATCATAATTGATTCTAAAAATAGAGTTTTGCTTCAAAAGAAAGATTCTGACTATCCCTTAGGGTCAAATAAATGGAGTCTTTTTGGGGGAGGTATTGAAAAAGATGAGAATGCTATGGATGCCGTTCAAAGGGAAATTAAAGAAGAAATAGGAATAAGTTTTAATAAAGAAAAAATAAAATTCTTGGATGAATTTATCTTTAAAGGAGAATTAAATGGAAAATTCTTCAGGGTAAATCACTCTATTTTTATTATAGAATTTAATAAAGATATTTCAGAAATTAGAATTGGTGAAGGAGTTGGTTTCGCCTTTTTTGAAAAAGAGGAATTAACAAAATTAGACTTAATGCTTCCAACAAAGAAAATATTAGAGAGGTTTTTAAAAAGATGATTCCAGTATGCAAACCCTGGTTGCCGGGAAGAGAAAAAGAATATGTTAATGATACTCTTAACACTAATTGGATAAGTAGTGCTGGCAAGTATATTGAAAAATTTGAGGAGGAGTTTTCAAAATTTTGTGGGGTTAAATATGGTATTAGCTGTTCGAGTGGTTTTGCAGCATTACATTTGGCTTGTGCTGCTTTGGGTTTGAAAAAAGGGGACGAAGTTATTGTTCCAACATTTACAATGGCTGCTTGCACTAATGCAATTATCTTGACTGGTGCAAAACCTGTCTTAGTTGATTCAGATAAAGAGACTTTTTGCATAGATGTTAATAAAATAGAAGAAAAAATTACAGAAAGGACAAAAGCAATTATGCCTGTTCATATTTATGGACATTCCTGCGATATGGACCCTATATTAGATTTAGCTAAAAAATATAACCTTTTTATAATAGAGGATGTGGCTGAAGCTCATGGGGGAGAATATAAAGGAAAGAAATTAGGCTCTATTGGAAATGTTGGTTGCTTTAGTTTTTATGCAAATAAGATTATAACCACAGGAGAAGGGGGCATGTGTGTTACAGATAATTTAGAGTTAGCTGAGAGAATTAAAAAATTAAGAAATCATGCTTTTGAAGTTCCGCGTTTTATTCACAATGAGATTGGGTTTAATTATAGACTGACAAATCTTCAGGCAGCTATTGGAGTTGCACAGGTAGAGAATGTGGAAACATTGGTTGAGGCAAGAAGAAATGTCGGGATCCGATATAATAAAGAACTTTCAGGAATAAAGGGGTTAATTCTCCCTGTAGAAAAACCTTATGCAAAAAATGTTTATTGGATGTACGGAGTTGTGCTATCAGATGATATATCCTTAACTAAAGAGGAGGTTATGCAAAAATTAAGAGAAGAGGGAATAGACACCAGGAGTTTTTTTATCCCCATGCATGAACAACCTGCTTATGTAAATAAAACAATTGAAAATTCTCCGGATTGTAGTGGAAATTTTGAAGTTGCAGAAAAGATAAGTAAAAGAGGTTTTTATCTTCCTAGTTCAAGCAATTTAACTGATGAGGAAATTCAGTTTGTGTGCAATAAGTTAAAAAGCATTATCTCTGAAAAAGCATAATAAAGAAAAATGAATAACCCCGCCCTAAAGGGCGAGGTATCGGATTAAAAAATGATAAAACTAACAAACCCAAGGTTGAGAAGAAACAATGTAATGCTGAACAGCT
>Ga0208375_1000969_pt1 | contig 35579 bp, 28 predicted proteins | sample RifOxyD1_FD_184038 | JGI IMG/M metagenome (GOLD analysis project Ga0208375, IMG submission 184038) | Soil microbial communities from Rifle, Colorado - Rifle Oxygen_injection D1 (SPAdes) | ecosystem: Environmental > Terrestrial > Deep subsurface > Rock core/Sediment | place: Rifle, Colorado... | reverse complement strand
CCCGCCAGTACGGTGGCAGCGAAGGCGGCAAGAACAAGCGTCTGTCGTACAGGTTTCATTTGCGGAATCTCCAGCTTGCAATACCTAAGGGCGCGGCTATCCAGGCGAGCATCACCAGACCCAGCAGCCAGGGGTTGGCCAGTGTGGGCGGGAAAACAGTCGTCAGGCCGTACAGGGTGCGAACATCGTCGAGGGCAAAGACATTCAGGATGCGGAACACGTCAGCGGGATTGGCCAGCAGCAGATAGGGGAAAATCTCGCCGCCCCACTGACCGCCGGTGACGACCAGCGCGCCGAGCAGCAGCAGGTCGAACACCAGCACGAAGAAAAACCAGAGTGCAATCGCGAGCCCGGAAGCGCGGGTGCGGTCACTGGCAAACACTGACAGCATCACCGCCAGGCTCAGGAAGGTGCAGCCCAGCAATACCGAACTGAGCATGAAGCCGAAGTAATGGAACAGCGCATTGAGATCGAGCTGCGGCGACAGCACGATTCCCGCCACACCAAAGCCGGCCACGGTGGAAAAGGTCAGCGCAGCAGCGAGCCCGAAATATTTGCCGAGCAGGATTTCCAGCCGGGTAATCGGCATCGACAGCAGCAGGTCGAGCGAACCGCGTTCGCGTTCGCCTACGATGGCATCGAAGCCCAGGATCAGCGCAATCAACGGGATCAGATAAATGACGAGGCTCACCAGACTGGCAATGGTGACGTCGATCGCGTGAAAGCCGACGGAGCCCTGCTGCGCCGCGCCGAAGTAGGCGATGACCAGTGCGAAGGCGGTGAATACCAGAGCCACGGCCAGCACCCAGCGATTGCGGATGCGGTCCCAGAACTCCTTGCTGGCGACGGTGGTGATTTGTTTGATTTCCATGCTCGCCCTTTAATCCGAAAAACCGAAGAACACGTCTTCGAGCGAGGGTTCGCGCACGGTCAGGTCGCGTACGCGTCCGCCCAGTGCGGCAAGCGCTTCGATCACCGCCATTTTGTTTTCGCGCTGGCACGGTACGGTCAGGTGATCGGCGTGTGCCTCGATTGCGCCGACAGGCAGATGCGCAAGCGCTGCGCGCACCGCAGCGAAATCCTCCTGCGCGGTGCGCACGGTAAACCACAGCGGCAGATCCATCTGCTCGCGCAAGGCCTGCACCGTGCCGCTGGCTTGTATCTTGCCGGCGGTCATGATGGCCAGGCGATCCACCCGTTCCTGGATCTCGGCGAGGATGTGGGAGGTGATCACCATTGTCACGCCTTCGCTGCGAAGTTGACGCAGGATCGCGTAGAAGCTGCGGATCGCCTCCGGGTCGAGTCCGGAAGTCGGCTCGTCGAGAAACAGGATGCGCGGCTTGCCGAGCAGCGCCTGGGCAAAGCCGAGCCGTTGGCGCATGCCCTTGGAGTATTCGCGCACCCGCCGCCGGGCCGCCTGCGCCAGACCGACGCGTTCGAGTGCCGCGCCGCTTTCGGCCGGTGACACGCCTTTCAGGCGTGAAAAGAAGTGCAGTGTTTCAAGCCCGGTGAGGTTGTCGTAGAGCACGACATTTTCCGGCAGGTAGCCAATCGTGCGCCGCACCGCGCGAAAATTGCCGCCACTCACCTGCGCGCCATCGATGCGGATTTCGCCCGCCGTGGCGGGGATCAGCCCGAGCATCATCTTGAACATCGTGCTCTTGCCGGCGCCGTTGTGGCCGATGAGGCCGAACAGTTCACCGGCGCGAATATCGAGGTCGACGCCATCGACCGCATGAATCGGCCCGTAGTGCTTGTGCACGCTGCGCGCGACGATGACCGCAGACCCCATTTCAGTTTGTGTCTCAGTTTGCATAATGGAAGTAACGGCCACGCCATTGGCTCCAGTCAGATTGATACGGTTGCATCACAGGGGTGGGATCGACGACGCTTGGCGCGCGCAGCAGCGGGAACTGCTGGCTGACCAGCCGCAGCGTCTGGACCGCCGGGCTGGCGAGCAGCAGCTTCATCATCGGGTGTTGCCAGGACAGGCGGTCGACCAGGTCGTTGGCCTCGTATTGCACGTCGCCGATGCCGTCGCCGTTGCGATCCCAGCCCACGTAGTTGCTCCAGTAGTTGCCACGGCCCTTGCCCCATACCACGTCCTGGCTGGCGACGTATTTGATCTGGGTACGATTTGAGATGAAGTCATTGCCGGTGACCTGGTTGTGGATCGATCCCGCCGCCAGATGCACGCCTGTGGTGTTGTCTACGATCAGGTTGTTGCGCAGGGTGTTGTACTCGGCGTCGTAGATGAAAAAACCGCGTTCATTGCCCGCCACAATGTTGCCCTCGATGACCGAGTCTTGAATGGTGCGCAGCATGATGCCATGATCCGAATTGCCCCAGGCGCGGTTATTGCGCACCACCTGATGGCGGGTCATCATCAGCGCGAGGCCGCCACGGTTGTGGTACGAGTCGTTGCCTTCCCACACGTTGTAGTGGGAATTCATGTAGTGGGTGCCGTAGCGGGAATGGTGGATGCGGTTGTCGCGGAATACCGCGTGGTGCGATACGTCGACGTAGATGCCGTCGCGCACGAAGCTGATGTTGTTGCCGATGATCTGCGCGCCTTCGGTGTTATAGAGCTGGATGCCGTTGCCGCGCCGGGGGGATCGATAATCGCGTTTGCCGGTGATGACATTGTTGCGGATCTCGACGCTCTTGACTGTCTGGATATAAATGCCGAACAGGTTGTAGGTCAGATCGCAGTTACGCACGACCGCGCGATGCGCCCCCGGCTTGATGAAGATGCCGGCATTCTGGTCGATCAGTTCATCGCCCGAGTCACGCACGATCAACCCATCGACAACCACATCCTCAGCAGTGATCCGGATCGTGTCGCCCTTGAATCCGCCGCTCAGGGTAGGGCGGTCAATCCCTTTCAGCGTCAGAGGTTTGTCGATCAGCAGTTGCTCCTGGTAATAGCCTTTTTCCACCCGGATCACGTCACCGGGCGAAGCCTGCGCAATCGCCGCAGCGATGGACTGCCCAGCTTGCACGGTCAGCTCGGCAGCCACCCCGCTGCCGGCTGCCAGCAAGCAGAGCCAGGTGGCCGCAAGCAGGGGTGTTCGGCAGCGCATCAATACAGCCATTGCAACGCTGGCAGGCCTTGCAGGAAGTCCAGCACCCCTGCGCCTTTCATGATCAGGAACAGGGCGGCAGCGATCAGCAGGTTTTTGAACGCCACGTAGGCGGCCATGTCAGCCCAGGATGCCGGAACCAGATTGCGCCCCCACCACGGGCCGTCCTTGACGTAGGGTTTGCAGCGCATGCGTACCACCATTTCGTACACGCTCCAGGCCAGCCACCAGCCCAGAATGATGCCGGGGCCGATATTGCCGGCCGCACCGAGCACCCACACCCAGGTCACCAGCACGGTGAGGGCGAACGTGGCTGCCTGCAGCAGAACCGGCTGCTGGAATACCTTGCGGCTCCAGGGGAACGCGTGGTCGAAGAACTCCTGCCCGATGAAGGCGGGCAGGCTTTGCCGCGCCGCAGCAGCAGGCGCCGCGACGACCGGGATGATGGGAATGAAGTAGCCGTCAGAACCGATCGCGGTCAGCGGCGCCCCGGCCTTGGTACGACGCTTGCGCTCCTGCACCAGCGGTGGGCAGGCGTGGTCGTCGTAATACAGCACCTGGCAGTCCAGACACAGCAGGCATTCACGCTGGTCAATGCGGCCCGAATCGTCGATGGCCTGGGATCCGCAGCCCACCTGGCACGCCGCACATGGGCCGCACTCCTGCTTGCGCTTGAGGCCCCACCAGCGGAACGTCGAGGGCACCGCAAGCGCTGCGCCGAGCGGGCACAGATACTTGCAGAACGGGCGCTCGAAAAAAGCCGAAGCGACAATCAAGACCGTCCAGAAAGTGACGAAAGGCCAGGAGCGGTTCCACACCCCAACCAGGAAAGTGGTTTTGAAGGGCTCGATTTCGGCGAGCTTTTCCGCCAGCCCGATGGAATAGAACGACACCCCGAGCAAAATCGCAAAGATGCCGTACTTGATCCATTTCAGGCGGTCATGCCAGTTTTGCGGCAGCAGATGGCGCTGATAGCGTTTGAGGCCCAGTTTGCCGGCTACGTGGTAGACCAGCTCGGCGAGAGAACCGTAGGGGCACATCCAGCCGCAAAACATCCCGCGCCCCCAGAAAAACACCGAGATGACAATGAAAATCCAGAACAGGAAGACGAACGGATCGGACAGGAACAGTTCCCAGCGCCACTCGAACAGGATGGCGTGGAACCAGGTCAGCACCTGCGTGATGGAAGGCACGGCCAGCAGGTAAAACCCGACGAAGCCGATCGACGTAGCCCATAGCAGGTATTTCGGGATGTCCTTCCAGCGCTTGTCTTTCATCGTTGAGCGCCGCACCAGCTTGTCGCGCAGCGCATACACCGCTCCGGCTGCGGTGAGCCAGAGCAGAAACAGGATGACCTCGATCTTGCGGGTTTTCCAGACGGTCACCCAGGTCGCTTCCGGCTTGATGATTTCCGGCCGGCCGCCTTCCAGATAGCGGCTGGGCAGCCAGTATTCCTGGTCGAAGTTGACGAAGGTTTTGGCGCGGGTTTGCCGATCCATCTTGTTGGCCAGAAACACCAGACTCCAGGGATAGGCCGCGCTGAATGTGGGCGAGCGGATGATGAAGATGGCCGATTCCCGGTAAGCGGGCGCACCGGCTGCCTTGATGTCGTAGAGATTGAGGTAATCCAGATCGCGAAAAGTGGAGGTATCGATGTCCTGCGACACCTGCACCCGGTCATAAATCCCGCCGCGCACAAAACCCGATCCCTTGAACGATTCCATCCCGCTGGCGATGATGAAAATGGCATGTTCGTTGGGCTTGAGCCGGGACATCAGGCTTTCGTAGACGGCGTCGCCGAGCACGCTGCGCCCAACTCCCGGTGCATTGAGGTAGCCAAAATGCATATCGATGTAGGGCTGGTCGGAGCGGGGCATCCCGACCGCCTCGGTACTGACCTGGATGCGCTGGACGCTGCCTTCCTTGATCAGCTCATTCCAATCCAGTTTGCCTTCGACCGGCCTGAACTTCGCCTGCGGCAGCACGGTGGGTTCGATGATGCCCACCTGCTTTGCAACGGCCAGACCGCTGCGAAGAATGACCTGGTTTTGGGCAATCACGGTCACGGTGGCCCCGGTGATGGCGTCCAGGCCGATCACGCCCTGATCCGGCCTGCCTGCTCCTACTTCGATCTTTGAACCGACAAACCTGCCGAGGTATTGCTTGATGAACTTGGTGAGTTCCTCTTCCGGAATGCCCAGCAGCAGGATCGGCTCGGAGTGTTTGAGCACCCGTACACCGGTGACGATACCCTGGGTATCCATGCCAATCAGGGTCACGACAGGTTTGCCTGAATAGGCTGGGATGTCGACGATGTCGGTGGAGAGAAAGACGTAACCAATCAGCTTGCGATCGTTTTTCTTCCCAGGGTCGCCTTTATTGCCGTGATCCTCCTTTTCGCCATGAGCGTTCTTCCTGCCATGATCTCCTTTCTCGCCAGGGTCGCCTTTCCTGCTCTGGTAGGCCTCGACATAGGCCGGCTTGCCCATGCGGTGGGAAAAGCTGTCGGCGCCGGGCAGCACCTCCTTGCACGGGACGTACGCGCAGAGGTCTGGGTCGGTGGACAACTGGACGGGCAGGGGCGCCTCATAACTTCCACTTTCGCCAACGGCCAGGCCCCACGCGCAGATCAGGCAAAGCCCTGCCAGGAAACGGGTAAAAAAACCGGGGAGATAAGTCATGAAAGAATCAGAAGACCTCGCTGCATCGCTTTGATCAAGCACAAAAAAGGCAGCGTCCTTGCGGACGCTGATTTGCCACCTGGATGATCGTAAAGGGTCCGTAACGCGACTTGTCCCCTTTAGCGGGAACGGAGTCGCTGCTCAGGCCTCGACAATCATGCGGCTGCGCATTTCCAGGTGCAGGGCATGGCAGAAGTTGGTGCAGTAACACCAGTAGACGCCTGGTTTATCGACCTTGAACGTGACCGACTTGGTCTCCTGCGGATTGACGATGAACTGGATGTCATATTTTGGGATGGCGAAGCCGTGGGTCAGGTCCTCCACCTTGTCAAGGTTGGTCAGGATGATGGTCACCTCATCGCCCTTCTTGAGCTTGAATTCCCGCAGGCTGAAGGTCGGCGCCTGGCTGGTGAGCTTGACCGTCACCTTGTTCCCGTTGCGGAAGACGCCCGAATCCTTGGGATCCTTCACCGCCAGCGGGAACTCGTCGAGGTTATAGATCTGCCGTGTCTTGATGATGTCTCGGCGGACGATGATCGAGTCGTGCGGCTCCGAGTACACCGAGTGGTCGGCCAGCAGCTTCATCTTGTCGCCGCTGATGTCGATCATCTGTGCGGTCTCGGCATGCAGCGGACCCACGGGCAGGAAACGGTCCTTGGAGAACTTGTTGTCCGAAATGAAGTACTTGCCATCCGATTCCTTGGTTTCACCCATGGAGGTGAAGCCGTGGCCCGGCTGGTAATGCACGTCGATGCGGTCCAGCACCACCTTGGCTGCCTTGTCCCCCTTGAACGCCTTGATCGCGGCTTCTACGTTCCATTTCACGATCTGGCTGTCGAGGAACAGCGTGGTGTAGGCATTGCCCTTGTTGTCAAAGCCGGTGTGCAGCGGACCGAGGCCAATCTCGGGCTCGGCCACCACTGCATCGCGCGCCTTGGCCAGATCACCGTCGAACCATTTCAGCACCTGGGCATGCTCGATGACCGAAGCCGTAGGTGAAAGCTTGCCCGCACAGGCGTAATACTTGCCGTCCGGAGTGATGTTCACGCCGTGCGGGTTTTTCGGGATCGGCACATAACACACCAGCGCGGTTTTCGGATCCTGGTTGGCGGCCCGCGTGCCGTCCACGACCGGCACCTTGGAACTGCCTATGGTGGTTGCCTTGCCGGCTTTCACCGCTTCTTCGATGCGGGCCACGTTGAAGAACAGGCAGGCATCCATCTCGGCTGACATGGTTTCTTCATAATGGACGCCCATTTCGGTGTTGTACTGGTTGGTCGCCGCCAGCTTGCCGTCGTAGGAGCTCGCCACCAGGTCGCAGTTGCCGTCGATCAGAACCTGCCAGCGTACGTCCAGGGTGTTGGAATCGACGCAAGTGAACAGTGACTTGTACTTGCTGCCGTCTTCCAGATCGCGCCCATCGTTGGGTAGCGGAATCGAGAACTCGGCGCCGCAGAACACCCGGGTGGTGTGATTGATGCTGGCGTCGACCGGGTCGCGCTTGTCGGTAAAGGTGCCGTGGAAGCCCTGGATGTTGGGGATTTCCGTGATCTTGTCGCATTCCATGGTGTCCATCCGGACGCGCGCCAGACGGCCATGAATCTTGTCGTTCACGAACATGTATTTGCCGTCGTAGGTGCCGTCGGCGTAAGACTGGTGCACATGGTGGGTATCGCCGGTGGTGTATTTCGGCGTGCCGTCCGGCTTGGTTCCGAGGATGGCCTTGGATTCGTTGGTGATGCCCCAGCCCACCAGACAGTCCATGTTGAAGACCGGGATGCGCTTCAGTTCGCGACCGGATGGCAGGCCGTAGATGCGCACTTCGCCGGAATGGCCACCGCTGGAAAATGAGTAATATTCATCGAGTTGACCGGGTGACACCTCGTATTTGCTGACTTCGGCCGCATCGACCTGGGCGCCCGGAGCAGCTGCCGTGGGTGCTGACTCCTTGTTGCAGGCAGTCAGACCGACCGAAAGTCCCACGCCGGAGAGCCCCACCAAGGCGGTGGTGTTCAGAAATTTGCGGCGATTCATATCCGGCTGGGGGGTGAGTGTTTTGTTGTCGCCCTGTGTCATGATTGCCTGGCTCCCTATATCAAGTTAACGGCTAACTGTCGGTTGGTGGATGGCAAGCTGCTATCCGGACCGTAAAAATCGCGGGGATGCATGTACCCGCTACTGCGTCAATATGTCGCACACCCAGATTAGCAAATATTGGGATAGATAAATCGAGTTATCCGGGGGGGACATGTGGCCAATACCCGCGTGGTGAGCTGCCTGTGCTTCCGCTTAATTGTTAAACAATGATTAACTTGTTGTTTTTATGGATAACATTCTCTTCGGTTGTGACGTTATAGCGGGCCTGTACCTCTTTGTAGGTACCCATTAATAGCGGTCTGTTCATGGCGCCCGGATAAGCAGCAAACCTAAAATCAAACGCCGGTATGGGCTGTTTGCGCTGGCATGAAAATAGGCTGGTGCAAAAACTCTGCTTTTAAGCGGGAAAACGCAATACCGCGTAACAGGGAATAAGCGTTGATTGCATGGAGGAAACGCGTGCGCCATTTATTGGGGAATAAACTGCAGAACTCGCTGCTTTTGCGGCTGGGGGGCATGTTTTTTGCCATTACCGTGCTGGCAGTGGCCAGCATGTTCACCTCATGGATGGTGGCGGAAACCACCCAGGGCAGCGGCCAGGCGATCAACGTGGCGGGCAGCCTGCGGATGCAGAGCTGGCGCATGGCTTCGATCCATCAGCGTTTGGTGCAAACCGGAAACCCCGCATACCAGGCAAGCCTGCAACAGGCCATCGGCCGGTTTGAACATGACCTCGATGCGGCGCCCATTCTGGCGGTTTTGCCGGACGATGAAACCGCACCGCTGAAGCAGATTTACCGGCAAGTGGTCAGCCATTGGCATACGCAAATCAAACCCGGACTGACCGGTCCGGTAGCCGCGTCTGCTGCAATGGATACGGCGGTGCTGGATCAAATCCCCGCATTCGTCGCCCGCATCAACGATCTGGTCAAACAGATCGAGAATGCCGCTGAAGCAAAAATCCTGGTCATGCGCGTCATCCTCGGCGCGGCGGTCATTGCCACACTGCTGGTAGTGATCCTGTCCATCTATCTGGTGAACCAGATTCTGGTTCACCCGCTGCGCGACCTGCTGGGTCTGGCCGATCGCATCGGCCAGGGTGATTTGGCGGCGCGCACCGACCTGGCAGGCGAAGACGAGATCGGGCGGTTGGGGCAGGCTTTCAACCACATGGCGGAAGACCTCTCCCGGCTGTATCAGAATCTGGAAGCGCGGGTGGCGGAAAAGACGGCAGAGCTGACCATCGCCAACCGCTCGCTGGAGCTGCTCTACCATTCGATCGCGCGGCTGTACAACGGCCCGGTGGCGCCGGACACCTACGCCATCCTGCTGAAGGATCTGGAAAACGTGCTGGGCGTCGGCCACGGGCTGGCCTGTCTGGTCGAGGCCGGCAGCACGACGCAGGCCCGGATCATCGCCAGCACGCTGCGTCCGGACAGTGGCGATGTCGATATGTGCGGGCTGATGAGCTGCGCCGAATGTATGGCGCATCAAACCCTGACCGTACACCGGCTGCAGAATGACCGGCGTGTGCTGTCGCTGCCGCTCAAGGACACCGAACAGCATTACGGCGTGCTGCAACTGGAGATGCCGCCCGGCAAGGAGCTGGCGCCCTGGCAGACCCAGTTGCTGGATGCGCTGTCGCGCCATATCGGCATCGCCATCGGCACCGCGCGGCGTGCCGAACAAAGCCGCCGCGTGTCCTTGCTGGAAGAGCGTGCCGCGTTGGCGCGCGAACTGCATGACTCGCTGGCGCAGTCGCTGGCCTACATGAAAATCCAGGTCAGCCGCCTGAAGCCGTTGCTGCCCGCGCCCGACCCCGTCAAGACTCAACCCGGCGCCGGCAACGAGGCGAGCGATGTGCTGGCCGAGCTGCGCGAAGGGCTCAACAGTGCCTATCGCCAGCTGCGCGAGCTGCTCACCACCTTCCGCCTGCGCATCGAGGGCGAGGGGCTGGGGGCCGCGCTGGAAAAAACGGTGTCGGAGTTTTCCAGTCGGGGCGCGATTCCCATCGCGCTGGAGGCGCACCTGGCGGGCTGCACGCTCAGCCCAAACGAGGAAATCCATGCCCTGCAAATCGTGCGCGAGGCGCTGTCCAATGTGCTTAACCATGCCCGGGCCAGCGAGGCCGAAGTCAGCGTGCTGTGCAACAGCGACGGCTCGGTGTCGGCCACCATCATCGACAATGGCATTGGTGTACAGCAAAGTGCAGGGGTGCATCATTACGGCATGACTATCATGGACGAGCGGGCGAAAAACCTGGGCGGGCAACTGAGCGTCGAGAACCTGCCTGCGTTGGGCACCCGTGTGACCCTGCATTTCATGCCGGCCAGCCACCGCGAGCCCATCATTCCGATTCACCCTGTACACACCCACGACGCATGAATCCAGCCGAACCCCAGACCCTCCTGATCGTCGACGACCACCCGCTGTTTCGCAAAGGGGTGATCCAGCTGATCCTGGCTGCGCCCGAATTCCGTCTGGTGGGCGAAGCCGCCAGCGGCAAGGAAGGCATGGCGCTCGCTCGCAGCCTGCACCCCGACATGATCCTGCTCGACCTCAACATGAAGGACATGAACGGGATCGAGGTGTTGAGAACCCTCAAGGATGACGGGCTCGATGCGCGCATCATCATGTTGACCGTGTCCGATCATGCCGATGACCTGATGGCCGCCCTGCAGGCCGGTGCCGACGGCTATCTGCTGAAGGACATGGAGCCGGAAGACCTGATGCAGCAACTGGTCGAGGCGGCGCACGGCAAGATCACCATCAGCGCGAGCCTCACGCAATTGCTGGTGACTTCACTGCGTGAGAAAAGCCGCCCCTTGAGCCCGGCAGAAGCCGGATTGACCGACCAGGAAAACCGCATCCTCGAACACCTGATCGACGGCAAGAGCAACAAGCTGATTGCCCGCGACATGGACATTGCCGAGGGCACGGTGAAAGTGCATGTCAAACACCTGCTGAAGAAGCTCAATCTGCGCTCGCGCGTGGAAGCAGCGGTGTGGGCGGATCGCTGCCGCCGGCAGAACAAACCATGAGCGTGATCCATGGCATGCCCTCGCGCTAAAATGCCAGCATGATTTCACGTTCCGCCACCCCGTCATGACCGCATTCCTTGCCGTGGGCATCGGCGCGGCACTCGGCGCCTGGCTGCGCTGGGGGCTGGGCTTGTGGCTTAACCCGGCCTATCCCGTCATGCCGCTCGGCACGCTCGCCGCCAATCTGCTGGGCGGCTATTTCATTGGATTGATCATCGCCTGGTTTGCCGAACACCCCGGGCTGCCGCCCGAAGCGCGACTGTTCCTGATCACCGGTCTGCTCGGCGGGCTCACCACGTTTTCCACCTTCTCCGCTGAAGTGGTCACGACGCTGATGCGTGGCCTCTGGCTGACGGGCGGCTTGATCGCCCTGGCCCACATGATCGGTTCTTTCCTGGCGACCGGGCTGGGTTTCTACACCATGAGGCTATTCAAATGAACTGCGTATGCCTGCAACTCTTCGTCACCGAATCCAGCCGTCATCACGGCAAGCTCACCTACGAATGGCTGCTCGATACCGCGCAGCACATCGGGATCGCCGGCGGTTCGGTGTTTCAGGCAATCGCGGGATTCGGGCGACATGGTCGGCACGATGTGGGCTTTTTTGAGCTGGCGGGCGAACTGCCGGTAGTGGTCGAGTTTTTCGTCGAGCCGGCCGTTGCTGATCAACTGCTGCAAGCCATCGGGGAAGCCGGGCTGAAACTGGTGTACACCAAACTGCCTGCCGAAATGGGCATCACTGCCTGAAGCTTGCCAACCTGAACCGTGCCAATCTGAATTGTGCTCGATCAACTGATTCTGTTCGCCGCCTCGCTGGCGGCGAATTTTTTTTCGGCCCTGTCGGGCGGCGGCGCCGGCCTTATCCAGTTTCCCATGCTGATTTTTCTGGGCTTGAGTTTCGGCACCGCGCTCGCCACCCACAAGATCGCCAGCGTCGCGCTGGGTTTGGGCGCCACGCTGCGGCACCTCAGGGAATCGCATCTCGAACGCCGCTTCTCGCTGATCATTCTGGGCGCCGGTTTGCCCGGCGTGGTGCTGGGCGCGCTCACCATCCTGCATATTCCCGAGCGCGCCGCCACGCTGGCGCTCGGCGTGCTGACGCTGGGTCTGGGGCTGTATTCGGTATTCAAGCCCCGGCTCGGCATGGACCATGCGCCCCGAAACCAGCAGGGGAGGGCGCTGATTGGCGGCTTGGTAGGGCTGTTCGTGGTCGGCTTTCTCAACGGTTCGATCACCAGTGGTACGGGGCTGTTTCTCACGATCTGGCTGATCCGCTATTTCGGCCTCGACTACACTCGCGCGGTCGCCTACACGCTCATTCTCTGCGGCCTGGTGTGGAACGGTACCGGCGCGCTGGTGCTGGGTGTCATCGGCACCGTGGCGTGGGGCTGGATGCCGGCGCTGCTGGCCGGTTCGATCATCGGCGGCTACCTTGGCAGCCACCTGGCGATCAAGAAGGGCAACCTGTGGATCAAGCGCGCGTTTGAAATCGTCACCATCCTGATCGGCCTGAAGCTGATCTTCGGCTAATCGTCGCTGAGGTGAATGCGGTTGCGGCCGCCGTGCTTGGCCTGATACAACGCCTGGTCGGCAGCCTTGATCAGCGCATCGCCGGTTTGGGCGAGGGGATAGGTGGCGATGCCGGCGCTGATGGTGGTCAAAAAGTGACTGTCGCCGTGCGGGTGATGGATTTGCGAGAAATCGTGGCGGATGCGTTCCATGATGGCGAGCGCCTGTTCGGCATCGGCGTGCGGCAGGCCAATCAGGAATTCCTCGCCGCCGTAGCGGCAGATCATGTCGTGCTTGCGCAGGCGCTGCTTGAGCAGCCACGACAGGCTGCGAATGACCTGGTCGCCGGTGGGGTGACCGTAGCGGTCGTTGACCTGCTTGAAATGATCGATGTCCAGCATCACCACGGACAGGAACCCACCCTCGTGCACGATGCCGGACAACAGGACTTCCAGCATGTTTTTGCCGCTGGAATGGTTGAGCAGGCCGGTCAGGCTGTCGTGGTACATCGAGCGCCGTAGCGCGCGGTACCGCTCGATCTTGCTCTTGACGATGGTGTTGAGGAAAACCGGGTTGAATGGCTTGGTGAGGAAGTGATCGCCACCGAGGCGCATGGCGTCGACCTGCAGCGCGACGTTGGTTTCACCCGACAGGTAGACGATCGGGATGCTGAGAAATTCGCAGTGCTGGCGGATGATGCGCGCGACTTCGACGCCGGTGCAGTTGGGCATGTACATGTCCATCAGGATCAGGTCCGGATTGAACTGCTTGAGCGCGTTGAGGGTTTCGCGCGGGTCGTTGACGATGTGCGATTCGATCTGGATTTCGGCCAGGCTGCGATGGATGAGGTGGCTTGCGGTTTTGGAGTCTTCGACGATCAGCACACGGTAGGCTTCCTGATCGTGGCGCTCGTTCAACTCCATGATGTGCTCGACGATGGCGTGCGTGGGCCGGCCTTTGAGCAGGCAGCTATCGCTGCCGCTCTTCAGAGCCTGCTGCAATTGCCCAAAGTCGGATTCGACTTCGAGGCAGATCAGCTGCCCCATCGCGTACTGTTGCCGTAGCGCCTGGATCCGCTCATGCCATTCGGCTTCGGGCAGGCCATTCATGTCGAGCAGCAGCAAGGGGGCGGTGTCCACGCTTTCCGCCATCGGCTGATCCCAGGTTCTGAATTCGGTCGCCATGCCGAAATAGCCCAGCTGCACCAGCAAGTCGGCCCAGGCGTCCGGATCGTGCCCGATCAGCCAGGCCTGGACGCTGCGCATGCTTTGCGGGGCAATGACGACGGGGTCACGGGACAGGGTGTCGAGATTGTTATGGGCACGCGCCTCGGTCAGTCGGGTCAGCTCATTGATGCGCTCGTTCAGGTCGTCCTGAGCGGCTTGCGGCAAGGGGTGCGTGACATCCTGTGCAAAGTGCGCCAGCGTGACCTGTTCAAGCTGGTGGCTGGCGTGATGCAGGGCGGCGATGCCTTTGTCGATCAGAAACTCGGTAAAACTGTTGATCGATATGGCCAATTCGACAAAGTTTTCGACATTGGGTGTCGCCAGATAACGCTGCCAGGTATCCGTCAAGGCCTTGTTTTTTTGCAGCAGCGCTTCGGGCGAACAGAGCATTTTCGGGATTCCATGCCTTCTGGTTCGAGAGGGCAGCTATTAAATTGTTTTATGAACTAAGCGGGTTTGTCATTATAAACAGTATGGGCATGCGCTGTGAATGCAAATCCGGATGCGAACACTCCGAGGGGCACCGTTGGCGGCCTGTGCTGTGATATCTTCAAAGTTGATTCGGGGAGTTCAGGCGTGTTCAAAAAACAGTGGCCGGCGTTTGTGCTGGCATTCGTATTGCCGCTCGTGGCGGTGTTCTGGTGGTGGGGCGGATTCAGCCCGGTGAGCGTGAGCGAAACCGAAGCGGGACCCTATCGGTATGCCTATCTTGATTACGAAGGGCCGATCAACAATATGCGCAAACCCCAGCGCACTGTGCTGGAAAAGTTCACCGAGGACAAGGTGGCGGCGGGCGATACGATCAATGTGATTCTGAGCGACCCGCGGGCGAGCCACGGCAAGGTGCGTGCGCACGTCGGTTACACCCTGAGCGAAACTGCGCCAATCCCGTCCGGGTTGAAGGAAGGCCGCATTGAAGCGCGCCCGGTATATGCGGCGCAAGTGCATGCGGCTGTATTGCTGGCGCCGTCGAAAGCCTATCAGGCGCTGGCCGATACGCTGGAATCACAAGGCAAGACCCTCACGATGCCGGCTGTCGAGCTGTACCGGCCGGCCGGCCAGAGCAATCGGGTGGGCCATTTCACGCTGGAAATGAATCGTTAATTCCTATGGCTTTTTTTACCGTCCTTGCTGCCGTCGCCCTCGAGCATCTGCGCCCGTTGCGGCAGCCGCTACCGCACTATCAGCAGTACGCGCGCTTCACGCAATGGCTGGAACACCGTTTCAATGCGAATGCGTTCAGTCACGGTGCCATTGCCTGGGGCCTGGCGGTGGTGCCGCTGTTGCTGGGTGTGTGGCTGATTGATCGCCTGCTTGGAGGCGTCAGCCCGTTCCTGAGCTGGGTGTGGAATGTGGCGGTGCTGTATTTCACACTGGGTTTCAAATACTTCAGCGACGATGCCGAGCGCATCGCCCGCCTGCTGCGTGCGGGCGACCTAGACGGCGCGCGTGCACAGCTCATTGCCAGCCGCGGTGGCGATGCCAGCCAGTTCAGCGCCGATGAAATTGCGCGCGTCACCATCGAGCAGGTCATGGCGGCAAGTCACCGCCAGATGTTCGGCGTGCTGATCTGGTTTGTGCTGCTGGTTCCGTTCGGCCCCGTCGGCGCCATCTTGTTTCGCACCGCGTCGATTCTGGCGCGGCGCTGGGCCACGACCCAGGGCCAATTCGGCGTGTTTGCGCAGCGCGTGTTTCATGCGATCAACTGGTTGCCGGTCCGGCTGACCGGCTTGACCTATGCTATCGCGGGCAACTTCGAGGACGCCACCTTTTGCTGGCGTACCCAGGCTGAGGCCTGGCTTGAGCCGGAAGACGGCGTGGTGCTGGCCGCCGGTGCAGGCGCGATGGGCGTGCGCCTGGGGCAGTCGATCAATGTCGGCGGGGAAACCGTATGGCGCCCCGAACTGGGCAGCGCCCAGACCGAGCCGGATGCCGACAGCATCGACAGCGCGGTCAGCATGATCTGGCGCGGACTGGTGATCTGGATGGTGGCGGGCCTGCTGGTCGTGATCGCGGGATGGGTGACCTGATCCCGCCATGCTGAATGTGTTGTGGGTGGGCTTTTTTGTCGCCGCCTTTGTCATTGCTTTGTTCAAACTGCTGGTGCTGGGCGATGCCGGGGTGTTTGCCGCCCTGGTCAAGGCGCTGTTCGACAGCAGCAAAACCGCATTCGAGATTGCCCTCGGCCTGACCGGGGTAATGGCACTATGGCTCGGCGTGATGAAAATCGGCGAGCGTGCGGGCATGCTCGACCTGCTCACGCGTGGCCTCGCGCCGCTGTTCAGGCGCCTTTTTCCCGACGTCCCCGCCAACCATCCGGCGCTCGGCGCGATGACCATGAACATGGGCGCCAACATGCTGGGACTCGACAACGCCGCCACGCCACTGGGCATCAAGGCGATGCAGGAACTGCAAAAACTCAATCCCACACCCGATATTGCCAGCGACGCGCAGATCCTGTTTCTGGTGATCAACACCGCCTCGGTCACCCTGTTGCCGGTGACCATCTTCACCTTCCGCGCGCAGCTGGGCGCGGCCGATCCGACCGACGTGTTCGTGCCGTTGCTCATCACCACTTACATCGGCACGCTGTGCGGGCTGCTGGTCACCGGCATGTACCAGCGCCTGCACCTGTGGAACCGCGTCACCCTGGCGTATCTGGGCGGTGCGACCGCGCTGATCGGCGGGCTGGTGGCGTACTTCAGCAGCCTCGATGCGGCGGAGATGACGCGGCAGTCGTCCATTTTGAGTAACGTGTTGCTGTTCAGCCTGATCGTGACCTTTTTGCTGATGGCGGTGCGGCGCCGGGTCAACGCTTACGAGGCGTTCATCGAAGGCGCAAAGGAAGGGTTTCACACGGCGGTCACGATCATTCCGTACCTTGTCGCCATGCTGGTGGCGATTGCGGTGTTTCGCGCCAGTGGTGCGCTGGATCTGTTGATGAACGCGGTGCGCGGTGGCGTGCTGGCGCTCGGGTTCGACGCCCGCTGGGTCGATGCGCTGCCCACCGCCTTGATGAAACCTTTTTCGGGCAGCGGCGCGCGCGCCATGATGATCGATACCATGCAAACCCACGGCGCGGATTCCTTCGCCGGTCGTCTCGCCTCCATTGTGCAGGGCAGCACTGAAACCACGTTTTATGTTCTGGCGGTGTACTTCGGCGCGGTCGGCATCAAGCGCGTGCGTCACGCCGTCACCTGTGGTCTGATAGCCGATGCGGCGGGCATTATTGCCGCCATTGGCATGGCTTATCTCTTTTTTGGCGCCATCGCATGACCCGCTTCGCATGAAAACTTACGACACGCTCGCCGCCGTCGATCTCGGCTCCAACTCCTTCCGTCTTGAAGTGGTGCGGGTGGCAGGTGATCAGTTGTATCCGCTCGATTCGCTGAAGGAAACCGTGCGCCTCGCTGGTGGCCTGACCGACGATAAACAGCTCGACGAAGCCACCCAGACGCGCGCGCTGGCCTGCCTGCACCGTTTTGGAGAACGCCTGCGCGGCTTGTCTCCGGAAGCCATCCGCTGCGTCGGCACCTCGTCGTTACGGATCGCAAAGAATGCCGATGTGTTCATTCCCAAGGCCGAAATTGCGCTGGGTCATCCCATCGAAATCGTCGCCGGACGTGAAGAGGCACGGCTGATCTATCTGGGCGTCGCGCATTCGTTGACGGCCTCTCCCGACAAGCGGCTGGTGGTCGACATTGGCGGCGGTTCCACCGAGTTCATTATTGGCCAGGGGCTCAAGCCGCTGGCGCGCGAAAGCCTGCACATGGGCTGCGTCAATTTCTCACGGCGTTTTTTTGCCGACGGCGTGCTCGACAAAACTGCACTAAAAACCGCCGAAATGGCTGCGCGTGCCGAAGTCGAACGCATCACCCAGGAATTTGCCCACGGCAACTGGCAGCAGGCGATCGGTTCATCCGGCACCGCACGTGCGCTGCGCGAAATCCTCGAACTCAACGGCCTTTCCGATAATGGCATCACCGCGCAGGGTCTGGCGCAGCTGCGCAGCCTGATGGTCAAGGCCGGGCATATCGATGCGCTCGACCTGGCGGGGCTGACGCGCGACCGCCGCCCGGTGATTGCCGGCGGTTTTGCCATCATGATGGGTCTGTTTTCCGAGCTCGGCATCGAGCAGATGGACGTGGCCGAAACCGCAATGCGCGAAGGCATTCTGTACGACCTGCTGGGGCGCTTTCATAAACAGGACATGCGCGAAGCGACGGTCGACGAGTTCATGCGCCGCTACCACATCGACAACCAGCAGGCCGCGCGCGTCAACCGCGTGGCGCTCAAGCTGCTGAGTGCGGCTGGCGCCGAAGCGGCCAGTGAAAACGACGTGCAGTTTCTCGACTGGACTGCGCGGCTGCACGAAATTGGCCTGTCGGTGTCGCATGGCGGCTATCACCGTCATTCCGCCTACATTCTGGAAAATGCCGACATGCCGGGGTTTTCGCGCTCGGACCAGTCGCGTCTGGCGCTGCTGGCGCGCGCCCAGCGGGGCGCTCTCAACAAACTGCCGGAATTCGCCCCGGAAGCCGGCTTGCCGGACAGCGACCGTCTGCTGGTGTGGCTGTTGCGTCAGGCCGTGATTCTTTGCCGCAACCGTGCCGAACCGCGTTTACCCGACATCAAGGTGGAGGCCACCAGCAAGCGTTTCCGTCTGACCTTGCCCGAGGGCTGGCTGGAGCGCCGTCCCCTGACGCAGCGCGCGCTGGAAGACGAGTCCGTGCACTGGCACGCGGTGGGGATCAAGTTCCTGTTCGCCTGAACCGGCTGTTTATTTGGCGTATTTCGCCTGCATGACCTGTGCGGGAATGGCAGGCTTGATCTCGGGTTCCAGTACCTCTTCCGGTTCGCAGCGATCAAGGTGATAGAGCGCGACCACCAGACCCACTGACGAAAGCAGCAGGAAATACGGTCCAAACAACCAGAACACCAGCGGCACCGCAAAAAGGAAGGCGCGCATGCCGATGGCAAACATGTTGCCTGCCCGTTGCAGACGCCGCGCAACCGCCTTGGGTGTGAAGTTGTGGTGGGCGCCTTGTTCCGGCACGTTCACCATGAACACGACATGGTTGGCCAGGCGCACCGACATGGCGAAGGCGAAGAAGGCCACGATGAAATCCAGCAGCAGGAACATCACCTTGATGATCCACAGCTCGGTCGCAAATGATCCCTTGAAGCTCAATGCATGCCAGCTTTGCGCAATGTTCTCGGCCTGGCCCGACAGGGTGAGCGTGCCGATGATGAGCAGCGCAGCGGTCGATGCCATGAGCGAGGAGCCCATGATGAAGTTGCGCATGGTCTGCACCGCCATCACGTCCTTGGACGGGGTGCGCATGATGTGTTCCACCCACAGGCTGCGCGCCAGCGCGTTGACGCCATGGATGGTGTAGGTGGGGTTCGAGCGCACCTTCATGTTGAGAAAACCGTAATAAGCGGCCACGATGGCGGCGCTGACGGAGAACGCCATCAAATCGGTTTCAAAGTCGGCAAATGTAGCCATGTCTTACACCGCACCCTGAATGTACCCGTGAACCGGCGCAGCTTCGGACCCCGGGGGTGTCACTTTATGGCGTGCGGTTTCGCGCGCGGGAGGAGATCTATCCAGCGCGTCAAGCTGGCGCAGCAGGGCGTGGAATTCGCCCAGATTGCTGACGTTGGCGAAAGACAGAGCATTGAGAATTTTGTTGGCGAGAGTGTTCATGGTCGGCTCGATCCAGGGGTTTGTGATGTCCTGAACTAAGCACGAAGCATTCCATGTTTTTATCTTGTTGTTTTTAAATGACTATCGGGAGAATTTCCGGGGCGGTGATAATGCGATTCGTTGCATTACGCAACTCTCTTTGTTTGAACGATGTTTTTATCCCTATGTATTTAAAAGAATAAGGCAGATCCAGTCACGGAGTTGAAGATTTGTAACGCATGTTGCAAAATGCATCTACCTTGTTTTTGTTGATGCAAATAAATGCCCTCTGCGCCGGTCTTAAGTCAAAAAGTGCTTTCGCGCCATTCCCTGCGGGGGAAAATTACGCTGGGTTATTACGCGGTGGCAGCGATCATTTTGGTGGCATCGCTGTTTTTTATCGGCGAGTTGCGCACGCTGGAAGCGCGCGTGGTACTGGGTCAGCGTGCCACGGATCTGTTCAATACGGTGCTCGAGATTCGCCGATTCGAACGAAATTATTTCCTCCATCATCAAGCTGCCGATCTGGCGGAAAACGGCCGATACATCCGGCTGGCGCAGGAAATGCTCATGGCCAACCGTGCGGATTTCGTGGCCATTGCGCCTGAAGAACGCCTGAGCCAGTTGCACACCCGCCTCACCCGCTATCAAGGCCAGATGGCAGCCTTGACCGCCGTCGATCCACAGCAGCTCGATGCGCTGGAACCGCAAGTGCGTCAGCTTGGACAGAGCGTCGTCGCCATCGCCGAGGCGCTGGCCGAAACCGAACGGCACCAGATTCAATCCACCCTGGTTTCTTTTCGCACGCTGCTGCTGGGCGTCATTTTGAGCATGGCGCTGTTGATCGTGGTGATCGGCCGCGTGCTGTCGCAACGGGTGGTCAAGCCGCTGAAAGAAATGGAATCCAGCGTGGCGGCCATTTCTGCCGATCACCGCGAAACCTTGCGGCCACCGTCGAACGATCGTGAAATCCTGTCCATCATCGCTGCCTTTAACCACATGCTGAAGGAACTGGACCTGCGGCAAAAATCGCTCATGCGGTCGGAGCGGATGGTGTCGCTCGGGACCATGCTGTCCGGTGTGGCACATGAATTGAACAACCCGTTGTCGAACATTTCGAGTTCCTGCCAGATCCTGCTGGAAGAGGGAGGCGAATGTGACGCAGCGACGCAGCGACGTTATCTGGAGCAGATCGATCAGCAGACTGAGCGGGCACGCAGCATCGTCCATTCGCTGCTGGATTTTTCGCGCGAGCGGGCATTTCGCAAGGAAGCCGTATTGCTGCGACCGCTGGTGGCGCAAACGGTCGGTTTTGTGCGCGGCGAGGTGTCGGCCAAATCGGTGGTGCAGTTGTCCATTGCCGAGGATTTGAGCGTGCCGGCCGATGCCCAGCGCCTGCAGCAGGTATTCGTCAATCTGATCCGCAACGCCATGGAAGGCCTGGGGCCGCAGGGACGAATGGATATTTCCGCGCAGCTTGTGCTCGCCAGCGAGCCGCCTGTGGGCACCGCGCTCGGCGAGGGATGCGGGAAGCAAGGCGCCATGGTGGAAATTCGTGTGACGGACAACGGTCCGGGCATTGCGCCGGATATTTTGCCGCGCATATTCGACCCGTTTTTCACCACCAAAGATGTCGGTCATGGCATGGGGCTTGGGCTGTTTGTGGCCTATGAAATTGTCGACGAGCACGGCGGCTGCATCGCCGTGCAGAGCACACCGGGGCAGGGTGCGACGTTCTGCATCCGTCTGCCCGCAACCGACGCAAGCCATAACAAGGGAGCGCTTTCATGAATGCACGCCTGTTGATCGTGGATGACGAGGACATCGCCCTAAACAATCTCCAGCACGTGATGGAAAAGGAAGGCTATCAGGTGACTGCCGCCCGGAGTGGCGCCGCAGCAGTGGCGCTGCTGGAGAAGCACGAGTTCGATGTGGTGCTCACCGATTTGCGCATGGAAGGCGTCGACGGCATGGACGTGCTGAAGGCGAGCCGCGAGCGGCAGCCGGGGGCGGAAGTGATTTTCATCACCGGCTTCGCGACGGCAGAATCCGCCGTGCAGGCGCTCAAACACGGTGCGTTCTACTACATTGCCAAGCCCTTCCGGCTCGACGAGGTGCGCAAGGTGGTGGCCGAGGCACTGGCGAAAGTGAGCCTGAGGCGCGAGAACGCCGATCTGCGGCGTGAAGTTGAGCTCTACCGGGACGGCGACGGCATCGTTACCCAGGATGTCGAGATGCAGCGACTGCTGGACATGGCGAAGCAGATCGCACCGACCGACTGCAGCGTGCTCATCACCGGCGAGAGCGGCACCGGCAAGGAGCTGTTCGCCAAATTCCTGCACCGGCAGAGCACCCGGGCCGATGGCCCCTACACTGCGATCAACTGTGGCGCATTCAGCGAACAGCTGCTGACCAACGAACTGTTCGGCCATGAAAAGGGCGCGTTCACCGGCGCCACCACGCTGAAGAAAGGCCTGATCGAAGCGAGCGCAGGCGGCACGCTGTTCCTCGATGAAGTGACGGAAATGACGCCATCGATGCAGGTCAAACTGTTGCGGGTGCTGCAGGAAAAAGAGGTGCTGCGGGTCGGCGGAACGCGGGCGATCAAGAGCGACATTCGGGTGCTGGCGGCCACCAATCGCGACGTCAGTGAAGCCATTAAAAACGGCAGCTTTCGCGAGGATCTCTACTTTCGGCTGAACGTGGTCAACCTGCGCATTCCGCCGCTGGCACAGCGCAAGGGCGATATTCCGCTGCTTGCGCAGCATTTTCTGCTCAAGTATGCGGGCCGGATGAAAAAGCCGGTGACGCAGATCTCCAGCGAGGTGCTGGCGCGGCTGATGGACTATCCGTTTCCCGGCAATGTGCGTGAACTGGAGAATCTGATCGAGCGCGGCACGGCCATGGCACAGGGCGACACCATCGAGGTGGCGCACTTGCCCGAAACCCTGCACCAAGCAGAAGGATTCAGCCTGCGCAAGATCGAGGGGCGCCTGCCCACCCTGGAGGAACAGGAGCACACCTACATCAACCGCGTGCTCGAAGAAGTGAAGGGCAACCAGACGGTCGCAGCACAGATTTTGGGCATCAACCGCGCGTCATTGTGGCGCAAGCTCAAGGCATGGCGCGGTGAAGCGCCTGATGCTTGACGGTCCGGCAACGGAAGACGTTCAGGTGTAGAAGTTCAGACCTGATCAACCGGTAATCACTTGCTGCTCATTTTGAACTTCGGACGGCTGGGAGCAGGCGCTTGTACTCGTCTTTAACCGCCGCATAACATTCACATGCCCGCTTTTCAAGCTTGCGGCGATTCACCACCGTGATGTGACCGCGTCCGCGTTCGATCAATCCATCTTTTTGCAGCTGCCCAACGGTTTGCGTCACGCTTTCCCGGCGCACACCCAACAGCCGTCCAATCATCTGTTGCGTGATCACCAATTCATTGCCATGCAGTCTGTCCATGCTCATCAACAACCAGCGGCACATTTGCTGGTCCAGTGTGTGGTGCTGGTTGCACACGGCCGTTTGAGAAGTCTGGCAAATCATGGCCTGCGTGAAAAGCAGTGCCAGGTGCTGGAGTTGGCCGCCTAACGCGAATTCTCGTTTCATCACCTTTCGGCTGAGTCGATACGCCTTGCCTGGGCTTTGCACTTCCGTGCTGCTTGGCATGCTTTCGCCCCCCATGAAAATGGAAATGCCGACCATCCCTTCGTCCCCCACCAGAGCGGTTTCGCTAAAGGATCCGTCTTCCAGGGCATAAATGAGCGAAACAATGCCGCTAATCGGAAAGTGAAGGTAGTTCACATGATCACCCGACTCGGACATCGTCCACCCCAATGGCATGTCAACGAGTTCAAGATCGGGCAATAGGCGCTCGTAATCCTGCGTGGGCAGCGCTGCCAGGAGGCAGTTTTGCCTGGGATCTGGGAGCGAGGTGTCGGCTGCTGCCTTTTTTGACATATCCGGTTTCTTCAAGTGTGGGGTTCGTTGAATGGGTGTGAGTTTTAGCTTGATGATGCATCGCTTGCTGATTTTAGCTTGCGCCACTTTGGCTGACCATCAGTGATGGTGGGCGTGCCGCGGGTGCGCAAATCGTGGTGCCTTGCATACCGCTTGAACAATGACTGCTCAAGGCTGTGCCGTTGCGTGCGCCTCAGCATGTTCGCTCACGTGACGCACCATGCTGTTCGCCAGTTCCCGCTCCCCCACCAGCACCTCGACTGCGTGTTCGCGGCGCAGCAACTCGGCCTCGTCCTCGCTGTGGCTGCGCACGATGACGTGGATGCGCGGGTTGAGGGTGCGCGCAATCTCGATCATCCTGCGGGCCTTGAACGTGTCGGGCGTGGCGATCACCAGCATTTGCGCGCGTGCGACATGCGCCTGGATCAGCACCGCCGGCTCGAACGCGTCACCGACGACCGCGTGAATACCGTGCCCACGCAGTTTCTCGACGGCCTCGCGCTGCTGCTCGGCGACCACATAGGGCAGTCCGCGTGCGTCGAGTGCCTCGGCGATGCGTTGCCCGACGCGGCCAAATCCCACCAGCACCACGTGGCCGCTCAGGGAATGCGACGCGACGTCGGCGGGCAGCTCGGCCAGCGGGTCGTCGCGGTGTTCCAGTTCGCGTGCGCGGCGCGAGCGTGAACGGATCCAGGCCTGCGCCGGCTCCACCATCTGGAATACCAGCGGATTGAGCGCGATCGAAATCAGCGCGCCTGCCAGAATCAGGCTTTGTCCCGCCACCGGCAGCACGCCCAGTGTGACGCCCAGCCCGGCCAGGATGAACGAGAACTCGCCGATCTGCGCGAGGCTGGCGGACACCGTGAGCGCGGTGTTGAGCGGATAGCGGAATGCCAGCACAAGCAGAAACGCTGCCAGCGATTTGCCGAATATGATGATGGCGACCACGGCCAGCACTTGCAGCGGCTGTTCCATCAGCACGCGCGGATCGAACAGCATGCCCACCGCGACGAAGAACAGCACCGCGAACGCATCGCGCAGCGGCAGCGACTCCTCGGCGGCGCGGTAGCTCAGCGCCGATTCGCGCAGCACCATGCCGGCAAAGAATGCGCCCAGCGCAAACGACACGCCGAACAGGGCCGCCGAGCCGTAGGCGATGCCGAGCGCGGCGGCCACCACGCACAGCGTGAACAGCTCGCGCGATCCGGTGCGCGCCACCTGCCACAGCAACCAGGGAAAAAGGCGCCGCCCCACCACCAGCATCAGTGCAATGAACAGCGCCACCTGACCGAGCGTGATCGCCAGCGTGGCCAGCAGATTGCCCTCGTGTGGTGTCGCCGTGCTGCCGCCGAACATCCCTGCCAGCGGAGGCAGCAATACCAGCACTAGCACCATTACCAGGTCTTCGACCACCAGCCAGCCCACCGCGATGCGGCCATTCGGCGTCGCCAGCACGCCCCGGCTTTCCAGCGCTTTCAGCAGCACCACCGTGCTCGCTACCGACAGCGACAGGCCGAACACGATTCCGGCCATCAGGTCCCAGCCCCACCAGGTGGCCAGGCCCATGCCCATCAGGGTGGCCACCGCGATCTGCACCACCGCGCCGGGCAGCGCGATTTTCTTCACCGACAGCAGATCGTCGAGCGAAAAATGCAGCCCCACGCCGAACATCAGCAGCATCACGCCGATTTCCGCCAGCTGTCCTGCCAACGCGGTATCGGCGACGAAACCGGGCGTGAAGGGCCCGATCAGGATACCGGCGAGCAGATACCCCACCAGCGCAGGCAGCCTCAGGCGAACGGCGATGAAACCGAAGATCAGTGCCAGCCCCAGTGCGGCGGCAATCGTGGTGATGAGGTCGACACTGTGCGGCATAGTGAAAAATCGGCAGACGCTCCGTCACGCGAGGATGCCTTCGAGTTTACAGGATGCGCCGCGCTCAATTTGGACGCTGCGCATCGGCGTGCGCTTGGTCACGGCACTGGCTGATTCGTCACGCGGGGCTAGAATAAAGGACAGATTTGTCCTGGAAATGCATGCCATGACCACCACGCTTCACCCGCAAGGGGTAGGCCGTGGTTCTAAAGACGCTGACGCGTCAAGAACCACGCTCACCATCGACGGCAACGAGGCCGTTGCCCGCATGGCCTACCTCGGCAACGAGGTGGTTGCGATCTACCCCATCACGCCCGCGTCCAGCATGGGCGAATGGGCCGACGAATGGGCATCACAGGGCCGGCCCAATTTGTGGGGTGCGGTGCCGACCATCATCGAAATGCAGTCGGAAGGGGGCGCCGCCGGCGCATTGCACGGCGCGCTCACGTCCGGCGCGCTGGCGACCAGCTTTACCGCCAGCCAGGGCTTGCTGTTGATGATTCCCAACTTGTACAAGATCGCCGGCGAATTGACGCCGTTTGTGTTGCATGTGGCAGCGCGAACACTGGCGACCCACGCACTGTCGATCTTTGGCGACCAGTCCGACGTCATGGCCTGCCGCGCCACCGGCTGCGCCATGCTGGCCGCCAGTTCGCCGCAGGAGGCGCAGGATTTCGCGGTCATCGCGCAGGCGGCCACGCTGGCCGGGCGCATCCCGGTGATCCATTTCTTCGACGGCTTCCGTACCTCGCACGAGGTGGTGAAGATCACGGCGGTGGAAGCCGATAGCGTGCGCGCCATGCTCGACGCTGATTTGATCGCGGCGCATCGCGTCCGCGCGCTGTCGCCGGAACACCCGGTGCTGCGCGGCACCTCGCAGAACCCCGACGTGTTTTTCCAGTCGCGCGAACGCGCCAACCCGTTCTACGACAGTTTTCCGCAGATCGTGCAGGACGCGATGGACCGCTTCGGCGAATTGACAGGGCGCCATTACAAGCTGTTCGAGTATGTCGGCGCGGCCGACGCCGAGCGCGTCATCGTGCTGATGGGGTCTGGCGCCGAGACGGCGCACGAGACGGTCGATCATCTGCTGGCCCGCGGCGAAAAAGTGGGGGTGCTGAAGGTGCGGCTGTACCGTCCGTTTGCGCCGGCTGCGTTGCTGGAGGCGCTGCCGCACACCGCAACAGCCATCGCCGTGCTCGACCGCTGCAAGGAACCGGGCGCCGACGGCGAGCCGCTCTATAAGGACGTGGTGACGGCACTGGCGCAGGCGGCGGCGGACGGCGCGCGCAGCATGCCGCGCGTCATCGGCGGCCGCTATGGCCTGGCGAGCAAGGAATTCACCCCCGGCATGGTGAAGGCGGTGTTCGATGAACTGTCGCGTTCTGCGCCTAAGCGTCAGTTCACTATCGGCATCCACGATGACCTCACCCATCTGTCGTTGCCGTGGGACGAAGGGTTCCGTACCGATGCGTCGCGGCAACTCCAGCATGCCGTGTTCTGGGGGCTGGGCGCAGACGGCACGGTGTCGGCCAACAAGAACTCGATCAAGATTCTCGGCGAAGCCACCGACCTGCAGGCGCAGGGCTATTTTGTCTACGATTCGAAGAAATCCGGTGCGGTGACGGTATCGCACCTGCGCTTTGGCCCGGCGGCGATCCGTTCCACCTATCTGATCGAGGCGGGCATGGCCGGCTTCGTCGCCTGCCATCAGCCGGTGTTCATCGAGCGCTATGACCTGTTGGCCCATGCCGCACCTGGCGGCGTGTTTCTGCTCAACACCCCGGCGCCGCCGGACAAAGTGTGGGACACCTTGCCCGAGACGCTGCGCGCGCAGATCCGCGACAAGTGCCTGCAGCTGTGGGTGATCGACGCCTACGCCGTGGCCGCCGAGGCCGGCATGGGGCGACGTATCAACACCATCATGCAGACCTGTTTCTTCGCCATCTCCGGCATCCTGCCGAAAGACGAGGCGATCGCCGCGATCAAGCATGCGGTCGACAAGACCTACGGCAAAAAGAGCAAGCGTCTGGTCGAGCTGAATTACCGCGCCATCGACACGACGCTGGCGGAGTTGCATCAGCTTGTCATCCCGCCGGCTGGAGAAGCCGTGAAACCGTCTGAGCTCAGCCCCGTAGCGGGAGCGGCCGCAGCCATTCCCGACTTCGTGCGCGATCTCACGCTGCCGATCTACCAGGGCCACGGGGACCGCCTGCCGGTGTCGCTGCTGCCGGTGGATGGCACCTATCCGCTCGGCACCGCGCAGTTCGAAAAGCGCAACATCGCGCTGGAAATCCCGGTGTGGGAAGCTGACATTTGCACCCAGTGCGGCAAGTGCGTGTTCGTCTGCCCGCACAGCGCGATCCGTGCGCGCGCCTTCAGCGCTGAAGCCGCAACCCACGCGCCGCCGACCTTCAAGCACGTGCCGGCGAAGAGCAAGGATCTGCCCGCCGGCACCCACATCAGCTACCAGGTGGCGCCGGAGGACTGCACCGGCTGCGGCGACTGCGTCGAAGCCTGCCCGATTCACGACAAGTCCAACGTCAGCCGGCGCGCGGTGAACATGGCGCCGGTCGGCCCCTTGCGCGATCAGGAGCGCGACAACTTCACCTTCTTCCTGCGCCTGCCCGAGTTCGACCGCAGCCTGATCAAGCACGGCACCCTTCCGGGTTCGATGCTGCTCGATCCCTTGTTCGAGTTTTCCGGCGCCTGCGCCGGCTGCGGCGAGACGCCCTACATCCGCCTCGCCACGCAACTGTTCGGCGACCGCATGCTGGTTGCCAACGCCACCGGCTGCTCGTCGATCTACGGCGGCAATTTGCCCTCCACCCCCTACACGGTGAACGGCGCCGGGCGCGGTCCGGCGTGGAGCAATTCGCTGTTCGAGGACAACGCCGAATTCGGCCTTGGCATGCGGCTCGCTGCCGACCAGTTGATGGCGTATGCGAAACAGCTGGTGCTTGAGCAGGCGAACGACATCGGTGGTGACCTGGCCGAGGCGCTGGTCAGCGCCGACCAGCGCGGGGAGGCGGGCATAGTCGAACAGCGCGGCCGCGTCGCCCTGCTGCTCGACAAACTGGCGGCCTCCCGGCACCCGCGCGCGAAGGAACTCGCCAGCGTCGCCGAATGGCTGATCCGCCGCTCGGTGTGGATCATCGGCGGCGACGGCTGGGCCTACGACATCGGCTACGGCGGCCTCGACCACGTGCTGGCGTTGCCCTACGACGTCAACATTCTGGTGCTCGATACCGAGGTGTATTCCAACACCGGCGGGCAAACTTCCAAGGCGACGCCGATCGGCGCGGTCGCCAAATTCTCCGCCGGCGGCAAGGCCACCGCGAAGAAAGACCTCGCCAAGCTCGCCAGCGACTACAGCCACGTCTATGTGGCGACGGTGGCTTACGGCGCCAAGGATACCCAGACCCTGCGCGTGTTCCACGAAGCCGAGGCCTACGACGGCCCCTCGCTGATCGTCGCCTACAGTCCGTGCATCGCCCACGGCTACGACCTGCTCTACAACCAGCGCCAGCAGGAACTGGCGGTGAAGAACGGGCACTGGCCGCTGATCCGCCACGATCCGCGTCTGGCGGTGGCGGGCGGCAATCCATTCAAGCTTGATTCCGCCGCGCCCAGTCAGCCGATCCATGCCTTCATGGAATCGGAAACCCGTTTCGCCATGTTGCAGCGCAGCCATCCCGAAGCCGCACAGCGGTTCCTGCAACAGGCACAGCAGGACGCGCAGCGTCGCTTCAAGGCCTACCAGGACATGGCGCAGGGCCATGCCGACGAATCGAAACCCGGAGCCTGACATGATCGACCTTTCCACCGACTACCTTGGCCTCAAGCTGAAAAATCCGCTGGTGCCATCCGCCTCGCCGCTGTCGCGCGACCTCGACACCGCATTGCGCCTGGAGGACGCCGGTGCCGCTGCGCTGGTGATGTATTCCCTGTTCGAGGAGGAGTTGCGGGCGGAAGACGCGATGACGGACCGTTTCCTGCTGCATTCGGGCATCGGACACGGCGAGGCGGATGGCTTCCTGCCCGATGGCGGCGACTCCCAGGGCGGGCTGGAACGCTATCTGTCGCACCTGCATCAGCTCAAGCGGCGGCTGGAGATTCCCGTGGTCGCCAGCCTCAACGGCGTCTCCCCGTCCGGCTGGGTGGAACTCGGCCGCGAATTGCAGCAGGCCGGTGCCGATGCCCTCGAGCTCAACGTCTATCACGTGGCGGCCGACATGCAGCAATCCGGCACCGAGGTCGAGGCCCGCTACATCGAGCTGCTGACCGAACTGCGTCAGGTGGTGAGCCTGCCCATCGTGATGAAGCTGTCGCCGTACTTTTCTTCGCTGCCGCATTTTGTGAAGCAGCTGGAAATGGCTGGGGCGAACGGTGTCGCGCTGTTCAACCGCTTTTACCAGCCCGACATCGACCTCGAAGCATTGCGCATGGTCGATCAGCTGCATCTGTCGCATCCCGACGAGGCGCTGCTGCGCATCCGCTGGATCGCCATCCTGCATGGCCGCACCCGCCTCACGCTGGCGGCCACCGGTGGCGTTCACGGCCTGGACGAAACCCTGAAACTGCTGCTGGCCGGCGCCGATGTGGTGCATCTCGCCTCCTGCCTGCTGCAGCATGGGCCCGGCAAGCTGTCCGAAATTCTGGCGTTTTTGCAGAACTGGATGGAAGCGAAGGAATACGAATCGGTCGCGCAACTCAAAGGCAGCATGAGCCAGCAAAACCTGCCCGATCCTTCGGTGGTGGCGCGTGCGAGTTATTTGCGCGTGCTGGACAGCTTTACGACGCGGCCGGGGGTGTGGTCCTGAGTCTGCTGCGGCTACAGGCTCACAGCCCCAGTTCCGCATCGGTCGCGCTGTATTCATACTTGTTCTTCGGCGGCCAGGGACGGCTGCGCCAGTCAGGTTCCAGGACCATCGACGATTTGCTGCGCCCCGGCAGCAGCGCGCCATTGCCGGCGCCTTTTGAGTAGTCGTAATAGAGCTTGACGATCTCTTCCAGGCTCGTTTGTTGCGCGGCTGGGTGCGCGACGCAGGCGTCGCTCCACTGGCGCACCCGCGCATAGCGGGCGTCATCAGGCAGGTCGAAATCTTCGTAGTACGCCAGAAACCAGAAGCGCTGGAAGAAGGGCGTGAAAACCGTTTCCGCCCAGCCAAATTCCCCGAAGAGGAACGGTCCGACAGGCGCATGCTTCAGCAGAAAATCGTTCAGCTGCGCATACTGCTTGAGCATGCCCTCCCGCAGCGCATCGCGGCGCGCGGGATCCTGGTTCATCAGCCAGCCATAGCCGTGGCTGAAGAAATCGCCGTCCATCCGCGTCAGCATGTTCTCCACCGCGCGCCGGTAAGGGTCGCGCTGTGCAACCGGCCGCTCCGGGTAAATGTCCTCCAGGTACTGCAGGATCACCAGGCTTTCCTTGATGATATGGCCGTCCGCGGTTTCCAGGACCGGCAGCGCCGTGGTGCCGCCTGTCTTGTACAGCAGCCAGTCCGGCCGCGGTTGCGTGATGTCGATCACCTGGAAGTCGACTTCGTGGCGCCGGCCCTTCAGCGTCAGCAGGATGTCCAGTCGCTGGCAGAACGGGCAGACGGGGATGTGATAGAGGGTCGGATGCGTCATGGTGAGGCAAGACGTAAGGGTTCTGGATCAGAAGGGGTGACGATAGCCTGAACAGTCCGCCGTCGGCGCGGGCCGAGTGGAACCCGGCTCTCCGGTTCATGCGGGTTTCGTGAACAAATCGACCCGGATTGGCATGTGGAAAGTCACCCCCTCGGGGGTCATGTGCTGATTGAATTTCGTGCGCACGGTGTCGATCAGCTCGGGCGATAACGTGTGGTCGGTGTGCGTCACCTTGAGGATGCGGTCCTCATACTGCCTGAAATCCGCAAAGTGCATCGGCTGCAGAAAAAAGGTCTGTTTCAGCAGCGACAGCTTGTGCGTGGAAACCGCCTTCAGCTCTGCCGCAAACGCCGCATCGCGCACGGCTTTTTCGTCGTGGAACAGCCGCAGGATGTCGTTGAAATCGCCGGCGTAAACCGGTTCCGAAATATAAGCCATGCCCCCCGGTTTCAATACCCGGTGAATCTCGGTCAGCGCGTCGTCCATCAGGTCGGTGGGAACGTGATGCAGCGACTTGAACATCATCACGATGTCGAAGCGCTCATCGGCAGCCGGGATGGCCTCGGCGCCGCCAAACTCGAAGCGGATATTGGCAGGCGCATCCGATGCCTGGTTGTCGGCAAGCTGGATCGTGTCCACTTCCAGTGCCAGCACCGAAGCCGCCGTCTGGGCAACCAGCCGGGTCTTGTCCGCCTTGCCGCAGCCGAGTTCGAGCACGCTCGCGCCCGGTAGGGTCAGCAGTTCGTTGAGCAGGTCGTTTTCGTCGGCTACGAGGCTGACGTCTGGGTCTGCGATTCGCATTTCGTTGGAGGTCATATCAAGGCTTGAATTGAACGGGAGTACTGGACAGATTAGCTCAGTCTGGCGCCTGTTATTGAACAAAAAATCAAACCTCTTTTTTAGGGAGGGCGCCGGGGCGGGACGTACCACCAGGTGGCTGCTACGATCAGCCCAAACAGGGTGTAGACCAGCGTGAATACCCAGCCAGGCGCTTCGAAGTAAAGCACGTTCTGCAGCCAATACTCGATGAAGCTTCCTGAGTAGGTTGTTTCCCGGGCCCTGGCGCGCAGCCACATTTCAATCGCGGTCAGTGGGCACGCTGCGCCAAGCCAGGATTGGGCGACAACCACCGTGATGGCGGCCAGGTGCGCCAGACGGAACCACAGAGACCTGGCCCAGCGCCAGTCGCGCAAGTTGCCCACGACAATGTAGACAAGCCCGCCCACGACAAACACGACGAAGGCGAGGTGCACGAACAGCACCGCATCGGCGAGGAGTTGATAGGGCGGGGTAACGCTCACAAGCCGTGCCTGGCATCCGGATGAATCGCGGGTCCCGTTAACCGGAATTCAATCCTACTGCGGGTGTGCGTCACGGATGTCATGCCCGGGTCGGATCAGGGATGACACGCCCGCTGTGCCGTCATCAAGAACACCGGGTAGTCCCGCGTCCCGCTCTCGCGTTCCTTGGCAATATTGAACACCGTCTGAAACCGGATATCGGCAAAGCCGGCTTGTGCAGCGCGCCGGCTCAGGTCGGCCTGATCGAAGCCATGGTGCACGTCGATTTCCGGGCCGTGAAACGAGCCGTCTTCCTGGTCGAGGTCGGCGACGCACAGATAGCCGCCGGGTTGCAGCAAGTCATGGAAGATGCGCAGGATCGCATCGGTGTCGGGCACGTGGTGCAGCGTCATCGCGGTGGCGATCAGGTCGAATTTTTCGGACGGGGCCGGGTCGCTCAGCAGGTCCAGTTGCAGCGGCGTCATGTTGCGCACGCCTTGTGCAGCGATTTTTTCTTTCACCACATCGAGCATCCCGCTCGAGCTGTCCGCCAGCAGGATCGCGCCGAGTTCATCCTTGAGTGGAAACGACAGCAGGCCGGTGCCGCAGCCGTAATCGAGCGCGCGCATCCGGGGATGCAAGGGCACAGCTTGCCGGATGGCCTGCGCGATTTTCAGTCCGCGTTCCCGGAACACCGGGTTGTCGTCCCATAGACGGGCCTTGCTGTCGAAGTGTGCGGCGTCGAGCTGGGTGGAGGGCGTGTCGGTCATGGTGAGGCGAGGTTTCAAGCGGATTGGGTCTGGCTGCGGCCCTGGGCCTTGGCCTTGTAAAGCGCCTGGTCTGCGCGGGTTTGCAAAGCCGCCAGCGAGTCATCCTGACCCAGCCATTCCGAAATGCCAATACTGACTGACCAGGCGAGCGGCTGGCCTGCTTTTCCTGCCTGGTGCAGGCGGTCTGCTGTGAGCGTGGCGTGTTCGGCATCCGTGTCCGGGAGGATGGCCATGAATTCATCGCCGCCAAAACGCGTGAGCCGGTCGGTTTCCCGGAGCGCGGTTTTGGCCTTGTCGGAAAAATCGACCAGCACCTTGTCGCCCTCGAGGTGGCCGTGCGTGTCGTTGATGTTCTTGAAATTGTCCAGATCGATGAGCATGATCGACAGCTTGTTGCCGTGACGTTTGGTCCAGGCAATTTCCCGCTGCAGCTCTTCCATCGCCGCTTTTTTGTTGAGGCATTGCGTCAGGTCGTCGTAGCGGCTAATGAATTCCAGGTCCCGGTGCAGTCTTTCAGCCGCGAGCAAGATGAGGCTGATCGTTCCGAGCGGAATCGTGATGGAAGGAATGGCGATATAGACAAGCTGCGGAATCGAGGGGTCGAACACACCAACAGGCTGATCGAATCCCAGCATCAAGCCGCCAAGCCGGGCGAGCCTGGGTACGATCAGGATAACGAGCGAAGCAACCAGGATATGGCGTCCCATCGTTGGGGGCAGTTTCTTCAGCACAAGCATCAGCTGATCGACAATGACGACGAGGGTGAATGCACTCATCGTCGCAATCCGCATCCCGATATTCGGGTGGATGAAGGTGAACCACACAAACAGCAAAACATAGGCAAGCACGAACAAAACCAGCGCCACCCGGTTCGCCCGAGGTGGCGCCCCTGCAAATTTCCTGACGCCCTGATTCATCATCATGAAGCCGATCAGGATCATCAGATTGGCCAACACAATGCTGAATGCGTCCGGAATCACGCCCCTGGCCATGAACAGCGGCAGACTGAGTCCGATGACGAGCGCGGCCGCACTCCATTCGGTCAGACCGCGAATGCTTTTGGGATAGGTCTTCGCAATCGTGAACAGGATCGCGCCCATGGCCAGTGCCACAAAACACGAGATCGTCAGGATTATCAGGGGGGCGTTCATGGGGGTGGCTTGTGTGCTGCCAGGTCGATTGCTGCATCGGATGCAATGCTCGTCCTGGATAAGTCGAGACAGAAACCAACATTATCCTTGGGAAATGCTTGGTGTGTTTCAGCTCGCTAGACTCGATTTGTTCCGCGATCAGAAATATTCGGGTCTGGCTGATCCGGATTTTGCAGCACGGCCGCCCAGCGTGTCAGTTTTTCTTCAAACGGCATGGCCGCATGGGCCGGACTGGTGGACGGCAGCGTTGCGTAGCGGATGGCGCGCAGGGTGGGCGGCAAGCCGGGCAGCACGAGCCGCCGGTAGAGGTCGGCAGCCTTGCCGCCGTTGAAGCCGATCAAACCGACATCCGGATGGGATTCGACGAACGCAGCCAAGTCGTTCGGCACCACGCTCGAATGCACGATCGCGGCGTCGAGGCTGCCCGGCCGGTGCGCAGAAGCGCAGACATCCCACAGGGCGATCCTGTTTTGTACCAGGCGTTGCATGCGTTCGGCGTAGGGCCATTCCGGGCCTGCATCAAAGAGGCGCCCCATGATTTTCCAGAACGCGTTTTGCGGCTGGGCGTAGTACTGCTGCTGTTGTAGCGAAACCTGTCCGGGCAGGCTGCCGAGAATCAGCACCCGCGCGTGCAAGTCGGCAATGGGTGGGAAACACTTGTCAGGCATAGACTGACTAGCCCCGCTCAAAATCCGTGAGCCGCACATCCACGCTGAGCGACAGCGCCGTCAACGCAGCGGCCTGTGCGCGGCCCTCGGCCTTGGCGCGGTAGAGATGCGGCGTCATGGTCAGCAAATCGGCAATCTGTTCGGTACGGGTCAGTTCGATCGAGAAGCGGAGCGTTTCCGTCGGCAAGCGGCTGAAGCCTGCCGGCGTGTGCAGCTCGGCCGGGCGTTCCGGCTTCAGGCTGGGGTAGATGATCTCGCGCAGTTCGCGCAGATGGTCCGGCCCGGCATCGACTTGAATCAGTCGACCGCCCTGCTTCAGCACCCGTGCAAACTCCGCATATACCGGGAAGCCGAACATGCACAGCACGCGATCCAGCGTGCCCGGCAGCACCGGGAGGTTGGCGTTGCTGCCCACCACCCAGTTGGGTCGCTGGTCCTGCTTGGCAGCCGACAACACCGCCCATTTGGAAATATCCAGTCCCAGCAGCGCCAGCGTTTGATCCTCTGGAACCGCTGCCGCCAACTGGCGCAGGTAGTAGCCCTCGCCACAGCCGGCATCGAGACAACTGATGCTTGCGTCAGCAGGCAGATCGGCCAGCACCGCCCGGCTCACCGCAGCGGCAATCGGCTGGTAAAAGCCGGCCGTCAGAAAACGCCGCCGCGCCGCGATCATCTCCTTGCTGTCGCCCGGATCGCGCGAGCGTTTGTTTTGCACCGGCAATAAATGCGTATAGCCCTGGCTGGCGATGTCGAAACTGTGGCCGGACGCACAGCGCCAGGCGGAGCCGTGGCAATGCAAGGGTGTGCCGTCCAAGGGGCAGGCGAGCGCCTGAAAGGGGGTGATGCTCATTGGCTCTTCACCGCATAACCGAATATTCAAAACGCCATATGGTAAGCCGTCGCCAGCCACATGTC
>Ga0208375_1000968_pt1 | contig 35597 bp, 34 predicted proteins | sample RifOxyD1_FD_184038 | JGI IMG/M metagenome (GOLD analysis project Ga0208375, IMG submission 184038) | Soil microbial communities from Rifle, Colorado - Rifle Oxygen_injection D1 (SPAdes) | ecosystem: Environmental > Terrestrial > Deep subsurface > Rock core/Sediment | place: Rifle, Colorado... | reverse complement strand
GGGTAACACGCAAAACAACCAAGGCAGCTCGAACAACTCCGCAGCAAAACAAAATAGAGAAAACAGACAATCACCTCGTCCATCACCATCTCCATCACCATCTCCCCTCACACCAAAAACAAAAAAACCGCCAGCCAGCAGGTACCCATATATGATCGATAGACAAAAACAGAACAAATAAGCCCCGATAGCATGTATAATTGAATCAAGGATGACCCAGTTCGACCGCTTTGCCCGCAAATACATGCAACTTGCACAGCACCGGCTGTGGTTCATCCGGAAAAAAAACCGCTTCTTCATCAAAATAAAGTCGGATCTCGTCGCAAGGACCATCCTTGCGCAAATTGGCGAATCCGGAAAAACCGGCAAACCGAAAATACTCGACGTCGGCTGCGGCAACGGCCTCTGCTGCAAATTCATTTCATCTTTTTTCGGGCGTCAGGCCGCCGCGTGCGAGACCCACGGAATCGACCTGAGCCCCGCCATGCTCGAAGAAGCCCGCAAACAGTCGCCCGAAACAAAATTCAAAACCGGTGACGGCGCCGCGCTGCCATATGAAGACAACACCTTTGACGCCTGTTTTACGATCTGCGTATTTCATCACATGGAACACATGAAAATCCCGGCCATCCTTTCAGAAATGAAACGCGTGACAAAAAAAGGCGGGCTCATCATCGCCATGGAGCACAACCCCCTGAATCCGCTCACGCAGCTTGCCGTAAGCCTCTCGCCGATCGACAAGGACGCCCGGCTTGTCGGCCACCGGCGGCTTTCAGGATTTTTCGACCATGCCGGTATCCGCCGGCACAAAACCCGGTTCATCATCTTCCTGCCCTTTGTGAATCTTGTCACCGCCATTTTTGAGCGCGCATTTTTCTGGCTGCCGCTGGGAGCGCAATATTCGATCACCGGGAAAAAATAGCGCCCGCCCGTCGGCATTGCAACCGGCAGCCAGATCATGATTGCTGTTATTATGTCGTAAAATTTGTATACTATCACCACGGCGGACATCAACATGGAACGATTCGCAAAAATATCGGCAGCAGCATTAAAAGCGGCGCTTGGCACGGAGGTGGGTCTGACGGAACTCGAAAACCCGCCCGACCCCGCGCTTGGTGATTTTGCCTTTCCCTGTTTCAAACTTTCAAAGCAATTCAAAAAAGCCCCGCCGCTCATCGCAAAAGAGCTTGCAGAAAAAATCGCCGCCCTTGGAATCCTGCCACCCTCAAACGACCTCTCGGTTTCCTCCGCCGGCCCCTACGTCAACTTCACCGTTGCCCCCGGAGCCGCGGCGCGCGCCATAGTCGGCGACGTGCTCGCAGGCGGCTACGGCCGGCTCGCTCCGGGTTCGCGCGGCACCTGGGTGCTCGAATTCAGCTCGCCGAACGTCGCCAAACCTTTTCAAATTTATCATCTCCGCCCGACCGCCCTCGGCGCGGCGCTTGACCGGATCGGGCGCTTCCGCGGTTTCAGCGTGGTTTCAATCAACCATCTCGGCGACTGGGGCACGCAGTACGGAAAACTCGCGGTCGCCTTCCGCATGTTCGGTTCGTCGCTGCCGCCCGAGCCCACGATCCGCGACCTCGTTGACATCTACGTCCGCTTCCACTCCGAGGCGGAAAAAAATCCCGCCCTTGAGGACGAGGCGCGCGACGCATTTTTGCGCCTCGAACGCGACGATCCCGCCATGACCGCGCTCTGGCGGCGGTGCGTGGATATTTCAATGAAGGAATTCAACCGCATTTACGGCCGGATTGGCGTCAAATTCGACAAATTCTGGGGCGAAAGCCATTACAAGAACATGCTCCAGCCGCTTCTTGACCGGCTGCGCTCCGACGGCTTGCTCGTCGAAAGCGAAGGCGCCTGGATCGTAAGTGTAAGCGATGCCGCAGGCAAGGAGCTGCCCCCCTGTATTTTGCAAAAAAAGGACGGCGCCACGATTTATGCCACGCGCGACGTGGCGGCGGCGCTTTTCAGATACGAACAATTCAAATTCGACCGCATGACATATATCGTGGGAGCCGAACAGAAGCTGCATTTTCAGCAGGTGTTTGGTGTCCTCAAGCGCATGGGCTGCGACTGGCACTCCCGCTGCGAACACGTACCCACCGGGCTTTACCGGTTCAAGGACGCCAAGATGTCCACCCGGAGCGGCAACTACATAATCTTTGAAGACGTCCTCCAACTCGCCCGCGACCGCGTTACCTCTCTGATGAAAGAGCGCGCAGTCGCCCCCGACGACGCCATCACTGAAGCCGTCGCGGTCGGCGCCGTGGTGTTTCACGATCTTCACACCGACCCCGCGCGCGACGTGGAATTCGATCTTGAGCGTGTTGTCGACTTTGAGGGCGAAACCGGGCCGTATCTACAGTACGCGCACACGCGCTGCCTCGGAATTTTGCGCAAGGCCGGTGCGCAGCTCGCGCCCAACTGGTCTACGGAGCTTGCCGCACACCTTTCCGCCCCGGAAGAAATCCAGCTCATTAAAACGCTCGGCCAGTTCCCGCTGCATCTTGAGCGCACGCTCACGTTCGCCAAGGCAAGCCAGCTTGCCCATTACCTGATAGACGTCACCAAGCTCTTTGGCGCCTTCTACCGCGAATGCCACGTGCTTGGCGACAACCCGGAACTGACCCGCGCACGGCTTTGCCTCGTGGACGCCACGCGCAGCGTCCTTGCATCAGGGCTCGGGCTCCTCGGAATTCCGCTGCCCGAGAGAATGTAGGAGATCCCCAAATGAACACCCCTCACCACACCGTCCTCATCACCGGCGCCACCAGCGGCTTTGGCGAAGCAACGGCCCGCAAATTTGCCGCCTCCGGCGCCTGCCAACGCATCATAATAACGGGACGCCGCGCGGACCGGCTCGAAAAATTGAAGGCGGAACTCACGGCGCTGCACCCGCACTGCCCTGTCACGGCCCTGCAATTTGACGTGCGCGACCGGGGAGCCGTGCAAAAAGCACTCGCCACGCTCACGCCTCCGGACGATGCCATCACCATCCTTGTAAACAACGCGGGCCTCGCCCTCGGCCTTGAACCCGCGCATGAGGCATCGACCGCCGACTGGGACGCCATGATCGACACCAACTGCAAGGGCCTTGCGTACTGCACGCGCGCGATACTGCCGGGCATGGTCAAGCGCGGCTGCGGGCATATCATCAACATCGGTTCGATTGCCGGAACATATCCTTATCCGGGCGGAAATGTTTACGGCGGCACCAAGGCGTTCGTAAAACAATTTTCCCTCAATCTGCGCGCCGAACTTGTAGCCGCCGGCGCGGCCGGAGTGCGCGTGAGCTGCGTCGAACCGGGCATGGCGGAGACGGAGTTTTCGCTTGTGCGCTTTCACGGCGACGCCGCAAAAGCCTCCAAGGTTTACGACGGCATGAAACCCCTCTCGGGCGACGACATCGCGGAGGCCGTGTTCTGGGCCGCAATGCTCCCTTCACACGTCAACATAAACTCGATCGAACTCATGCCGACGGCGCAGGCATCCGGACCGCTTGCCGTCAAAAGAAACCGGTGAGCCGCCGTCCCCGCCCGCAAGAATAAGCGAAAAACCGGTCACTGAAACCGTTCTGGCCCGCTCAGTAAACATCAGTGCCAGGATCGCGACAAGCAACATAAGCACCAGTACCGTAAAAAGCCAGAAGCGGTGCACATCAGGAAGAGCGGACCCCAATCCCAGAAACGCCCCGGGATTCTCACAATACTGCAGGCGGAAAAAATCCCACAGATAGCTTTTCACTCCATCACCGGCAAGCCGCTCCCTGGCCATAAGCTTTGTTTATTGATATTGCCGGAAAGGCACGGCAGGTATGGTTCTCGGCATCGTCGGAAGACGGTATCCGCTTCGGGCGTTTCGGGATGACATTGAAGTGATCGATGGAGGCGGCTCACGCTGCCAGTGCGTAATCTTCAACAAACTGCTCAAGGCTTTCGGCTATTTCCCTGAGACGCTTGGTATCCCTGTAGGTCAGGAGCCCGACGCAGAATATGACTGCTATTTCTATTGATTTTGCATGAGTGGTTTTCCAGATTTCGCAATAAGTCTGGAGTTTTTTGTATGTCAGATAATGAATCGGGACGCTGATCTTTGATTTGTTCCCTTTCATCATGAGTGCATATGATTCCTGGTCTTTAAGAAAATTTTCAAGTTCAGAATAGTCGGTCCTCGTAACAATGTGATTGAGGTAAAAGCTGGTCATTACTTTTATAAGCGGTACTTCTTTTATGCCGTACTTGCTTGCGGTTTCGACCAGAAACTCATGCATTGTCCGGGAGAGAATGGGTTGTGGTTCGATTACGTTTTTTTTAAGAGACTTTCCCCAGTTGTCCAATTCAATGCGGATTTCCTTGGTCAGCGCGTAACGTCCGCACTCATTGCAAACCATGGCTTTTGCGAAAAACACTTCCTTGCCGACATGAATGGCGGTGCGTTTTTCGGATACTGAGCCTTTGTCCATGCATACCGGACATTTTTTTTGTGACATATTCAGTCCCTTTCCTCGTTTGCTCTCAGTGATTGGATTTCAAATGCAATCATAAGCTGTCCCTTTTTTGTAAAATAACCCTTGAGATATACCGGCAGGAGCTTTCCCATTACGCGGCAGTTGTATTGAAGTTCAATTATATAAGCCAAGCCTTCACCCTCTGACTTTCTTTTTTTGCGTCTGACCCTGTGAGAATCCGGCAAAAGCAGGATGGGCATCAGGTATTCGTCAGGAAAATTCGGTTTATCCCTCCTTGTCCATATCGTGTACCGGCCCTCGGATATGGCAAGCTTGATGCGCCGGATGTCTCTGAATTCAGCAAAAAAACATTTTGTAAATTCTTCGTTTGTCAGCGCCATGTAGTCCAAATATGAATATACTGTAAATACAGTATAAATGCAACTTGTGCATATTTCCCGTAAAAATTGCGTAATATATGTGTGTAAATATGTAGACCCAACTCGGTTTGGGTGAATCCCCCGAAGGGGAGCGCATCTTGAGGGCCGGTATCCGAAAGCATATGCATCAGTCAACTCACGGCAGTAATCTTGCTGTTTGTTGTTTTGGCGCCACGCATTATGCTGGCTAATCTTTTTCCCTTAACCTTCTTGATCGAGCACCCCTTTCAAGTATATTGGCCCTACGAGACATGTTGCAAACTGGCGGGGGCATGAAAATAAAAGAGTTATCATTCGTAGTGCTGATTTTTATGGCATTCGCCTGTATTCTTGAACTTTCCATCTCACTATTGATTCCCCAACCGACATACAAGAGGCTTGAAATGATAACCGGGGAGCAATACAGGGCCGGAGATTTCATCCCATTCACGCTCAAGGAAAATTTCACAGGCTACATGCCTTCCTTCGAAAACCGGAACAGGATGGTTAGGCTTACCACTAACAGCCTCGGAATGCGGAACAGGGAAACCGGTATTCCCAAGCCTGCTGGATTCAAGCGGGTGTTGGTAGTCGGGGATTCATATACTTTCGGACTTTATGTGGGTGATGATGAGACATATTCAAGCGTTCTGGAAAACATGTACAGCAGGAGCGGCAAAAGGATAGAAGTCATAAACGCCGGATATGCCAGCGGCTGGGGGCCGGACACCTTCTACACTTGGCTCGCCAATGAAGGCTTGAAGTTCAAGCCGGATCTCGTTGTATACGGTTTTTTCATCGGGAACGACCATACTGACATCAATGAACGGACCTGGAAATCACTGGACAAGCGAGGATTGCCTGTCAGGATCGAGGATCCGACCATCTACGTGGACATACGTGGGCGGATCAGGGCCGCAACAGACAGAAGCGACACCCGCACCGTTGGTGTTGAAAGCATTTACCGGATCCCAGTTCTGAGAAACATGCATCTTGCTGTACTGTTTTCCAGGAAACTCTCATCCATCGGAAAAAAACTGGACGAATTGTCAGCGAAAATATCTTCGGACAAACCCTCTGAACGGACAGGCAGTCCACAACCAGAAAAAAGGAGCATCCATGGCTGGACCAAGGATGCTTTTCCTTTTGTCATACAGAATGCCTCCGATGGAAATGCAGCCTTCAAATCAGAGCTTGACCAGAAATGGCGCAAACTTGTCACCGGAATGAAGACGCTATGCGAGGAAAACGGTTCCAGATTCATGCTTCTGATGATTCCCGTGAATTTTCAGGTTGACGAACGATTTCTACCTGTTGTCATGGGTGGCAATGAATTTGCAATCAAGCGGAACTACTTCAATTAAATCAAACCGTTTCTGGAGCAGAGTCACATTGACTACATCGACCTTCTTTCTGAAATGAAGAAGACAGGCGGACAGTATTTTCCAAAAATCGGAGAAGTGCATTTCAACCGCAATGGTCATGCATTCACGGCAGAAAAAATATTCGATTATTCAAGGAACAAATACGGTTTCTGACAAAAACCGTAAATCATCAGTTTTGGCGGAGCACTCAATCTGCGCGCCGAACTTGTAGCCGCCGGCGCGGCCGGAGTGCGCGTGAGCTGCATCGAACCGGGCATGGCGGAGACGGAGTTTTCGCTTGTGCGCTTTCACGGCGACGCCGCAAAAGCCTCCAAAGTTTACGACGGCATGAAACCCCTCTCGGGCGACGACATCGCGGAGGCCGTGTTCTGGGCCGCTTGCCGTCAAAAGAACCCGGTGGGCCTTTTTATTCTTCTGTTGTTTAATTTCCTGCCCGAAACAAGCACCTATTTCCTCTGCAGCTCAAATCGCGACTTCCAGATAGCGTAAATGGCCGGATAAACAAGCAGCTCCATCGCGAACGACGTAATAATTCCGCCCAACATCGGCGCCGCGATCCGCTTCATCACATCCGCACCAGCGTTGGCTGTGCTCGACCACATGATCGGCAGGAGCGCCAACATCAAACATGCCACGGTCATGATCTTCGGACGTACGCGTTTTACAGCGCCGTGATAAATCGCCTCTCTAAGATCGCCAAAATCGTTCATTTTGCCGGATAGTTTGGCCTTATTGTAAGCGAGATCCAGATAAAGCAGCATGAATATCCCCGTCTCCGCGTCCACTCCAAGCAGGGCGATGAGCCCCACCCAGACTGCGATGCTCGTATTGTACCCAAGCAGATAGAGCAACCAGATCGCCCCCACTGCGGAGAACGGCACGGCAAGAAGGATAATTCCGGTCTTTGCCCAGGACTTCGTATTCGCGTAAAGAAGCAAACAGACGATGAACAGCGTGATCGGAATGATAAACTTCAGCTTCTCCCTGACACGAATCATATTCTCGTACTGCCCGCTCCAGCTCAACGCCACGCCAGCGGGCAGATTCAGCGACTTGGTCACGAGCGTTTTGGCTTCCTTCACGTATCCGCCGATGTCCCGGTCGGCCACATCAACGTAAACGTAACTCGACAGCATCCCATTCTCGTTGCGAAGCATCGAAGGCCCACTCAGCATCTCGATGTCAGCCAATTCCCCCATCGGGATTTGGGCCCCCCCTGGCGTTCCGACAAGTACGCGTTTCAAAGCATCCGGATTGGACCGGAAATCCCGAGAATACCGCACGCTGATCGTGTATCTCTCACGCCCTTCAATAGTTTTTGAAATCGCCTCGCCCCCGACCGCAGCCATCAGGGCTTCCTGGGCCTGCCCGATACTGATCCCGTACCGCGCAAGACTTTCCCGCTTAAAATGATAGTCGAGAAAATATCCGCCCGTGGTCCTTTCCGCAAACACGCTTCTGGTGCCGGGAACTTGCGAAAGAAGTTTCTCCAGTTCCACACCGACCGTTTCGAGTTGTTTGAGATCTGCGCCCAGCACCTTGATTCCGACGGGCGTGCGGATTCCCGTCGTCAGCATGTCGATCCGGTTGCGGATCGGCATAGTCCAGGCATTGGTCGTGCCCGGAAATTTTGTTTTTGCATCCATCTCGGACACAAGCTCCTGCCAACTCATGAATCTCGGCCAGAAAAACGTGAGGGGCCATTGCATGAATCGGGGCAGGAAGGAATACCAGCGTTTTGCTTCGCGCCACTCATGCTGTGGCTTCAATACAATAGTGGTTTCCATCATCGAAAACGGCGCAGGATCAGTCGAGGTTTCTGCTCGTCCCGCTTTGCCGAATACCCTTTGCACTTCAGGGAAGGATTTTAAAACCTGATCCTGTCTCTTCAATAAATCCTGCGCAGATCCAACAGAAATTCCAGGCATCGTTGTGGGCATGTACAAGATCGTGCCTTCGTTCAATGGCGGCATGAACTCGGAGCCAAGTCTGAAAAATACCGGGACAGTCAAGAGCATCGCGGCCACCGCCGCCAGCACTACTTTAACACGATGATCGACAACCCAATGCACGACCGGACCGTAGTATTTGAAGAAGAAACGCGATACCGGGTGTTCCTCCTCCGAGTACATTTTTCCGACCAGAATCGTGTTTCTGACACGCGAAAGCCATTCAGGCTTGAAATGCCGGAGCGAGAAATGAGTCAAACTCACCCGGATCGCCGGATCGAGCGTGATGCTCAGGAATGCCGCGATAAACATCGAGAGGTTTTTCGTATAAGCCAGGGGCTTGAACAGGCGTCCTTCCTGGGCTTCAAGCGCGAATATCGGAATGAAGGAAACCGCTATGACCAAGAGGGAGTAAAAGCTTGCCGGACCGACCTCCTTGATCGCCGTAATGACGACCTCTCTGACATCGCCTTTTTTTCCCTGCTTCTCCCATTCCTCCAGATGCTTGTGAGCGTTTTCAACGACCACGATAGCCGCATCGACCATAGCACCAATCGCGATGGCAATGCCCCCCAGGCTCATGATGTTGGCCGAAACGCCAAACGCGTGCATAGGTATAAAACTGATCAGCACGGCGAGCGGTAACGTCATGATCGGGATCATCGCGCTCGGGATATGAAGCAGAAAAATAAGAATCACCAGGCTCACGATGATCATTTCGAGGGTAAGCTCGTGCTTCAACGTCGCAATGGCCCGTTTCACGAGATCGGACCGATCATAGGTCGTGAGAAGGTCAACTCCTTTCGGTAACGACGGCTTGATTTCTTCAATCTTGGCCTTAACTGCGTCAATGACCCGGTTGGCATTCTCACCAAAGCGCATGACTATGATTCCGCCGACCGCGTCACCCTCACCATCAAGATCGGAAACGCCCCGCCTGATCTCAGGCCCAATGACGACTTTGGCGACATTCTTGACATAGACCGGCGTGCCGTTCTGGTCCGCCAGAACAATATTTTCGATGTCATGCAGATTTTTTGCGTACCCCCGGCCCCGGATCATATACTCTGCGCCGGAAACCTCCAACAGCCGCGCGCCCACATCGTTGTTGCCGTCCTTGACCGCCTCGACCACGCGCGAAAGCGGAATTTTGTAGGCAAGGAGTGCGTTTGGATTGATTTGGACCTGATACTGCTTTTGGAATCCTCCTATCGAGGCCACCTCGGCGACACCGGGAACAGATTGAAGATGAAAGCGAAGATACCAGTCTTGTAACGTTCGAAGCTCCGCAAGCGAATGGGCGCCGGTCTTATCGGAAAGGGCATACTGATAAACCCATCCCACACCCGTAGCGTCCGGGCCGAGTTCGGTTCGGACGCCCTCGGGAAGCTGCGGCGTGATTTTGGAGAGATATTCGAGCACGCGGGACCGGGCCCAGTAGATGTCTGTTCCATCCTGGAAGATGACGTAAACGTAAGAAAAGCCAAAGTCCGAAAATCCACGGATATCCTTGACCTTGGGGGCGCCGAGCATGGCACTTACGACAGGATAGGTAACCTGATCCTCGATGATGTCCGGGCTTCGATCCCATCGAGAGTAGATAATTACCTGGGTGTCGGACAAATCCGGAATGGCGTCTATCGGTATGCTCTGCAACGAGTACCATCCGCCAATGGCGGCTACACCGACAAATAGAAACACCAGGAACCGGTTTCGCGCGCAAAAATCAATAATCCGCTCGATCATGCCTTCTTTCATAATCAGCTCCCCACATCAGGCATGCACATTTTCATGGGGTCATCCCAGTGTTGTCCTTTCGGACAAGACGGCGCCTTGGCCTTGGTCGCAACCATGGCTCCCCGGAGTCGCGATTCAGAATCTATTAAAAAGTTGGCACTGGTCACAATCTGTTCACCTTCTTTTATGCCGTCAGCAATAGCGATCTCATCACCAGTGGTGAATTTAATTGCAACCACGCGCGGAGAGTAGTTGCCATTTCCGTCGGCAACAAATACCCAGGCTTCTTTTCCAGTATCGAAGACCGCATCGTATGGAACCGTTATCTGCTCTCCCATGGGCGAAAGAATGCTGACGTCCACATAGGATTCCGGACGCAAAAGCGTACGAGCTTCCAACAAAAGGATTCTGGCTTTCGCCGTCCTTGTGGCCGGATTAATGACCCGATCAACAGACACCACTTTAGCCGACAGAATTTTTCCGCCGAGAAATCCGGCTGAGATCTGCGCCGGTAATCCAGGCCGGACAGAGGGCAAGTCCATTTCATAGATATCTGCGTAAATCCATGCCGACTGCCCTGTTTTATTCAGCAACAAGCTGACGTCGCCAGAACCACTTTCAGCCGCGCCGTCAGGAAGATTGGCGATCTGTTTATCGGACAGGCCGAGAATCTTGAGCCGTAACTTCGACGAGTCCAGCATTCGTTTGGCGGATTGCCGAACGTCAGACAAGGGAGATTCCTTCACGGAATCCAGTTGTTTGCGAGCCTCGATATACTCATTTTGGGCCGTATAGAGTTCTGGATCGAAGGCCAGACGCCCTGCTGCGCGGATAGTCTTGAAAAGCGGTTTGCGCTCAGCGATTCCGAGTTTGACGCCGATCATCTGGCTCCTGACCATCGTGAGATTCACATCCGAGTGTCCTTCCGGTGCCCTGTTCGAAGAATTACCCGGCGCTTTCGACGGCTGCGGCGCTGGTGCCAAGTTCACCTTTTCAAGATTCATCCCGCAAATTGGGCATTGTCCGGGAACGGATTTTTTTATCTGCGGGTGCATGGGGCAGGTGTACACGTCGGCATTTTCGGACGCATGTTTGGCGTCGACTATCGCAGCAGACGAATGATCATGCTGCGACGTACATCCCGAAAACGACAACAACAGCAGAAACCCAAGCGTTGCCGCGAACTTCGTAATGCCAAATTGTTTTGCTCTCATATATTTTTCCCTCCCGGAAGTGAACTCAGGCGCACTCCGGCAACCTGCTCAAGTTTTACCAGAACCTCTACGTACTGAACCTGGGTGCGATAGTAGGCGATTCGGGTTTCGTACAGCGCCCGCTCGCTATCCAGCAGCTCAATGAAGCTCGTTTTTCCCGCACGATAGGCCGCACGTGAGGAATTCAAAGTATTGTTCGCAAGCGGAATCAGCGAGGTTTCGTATACTTTGATCAGGCTTCCATTTGATCTGACCTTCGCAAAAAGCGATCTTGCTTCAGCCGTCGTGTCCCGGACTGTGGCTTCATGCGTCTTTTCCGCCTCAACGACATGAAGCGACGCAGCCGAATACTCACTGGTCTGTTTCATGAAAAACCAGAGAGGAATACTGAGTTCGACCGCGAAAGCATAGGCCCCTTCGGGGGCGCCGGAATAAGGCTTTCGATACGACACCATTAAGTCGGGAGCATAGCTCCAGCCCGCAAGCGCCTTGTTCGTATCGGACTCGCGGACCGAAAGTTTCGATGCCTTGATCCGCTTGGATGTTGCCATTACGTTTTTTAGCATCGAATCGGCCACATTTTCGAGCGAAGGAATCGGCAGGTCCTGGGACGGCAGCGTGATTTCATCATACGCATCCCGGTTCAGGAGCGCATTCAACATCGCCACCATCGACTCACGTTCTTGTCTTACCATTATGAGTTCGTTCTCGACTTTGGCTTGTTCTACATGGGCCTTCATCTGATCTTGTTGAGCCACGGCGCCGGTCGCGTATCGCGACTCCGCGATCCGGGCTATTTCGCGCAAGGTTTCTTTCTGCGCCTCGAACAGCGCGATGATTCGATCAGACACGTAAACGTTGTAATAAGCGGAGATTACCTTACCTCGTATTTCGAGCCGCTTTTCCTGAAGCATCTGATCACTGGCTTCGGCGCGTGAAATTTGTGCAGATCCCATCAAAAAATATTTTACAGGAAACTTGATCTCTTGAGAGATGGACCAGGAGTTCATCGGCCCCATCTGCTGCTCCATGAAGTTCAGGTTATTCTCCCGCATGAAGCCGATCTTTGGATTATCAAGGCTGTACTGTGATCGGATCGCGGAGTGCTCGACGGATGATCTGGCCGCCGTGGCCGCAAGACCGGGATTTACAGCGAGGGCTTCACTCAGCGCGCCCTCAAGCGACAATGGCTCAGCCGCTTTAGCAGTCATTTGGACGAGCGCCGTGAGGTTCAAGACAATACTAAAAACTACCAAAAATGCCTTCATATCCGTATCCCCCATGGTTACAATATCATAGCATGTGTTACCGTTAAATTACGTTAAGATGTCGTGACTCGCTGTCTCCTTTCAGAAAGTATTACGAGCGCAGATGCAGATTTGTGACAGCGTCACAAAATAGGTTACGGGAGCGTATTCATTTATGAACGGCAATACCGCCGACAGTACGGATGAAGGACTTATGGAGGCATATCAACGAGGCGAATCCCAAGCTTTCGATGTTCTTTACGCGCGTCATTCGCCGCGTGTCTATGGATACCTGCGTAACAGGCTCCATGACCGCGCCTCGGCCGACGACGTACTTCAGATGGTTTTTCTAAAATTCCACGCCGCACGACATCAGTACAAATCCTCGCTTCCGTTTCTTCCGTGGCTTTTTACGATTTGCCGCTCCGTACTGATTGACCAAATCAGGGCTACCGGGCGCGTTACGGAGACTGTTGCCTTTGATGAGGAGCGTGATTCACCCCTGGAGGCCAGACCCGCAGTGGACCTGGTCAATTTGGAAGCACTTAGCCCGGATCAGCAACGGGCCATCGAGATGCGCTATTACCAAGAAAAGTCTTTTGGCGAAATCGCCAAGGCTTTGAAAATTTCTCCGGCGGGCATCCGGCAACTGGTGAGTCGCGGCGTCCGCCGATTGAGTCAAATACTACGTCCGGAAGGAGGTCGTAAATGAGCGCAGAAACAAACCAGACAAAGAATTTTCGAGAGTTCCTGGCTGCCGAGGAGGTTCAGCCACCACGTGTTATTTCAGAAACGATCCTTGGCAAAGTGCGCGCCGATCTCAATCCATCGTTTTATCGAGTTTTCTGGAAGGTTCTTATCATCCATGCATTCGCAGGGAGTGTTTCACTTCTGTTCTGCCCGCAGTTCGGCATCAGCCCGTTGAACACTCACGGCCTGTTGGCATTCTATATGCGCCTCGGAGAGTACGGCTGCCTGGCCGCCTGCGGGGCGACGTTCATCGCCGGAAGCGCGTTGATCGCGAGCTTGATCCTACGGCCCGAAGAAGTTCGCGCGCTTCGCCGGACCAGGTTTTTTCAGATCGCCTCGATAGGCTTCTGCTCCCTCGGCGTGTTCGCGATTTTTGGAGATGCCGTGGCGCTTACGCTATGGATCGCCTGGTTTACTGGCCTGTTCTTCTCCGGGGTGGCATCGCTGGAAGTCGGCTATCTCGTTCGATCTTGGCAGTGGAAGTAAACCCAGTAGTCCTTCTCGGCTGACGCGTTTGAAAGCACCGAAGCGATTCCCATGTGGAATTTTGTCAGCGGGTTAAGCAACTTCTTAAGTAACCGTATCTCAGGCCCAAGATAAAATAACTCGATTCAAAAAATTTTCTAAGCTATTGTCCGGACGGGGAGAACAAAACATGTCAGCAAACACCAAAGACACGAACGTAACCAAACCAAGCCCGCTCAAGGAAATCACCCAGCCCTTTATCGACCTCGTAAAAGCGCCGCGCGCGATCTGGGGCATCAACTTCACGTATTTCATCGAAGGATTCGTCTACTTCGGCATGCTCGGATATCTCACCCACTATTTTACGCAGTACATCGGGCTTTCCGACACGCTCTCAAGCCCGATGGTCGGAATCCTCACTTGGGGCATCACGCTTTCAATGGTGTTCCTGGGCGGACTGACAGACCGCTACAGCGTGCGCGCCGCCATGCTCGGCTCGCTCGCGCTGCTGCTGGTCGGCCGGATCGTGCTCTCGGCCGTGCCGGCGACGGGGCTGGGCGCCACGGGCCTCTGGTCGGCCGCGCATCTCATGGCGCTCGGCGGGATATTCATCATCGTGATCGCCTACGGGCTCTACCAGCCGGCGGTTTACGCGGCCGTAAAACAGGTCACCACCGCAAAAACTTCGGCCATGGGCTATGCCATGCTTTATGCGCTGATGAATCTCGGCGGCTGGCTGCCGTCGTTTTTCTCGCCGGTACGCAAGGCAATCGGCATCTCCGGCGCCTTCTGGGTTTATGTGGTCCTGAACATTGTCTGTCTGACTGTCGGCGCGATCCTTCTTACAAAAAAAGTGATGAACGACGCCATCGCAAAGGCAAAACTTGAGCGTGAAAGGGACGGTGAAAAGGACACCACGGCGGAACAGGCCGCAAAATCGAAGGAAAAATTTTCGGTCCTGGGATGGCTCAGAAACCATCCCCTGGCCGACGCAAAATTCTCGTTCTTCATTTTCGCGCTCATCCCGGTGCAAACGCTTTTCGCGCACAACTGGCTCACGCTTCCCAAATACGTCGAGCGCGCGTTCAAGGGCACGTTCATCGGCGACAACTTCGAGTTCGCCGTCAACTTCAACCCGCTTCTCATCTTCATTCTTGTTCCGGTCGTGACCGCGCTCACGCAACATCGCAAGATCTACAACATGGTCGTCATCGGCACCTTCGTAATGGCGGCTCCGACGTTTTTGCTCACGCTTGGCGCGTCCCCCTGGACGCTTGCCGGTTTTCTGGTGCTCATGACGCTCGGCGAAGCCCTCTGGCAGCCGCGGTTTTTACAATATGCCGCCGAGATCGCGCCCCCGGGACGCACCGGCGCCTACATGGGCGTTGCGCAGTTTCCGTGGTTCCTTACAAAAGTGATCACCAGCCTGTATGCCGGCTGGTTCCTTACCCGGTACTGCCCCGACCAAGGCACGATCAATACCGAAGCCATGTGGTTCATCTACGGATTGATCGCCATCGCCTCGCCGGTAATGCTGGTCATTGCGAAACCATGGCTCGGCAAAAACTTCAAGGAAAAGAGCGGCTGAGCTACAATATTCCGCTCACGGATTTCAATACGATCTCAAGCGACCGCTTATAGAGCGGTGAATGAAACTGCGGGTTCCACCTGCCGCTTCTGATGAGGTCGGACACTACATGCACCGTGGTGATGCGTATTTTTCTTGCGCTGGCCAGCGCAAACAGGGCGGCGGCCTCCATTTCGACGCAAAGAACGCCGTCCTGGCGGCAACGGTCATATTTGGAGAGTGTCTCCCTGTAGACCGCATCCGTTGTCCATGTTGTCCCCCGGTGGACGGTTGCTTTTGTGCCAGCCCCCCGACGGACAGCAGTCTCGATCCGGTCGGTCCATTCACGGTCTGCATCCACGAACCACGAAGGTTTGAGGTAATGAAAAGACGTTCCTTCGTCGCGAACGGCCCTGTCGGCCACGATGATGTCACCGAGATTGACGTTGTCATGTATCGAACCGGCCGACCCGACCGCAACAATATTCTCCACGCCCCGGGCGGCCAGTTGCTCTGCCGTTATAGCGGCCATTGGAGCGCCGATGCCGGACTGAAAGACGTTGTCCGGACAGATCCTGCGCGCCATTTGCATGGTGCATGGCGTAAATGCCAGCACTACGCTCTTTGGAACAGATGGTGTTTTTTTGCAACGCTTCTGCTGGTATTCCACGTATTCACGAGCCGAAAAAACCGCAGTTTCATCACAAGAACCATAAAGCAGCGGTATCTCATTTTTTTTCATGGCCTGAAATGCTCCAACAACAAATTAAATCTTGAATTCAGGGCGTCCGGGTCCCCTTGTAAAAAAACCGGTCGTAGTTCTTGCTGAACGCCGACCACGCGCCGGGCGTCTGGTCCTGCTCTACAAATACGGCGATCGAATTCACCTTGGAATCAAGATCGTCGATATAATGCAGGATCATCGCCTCGACGCACTTGGGCCTTTTGGGAGAGCCGAACTCCAGCTCGCCGTGATGCGAGAGGATCATGTGCTTGATGAGGCTTTTCTTCTCTTCCGGAAAATCCGCGCCCGCCTCCGCCATCTTTCGCGCGACATATTCGGTGCCCATAACAAGATGTCCGAGCAGCCGTCCGTCGCTCGTGTAATCCGTCACCCGCTCATAACTCAGTTCCCAGAGTTTTCCGATGTCATGCAAAAGCCCTCCCGCGATGAGCAGGTCACGGTTGACGCGGCCCTTGTAATTGGCCGCTGCGGCATCGAGCATACCCAGCATCGAAACCACATGCTCAAGCAGCCCGCCGCGGTAAGCATGATGAAAACTTTTTGCGGCCGGCGCACGCTTCATGCGATCGGCCACGTCATGGTCATCCCGGAACACGGCTTCGCAAAGCTGCCGGTAATGCGGGTCCTTGATAGACGAGACAAATTCCAACAACCGCGCATAAAGCGGACCCGGGTCCACCGGGCTTTCGGCAATGAAGTGCTTGACCTCGACCTCATCTTCGCGGAGCACCTGGATTTTGGAAATCACGATCTGCTTGCGCCCCTGATAGAGCTGGCAGCGGCCGTCGATCCACACAAAAGCATCCCGCACTGCCTGGCCCACGTGGCGACTCACGTCGTCCCATATCCGGGCCTCGACTTCGCCCGTGTTGTCCATGAGCACAAGATTCATGAACGGCTTTCCGTTCTTGTCCGTCGACACCGCGCTGAATTTTATCAGAAACGCCGTCGACACGGGTTCTTTTTCCTTGAGATCCTTTATAAACTGCTTTTTTTCATAGCTCATGCGGGTGAGGGTAACACCTGTAAATAACTTGTTTCAACTAGGTTATTTGTTAATACTTGAACCAAGCCGGAGGCCACATGTACCAGATTTTCCTCATCCTGACCGCGCTCTTCCTTGCTCCTTCTGCATTTTCGTCAACACACCACCCCACAATCCCCGCCCTTACCACCGGCGTCGGCGAAGCCGTGGGCCTCTCACCCTTCTGGGACTGGCGCACGATCAAAACCGAACATTTCAGGATCACCTTTCCGTCCAATCTGCGTGATGCCGCCCGCAAATTCGCCGTACATCTTGAGGATGCAAACCGGTTTCTGACAAAGTGGCTCAGATGGCAGCCCCGGCTGCGCACACAGGTGCTCGTGATCGACAACTCCGACTCCGCAAACGGGATGGCCTCGCCCATCGGACGCTTCGGACTGGTGCTGTGGGCCACTCCGCCGGACAACTGGACAGCCATACATTATTACGAAGACTGGATGCGGATGCTCGCCTTCCACGAATACACCCATCTTGTAAGCATGGACAACACGAGCGGCGCGGTGTGGGAGGGCTTGCGCTACGCGATCGGCGACATTTTGCTGCCCAACGCCGCCTGGCCGCTGTGGATGCTCGAAGGGCTGGCCATCTATGCCGAAACGCGCTTCAGCCGGAGCGGCCGCGGAAGAAGTCCGTATTACGAAATGATCCTCAGGGCACAGGTCGAGGAAAACAAGCTGGACACCTCGTCAGCCGCGACACTCGACATGCTGGATTCGGCAAATCCCAACTATCCCGCGGGCTCGACGCCGTATTTTTACGGCTACCAGCTGCTTAACCGCGCGGCGGGCGAATACGGGAAAAACGCCATTACCAAAACCGAGACCGCCGATGGACATGACCAGCTTGGCAGCGGAGACGACGTACTTGGCGTGATGACCGACCGCTCGGGCGCGCGCGTGCCGTTTTTCATAAACGGAAATATCGAAAACATCACCGGCAAGGACTGGTATGCCTTCTGGGACGAGTGGGTCGCCGAAACACGCTCCCGCGCCGCCAGGGATCTCGAACGCATCAAGTCGCAGCCCCTCACCCCGCTCTCGCGGATAACCGCGAAGGATTACGAATCCCTTGGACCCGCCGTCTCGCCAGACGGCAAGTGGCTGGCATACACGGCCTCTTCAAAGGACCGCAGAACCGGCCTTGTGCTCAAAAATCTCAAGACAGGCGAACAAAAGCGGATCTGCGACAAAACCATGTCCGGCCAGCTGGCCTTCACGCCCGATTCCCGCAAGCTCGTTTTCAGCACGCTCCGGCAGGCATCACAGTACTACACCTTCAGCGTGCTCGGGATGATTGATGTGGAGTCCGGCGCTCTTGACTGGATCGACGGCTCCGAACGAACCAAAGACCCCGACGTTTCGGGCGACGGAAGGCATATCGCGTTTTCTTTTTCGGAAAAATCATCGGCAGGCATTGCAATCGCCCCCCTCGGCAATTCCTCCGGGCCCGCCCTCGGACCGATCCGTAAAATATTTGAAGCCTCCGGCGGCGACCGCGCCTCCGCTCCGCGCTTTTCACCCGACGGAAAAAGGCTTGTTTTCTCGCTTCACCGCAACGGTTCCAATTCCGAGGACCTGATGGAGGTTCCGGTGGAAGGCGGCGCCGCGCGCGCGCTGGTGCGCGACGGGGCATACAACCGGTTTCCGGCATTTGGCCGCGAGGGACAGCTCTTTTTTGTCTCGGACGCCTCGAGCGTCGACAACGTCTACCGTCTGGATGCTTCCGGTCCCAGGCAGGTCACCAATGTTACAACCGGCATCTGGATGCCGGCCTTCGGCGAGGGCACCATGTACGCCAGCGTGTTCGGCGCTCATGGCTGGGATATCGCAAAAACGGATGCACCGGCACTGGCGCCGGTCCGTTCCGGCGCGGTCAGGATCGATCCGCCGCCCGCCCCGAAAATAGATCCGGCGCCCGTTTCAAGCGTGGAAAAAATCCCCGCCGACGAAAGCTACAGCATCTTTCCGAGCATCTGGCCGCGCCAGTGGATGCCGTACCTGCAGGCAACGCCGGGCGGATATTATTTCGGCGGCACAACCATGGGCTTTGATGCGGTGGACCGGCACCGTTACCTTCTCGGGCTTGCCTACGAAACAAACACGCGGTCATTTGACTGGCTGGCGACCTATCACAACCGCCAGGCGGGCCCCACGCTTGCGCTCACCGCATACCAGTCCCTCAACAGCGCGACTTATGTAACGCCGGGCTACTCGGTGTTTTCATACCAGCGCAAGCATGCTTACATCGCCTCCATCGGTTTTCCGTTCCGCACCACCTATTCGGTGCTGACCCCGGAGCTTTCCTTTGCCGTCGCGCGCACGTATGAATACAGCCCCGGCTCCCGGTCGTCCGCCGGAGCCTCAAGACACATCCCGCAGGCGGATTTCACGCTTTCCTATTCCGACGCCGAAAGTTCGCGCCTTGCCATCACGTCCGAAAGAGGCCGACAGCTCACAGCCGGCGCGCGCGTCTATGCCGAAAGCGGAAAATATTCATACAAGGGTCTTTTTACGGGCACCCAATACATCAGGCTGTTCAATCATGCCGTGCTGGCCACGACAATCAAGGCTTCGTGGGCGGCCCCGGCCTTTTCATATCTTGAATCAAACGTCCTGGTAACCAGCCAGAAAAACAATTTGATAAACGGCATCTACGGCTCTGACTCACTCGATTATCTGACGCTGCGCGGATACCAGGGTTATACATTTCTGGCCCGTTCGACTTATCTGCCCGCGGCGGAGTTCAAGATGCCCCTCGTGCGCATCCACCGTGGCATCGGCACCTTTCCGGTGTTTTTTGAAAACATCTACGCGCTCGCCTTTGGAGAAGCCGCCTGGTTTCCGCGCGGCGCCAGCAGCACCGTTCTGCCCGCCGCCGGCGCGGGCGTCAGGATGACAAGCACCGTTTTCAACTATGTGCCGGTGATTCTTGCGTGCGAATACCACTTCGGCTTCAACAGATCCTTCGGCGGCAGGGGCGAGGTGTTTGCCTCAGTGAATCTGGGAGCGATAAGCCTGTGAAGCGCTTCGAACTCCACCGGCACATGGATGCATCCCTCAGGCCCTCGACGCTTCTTGAACTTGCCATAAAGCACGGCCTTGCGTCCGGAAGCGAAGGCCTTGCGGCATTCAAAAGCCGCTTCATGCTCACAAAGCCGCTCTCAGGACTCCTTGAGGTTCTGTCGAAGTTCGAGCTTTTTCAAAAAGTGCTCGACAGCCCGGAAACGCTTGAGCGCATCGCACGCGAAGCGGTTGAAGACTGCGCCGCCGAAGGTATCGCGGGGGCGGAACTCAGGTTCTCACCGAGCTTTACCTGCGGCATGAACGGACTGGACTGGACGGAGGCCCTTGACGCGTTCGAGCGCGGTCTGCGGGCGGGACTTGCGGCCGCGCCCAAAAACATGCGCGCGGGCTTCATCTGCATTGCAAGCCGCGAGTTCGGGCCCGACAAGGTGGCCGAGACCGTGGAATTTTTCATGCGCCACCGGAGCCGTTTCATCGGTCTTGACCTTGCCGGTGACGAAGAAGCCTGGCCGTGCCGGGTTTTTGAGCGCACGTTCAAGCCGGCGCGCGATGCCGGAGCGAACATCACAATCCACTCGGGCGAAGCCTCGGGACCCGCGAATATCTGGGAAGCGATCGAATGTCTTGGCGCACGCCGCATCGGGCACGGCATCAACTGTGTACGCGACCCCAAGCTCATGCGTCATCTCGCGGACCACCGCATCTGTCTTGAGATCTGTCCCACGAGCAACTGGATCACGCAGTCCGTACCCACGCTCGCCGCGCATCCGCTGCCCGCCATTTTGCGCGCTGGCATTCCAGTCTGCATCAACACCGACGATCCCGGCATCTTTGACAATACCCTTGATCACGAAATCAGCGTTTGCCGCGAGCACATGGGGATGACCGACGCCGAGATAACGGAGTGTTTCCGGCATGCGGAAGAACACACGATGCTGTTATGACGCGCCGGGCATCAAAAAGTATGCGGGATACTATTTGTACAGCAAAAACGCCTTGCGCGTCTCGATCCATTCGGATTCTTCGGCCTGGAGAACCTTGTCGAAACGCTCCACGGTGGCGGCCATGTCGTCCACCCAGGCGCGAAGGCCCTGCCCGCCGTTAATGATGTCGATTGCAAGACGCTCGGACTCGTACTCGTAGTGGAAGGAACGCCAGATATTGTAGTTGGGCCAGAGCGTGCGCACGGCTTTCAAAAAAAGCGCCACGATCCTGTAGGGCTTGAACTCCTGGTGCCGGTACGCGCCGTCGTCCGTATGGATCTGGAAGCCGTTGCACATTTTTCCACTGTGTTTATTGAATGTAGGCTCGAAAAAGCAGGGCCTCACCCTGCACCCGCGCATCCAGTCGGCGCCGTTTGCATGCATCCAGCCAAGCACCGCCTTCATGTCGAGATCCGGAGCGCCGACGACTTCCAGGGGATGCGTGGTGCCGCGTCCTTCCGAAAAATGCGTGCCCTCGACCAGCACCGTGCCCGGATAGCATCTTGTCATAAACGGCGTCGTGGCGTTGGGGCTTGGATTGACCCACGCCAGCTCGCCCCTGGGCCAGCCAAAGCCGGGCGGTTCATCCGGCCGGTATCCTTCCATGGTGACGACTTCGAGATCGACATCAATTTTGTGCAGCGTCTTGAACCAAAGCGCCGTTTCGCCAAGCGTAAGCCCGTGCCGCATCGGAAGCGGCCCGGAGCCCACAAAACTTTCCCAGCCTTTTTGCAGGATAAACCCTTCTACCGGGCGGCCCGCGGGATTGGGGCGGTCAAGGATCCACACCGACTTGCCCGCCTTTGCGCATTCCTGCATCACGTAAAGAAGGGTTGTCATGAACGTATAAACACGACAGCCGATGTCCTGAAGATCTATCATGATGACATCAAATGAATCCATCATGTGCTGCGTGGGCTTTCGCACCCTGCCGTACAAACTATAAACCGGAATCTGATGAAGGGGATCGAGATAATCCTCGCTCTCGATCATGTTGTCCTGCTTTTCACCGCGCATGCCGTGCTGGGGCCCGAACGCGGACGAGAGCTTCATCGACCCGCAGCCTGCGATCACGTCTATCGAGTGGAGCATGTCCTTGTTGAGCGAAGCGGGATGGGCAAGAAGCGCAACGCGCCTGCCGGCAAGTCCGGCCTGCAACCCCTGGTCCGCCATCAGCTTGTCAATGCCAAGCAGCATATGCCTTCAGAATAACCTTTTTTTAAAATCTTTGCGCTTGCTTCTTTTGGCTGGGCGCGTTACCCGTCGGGGCAACACAGGGACGAAAGGGGATTCACATGAAAAAGTCCGTTATTGTTATATGTTCATTTATTGCGGCTTCACTGCTTGCAGGATGCAATTCCTACAATACACCCGAAGGCGTGCTGAACATGGCCATGAAAGCCCTCAAGAAGAACAACCACAAGATGTTCTTCAAGACGCTTGCTGGCGATGCAAAACTACTTTATGGCGACCAGGAGGGCTTTGACAATCTTCGCGCCGAGCTCCAGAAAAAGAAACTTGTTCCGTTTCCGAAGGATCTGCTCGGCACCCGCCTCGAAGACGCCTGCACCGTCAAGCAATTCAACGTCACGGTGGACGACGTTTCCAGAGACAAGGCACGCCTCATCCACGTGGCCATCACCTGCCGCCAGTGCCTGCCGGCGCGTCACGCCGTTGAAGTGGGCGATGACGAATATGTCCGCTGCCATATTGAAGACATCAAACTTTAACCCGGGCTGTTCAAAATTGTCAAAAACGTCCCGAATTCTATCAGTTTTACTGACCGCGCACCGGCGCGCCGTCTTTTTGCCTCTTGAATTAATCTCGAAACTCAATCGACGCATGTTCGCGCAATAGACGCGATGGTCGAAGGTCAAAAGATCACCCCGGCACTCCTCCCGAATTGAACTCGGCCTCGAACTCCGCGATCGTTTGCAAAATCAGCTGCCAGTCGGGGATTCTTCCGAAAAACATCTTATTCATCAGAACAAAATCTTTTTCCAGATCCCCCAAAATTCGTGGAAGTGGCGACAGCTTAAGCGTTCCCTTGCGAGCCGTGGCGTAATTCGCCCAACCGGAGGAAAAATACACGCTCTTGTGAGTAGCTACCCGCTCAAGAAGCGCGACATCGCTCAGCGCCTTAGCCTTGATCGCCGAATTCAAGAGACAGAAGAAATCATAAAAATGGCGCGATATGCGCGGCGGAAGAGCTTTTTCTGCTGGTAAATGCGCGTACTGGTGAAGAATCGTAGCTTTTTCCCAGAAAGTTCTCTCGGCATTGAGCACTCGCACACGAACTGTCGGCTCAGTAACCTTCTCCTTGATGGCTTCCTTGACGTAACTCTGAATCGCGTGCTCGCTCACCGGCCAGTGCTCGGATCTCGCGCCCATCTCAATCTTCACGAACGGCCGGATGTAACCGTCCTTGGGCGAAAGGCTCGGATAATCGAACAATAGCGTCTGGCCGTCGGGGTCTTTCTCATCGACGATAAGATTCCACCCCTTGTCGGTTCCAAGCTCTCTCGCAATCGAATCCCGCATAATCGCGAGCAACTTTTCTTGAACATACTTCGCGCACGCGTCTCCGAGAGCATCGACGGCTGCCCGCACCTTCTTTTTTGATAGAGCTTTTTCAGGGTCTTTCTCGTGATCGAATCCCAGAAAATCCTTTTCGATCGAAACGTCAATGTCTTCGGAGAAACGTTCGATAATGCGGTAGACCTTGGACAAAGACGTGCCACCCTTGAATGTCAGGTGCGACTTCAGTTCTGGAATCGAGAAAAGCCGATCTAAGGTCCACACAACCCAGAAATCTTTTTCAATGATCGGAAATGGAATACCAGTCTCGGTCTCGGCTTCAGCAAAAAAAACACGACGCTCTTCTGGGGCTTGCCGGTGAATCTGGCTCATAGTTCTTTCTCCATCAGATCAATAAGTAGGATACGAATCCAGCGAGGAGCATATTTGATGTTTCTCTCAAACTTTTTGCGTGTTGTTCCCTTCAGGGCTTTCTTGGCCGATTCGAGCATGTGCTTATCAATGTGCTCCTCGCCCATGAATTTGAAAGCCTGAATCACAAGCGCTTCCATTGATCCCGCCGCAAACATGTTTTTTACGGTAGTTTTTCTGAACGTGATTTCAAGCTTCTTAATTCGGACTTTTCCCGTGGGGCCGTCAGTTAGATAAACTACTCGCCCTGGAACTTGGTCTGAAAGGTGGAGAAGATTTGCCGCGTACGCTCCAGAGACTTGGAGCTTGGCTCCATTTCTTTCCGCAACCGCCTTTGCTACGGCGTCGACCGATGGCGATACGATCCCAAGAGTCTTGTGTATTCTGGGATAATCGTAGATCCCTTGAGCCACACGGCGGATCACTCCTTCTTTTTGTAGCCGAGAAAGGGCTGTCCGTACCCCTGTGTAACTACCGAGATCATCGAAGTGCTGAGGGGTGAAAACCCACCCTCTTCCATGACCTCGAATCTTACTTATAACTGCTTTTACAATATGTTGTGGCATATATTGTTTCCTAGTATGCCACAAGTTTAGCATGCATTTGTGGCATAAATCTACCGATATTGTGACGATTTACGTATTAGTTTGCCACAAAAGTAGCTTATTTTTGTGACAGACACGAACCGAACAACCAATTATACTTCAATATCTACCGGGCCTTACATCAGACAGCAAATTGCCCTTGGCGCCGAACAAAGGGCCCCCGGACTACATAGTCGGCCCCATAACCCACGCCCCACAGGTCCCCTTCCCGACGAGCGACACCAAGTGACTGTAACGATTCTGGCTTGGCTCGGGTGCGGGCTGCACAGCAGCGCCGGTTCATTTGAGCGAAGCTCCTGCCACTTGGCCGCAAGGCCCGTGGCCGGATTGGAACCATTTTGGATTATATTCAAAGGTTTGATGATATTGAATTAAAGAACGATTTGGAAAAGTTTACTAAACTATTCCGGAAATACGGCGCTAAAACCGCCAAAGAATTAAAATTGGCCAAAGACAAGAAGCGTTAATTACCTTTTTGTTTTGCACAAAAATTTTAATAGGTCATCACGGCTCTTAACAAAAGCTTCACTCTTACTTTCAGCGCTGAAACCGACGCCACTGGTCGGAATTGCCGTGAACCGTGGCGGGAGACCGTGGCGCGGGAAGGTAAATTCCAAGGCATCTGCCGGGCTGTCCGCGTTGCTTGCGGACATTCGCGATCGTCGCCGCGATCATCCCCCTCGCTGAGATACATACAAAAAAAGCAGTTTAAACAATTTGCAAATGTTTCCATTTGAAATCGTACGATCAGGCGATTGTCAGATATCTCAACGCCCTTGACGAAAAAGCTGGAAAAATGCCACCAAAACCTTCAGCCAGGGCCTTTGGCATAAAACCAGCCGATGAGTTTCCGGCCAGTTGGTTGGAATAATTATGGTGACAGCTCTTGATACGGTGCGGCTAGATCTATAGTGTTCCGTTTGTGAGTGGATGGTTGTCTTACAAAAAGTTTGTTTTGACCTTTGTTTTTGCGTGTTTTTTTGCAAACACTGCTTTTGCTGAAGGTTATAGGGGGCCATTCCGGCGAACCACAAAGTTGATTTCATAGTCATGCGAAAGGGTTTGCCCTGGATGGCGATTGAAGTAAAAACATCACAGCAACCGCTAGATAATAACCTAAAATATCTATTACAACGAGTAAACATACCACATGTATTTCAAATACACCTAAAAGGTAAAGACGACTGGATGCATGAAAAAATTGGACACTCAAATATCCGGATCATGCCAGCATGGAGATTTTTAGGAAATCTTGTATAAACTGGACATTTTTCAAACCATTTCCTTTTTGTGGTGGGGTATTTCGTGGCCAACAGTTAAGCTTGCGTCATAACTTAATCGGAAAACTAAGTTTCAGATAGTTGGTGCTTACTGCCCAACTATTCGGAACTGCGACCACTACTCGATCCTTCTCCGGCGAGATCGCCGGGGGTTTCCAATCTGAATAGACTAAATAAGCTGCATACTTCCGGAAAGACCCTGTACAAAGCTCCCAATACCGGAACAGCTATAGACCAATGCCAGTCAGTTGTCTTCGCAACTTGATCCGTAATGGTTAAATCCGCAGTACCAAATACCGAGTACCTGTAAGCAGATTGGATATAGGTACTCAGATCCCAAAGGGTTCCCCTCAGCCCCTCAAATTGCAGAAGATTAATCCCAAGAACAAAAGCAAAGAGAATAGGAAATTCTAACAACATCTTATAGTCGCTGAATCCGCACAGGGGATCGGAAACCGGCCCTCAAGAAGCGTCCCGCTTGCGGGACTTCACCCCTCGAAGCCCCGCAAGCGGGGCGAGCGGAGTACTGGCATGTCATTCTGCCAAAAACCAAATTACGCGGCGCAATCAAGATTGTGGTGAGAAATCCGGGCTAAGGCTGATCCAGTTTGAATGAAAATCGGGCCGCGTGGCGCCATGCCGGGCGGCCCAATATCTTTTACTACCGTCACGATGCCCGGTAACCGCGCAGAGATTGATCAACGTTCCGGGCCTTACCGTTGTTTCGAATACAAAGGATATTTTTGATTTTCCGGCGACGAACTCCCTGACCACCGGCGCACCGGCAAACGCATCCTCGCGCATTCCCTTGCGGTAGGAGTCAAATTCATAGATGTTCCAGTCGCCGCCCGGAGCGACATTGATTTCACGATACGGCCCGCCCTCGCTCGCGCCGGTAAAAAATTCAAAACAGGTGTGTTCCCAGAGCCCGTCCCGGCGGGACGGGGCGCTCGCGGCCGGTCGGCCGGGTAATACTATTGCTCCGGCGTCACCTTGAACGGTGAACGATACTGTGGATATGCCGCCCGCGGCCGCAAGCGAGGCCGAGATGCTGATTCCTCCGTCATTTCCGCCAAAAGCAAACAGTTCAAGCCCGGTCATCATATATGCGCGATCCGGCCTTCACGGCTCCAAATACGTGAACTCCTGCTTGCGAAAATTCCGCAGCACCCACTTCTTGCCTTCATGGCTGACAACATAGTTTGGCAACACCGGGATCTTGCCGCCGCCACCCGGCGAATCAATGACATAATAAGGAATGGCAAGCCCGCTCGTCCAGCCGCGAAGCGCTTCCATTATCTCAAGGCCCTTCTCGACCGGCGTCCTGAAATGACTGATCCCCTGGGCCATGTCACACTGAAAAATATAATACGGCCGCACGCGCATCAGGAGCAACCGGTGATTCAGCTCTTTTACAAGCGCCGGATCATCGTTCACGCCCTTCAATAAAACCATCTGGTTGTTCAGCGAACAGCCCGCATCCGTAATCCGCGCGCACGCATCAAAAGCCTCGCGCGTACACTCTTTGGGATGGTTGAAGTGGGTGTTGAAATAAACCGGATGGTATTTGCGGAAAATTTTTACCAGCCTGTCGGTAATTCTTTGCGGCATCGTGACCGGCACACGCGAACCGATGCGCAATATCTCGATATGTTTTATGGCGCGGAGGCGGGCAAGAATGTATTCCACGCGGTCATCGCTGCTACAAAGCGGATCGCCGCCCGAAATCACGATGTCGCGCACCTCTTTGTGGGCCGCGATGTAGCGGAGACCGTCTTCAAGCTGCTTGTCCACGGCATAACTGCCGGAATCGGCGACCTTGCGCTTGCGCGTGCAATGGCGGCAGAACATCGCGCACACATGGGATGTGTAAAAAAGCACCCTGTCCGGATACCTGTGCGTAAGCCCCGGTACCGGCATGTCCCGCTCCTCGGCAAGCGGGTCCTCGAGATCCGTGGGCAGGATGTGCAGCTCCCCCTCGTGCGGAACCGACTGGCGGCGCACCGGGCACTCCGGATCCGCTTTGTCCATAAGCGACGCGTAATACGGGGTTATGGCCATCTTGAAAAGCTCATTGGACCTGTGAAACGCATCGCGCTCAGCGGCCGTGACGCTTACCACCCGCTCAAGATCCTCAAGTGACCTTACGCAATGCGCGAGCTGCCATTTCCAGTCGTTCCATTTTTTATCTGAAATCTTCTTCCAAAGCCCGGGCCTGGCAGGAGCATACGGAAAAGAATCGCGGATCTTACGTGTCATCTTCGGTATTTTGTAGGACATGATTCCCTTGTGCCAGAAACGGGCATAAAAATAAATTAAAGTTTTTCCGGCAAAGCACCGATGGTTTTTATTAACAGGGGCATCAAAAAACCCCGGGGAGGTTTACCGCCATGTCGCATCGCGACGCCCTGATGACGCAATGAGACGAGACATTCTTATAGAATCTTATAAAATCTATTGTGAAAATTCCGGTTCCGGCTAAACTGTCGAAATACTGGGGGGGATGAATGGAAGCTAAAACACTCGCAAGATTCAAAAAAATTCTTCTTGAAGAGAAACAGCGTCTTTTGAATAACTCAAAAAATGCGCTGAAACACGAACTGGCACTGTCGCCCGACGACCTGCCCGACGAGACTGATCTTGCCGCAAGCGAGATCAACCAGAATCTCGTCTTCAGGCTCCGCGACCGCGAGCGCCAGATGCTCTCCAAGATCGACCAGGCGCTGGCAAGAATAGACGACGGGACGTTCGGCCTCTGCGAAGACTGCGAAGAACCGATCGAGCCCAAGCGGCTCGAGGCGCGGCCCGTATCAACCCTTTGCATCGCCTGCAAGGAGCGGCAGGAACACCGCGAAAAGATCTACGCCTGAAAACCTCTATATAGGCATATAGGCTCCTGCCTCCAGACAGAAGCCTTGAAAAAAAACCCAAAACCGGCCCGCTAGCGGACCGGTTTTTTTTTGACATACCATAATGTTACGGCATTTCCTGGCGCGGCACGAAAACCACATACCCGGAAGAAAATGCCTAAAGCCATCACTACAAAACTCCGAACCAATCAGTAGAGCTAATTAACGGAGGCCGGGGAATGGTAACAAACTACGACGGAGAGCAGATCGAAATACCCGAAAAGCTCCCGCTTTTGCCAGTAAGGGACATAGTTGTTTTCCCTTATATGATCATACCGCTGTTTGTCGGAAGGGATTCTTCAATAAAAAGCGTTGAAGAAGCTCTTGCGCGCTCGGACAGGCTGATCCTGTTGTCATCACAAAAAGACATCAGCGACGAACATCCTTCTCCGGACGCCATTTACAAAACCGGCACGGTTTCAATGATCATGCGCATGCGGAAACTGCCTGACGGGCGCATCAAGATCCTTACACAGGGTCTCTGCAAGGCAAGCATAAAGGACTTCACGCAGACACAGCCGTATTATGAAGTAAAAATAGAAAAAATCCCGGAACAGGGCCTGGAAACCGGAACCGAATCCGAAGCGGTGATGCGCAATGTGCGCGAACAACTTGAAAAAGTGATCGCGCTCGGAAAGGCGCTTTCACCGGACATCTTGATGGTGCTCGAAGACATCCATGATCCCGGCCGGCTGGCAGATCTCGTAGCCTCCAACCTCGGACTCAAAGTTGCCGACGCGCAGGAGATCCTCGAATTGAATGATCCCCTGCAACGGCTGCGCAAGGTGAACGAAATCCTGGCCAAGGAGGTCGAGGTCCTCGGACTGCAGGCAAAGATCCGCTCGCAGGCCAAGGACGAGATGACCAAGTCCCAGCGCGAATATTATCTGCGCGAACAGATCCGCGCCATCAAAAGCGAACTTGGCGACAACGACACCAAGGGCGAGGAAATCGGCGAACTCCGGGACAAGGTCAATGCCAGCAAGATGCCGCCCGAAGTCGAGCAGGAAGCGCTCAAGCAGGTGGGCCGCCTTGAACGCATGCATCCGGACGCGTCCGAAGCCTCGATGCTCCGGACGTACGTCGACTGGCTGGTGGACACACCCTGGAGCAAATGCACCGTGGACAATCTTGATCTCACGCGCGCCAAACAGGTGCTCGACGAGGATCATTACAATCTCCAGAAGGTGAAGGAACGCGTCCTTGAATATCTGGCGGTGCGCAAGCTCAAGGAAAAGATGAAGGGACCGATCCTCTGCTTCTCCGGCCCCCCGGGCGTGGGCAAAACATCGCTTGGCCGCTCGATCGCCCGCTCGATGTGCCGCGAATTCGTGCGCATATCCCTTGGCGGCGTGAAAGACGAGGCCGAAATACGCGGTCACCGCCGCACCTATGTGGGCGCCCTGCCGGGCAGGATCATACAGGGACTCAAACAGGTGGGCACCAACAATCCGGTGTTCGTCCTCGACGAAATCGACAAGCTCGGAAGCGACTTCCGCGGAGACCCGTCGGCGGCGCTCCTTGAAGTTCTCGACCCCGAACAGAACTTCTCGTTCCGCGACCATTATCTGAACGTACCGTACGATCTTTCAAACGTGCTCTTCATCGCGACCTGCAACATGCTCGACACCATACCCTCGGCCCTCAAGGACCGCATGGAAGTGATCCAGCTTGCGGGATACACCGAAGAGGAAAAATATTTCATCGCCCGCAAATTCCTGGTTCCCAAGCAGATGGGCGAAAACGGCCTCAAGGAACAGAACATCGTATTCGGGGACGACTGCATCAAGGCCGTCATCTCGCAGTACACGCGTGAAGCGGGGCTGCGCAACCTTGAGCGCAACATCGCGACCCTCTGCCGCAAGACCGCACGCCTTGTTGCCGAGGGCAAAACCGAACGCACGCACATTGACGGCAATCTCACGCTCAAATTCCTGGGGCCGGCGCCGTTTCTCCGCGAGGACGAGCAGGACAAGGACGAAGTCGGCATAGCCACGGGGCTTGCCTGGACGGCCTTTGGCGGCGAAATCATGTATGTCGAGACCAACTACATGAAGGGCAAGGGTTCGATCCTTCTCACCGGGCACCTTGGTGATGTCATGAAGGAATCAGCGCATGCCGCAATCGGATTCATACGCTCGCGCGCGAAGGATCTCGGCATCAACGAGGACTATTTTTCCAAATACGACATCCATATACACTTTCCGCAGGGCGCCGTTCCGAAAGACGGCCCTTCCGCGGGAATCACCATGGCAACCGCGATCATCTCCCGCCTGACGGGCGTACCGGTGCGCCGTGATGTCGCGATGACTGGAGAAATAACGCTCATGGGCCGCGTACTGCCCATAGGCGGGCTCAAGGAAAAAGCACTGGCCGCCATGAGACACGGCATCAAGACGATCATCATACCGGACAAGAACAAGAAGGATCTTGACGATATTCCCGAAGAATACCGCGAGAAACTCACGTTCATCCCGGTGAAATCAATTGACGACGTCCTGGAAATCGCGCTGGTCGGAAAAATCGACAAGGAAAAAGCCAAGCGCCGGACCCGCAAGCACGCGGGCAGCGATGACGGCGAAGGCCTGGACAAGGCAGCCTGAAGCATTAAGATACTTTTGTGACCGGGATAGAATCAATATCTTGCATTTTGCTGCTGGCGGTTTCCGCCTTCATGTCATCATCGGAGATCGCGCTCTTCAGCCTTTCGCGCTTCCAGCTAAGACTGCTCCGCGAACGGTTCCGGCACGCGCACCGCAAAATCAAGCGGCTGCTCGCCGATCCGGCGGGACTGCTGATCACGATCCTGATCATAAATGAGATAGTGAACATCACCCTTTCAAGCCTCATCACCTCTGCCATCTCCCGCAACTGGAACGACTGGCAGGACGCAATAAAAAGCCTGCGGCTGCAAGGCCTCCTGTCGGCTCCTGACTGGGCGCTGCAAACGCTGGCGGGAATCGTCGTCACTACGCCCATCGTGCTTTTTTTTGGAGAAATCACGCCAAAGGCCGTCGCAGTGCGCGCAAACAACATTGTCGCTCCGATGAATGTGGGAATCCTGTCACTGGTTTATGATCTGATGAAGCCGGTCCGTCTGGTGCTCAACACGCTGGTGGCATACGCGGCCAGAAAAGCCGGGCGCGACCGGCCGGGCCCGGACATCCACACCAGCATCCGCGAAGACGAGTTTCTGTCACTTGTTGAAGAAGGCCACAAGGAGGGCACGATAGGCCAGAGCGAACTCGAGCTGATCCGCAATGTATTTGAAATGGACGACCGGACCGTACTGGAAGCGCACACCCCGCTCGGAAAGCTCTACATGCTGCCGCCGGACACAACGCTCAAAAACGCCATAGCCGCGATGCGCGGCAAGCGCTATTCGCGCATCCCGGTTCTCGGCCCCGGGCGCAGGAACATAACAGGCATCCTGTATTCAAAGGACTTCATGCTGGCCCAACTTTCTCCGGAAGTGCTTGAGCAGCCCGTATCCGCGCTCATGCGGAAGCCCTTCACGGTACCGCACACCATGATGCTCAATGCGCTGTTCAGGAAAATGAAGCAGCATAAGACACACATGGCGGTAGTCGAAAAATCCCCCGGCGAAACCCTCGGCATCATCACCCTGAATGATGTGATAGAAACGCTATTTGAGGATGTCATACCCGAACCCGAGGAGGGCCCCCCCGTCCCGGCGGCACAAAAGACAACGGGAGGGCGACCGGCATGAAACTCTCGGCGCTCACGCTTCTTGCGACGGTTCCGCCCCTGCTCGTGATCGAGGGCTTTTTTGCCGGCAGCGAAATCGCGCTGCTTTCGGCCGACAAGCTCAAACTCAAGTCGGATGCGCGCCGGGGCTCGAAGCGCGCCCGGATCGCGCTTGAACTGGCAAACCATCCGGAGCGGATTTTTGCGACCACCTTGCTCATGACCTGTCTTTGCATGATCGGGATCTCGGCACTCACCACGCTTTTTGTGATCTCGCGCCTGGGCGGCCATGCCGATCTGGCCGCGGTCGCCATTGCATCACCGCTGGTGGTTGTTTTCGGGGAGCTGATACCAAAAACCATATACCGGATGAACGCCGACAGGCTCGCGCCCTGGATTGCGGCCCCGGTAAACATCACCTACTGGATATTTTATCCGTTCACCAGAATCATCTCCGCCTATACGTCAAGACTCGGTTCGCTGCTCGGCCCGATAGGCGAGATGATCGCCGGAAAAAAACGCGATATGCGTGAGGAACTCCAGCAGCTTCTGGGACAGGCCAAACGCGACAGCGACATCCATCCCGCCGAAAAGCGGATGATCAAAAGAATCTTTGACTTCAAGGACACGGAAGCAAAACATGCCCTCATCCCGCTCATTCGCGTGGATGCCATGGAAGACACCGCTACGGTGGCCGCGGCGCTTGAAAAATTCCGCATGCACCGGCATTCGCGCATGCCGGTGTTTTCCGGCCGCATTGACAACATAATCGGCGTCATAGAGCTTGCGGACCTTTTCGGCCTTACCGACATGTCACAGCCCATCCACAGCTACATAAGCCCGGCGCACTATGCTGCCGAGACCCAGACGCTCGAAGACCTTCTGACCGATATGCGGAGGGAGAACGACGAGATGGTCGTGGTGGTTGACGAGTACGGCGGCGCGATCGGCATCCTCACGTTCGAGGATATTGTCGAGGAGATCGTCGGCGAAATAAGCGACGAATACGATGCCGAAACCGCATCCTTCAAACCGGCGGGAGAGAGCGCCTGGCTTGTCCAGGCCCGCATGGAAATCAAGCAGATCAACGAGCAGCTCCAGCTCGAACTTCCGGAGGGTGACTACGAGACATTGGGCGGATTTTTGCTGCAACAGTTCGGACGGATCCCGGAACCGGGCTATGAACTCTACTATGACACAGCGGCGGGATCGATCAAGTTCGTGATCCGCAAGGCGGGAGAACGGGCCATAGAATCGGTATTCGTTGAAATAACACCAAAAAAACCGAATGACTGATGGCTGCTTTACATCGCGACTGACAAGGCGTTACAATTTCATTGGAAGGGCCGGAAACAATGGGACGAAAAATCCTCGTCGTTGATGACGTTGAATTTGTCAGAAAAACCTTGATGGAAATCCTGCGCTCGGCACACTACCAGATCGTCGGCGAAGCCGCTGACGGATCCGAAGCCGTCGAGATGTTCAAGAACCTTTCTCCGGACCTTGTCACAATGGACGTGGTGATGCCCAGGGTAAGCGGCATTGATGCGGCAAAAAAAATCCTCCGCGCCGACAAGGATGCGCGCATAGTGATGATCACGGCCATGGGCCAGGAAAGCCTCATAATGGAAGCCATCAATGCGGGGGTCAAGGATTACATCCTCAAACCTTTTAACGCAGCCGATGTGCTGAAAACCATCGAACGGGCCATGATCGGCGAGGATCGCGGAAGCAAGAACCCGTTCAAGGATACAAAGGCCTGAGAAGCATGACTGAAAGCGCGATCATTTTTGAGAGATCCCTTCCGGAAGGTTTTGGTTTTTACAATTTGGGAGAGGTCCGTGAACTGCCGCTGGACGGACCGGCGGCACCTGAACCCGGCGGCGAAGCCGCCGAGAGGGATGCCTTTGTTTTCAGGCTGAGCGGAGAGCTCAGCGGTTTTGTGGCCGTGGCATTTGACTGCGGGCTTGACCCGTCGGCATGCTCCGAAATCGGCAACATAATCGCGGGAAAATTTGCCTCAAACCTCAGGTCCCGGCACGGCATTGAAGTCATGATTTCGCCGCCCATCAAAACAAGTTCGAGACAGGCCGAAGCCGCCGCGGCAATACTCAAGCATGACTCGATAACGCGAAAAAAATATTGCCATTTTCACAATGGAACAATAATCCGCATGGACGCTCTTGTTGCCGCCACGCCCGCAAGGAGTTCAAGGGATGCTTAGCCTCGCAAAATCACTGCTCAAGCTTGCTTTTTCCGGCGCCATCGTGCTTGTTCTCGGGAGCACCATTTCGTGGAACGAAAAAACAGCCGCTGACAGGATAAAAGAAAAGGTGACCGGAAGCGGAAAACCCGCTGGCATCATCGAAAAAACAAAAACCATGGCAACGGAGATTTATACAAAATACCGCCCGGGAACTGAAAAGATAAAAGAAACCGTCAAGGCCAAAATCCAGAAGGTAACCGCAAAAGCACAAAACAAAACCAGGGATGAATCTGAGGATTCCGCCGCGGATGACAATAAACTGTCAGCCGGCGAAAAGCGCGCCTTGCGCTCATTGATCAAACAGAGCGCGGACTGATCCAGCGCCCTGTTTGCGACTTTTCCAGCAATAAATCCTGTTTATCTTGCGGAAGCAGCCGTTCCGGGCCTGCTTGGGGGCGCCACCAGCGACCTGGACGCGGTGTCTTTGCGGGCCTGCTGAAGGGCACAGACAAAACTGCCTGCCGGGGTTTGCGATAACCGCTGCACTCCGGGCTTGCGGGCCTCGTCGGCCAACGCGCCGGGTGCGAAGGAAATTATAAGGGCTGCCAGAACCAATATGCGCTTTTTCATATCTACTCCTCTTGTAGTTCTCAACTTCAGCTCCACGGACCGCAGTCGTTGCGACCATAAGAACCGTCTTGTGAAGTTAAGTTGCAACGGGGGTGCCAAACAGCCACAACAGAAAAACCTTTAAATACAGGTTGTTACAAACGAGCCATGGTATCTGCTCTGGCAGGGGCGTAACACATGTAAAAAGACTGTACACTGAGATTATTGAAGGGAGCAGTCCCTGCATGAGAACGAACCGCAAAGTTTCGAAAAATTAAACTTACTGGCCTGTCCTTCGGGGGATAAGCCTTAAAGTTTAATTTTTCGAAACTTTGCGGATTATCCTACA
>Ga0208375_1000964_pt1 | contig 35736 bp, 34 predicted proteins | sample RifOxyD1_FD_184038 | JGI IMG/M metagenome (GOLD analysis project Ga0208375, IMG submission 184038) | Soil microbial communities from Rifle, Colorado - Rifle Oxygen_injection D1 (SPAdes) | ecosystem: Environmental > Terrestrial > Deep subsurface > Rock core/Sediment | place: Rifle, Colorado... | reverse complement strand
ATCTGAATCCGGAAGAAGAGGAAAAGGAAAAAGATGAGGATGCACTTTATCCACCTGTTGATGATTTAGAATTTCCCACCCAGGAAAATATTGAAGCGGTAAAAAGAGGGGAGAAATTGCCACTTATTGCCAAAGAAAAAGCTCAAGAGGTTCTCATCGATTTGAAAAAAAACCAACCTGTGGAAAAACTGAACCCACCAGAAGAAGTTCCCAAACCGCCGGTCACTCCGATCCAAACGCTTAATAAAAAAATGAAAAAAAAGCCCCCCTCGGTAGTTACCAAAAAGAAACAACATAAAAGTGTAAAAGTTAAGGGTAGAAATAGAAGAAATTCAGCAAGCAGTAGTTCTACCAGCAAATTATTGATGATTGCGGTGACTGCGGTCATTGCTCTTTACTGTTTGTTTCAATTTACCGATATCATAGCTCAAGAGGTTATGCCAATCCCTGCAGGGAAAAAATTGTTGGACTATCCTCCACTTATAAATAATGAGATTGTAATTTCAGTCCAAATGAATCCCGGTGGATTCAGGTTCGAAGAATTTGATGGAGAAATTTCTTTGCCTGACTGCCAGAAAATTAACGAATTCTACTATCGGTTCAAGTTCTTGTTACATCCGGGCATTTATGAATGGATGGGAAAGAATTCGATGCTCAAGCTATGTCCCTTGGCGAAAAATGAAGTGTTGGCCTTGTTTGAATATCGGGCAAAAAAAATTGTCAGTTTCGAGGAGTTTGAAAAATACCTAAAAAGTTTTAAAATTGATCATCTGCAAGTTAAAAAAATATTGGAGATTTATATAATTAAAAAGGAGCTTGCCCTTCATGAAGAATATGTTGATCAATTTATCAATATAATTAAAGAATTTCCGCAAGATAAAGTGACTGTCTTTGATAAAAATCTGGAATTGCTATCGCAAAAATACCCGGATACTGTCATCTCATCATATTTTAAAATGTTAACTTATCTGCGGGTTGGGAATGTTTATCAAGTTAAACAAGTAATGAGAGATTTTGTTAGTACGAATTTTATGCAGTTAGTATTTAAAAACCCAATTACCACATTCCTCGATCAGAAAAAAATGAAAAGTTACGTTGACAGTATCATTGGACTTATGAGGATATTGGAAACTGACTTTGGCTCAAAGCTTGAATATCAGATGATGCTTAATTACTTTTCGCTGACCTATGATACATTGGAGTTTTATGAATTAAAAAAAAGAAATAATTGCGATTGGACACTTTCCCAGATATGGGAAAAATCCAAGTCAGTTAATTTTGGACTTAAATATTTTGCTCTTTGGGGTAGTATGCTGTTGTCTTTTGATCGATCATTGGCACAAGACTATGTTAAACAAAACATGAATGTGGAAACTTTAAAAAAAATTGATCATAAATCGCTGTGGTTTTTTTCAGTTTTCGAAGTTGAAGATTTAAAAATTGGTCAGATGCTGGCAGAACGGATAGTTGATGAAGTGCTATTAAGTCAAGATGCAGCGGATGTACAAAGCGTAATTGATTTTTTGCAAAACCAAGTGGTGACTAAACGATTAATGAGAGAAAATAATATTTATGCTAAGCCGAGAATGGATTTGGAAATAGAATATTACAAAACATTGCTTTTACAGGGACGTAGTGTAGGCTATGCAGTTTATCAAATGCTCAGAAGAAAGCAAGTAAGAAATGAATATTTGTGGTGGTGGGTCTTATGAGTTACGAGAATATTTATATCTACCCCACTGATACAGTATGGGGAATCGGGGCGAATATTTATTTACAAAAGGCCCAAACCCAAATCGCTGAAATAAAGAAAACCTCAGACCGAAAACCCCTTTCAATAATGTTTAATGATTTAAATGAGGTCATGAGCAGTTTCCATTTGCCGGAATTTATGGATAAATCATGGTTGCAAAATTTTTTTTCCCTGGAAACCTCTCTTGCCCTGGATATCAAAAGGGCTAAAATTTCAATTCCTGCCTGGATTAATCATGGAGGGGCTTTAGTGGCTTTCAGGTGTGTGACTAATGATGCATTAAAACGCATAATTGCCCAAGTTAATGCCCCCATAACCACAACCAGCTTAAATCAAACTGCCAGTCCCCCCCTAAAATATAAAAAAGATGCTTTTGCTTTTTACTTAAAACACTGTAAAAGTGCTCATTTTATGGAGGATGACAATCAAATGCTTTCAGGACATTCCTCTACATTTGTACAATTTCACGATTTGAATAGATTTTCCATTATCAGAAAAGGTGCCATCAGTGATCGAGTTGAAGCATATTTGGGATTATCATCAACCTAGCTTTTATCATTTCAGTGATGATTCGGTGTGGTTGGCAAAAACAGTTAGTAACATACTTAAAGAAACTATTGCCACCAATATCAGGGTGCTTGATTTATGTGCAGGTTGCGGAGTGGTAGGCATGGAAATTGTTTCTGCTCTTGATAGGAATTTGAGACTGGATTTTATAGAGGTGCAAGGTGTTTTTGCAAAATATTTTGATTTGAATGTCAAGAGGCTGGGGCCGCTTGGCACAAACATGACTTTTATAAGTCAGGACTATCGTAACTTTTATCAAGATGAAAAATTTCATGCAGTATATGATCTGGTGGTTTCCAATCCGCCATATTTTGAAGTAGGCAAAAATCGTTTAAGCGCAAATCAAGAAAAAAATATTTGCAGATTTTTTTTGCAAGGGTCCTGGACTGAATTTGTCCAATCTGTCTTGTGGATGACGAAAAAAGGTGGGAGAGCCTTTTTTCTCAGTAGAGGTTTTGCAGCTGACCGGGTTGCAATTATTGCAGATAGGCTAAATATTCAAATCAAACTGGAAATTTTGGAAAAAAAATCAGATACCTTTCTTGTTTTGATGCTTGTGGGTGATAAAAATTGACGTAAGGAGGTCTTTAGTTTCTTCATCTTCAATATCCATGAATATGTTTGAGGCTTCTTGTTTGAATTTTAAGTATTCAGGTGAAAAGGGATGGAGGTCAGATGATGAGATCGATTGATTTTTTAGATTTGCTTCTCTTTGGCATGGGCAAGGTGGTGGCGTATCCATAATTCTTTGGTTTTGATTTTTAAAAAAAGTATTGTCTGCCTGGAATTTAATTTTTTTGATTTCATAGGAAAGCTGGGGAATTATTTTAAAAATTTGCTGTTTTATTTTTTTTTCCAAAAAGCATAATTCCTGGGCCCATTGAGGATGATCGGTTAGTATAGTCAATGTCTTATGCGTATTCTTGAGAGGGGTGGAGTGCTGAGCGAGGTGATTACCAACAACTTGTGGCCATAATTTGATAAGCTCAAAAAACATAACCTGTAGGTTGGTATTGCTCTTTTTACTAGGAGATCTGTCCAAAGAGGACATCTCAAAACCGGATAAAAATGACTTCAGGTGTTTAAACATATGTTATTTGTCAACTTTAAGAGAATTTGATTGTATATTATCTGTTTTTTTTATAATTTCAACCTAAATGATCTTATGTGAGAATTGTTAGTATGAAACTTAGTATGTTACTTAGCTCAAATGTTGTTTTACAAGTGGGTATGTTATTTTTGATCTCCTGCTCGGGATATCATTTTAAAAATAAGGACAATCCATTTATGGCATACGAAATAGAATCAATTTCCATACCTATGTTTGTCAATTGGTCGATTGTTCCCAACGTATCAGGGCCGATGACTGGTAATTTTATCAATCTGTTGATGGATTACTCGGGGTTGACCATCTATTCAAAAGAACAGGCATCTGCAGATGCTATTTTGGTAGGGATAATTTCTTCCAAGGATAAAACTAGACAGGTTTATAAGAACAAATCATATCAGGATACGGTGGGAAATTTAAACGAATCAATTCGTGACCGACGGGACTTCTACATCCCCCAGGAAACTGAAATTTCCCTGACCCTTAGAGTACTGCTGATTAAAAATCCATTGCCCCATGAATATGCAGGGATGGTTAACAATGATGTTGATAATATTCCAGATAAATCCCGGGTGATTTTTGATGAAAAAATGGAGCTGAGTTCAGTGATAACCAGGTCTATTCTTCCAAGCGGTGGAGTACAAAGTGGGGGTGATGTAAATTTCACCAAGAGTAAGAAGGCACAAAATGATGCCATATTATCCTTAGTTAATACGGCTACGGAAAAATTTAAAAAAGAGATAATCGATGCATTTTAAGGCAAAACCCTGGGATTATGAGCGAATTTGCAAAACAATCATTGATCCCAGCCAACCTGGTCTTTATTTATTCCACGCCTTTGATCCTTACCTGGATGTGTATTTTTCGTTAAAACTAAAAAATCTTTTTGAGCAACAGCAAATCGCTGGCAAACTTAAAATAGTGTTAGCCGATGAAATTACAATGGATTGGCTGGATGGACATCTGGAGTCCGAAGAACTTTTTGGCAATAATGATTCTTATGTTGTTTTGATGGCGGAGAAGCTTAACAAAACGGTTTTTGCAGAAATTTTAAAAAAGTCGGCTCAAATCAAAGATAAATTTTTAGTTTTGAATTTTTCCAAGGAATCTCCACTAATGGAAGATGCTGCCAATTTAAATATTGGTCACATTGCTTACGTTATAAAACCAATGTTTTGGGAAAATGAAAAACTATTTGACTTTACTTGCAAGATTTTGAAATTGAATTTGTCTAACGAAAATCGAAAATTCTTAATTGCTAATTTGTTTGCATCCGCCAGTAATTATATTTCCCAGTTATCATTAATCAGAAAAATGTTTTTAAACCCTGAGCACATTAAAATTACTGATCTGCAAAAATTAATCACCAACGAAAACTTTGATTACTTTTCCAGCGCCTCCAAATTTTCCAAGAAAGATCAACGGGGATTTATGAAAGATTTAGTCAATAGCTCCTTGGATTATGAGGAATTGAATAATTTTTTTATTTTTATGATCAGACATTTGATAAAGCTAATGGACGCAGATCAACTTATAGCAAAACTGGATGGTAAAAAAATTAACGATTATAACCAGGAGATCATTACTTGCAGCAAGCTTTGGACCAAGGACGAAATTAAAAACACCATCAGGAGGTTCAGTCGGTGGCAAAAAATGGCCCGTGCCAAAGACAACAAACTAACTGATTCACTCAGAAGTGAATATTTACACCACATAACATAAAGATTCTTGCATGATGACCGGGACTATTTAACTAAATTTTTAGCTAGCCTTGAAACGATTCTGCTGGCGGTAACTTTGCTTATGGCACTTGATTTGGCAGCTTTGGCCAGTAGGGATTGAGCCATTGGTAACAATTCCTTGGCTTTATCAATGCTTCCCGCAGAAATTTCTGATCTGATTTTTTTTACGATATTCCTGGTAAGACTTTTTTTAACTTTGTTTCTTTCAGTTTTTACCAGAGTTTGTTTCGCTCTTTTTACACTAGATTTGTGTCTTGCCACATTTATCTCCTTAACTTTAACCGGATTGTATTTTTATAAACTATGACTTTTTAATCTAAAATAGCTTTTATGGCAATACTTATTACCAAGTGAATTAAGATAACTCTGATGATGCATGGAGTTGTGCGCCAGAGATTATTCTTGAAGCTAATTAGCGTTTTACTGTTTGAGTGTAGCTTTTTAGTTTTACAGAGGTAATTGATTAATGTTAGTTATATGGATTTCAACTAGTTACTTATATGCTAATAAGTATTAATTCCTGGAGTGAACATGATTCTAAAGAAGAAGCAATCATCCAAGTCAAAGAACCAAAAGGTGAATATCAAAAAACAGCCCATTCAGGCAGTTAATCAAAAAAAAGAGACTCCCAAGTTGAAAACAAACTCCAAAGAAACTAATAAAAAAGAGTCCAAAACAAAAAGCGCACCCAAAACTTTAAAGGCTAAAATTGTTGCTTTAATTACCAAGAAGAAAGTCGTGCCTAAAAAAGCGTTACCCTCCAAAGAAAACAAGTCAAAAAAAATTGAATCTGCAAAAAAGACTCAACCCAAACCATCAATAAAAACTAAAAAAATCGAACCTGCAAAAAAGGCTCAACTCAAGTCTGCAGTAAAAGCCAAAAAAATTGAACCTGCTAAAAAAGCTCCAGGCAAAACGCCAGTAATAGCTAAAAAAGTTGACCCCCCCAAAAATGTTAAAGGTAAAATCGTGGGGAAGGCCAAAAAAGTTGAACCAATTAAAAAGACTCTAAGCAAGTTATTGGATAAAAACAAAAAAGTTGAGGAAAACAAAAAGACCAAAGACAAACAATTCGGAAAAACAAATAAAATAGAACAAAGTAAAAAAGTCAAAGGAAAACTCGCAAAAAAATCAGATGCGTTCGATGATATTGACCCAATCGATGACCACGACGATCCAGATTTAAACAGTGCTTTGATGAATGATCTAGAAAAAGCCGATATTGATAAGGCAATCCGGGAGGAACTGGTTGAGCATCTCTCCAGCCTCGATGAAGATTATTCTCTGGAGGATTTGTTCAATTCCCTTAAGGGAATTGATTTTTTCAATGGCCATACCGGGGACTGTCTGGAGAGAGGTTGTGACAATCCGCCTACCACCATGGGATATTGCCGGCTTCACTATATAAAACGCTGGTCGGACATAAAGAAAAAAATAAAAATTTTGCAAGAAGGCAAACTGCAAACCTTCATTGAAGAATTGGTAAATAAGTATCCACCAAAGTTCATCGAATCTGTTTTGGACGACTTGAAGGATGAAAAGAATTTTTTCAAGGCATTAAAAGAGTTAAATATTGAATCCGATGATGAGTTTGATGATGTGGCGTTGGATGAAATCGATGATGATCAGGATATTGTTTTTGAAACAAAATCCACCTTGAAAACCACGGTTTTTACGGAAGAAGATTAAATTGTTATAAATCACCCAGTAGTTTATTTGCTTCAATGGTAAGAGAGATATCTTCTCTGGTGATTTTGTAGTAGAAGTTGACCTTCTTAAAAGTTTCTTCCAACCAAGTCGGTTGCCATTCATCAAAATCAGATTTATTGAAAAAATTATCCAGCAGAATTCCGAGAGCATCCACTAAAGTGTTCAATACTTTTTTTACATCCTGTTTGGGAGTCAGATCAGTAGACAAACACATGGAGGTGGGGGAAAGCGAGCGATTATTTGAATTGATGACAGACACTGCCAAGAAAAGCTCGTCTTGAAAAGAGATTCCATAAAATTCCAAAAAGTAGTCCGATTTTTTTAGTTGAGTAGAATAAGCTGTATTTAACAGGTTCAATACCTCATTTACCCACATTTCAGGTAGAGGATTACCTGATGAATTTTGTTCTTTTCTTGCCAGCATTAATTACCTCTTTTTTTAAAATTTCAGGTAATTTACACTAATAAAAAAGAAGGTGCAAGGAGCAGAAATGCGGGCCAGAAAAATTGATGATCTGCGGGTGAAAATCTTTTTACACCGAAAGAAAAACAATGGACAAAAAATGCTTAAAGTTGAATCCGTAAATGATCATTGCCTGACTTTAACGGAAAGTATTGACGTGAATGAATTTGAAAACATTGACGAGATAAAATTAATGCTGCAGGTGTCTTGTCAGTGGAAGTGTTACCAGCTTGATATGCTGACCCCCTTCGTGGGTGATTCTTCAGGTAATGCATCCGCAATTGACCGTATACATTTTTCCTTACCAGAAAAGTTGCAGCGGGATTTTTTAAAAGATCTTTCACTAGTTTGAATTAAAGGTTATGTATGGTGCAAGCAGTATCAAATTCTAATAATATATCAGGCAGTCAAAGTACTCCGGGCGGTAGCGATGCTGCCAAGAAATCGGGAATAAAAGTATTACAGGCGGGGGAGAATTTATTTCATGAGAATGATTTGGCCAGCTCCCTGTTTATAATTCAAAAGGGGCAAATTAGATTATTCCGTCCCAAAGGAAGGGGATTTGTTGAATTGGCTATCTTACGGGCCGGAGAAGTTATTGGAGAAATGGCCTTTTTTGATGATGCAGCCAAAAAAAGAAGTTGTTCAGCCGAAGCTATTATTTATACTGAGATCATTGAAATTTCTTTTGATGCTTTCTCCAAAGCCATGGATAAACTTAATCCATGGTTTAAAACCATTGTTAATACATTGGTAAAAAGATTAAAAAGATCCAACGACACGGTCAAGTCCCTAGAATCCAATTCCATAAGTTATGGCAGGGATGGTAAAGTCAGTAATTATAAATTTTTCACTAATCTGGATGTGGCCCGGGCCCTTTCGACTTTCTACCTGGTGGCGAAGACTCATGGCGAGGTGAAGGGAATGCAGATGGCAATTCATATGAATATGCTGAAATTTTATATGTTTGATATTTATAATTTTCCTGAAATAAAATTTGAAGAAGTGATGAACCTCTTTAGAGAGCTCGAGATGATTGAGATGAAAGAAGATAAGGATGGGCTTTTAAATGAAGTTAGAATCAACAAATTGGAAGACTTTAAAAGTCTGATGAAATTTTTTAACAATCAAAGGCATGCCGGGGAAGATGACGAACTTATGATCTCTGCGAAATGTGAGCGTTTCCTAAAGAGAATTTATGACCAAGTGGATGCTGAAAGATCAACCCAAAAAATAGTGGAAGCCGATCTTTCCGAGATTCTGGCGGATTTCAAACATCGAAATATTCCCATTGACGAAGAGGATTTAAAAGATGCCATTGATGCTGGATTTGTGGGTGAAATAATAGTAGGTCATAACAACCAATTGATTTGTGATGTGGAAATATCGAAACTACGGGAAAATTTCCCTATCATAGTCATGGTCAACAAAATTAAAAAAGTGAACGAGGCTAAGTCAAAAGTTTAGGTGCTTGGATCAAAGTAACACTGAAAGGTTTCGCCATTCGTGTAAATGGCACTGCCTCGAAGCTTCAACATATAACCTGATTGAATATCCGCTGGTGTCCCGGGATTGTCTGGGTTAGCGGGACTTTCAACTTTCATATTTTGATTGCTAACATTTCCTAAGTATTCAAATCCGTTGCTGGTGCTTGCGGGAACGTTTGTACCATTTTTGGTACACTGGATTGTGCTGGGATTAGGTTTACCAGACAATTTAAAATATCCATAATAGCTGGCATGCTCGTCCGCCGCTATCACCACACAGTCTGGGTACTTGACCCTGCCGCTACCATAAAGCCTTACCACATTGCCTGTATAGGGTTCACCAGGGGTGGGGGAATATCGGGTGTTTTGATTAGTCCGATGTCCTAAATAAACAAAGCCGTTAGTAGTGTCGTTGGGAGTTAAACTGATGTTTCCCGAATCCGTGTATTTGGTGACTCGAAGGGTTTGCGGATCAAAATTTCCTTGGAGGTCAACCGGCCAATAGTTATACTGATGGGCAATCGTCACAACGGTGATGGATTGATTGATGCCATCGAAAATACGATTATAATCGGCACCCACTATATTGTAACTGTCCGGGTATGTCTTCCCGGCTTGATCGGTAGGACGAATGGCTTGCCCGGCGTCATAGTAGATCTGGGACGACATATCCATATATGCGTAACCTCTTTTAAATCCGGAAGGAACACCATCATTGCCATGGGACACTAGGGTCATAAAACGCATTTGATCATTTCCCAGCGTAGCTTGTAAATTAATCAGGCGATTTTTATCGGTAGTGATATTGTAGGGATGAACCCAATATCCGTTTGTATAGGTTCGCACGTCACCGTTACTCATAACCACAATCATCAGATAAGCGTTATTTCTAAATATTCCGTTAGTCCGGTTGTCATTGATTATTTCGTAAGCGCGATAAAAACCATTTTCCTGATTGCCTCCGTTGAAGGTGGAAACTATTTGATCAAGCTTGGAAGCGGCAATATCGTAGGGTACCTGTCGATTCAAGGCACTGCTGGTTAATCCGTCGTTGTCGTAGGATACCAAAAAAGAGTTGATGTTGATGGAATCACTGTTTGATCTAATCAGGGGGGCCATTAGGATGTGGTGGTCAAAATCGGAAGATATTCGATAAACCAAATTATTGAAACCATTTCGTAGCGCTGGTTCAACGTAAGTCTGGCTAGCAGAGTTATCCCATAAAAACAAAAAATCAACTTTGGGTTTGACTACGCTGTATTGGGAACAAATCTTGTTGGTTGTATAAGTGTCTTGTTGTTTGACACTATTGGTAGCCTTACCTTTTTTGGTTCCAAATATCTCCTTGGAGCAAGATGCCAACACTGCAAGGCTTAGAATTAATATTAAAAATTGTATACGCTGCCAAGGTTTAACTTTCATAGAGATCCCTCTTTATTTTAACAAACCAAGTCGGTAAGTTTATCGGATCATTTATTAATTTGCTTAAGTTCTGGATAAAGAATTTTAACAACCCAGTGTTTTTCTCGGGAATTTTCCAATAGTGGGAAAAAAATATCATTATTTCTTCAACAAATTTCAATGGGTTATAATAAATTAAGAAATAATTTTTTTATTGAAGGAACCCTTACCTGGGAGAATTTCGATGGGTAATACTTGGTATTTTGTAGAAAAAAACGATAAAGCCGGCCCGATTGATGATGCCACTTTGGAAAAATATATTCGGGATAAAAAATTAGGTGAAAAAAGTTATGTATGGAAAAAGGGCTTTGAAGACTGGAAACGCATAGAAGACGTGGCAGAGCTTGATCAGTATTTTACGGAGACACCCATATCACCGCTTGATAATTTTGATGAAGTTCCTTTTTTTGAAGATGAAAATAATACTTCAGGAGAGGAAGAGACGCTGGATGTTTCTAATTATTTGGAGCTCGAAGATTCAAATAAAAACAAAAAAAATAATTCTGATTCTTTGGTGGAAGGTGAGTCGATGGGAATTAAATGGAATCAAATTTCTCACGATGCCCAGATCTTTACCATAAAAGTGGGGATGGATCGAGGTACCGAAGAAAATGAGTACGGACCATTTTCTTTAAATATGCTCAAAAAATTATTTAATGAAAACCGGATAAATGCCAAAACATTCATTTTTACACCTGGCATGACGAACTGGATTTTTTTAGCCGATCTACCAATCTTTAGCAAGATTTTTCAAATGCTTCCCCCGGTTATTGAAGATGTGGATCGTAGAGTAGGAGCCAGACGACCGTTTGTAGCCAAAATGTTTTTTCATAATAATGCCAAATTTTTTGAGGGGATTTGCCGTGACATATCCGTTGGTGGACTGCAAGTGCTGGTTTCCCAATCTCCAGTTAAAGTCGGCGAGGTGATTTCACTAAATGTTCATCCGGAAAATTCAGAATATTCGTTTGTGGCATCTGCAAAAGTGGTGAGGTTATTAAACGGTGGGCAGGGCTTTTCACTGATTTTTAAAAATTTAAGCGAAGAGGCTACACGGGCTATTAACAATTACTTGGAGAGAATTTGAGTTTTATAAATAAGATATTTTCGATATTGTGTTTGCTGGGATTATTAGTGGGATGCAGTAGCTCGACTAAAAATTTGATTAATCATAATCAATTTTCTATTCGAGAAGGAAGTTATGGAACTAAAAAGTGGTCGGATGATTTGGTTTTCAAGCGGACTTCCTGGTTTCAAGAAATCAGTATGTTGTTTGAAGTGCTAAGTAGCGAGATTAATTCCAGCAGTCCTTTCTTTGAATGGTTTTCGAATTTTGAGAAAAGTGAAATCCACAAATGCGGGCACTTTGTTTTAATTTTGAGTTATAAGCTGACCGATACCCGTTTATCAGATGGCATGTTTGTGGAGGAATTAAAAAAATCAGGTTATCAGCTTATGGAAATTCCTCACTTCAAGGACAATTTAAAGCTTCATCCAGATTATTTGATTGAATTGCTCGAACATTACAAAGTCAGAGGGGCTTGCCATAAGGATGCCAAAAAAGGATCAGATCTGCTAATCACTTTTCCGGGGTATGAGCCAGCAAATATTATTTAATGCCTGTAATTATGTCATTTTATTAGAGTAGTATTTTCAAAAATATTCTACAGAAGTTTACATATTTACCGATCAAGTAAGGAGGAACGGAGGATCTATATTATATGGCCGTAGGAGATGGACTAATACTTAAACGATTTGGAAAGTACCTGCTTCTTGATCATTTTGTTGATGGAGGTATGGCTAAGATATGTCGGGCGAGATTTCTGGGTGAACAGGCCGATAAAATAGTCGCCATCAAAATGATCCAGGCTCAATATTTTGCTGATGAGGCATTTCGAAATATGTTCCTTGATGAAATCAGGGTGACCTTCGGGCTTATTCATCCCAACATCACTCAGACGTTTGATTACGGCATGGAAGATAATCAGCTCTACCAGGTTATGGAGTACATAAATGGTAAGAATTTAAAAGAGTATTTGGATAAACTAAAAAAAAGAGGTTATGTATTTCCGGTGGAAGTCTCCGTCTACGTCATAGCTCAGACCTGTCAGGGGTTACATTATGCTCACACTTTTAAAAACCAGTTAACCGCTGAGAACGCTAATATTATTCATCGGGATATATCCCCACATAATATCATGCTAACTTATGATGGTGCTGTTAAGATTATTGACTTTGGTATTGCCAAGGCCAGTAGTAATTCAGACAAAACCCAGGCAGGAACCATCAAAGGGAAGTTGTCTTATTTAGCGCCAGAATATTTGGATGGACTTGATCTGGATTCTAGATACGATCAGTTTGCCCTCGGGATCACACTTTGGGAAATGCTTTGCTCACGCAAATTGTTCTCTGCCAAGAATGATCTGGCAGTTTTAAAGAAAATCCAGGCTTGTAAAGTTCCACCTCCTTCTTCCATCAATCCCAACGTACCCAAAGCTTTGGATAAAATTGTATTGAAAGCTTTGGAAAAAGATCGGGATCTTCGTTACGAAAACCTTGATCAGATGAATCGAGCCTTGATTAAGTTTCTTTATGCTAAATATCCGGAGTTTAATGCAACTGATCTTTCCTATTTTGCCCAGGAACTTTTTAAGGATGTTATAAAACAGGATCAAGATCGATTTAAGGAATTTGGAAAAATAGATATTCGTCCTTTTCTGGAAGAAATGAGAAAAGGGGTTCCACTTGCCTCAAAAAATAAAATATATGATGATGACGTTATCATCATCCAAGATGAGTCAGAGGATAGTGGGCAAATCGATCAAAATGGGAACCGCTCGCCGAACAAGTCATCAACCAGAAGAACCGAATTGGATTTGGAAAGTGGAGTAGACGGAGAATCATCGGCCCTGGCCCTTGATATCGAAGGTGGCAGGTCTCGGGCCAAAAAATTGGATTTTAATAATAAACTTGAAGAAACCAAGACCAGGACTAATCGCAGACCCAACTGGGGATTTGGGAGTGCCTCAGACAAAGAAACCCTGGGAGTAAAAGGTGCTCAGATCTTAAACAATAAAGGAAAGCGATCAGTTAGTGGTACATTGACTGGAGTTAATACCCAGGCAGGAACACGAACTGGGATTAAGCACAATCTCGGTAGTACTCGTACTAAAACCAGTAGTGCTTCAAGAAATGGTGCCAATAGCAGTTCAACCGGATCATTTTTCAAAATTTTAGTGGCCAGTTTGTGTATTACCTTGGCATGGTACGGGCATGAAAAATATTTAAAGAAACAACAATCCATTGAGATTGTAAATCCGTATCAAATTGTGCGGAAAGTGGCTTCCTCAGGGGTTTTGCGGCTTGGAAATTATCAAAATTATGACAAGGTGAAATACCGGCTTTATCTGGATGGAAAATTGTATGACAATATGGCCAAAGTGTTAACCGGTGAAATCGAAAATTTGAAAATTCCAGAAAATGAGGTCATGACGGTAAGGATCGTTTATGATAATGAACATGAATATCTGGTGAAAAAGGTTCGTTTCTATGATGGTGTGGCTAATATCGATGTAATACCTTTCGAACAAATGCCCAGGGCCTCCTATGCTGACCTCGTCGGAGGAAAAAATTGCAATGCCAAAGGTACAATTTACTTTCAAATGTCGGGAGAGGATCGCATTGAATCAGTACCGATAGCCAAAACTAAACCTATTGCTTTTCAAGTGGATGATAAAATTAAGGAATATGAAATCAAATATGTTCCTGTGCCAAGCGAAGATATCGATTATAAAGAGTTGCAATTCACCATCAAGTTCCCCCGAGCGGATAATCAAATTGATATTTGTGATGGAATTGTAAAGGCTTTGGAAAAACACTCGAAAGCCTTTAACTAGCTATTGTGCCACCCAAGATTTTTGATTTGCGCAATTTCAAATTTTTACATCGGTAGATTTTTTATCAATTGAAAATTAGAAATTAATTTCAATGTCATTTCCAAAGTTATAGGCTAATTACGAGTTCTCCACGCTCCTGAGGAGGGTGGAGGGAGCGGGAAAGTAATGAGTGGTCAAGATTAAAATTGCTTGATTTCAAAATTGATAAAAGTAATATTAGCTGCAGAACTTGAAAAAACCATTTGGAGAAAGATAAAGGATATAAAACAGGTGGATATTGTCCACCCTCCTGAGGAGGGTGGAGGGTGCGAAAAAGTAAAGAGTGGCCAAGATTAAAATTGCTTAATTTCAAAATTGATAAAAGTAACATCAGCGGTAAAACTTGAAAAAACTATTTGGAGAAAGGTAAATGATATAAAACAGGTGGATATTGTCCACCCTCCTGAGGAGGGTGGACGGAGCACTCTGATCAATCACCAACCGGATGGCCGTTAGCGAAGTTATTTATTTTAATTAAAACTATGAAACTTTACCCACTAATTACGCTAAAGAGTCAATATTTCTTGATTTCAAAATAGATAAAAACAACGTTAGCGGCAAACATTAAAAAAACAATCATGTAGCTTACTAAATTATAAAGGGGGGTATTGGTGTGTTCACCCATGACATCAGGATCGTTACAAAGTTTGATGATATAAAGGAGGATAATCGGGATTAAGATGCCGTTAATAATTTGAGACCAGATCAGAATATTAAAAAGATTGATACCTGGCATAAGGATTAAAAGCGCACTAAAAGCAATGATTCCGGTAAATATGGAAAAAAAGTTGGGGGCTTCCTTGAAAGTTTTATCGACCCCTGATTCCCATCCCATTCCCTCGCAGACGTAATAGCTAGTGGCTAAAGGCAGGAGTGCGGCTGCAAAGATAGAGGCATTAAATAATCCAAAAGCAAACAGCATAGAGGCATATTTACCAGCTAGCGGGACAAGTGCTAATGCTGCATCCTTGGCATTATTAATGACTACTCCAGAATTGAACAAGGTGGCGGCACAACAAATGATGATAAAAATGGTAACCGTGACCATTGTACTACAACCTAGAATGACATCAATTTTAGAGTGCGTGAGATCTTTGGGTGTTAGGCCTTTTTCAACCACTGCTGATTGGATGTAAAATTGCATCCAGGGTGTAATAGAGGTCCCGATCAAACCGACTATAATAGGAAAATCACTTCCTTGAAGTTCCCTAAAATTAGGAGTGAAAATTGCTGAGACTATTTCAGTAAACGAAGGACCAATGATAAAACCTGAAATTACATAGGAAATATATAAAGCACATCCGATCATAAAGACTCTTTCTACGGTTTTATAATTTCCTTTGAGAATTAACAACCATACAAATATAGAGCAGATGGGAACCGACACATATTTGGAAATCCCAAAAATTTCCCCAGCGGAAGCAATTCCAGCAAACTCAGCCATCGTGTTACCCAAGTCTGCTACAACTAGAAAAATAATGGTATAGAAAGTGATTTTCAGACCGAACCGCTCCCTGATTAAATCGGCTAAACCCTTGCCAGAAGAAATACCCATGCGAGCTGACATCTCTTGAACCATAATCAAAGCAATGGTAATAGGAATAAGCACCCACAGTAGACGATAGCCGGTTTGTGCTCCCGTCAGGGAGTAAGTGGCAATTCCTCCAGCATCGTTATCTATATTGGCAGTTATCAATCCGGGCCCTATAACTGCCAGTAAAAGAAAAATCTTTTTTAAAAATGGAGGAAAATTTAATTTGGAGATATAGTCTTTCGTACATTCCCCTTTTTATCAGTCCAGTAACCAAGGCAATACATCGTCAATAAAAACAATCCCAAGTAGCGTATTATCTTTTTCCACGACGGGTACATAGAACAGATTGTATTTGGACATGTAGTTCGCCACTTCTTTCCAATGTGTTTCTGGTGTGAGGCATTTGATGTCGTTGGTGGTCATCAGGTCACCAACTTTTAAATTTTCTTTCTGAATAAGCAGTTTGTTCAGTGAGCATGTTCCGATCAATTTTTCGGAGTCATCGATTACATATAATTCGTAAAGAGTTTCCACATCATCTTGCTCATCTTGAATTATCTGCATGATATTGGATTTAGTATGTTCCGGTTTGACTATTACAAATTCGGTGGACATCAATCCCCCTGCAGTATCTTCATCGTATTCGAGAAGTTCTTGAATATCCTCTTGAATCTCGTCGTCTTCGATGTTTTCAAAAATCCTCTCACGGATATCGTGACTTAAATCTTCTAGTATGTCAGCTGCTTCATCAGTGCCCATATTCTCAATGATATCCGCTACTCGCTCGGGTGATTCGAACTTTAAAAGCATGGGTTGTATTTCCGGTTCCACTTCAATGAGGGTTTCTGCAGCCATTTCGGGGTCAAGCTCTTTAAAAATCAAATCCCTTGAATGGGGATCCAGATCTTCCAGGATATCGGCCAAATCAGCTGGGTGAAGATTATTGAGTTCATCATTTTTTAAATTGAGGCGGACATTGCTATGTACCGTTTTATCGGGGATGGCATGCACATATTTCCAGCTGATCAGCAGATTACCTGTTAAATATTTGGCATTGGGGTTAATGATTTTGACAAAAAAATCCACCATTTTTTCAAACCCAAGTCGTCTTAAGAGGCTGCGCATGCCAATTTCAGCGTGAGTCACCCGAATATTTTGTCCCACCCGGATAAATTGAATATCATTAACCCGGACTACTTTTTTCCCGTGAGTATCCACAATTTGTCTATCAAGAATTACTTTACCAAGTGGTGGATATTCTACTGCCTGGCCGGAGAATTGACTGATCATTAAGTTGGTGATGGTTTTTTTTTGACAAATTTTGGGAAATGTTCGACTTCGTCCGATGGGGGATTCATTCCGGATGATTATTTTTTTGCGGGAAAAAGATAGTATATGTTCCCAGCGTACATAGAACACTTGATTATTTTTTTTAAATTGCAAGGCCATGACTTCGGGGAATATGTCCTCATAGTTTACAAAGAAATCTGTCAGTGAGCCGACCTTATTTTTCTCTTCATTAATAATAGGTGTTCCGATCAAATCAGAAAAATTTAAGGTGATATCCGTGAATGCATCAAATACGCTCATGGTATGAACTCATTTAATTAAGGATGTTTATCTTGTCGGACTATAGCGTCCATTTATTAGAAAAATGCTGGGAATGTCAAAGGAAAACCAATTGTCAGTCTAAAAATGCCAAGACATCTGCGATAATCTTCTTTTCATCGTTTATACCGTGGTAACTATTTTTAGGGGTAACTTTCTTAAAAAATGTCCTTTGAGCCTTGGCAAGCTGTCTGGTGGAGATGATGATTTTTTGTGCTAATTCATCCTGGTCTTTTATTTTTCCAGACAAATATTCCAAAACCTCCTTATACCCGACTGAATTGATTGGTTTCTCTTTTCCTGTAAATCCTTGCTGGAGCAGGTTTTGGACTTCTTCGATGAGATGATTTTCCAACATGGCATTAACTCTTTTTCGAATAATTTCCTGATGCTCAATTTTGGGTATATCAAGATAAATGTTAAAAATATTCCAATCAGGATGCTGATTGATGCAAAAGTCGTAAGGGGAATTATGATCGAATGTTTTTTTTTGGTCAGATAACTTTGCTTTGGTCATCATGTGATGTTCCACAGCACGGATAATTCTATAATGGTCATTATGATGAAGATTTTGATAACTTTCCAGATCATTTTGTTTCAAATAATCAATAAAAAAAGAGATGCCATTTTGCTTATATTCGGATTCATTTATTTTTTTTTGCTGGGGAGAGATCTGAGGCGAGTCATACATTCCTTTAATCAGAGCTCGCAGGTAAAAACTACTACCGCCTACCAGAATGATTACACGGTGGTTTTGATGGTGTTTTGTGATTATACCGTTGGCGGCTTTTACGAAGTCAGCTGTGTTAAAGGGAGTTGAAATGGACTTGATATTAATAAGCTCATGGGGATGCAGAGCCAGTTCAGTTGGATTTGGTTTGGCAGTTCCGATGGAAAGTTCCTGGTAAAAAAGCAGAGAATCAAAATTCACGATGACTGCCGATAGGTTTAGCTGGTCTTTAATAGCGGTAGCAATTTTTAAACTCATTTGGGTTTTATTGGTTGCCGTTGGGCCAGAAATAATGATGGTTGGTTGTGTTTGCAATTTAATCCCGGGTAAAAAATGATGCTAGTTTATCATCATTTACAATAGTGACAATTTGAGATGAAATCAGGTCAGTTGTTTGAAATTGGGCAAGAATCTCCTGAATCTTAGCGGAATCTATGTCTTGGGCATAATTCAAACTTGTATAGCTTAACCATTGATTGAGCCAGGCAAGACCATCGTTATCAGATGGAATTTGAGTCTGCTTGGTCAGGTAATCCAGTAAGTCTTTAAAAAGAAGATCCAGTGGAAGCTCCAGACAAAAGTCAGGAACAGCTCTTAGCACCAGTAAATTTTTATCGAGGATATCCAGATTAATCCCAGCTTTTAAAAGACCGGGGAGAAAAATTTTCACTTTCTCGCATGGCATTTGAAATGGTTCACTGATTAAAAGTGGGACTATTCGGTTTTCATGGATCGGATAAGTCTGATTAAAATTTATTTTAAGAAATTTGGTTAATAATTTTCCCAAATCAATCAGATACTTGAAATCTTTTTTAAAGAACATATATTTACAAGAGAGAGAAAAAATAGATTGGGAAGTGGTTGTCGGTTGGTTGGAGGATGTTTGGCAGGGAACGGTTGGCAAAAGGGTGGTGATTTCCGATCCAGGTAAGTTATTTTGAGATGGTGAATTAGCGTCCGTTTTTAATTTTAAACCATTGATAGCTGTTTTAATGGCCTCGAGGATGAGTGAACAGATCAAGGTTTCGTTGAAAAACTTGACACTGGTTTTTGCCGGATGCACGTTGATATCAAGTTGATCAGGTGGCAGATTTATAAATAAAGCGTAATGACCAGTGTGTAAGACCGGCCAGAATCCCGTCAGGCCCTTAAAGATGATCTGGTTTATTTTTTTATCGACAAATAGCCGGTTGTTGACAAAAAGAAATTGGTGCTTATAAGCATTACTTTTATTGGTTTGGTGGGAAAAATAACCGTTGATGTTGATTGCTTGATACGAGGTACTGGCATGAAGTAATTTGTCATGAGTAGTTTTTTTATTGTTGAAAATTTGTATTATCCGGTTAGTATAATGGGTTTCCCCAGTGCTTGGATAAATAACTTTGTCTTGCGCATCTTGCTTGAGTGAAAAAGTAATGGATGGATTTGAGATAATAAAGGCATTTATGATTCGGGAAATGGCGTTATGTTCAGAAGCTTTAGCCTTGATAAATTTTAATCTGGCAGGAGTGTTGTAAAACAAGTCTTTGATGTAGATGGATGTACCGGGGGTCTCTGAGTTAAACGGAGTGTGTGAGATTACTTTTCCCCCGTGAATAATATATTTTCCGCCATTTTGACCGGATATTCGGGGTGAACTGATGCATTCAAGTCGGGCAACGCTGGCCATGCTGCTTAACGCTTCACCTCTAAAACCATAACTTTTTAAATTATAAAGATCTTCAAAAAAATTTAATTTGCTGGTTGCATGTTTGGTAAACGCCAAGGGTAGTTCATCATAACTCATGCCTTTGCCATCATCCTCGATAGCGATAAAATCCAAACCCTGTTCTTTGATCGTGATATCGATCTGGGTTGATTTTGCATCAATAGAGTTTTCCACTAACTCCTTAATAAGTGAAGCTGGTCGTTCAATAACTTCACCTGCCTTAATCTGGTTAATCAAATGATCAGGTAATAGCTTGATCGAGCATTGATAATTTGAATCAGTTTGCATGCTGGTTATATTTATTCTCTAAAAAAATTGACCTGGTTTCTACCACCATCTTTGGACTTGTAAAGGGCGACATCTACTCGTTTGAATAAATCCAAACCCGTATTAACACCCTTGCGGTAATCAGCAAGTCCTACCGATATAGTCACAGGCAACCGGTTATTGTCGTAAAGAAATTGATGAGCTTCAATCAAAGCCCGGATTCTTTCGGCAACCTCATAGGCTTGTTTGATATTAGTCTTGGGAAGCAAAATCATAAATTCTTCCCCACCAAATCTGGCAAAAATATCGTTATCCCTAACGCCGTTGGTTCTTACAATGGTTGATAATTCCTTGAGGACAAAATCACCAGCATCATGACCGAAAGTATCATTTAACTTTTTAAAATAGTCCAAGTCAAACATGATTAGGGAAAGCGGCTCTCCGGACAGTTTGCTTTTTTTAACATACAAGTCAAGCGCTCGGTTGAAATATGTTTTGGTAAAACAACCAGTCATACCATCCGTGTTGGCAGCATGTTGTAATTTATCATAGGTCAGTCGCTCTGAATCACCCTTGGGAATATATTTTAAAGCTATTTTTCCCACTTTTATAATATCACCCTTCTTTAGCAAGGTTGGTGTCAGAACTCTTTTATTGTTGATATATGTACCGTTTCTTGAACCTGTATCTTCAACCGAATGACCGGCTTCAGTTTCATCCACTTTAAAGTGATTTCGGGAGATGCCTTGGAATTCGAGGGGAATGTGATTTTTTAAATTCCTGCCAACCAGGATAGTTTTTTTATCCAGGTCGAAAATGGTTCCGTTTAACTCGCCTCCGACAATTAACAAAGCGGCAGGTTTTTTGTCAGCCTCCTCGTCCACTGCTTTTAAAGCCTTTTTAATGTCAGTTATGACTATAGTAGTATCATCGACCATTTTGTAATTGCCCTTAAGTTTAAATAGATGAAATTGTAACCTGCTTAAGTTGGAACTACAACCTTGAAGTAGCAAGTTTTTGTTTCTATCGATCATTCAGTTTGGCGCAGCGCAATTGAGGAGATGGGATCATTACGGGTGGGAAGGAAAACTTTTATTTTTGTATATAGTCTAATACTATTACACTATAATAATTTTTTTAAGTTTAGGAGTTTTTTTGCATATATCAAACGATCATACCAATGATAATGAAATAATTTTTCCTGGCGATAATTGGTTTTTTTACTGGAAAACTTCCTCCGCATTATGGCGTGATAAAATTGCAGGATTTGATTCGTCAAAAATTGTTGTTCCTATTAACTGGGCGTTTCATACAGATAACGGGGAGGATTTTGATTTTCATCATGATAAACCAGAAACGGATTTGAAAAGATTGGAGGAAATTGCCAGGGAAGCTTCCAAAAAATTGGTTTTTTTTGTGCCGATATCCCCGGCACCCTTTCTTGTAGGAGGAGGCTTGCCGCATATTCTCTCCAGAATACCATCCATTTCGCGGGAAGGTATTCAAACAGTGGTGCCGGAAGCAAACGGCCGGATCAATAAGATTTACAGTTTTTACGATCAAAGGGTGTTTAATGCTTATCGAAAATTTATGAGGGCATTGGGGAAGTTTTTTTCCAAAAATGAAATGACTTCCAATTTGTGGGCCATTGAATGTGGTTTTATTCAAGATGAACAATTTGTCAGTTTTTTTGAAGACTATTCAAAAGCACAACAGGAAACTTTTGAGAGATTTTTAACAATTAAAAAACAGGCAAAGGAAAATGATCAAAATGGGGAAAGCGCAAAGCCTCATTCCTCTCTCAGCGAAGAGGAGCTCTTACAACATGAATTTGTCATGGATGTCAAACAACTTTATATCGAAACTATCAAGGAATTTTTTCCAATCAACTACGAAGGTCTGGTAAAAATAGCTTTTTTGGGTACAGCTACTGATGATTTATTTTTTAAGATGCTGGATGCCGAGAGACAAAATAAATATTCAAAGGATATCTTATTTTGTCTTACCATGAATATCATCCCCTCCTCCATCTTGCTGCCAGCCAATCTTAAAAAAGGTATTATTGAAAAGCAATTCAAGGATCTGGTGAGCAGTTCCTATTTGAGTATCATATTGGGCGACAATATGTACGATATGAGTGATGATACCAGCTTTCTGCCACTTACCAATTTCTATTTATGTCATAAAAATTTAATGGACTATTCACAAAAATATTTCTGGGAAGAGATTGGGCTCTATAAATATTTGAAGGAAAATTTCAATTGGGCTTATAAAATTAACGATTCTTATTCACAGACGGCGACCATGGATGAATCCTATCTGGCCAATAAAATTTATTTTTATAATGGCTTGGATATTTTCACCACCGAATATTACCATATTCTAAAAATGTTTATGAATGGTGGAAAAATCGTAGTCGACAATTCTTCCTTGGATATGAATATTTTAAAAAGGTTTGAGGGCTTTTTTATTGAAAATTCCATTACTATGGAGATGATCAATACCACCACCCGCATCAGTGTAGGGTCTTTAGGTGAAGGTCGCTTGGTTTTTTTCGACGGGACTTTAATCAAATCCCTGGATGAAGGTAAGAAGATTAATTTTTGGTCAGAAATCATATCCACTTTTGATCTGGTCAACGTAAAAATCAATTCTGAACAGGGGGTGGATTATTTATGGAAAACCAGAACCCCCATGAAAAATGAATTGAAATTTGAAGAGGTTCGAAGGGTTTATTTTTATAATCCAACTAGCTATAAAAAAAGAGTGAAATTGAATTGGGCCAAGAATTTTGCGCTACTTAAAATTAATGAGGAAATCAATTCCAAAGTGCAGCACGAGCACAATCAATCAGTTATTGATTTTCTTCCCATGGGATCAGTTTCAATGGATTTTGGTGTTTTTTATTAATGGGTGACATTATGTTTGAAAAGAATCATCTTCTGTGTGTTTATAATTATCTGAAAATTAATATGCTCAATCCGGACCATGAAAAAGCAGGATTTTCCTCAAATGCGCACTATTATTACATGCTTTATTTAATTGATTCTTCGGGGCAGGTGGAAAGAGAAATTATTTCTTCCAATTATTACGACCAATATAAAATTGCTCTAAATTGCGGAAGACGATATATCGGTCCATTCAAGGATTTGGAAGAGTTGCAAGGATTTGCCGCAAAAATTTGTGAAAAAGTTAACGCATTGAAGGTTTTCGTGTTGTCTTCCCAAAATTTGTCCCAGTATCTGGATGAGTCGGTTGATCTGTCTGAGCTGGTTGATAAAATTATTACGACAGGGGAAAGTTTTACAAATGATGGCACAACCGATGCCAAAAACTCATTTCTAAGAAAAATATTCAAATAGATCAAGTTATCTGTTGCCCGAGACTCATACTTGTATTAATAAATCTCTTAGGGAAATACTTTGAGCTGGTCAATTATGAATGGTAAACCATCACTTTATTCGTTGACGTTGGATGAATTGCAAAATTTGTTGGTAAACAATAACTTTGCCAGATATGCTGCTGACCAAATTTATCACTGGATTTATAAAAATTTCAAACTCCAAAGCGATGATTGGAGCAATACTTCGAAGAAAATGCGTCAGTGGCTGATGGAAAACTATGACACCAGCATCCCTGAAGTGGTAGATGTGTTGGAGTCCATGGACGGTACCAGGAAATTTTTATTTAAATTAGGAGACGGTGAATTGGTGGAAGCGGTTACGATTCCCATGCCTGGACGCTTGACCATTTGTGTCTCATCCCAGGTTGGATGTGCCGTAGGATGTAAATTTTGTCGTACTGCTCTGATGGGATTTAAGAGAAATTTGGATTCATCGGAAATAATTGGGCAATATCTTAGCGCCACTCTATGGTTACGAGAAAAAATCGATCAAAACATGCTGATTACTAACATTGTCTATATGGGGCAAGGGGAGCCGTTACTCAATTTATCCAACGTAAAAACCAGTGTACTGGTTTTTCTTGAGGATAAAGGTATCAGCATTGGACAAAGAAGAATCACTCTTTCCACGTCTGGTATCGCCTCTCAGATCGAAAAATTGATTGATTTCCCACCTGTTAATCTGGCGGTAAGTCTGCATGCCGCTGATGATTTTACCAGGGATTTGTTAATGCCGATTAACAAAAAATATAATATGGAAATGCTTTTGGAGGCGCTCAACCAAATTCCGCTCAAGGCAAATCGTAGGATTACCTACGAATATCTGCTGGTGGACGGTGTGAATGATCGAATTGTAGATGTGGAGAATCTAACTCGCATATTAAAGCGAAAGCTGTCTAAAATAAACCTGATTCCCTTCAACCCATTTCCCGGATGTGAATTCAAGACGCCTAGTAGGGAGAAAGTAGTCTGGTTTCAAGAACAACTGCTAAAGAGGGATTTTGTGTGCACGATCAGGTCATCCAAAGGGGAAGACATCCTGGCAGCCTGTGGACAGCTAAAAGCAGATCATTGTCTTGGGAATCGATAACCGCTAATATGATTTTAATCAAATTTAGGATGAACTACCCAGTATTTAATAGCTTCATGCTTGTCTGATGAAGGTGCTCTCTTGATCATTTTCCTGGGGGGAGTGTCTTTGGGAGCGTTCTTTTTGAGAGAGGCAATATCTCTTTCAGTATTGTCTTCAATTTTGTAATTGGATTCCCACTCAGTGTCTTTGATGATTACTGTTTGACCAAGTTTTTTATCCAGTTTTAACTTTGGCGATGTATATACATCTTTTGAAAAAAGATTAAAACTCATAGTGGCCAAGACTGCACTCATGATTACTATAAGTAACCCGGTCTTCATAATTAGACTCCTTATTTGGGATGGACAAATCATAAATCACCCATCTAACCTGTTTATCGGAATAAACTTGCAATACTTGAGAAAAATAATCAAAATAAATTGATTACTTAAAAAGTAACGAATTAAAATTTACCAATGCATGTTGGAAGTGGTAGTATAACCTACGGTATTGATTACAATTCAAGGGGCGTTTATATGGTTGAAAAGAAAAATCGGGCAGTTATAGGAATCCTGCTATTGGTGGTCTTTTTTTTTCTGATTCTAGTCATTTTTGCGACTTATACTGTTGAGGCGCTCAAAGGATCTAAAAATTTTGATGATGATGGCAAGGGGGGAACGATTGCGGTGGTTGAAATAACTGGAGTTATTCTTGATTCCAAAGAAACCATTGAAAAGCTAGTCAAAGCTCATGAAGCCCAGGATGTTCGGGCCATTTTTGTCCGGATAGAGTCACCGGGCGGTGCTGTGGCACCGGTTCAAGAGATTTATGATGAAATTGTGAGAATTGACCAGGAAAAACCAGTGTATGCCAGTATTGGTTCAGTGGCTGCCAGTGGTGGATACTATATTGCTGCAGCAGCGAGAAAAATCTTTTCAAGTCCGGGAAGCCTCGTGGGATCTATTGGAGTCATTTTACCCCATGTGGATATGACGTCACTATTTGAATGGATCAAATTAAAACCCACTCCCCTCAAGGCTGGAAAATTCAAGGATATCGCTTCTAATTCAAGACCGATGACCCTTGAAGAGAAAATGATATTGGAGAATATGCTCAATGACGTGCACAAACAGTTTATTGAGGATATCTTGAAAAAGAGAAAAAACATTATAAAAAAAGATCCACAGGACTATGCGGAAGGACAAATATTCAGTGGACGTCAGGCTCTCGAGTTAGGTTTGGTGGATGAACTTCTAGGTCTTTGGGTTGCAGGAAGAAAGGTGCATAAGGAATTAAAATTGAGTGGTGAGTTCGGTTTCCGTTATATCAAAAAGAAGAAAGAGTCACGTTTGTTCAAGTTGATGGATGATTTGGCGGAGTCTTTCAGTAATCTTGATCCACTGGCTCAACAAAATGCGCCTATGTATCTCATGAAGAGATAAAGGGTAGATGATGGATTTTTACTGGATGTGGATGCAGGATCATATTCTTTCGGTGGTGGCTGTCGTGATTACTATCGTTTTGATCTATCACTATCTGATTGAAAAAGACACCGGAGTGAAACTTTCCAAGAGATATAGGAGTTCGATATTTGAGGCGCAATCCAAGATATTTCTCAATGCAACCCAATACTTGATTTCAGGTAACAAGGATCTGGCTATCCGGGAATTTTTAAACGCTGTGGATATAAACCGGGAAACCATCGAAACCTATTTTGCGCTTGGGGGATTATTCAGAAGCAATGGGGAGATTGAAAAGGCTATTTCTATTCATCGTTCGCTTATCGCCCGGGAGAATATTTCTGAATCAACCAGGCTTCGGGCCCTTAGAGAACTGGCGATCGACTTTGACAAGGGAGGCTTTGTTGACAAGGCGATTGAAACTTACAAGGATGTTCTAAAGATTAATCGAGACCAGTATGAAGTCATTTTAGCATTATGCCGGATTTACGAAGACATTGAAGATTGGGACGAAGCATATAATTACCGGATCATGCTTTCCAAGGTCGGGCATGTAAATCAGGCAGAGACCATCTCTCATATCCTGGTTGAAAAGGCCAAGAAGTATTTTCTAAAAGGAGATTTTGCCAAATGTGATGAGGATTTGGAAGATGCTCTCCGTTTTGCACCGTCAGTATCGGCTAAAATTCTAAGATTGAAACTGATTATTGTGAAAGGGAATATGGAGGGTGCCAAATTCAATTTGCTTGAACTGTTGAAAGAACATCCCTTGTATGCTTCTTTTATTTTCCTGGCGCTGGGGGAAACTGGGAAAGCATGGAATGATCTTGATAAAATTAACTACCTTCAGCGACTGGAAGTGCTTAGAGCGTTTTTTCTAGGATTGGAAGATAAGGAATTATTGGATTCACCTTCAATGGTCCTATCCCAGGTCAGAATGTTAAAAGAAGGTGGTAAATTTGAAAATGCGCATGAAATTTTAAAGGCTTGGATTCATGAACATAAAAACCCTTCCGAGGTGCTTAAAATAGAATACATTAAACTGCTTATTCAATTGAAAAAAACTGATGAAGTGGTTTCCCAGGTGATGGGATTTTTGGAAAATATTCATAAGTCACTGTCTCGGCACTACTGTAAAAGTTGCGGTTATGAATCGGATGATATCTTTTGGCGTTGTCCCCAATGTCATGAGTGGGAGACGATCAGTTTTAGATGGAAAATGTAAAAAAGGGGGTTCGTATGGTGAAAAGTATATTGTTGCTATCCTTCCTTTTGGGATCTTTTTACCTATACGGCAAACCAGAAGAAGATGCCAAAAAAATAATTGATTATCAGTCAATCAAGAATATTTTGAAAAATGACATGTTGGATATTGAGATTGATAAAAAAAATAACGAAAAGAAATTAAAACAGGAGCAATCTGCTTTAAAGGAAAAGAGCAAATATCAAATTCCAGATGAGGATGAGTATTGGTCTTTTTTTTCAGAATATTGGCTGGTGAAAAATGCCCAAATTCTTAAGTGGGATTTTGAAAAGCCTGACTATGGGTTGAAAGAGTCAATCGCAACATTATTTGAAAAACTGGGCCTCTATGAAAAGAAATTCAAACTTCTTCTAATTAATACTTCAACGATTGCACACATGGGACTGCCTTCCAACAAAAATGAATATATATTTGTTCTTTCGTTGCCTTTTGTCAGATCTCTTGATTTATCCAAATTAGAAATCAGCCTATTGCTTTTTGAAGATCTTATCCGATTGGATCAAAACTATTTTAAAAATTATCTCACCCAGTCAAAAATTACCAAAATGATTGGTAAAAGTTTTTATAAGAATAATTTGAGTTCCAAGGACATAAATGATTTTTTAAATCTTTACGATCAGAAAGTATTTGATCAGGGATTTTCTTTCAAAGAGCAGTTTGAAGTGACCCAAAAAGTGGATAAAATTCTAAAAGGGGATATGAACCTTTGGAGTATTTTTTTAGAGATGAAGAAAAAGACCAACAATCTGGTTAAAACCAACGCCTTATATAAAACCTATGCCAAGATTTATCCGTCTCCTGAGTTGCAAATTAACTGGCTTAGCCCTGGCAAAAAAAATGAATGATAAAGATTGTAAATATGATTAACCGAATTCAGTCAGTACTTAAAAACTATTATTCCAAACAGTTGACTTTGTATGGAGGATATCTGTTTTTTGGTGCGCTTTTTTACCTGATATTGATATCTATGATTTCTTTTTTCCATTTTATGTTGGGACATAAGATCAGTGAAATTCAGGAGTGGATTCTGGGATACGGCTGGCAACTTATTATCTTGTCAAAGTTGATGGCTTTTTTTTGTATTTTTCAAATTATAGGGTTGGATGCTTATTATAAAGATCTTTTTAGGTACATTACTGAAAAAAAAATAAAAAAGCTGGATCGCAATATTTTTATTTTAATTTTTTTCACAGCGATTTTTTTTGTTTTGCTTGGGCAGCCAGTAGTCATATCCCATCATCAATTTCAGATGATCAGGTTTGCATTGGCATTAGTTGGTATAACGGTCTTCTATGTCACAGATCTGATTTTGATTGTGGCCTTGCAGATTGTTTATCCCCTGGATAAAAGGGCATTAGTTTTTAGGTTGTTTATTTTTCCTTTATTATTTCTGTTAAGTTCAAAGCTTACCTATACTTTTGCCGAGAATATCAACTTGTTTGTCTGGGGACAATTCTTTGCTATGATGTACCTGTTAAATATTGATCGCAATAATTACTTCAGCGTCTTATTTTATATCATCATTACATCGGCGGTTTTTGTTTTTTTTGGAGGTGATCCGGTATGGGGTAATTTATTTTCAATTTTTAAATTTGATAAACCGATCGCCGGGGGTTTTATTCTTTTGTGGTTGGCTATTTTCATTATTTATATGAATTTTAAAAGAAGCAAGATGCTACTAAAATTAAGAAGAAAAATTCATCTTTTGAGTGCTTAAAACAAGGAGTTTTTGTGGGTAATACTAATTTGGATATTCTAAGGATCATCTGGGAATCAGGAGTGGTGGTCAAAAGTGTACTTTTTATTCTCATGTTAGCATCGGTAATATCCTGGGCAGTGGTTTTGAAAAAAGTCAAACAGCTAAAAAAGATCGAACTTAATAATATGGAATTTTTCAATAGCTATTCCAGTTTGAAAAAACTTAAGGAAATTGTATTAACCACCGAGCATTTTTCATTTACCCCGTTTCGGGAGGTTTTTGTAGAAGGCTATAACGAGCTTATTAAACTGAGACAGAATTTTATCAAGGAAAACAAACATCTGGCCATGAAGGAACATTTCAAGGACTATGGCCTTGATATAATTGTGCGGGCCATGCAAAAAGGCGTAATCGAATCAAATATAAGGATGCAATCCTATCTTTCTTTACTCGCCAGTATTGGGTCTATTTCCCCTTTTATAGGATTATTTGGAACAGTTTGGGGTATTATTGACTCATTTAGCGGCCTGGCTTCAGGATCGGCAACCTTGGATGTAGTGGCTCCTGGTATCGCTGAAGCATTGGTGGCAACGGCAGTAGGGCTAGGTGCTGCCATTCCAGCGGTATGGTTTTTTAATTACTTTAATAACAGGGTGGATAAAATCAATAGCGAAATCAAAAAATTCGAACAGGATTTTTTAAACCTGATCGAGCGCACTATGGTAGCAGATAAGGAAAACTAGGAGAACACTGGTGGGAATGAATCTCAATAATAAGAAAAGTTTGGTTTCGGATATCAACGTAACCCCGTTTGTTGATGTGGTATTGGTGCTACTGGTTATCTTTATGATCTCGGCTCCGCTTATGTTAAATGGCATAAAGCTGGATCTGCCCAAGACCAGGGAAGTAAACAAGATGAACATTACTGCATCCCAAGTCATCTTGTCATTCACCAGCACCAACGAAATATTTATTGGTAAAGAAAAATTTTTACAAGATGAGATTATTCCCAGGATTATGACAGAATTTAAAGACAAGAAAACAAATGTGCTCTATGTACGAGCTGATTATGGCCTGAAATACGGGAGTGTCGCCAAACTGATTTCTTTTTTAAAAAGAGGCGGTATTACCAATCTGGCCCTGGTGACAGAAATAGAAAACCAGGAATAAAAGAAATATGGTTATAGAGAATAAAAATCTACTGTTTTTTTTATATATGTCGGCGCTATTACACTTGCTGCTTTTTATAGGTATTGCATTTTTTTCTAAACTGGACATTTCTAGCGAAAGTAACATATTAGGAATCAAAAAATCGATTAAAATATCTCAAATTCAAAGTTCTGTGAAGATAGATGTGGTAGCTATGCCCAAAGAGACGTTGTTGGAACTCAAGGCTATTGAAAAAAACTTAAAAAAAGGGGAAGCTTTATTCAAGGAAGAACCTCTCGAAATGAAAAAAAATGAAAAAGTCCAGGACACCATAAATAAGGATGACCTGGTTTTTGATAAGGAAAAAAAGAGTAATAATCTCATGTCATTGCTTAAAGATATGAGTAAAAAAGATATTGATGTCAAAAAAGGTAAAAAAGAGATTGAACCCAAAGTAAAAACCAAGGAAGCCGGAGACGTGGTTGGAAAAAATTATGATGGAGAATTAAGAAATCTGGTGTTGCGGGGAAATCAATTATCCCAGGGTACTGGATTGACTGGTGGAGGCGATAGTAGCGGGAATATGACAGCCTTAAATCTTTATGCTTCCGGACTTCCGGACCATATTAGGCCCTATTGGAAGTTACCCACTTACTTGAAAGATAAGGAGTATCAGTGCCGAATTAGAATATATTTAAGGCCTTCAGGCAGTTTGATCAAGGCCCATATTTTTGAATCAAGCGGCAATGAAGAGTATGATCAAAAGGCTCTCGGCGCAGTTAAAAAAGCGGAACCTTTTCCAAACGTACCAAACGATATCCAAAGTAGGGTGTCACAAGGTGATATAATACTGGGATTTCCTCTTTAGAAAGGATTGTTTTATGAAATTAAAAAATTGGTTGTTTTTATTGTGTATGAGTTTGCAGATTATGGCAGCAGAGGAACTGACCGTGGTGGCAATAGGGGAAGCTGAGTTAGAGAGGGAAGATCTTTATTTTAACCTGAATATTGTTGGCGGATTAGGTGCTAAAAATTCGCAAATGGGCAGGGAAATCTTTGATTTATTGGTGCGCGATTTCAGTTTTTATAGATCACTTTTTTCGGTTAATAAATCAGAAGGAATTTTGATCAATAAAAAGACGGGCTATCTGGTGAATATCAAAATTACTCCTTCGAAAAGAGGAGTGTCTTTTATTGATGTAAAAATTGAGTGTAATAATAATCAAAAAAACACCATCGTTTTCAGCGAGCAGCAAGATGTTTCAGGAAGTAATTTAAGAGCGTTTGGACACAGCGTAGCTGATGCGATTTATCAGATTGTAGTAGGAAAAAAATCAGTTTTTGATTCATTCTTAGTTTTTGTATCAGACATAGAGACCCGTGACCCAAATTCTCCTATCAAGGAATTATACCGAATGGACTTTGATGGATTTGGGAAAAAAAGGCTTACTTTTCATAGAGGGACGGTTATATCGCCCGAGATCTCCAAGGATAACCGATATGTTCTTTATAGCCTGCTAAAACATGAAGTAACCAAAGATCGCAGAGTGAATTTATACATGCTGGATTTACTGACTAATAAAACATCCCTTATCTCCTCTCGTAAAGGTATTAACTCCGGTGCGGTTTTTATGCCCGATGGAAAGCATATTGCTTTGACGCTATCCCATACTGATAATGCAGAAATCTATGCTTTAAATTTAGAGAGTGGCAATCTAAGAAAAATAACTAATCACTTTGCCATTGATGTAGACCCATCGGTTTCAAAGGATGGCAATTTGATGGCTTTCTTGTCGAATCGGCCTGGTGAGGCCCATATCTATACCTTGGATCCCAGGTCTGTGGAAAAGGATATCACCAGAGTGAGTTTTGTAGGAAAATTTAATGCAACTCCCAGGTTTTCCCCAGATGGCAAAAAAATAGCCTTTGCTTCGTGGTTGGACGAGAGATTTGATATTTTTAGAATAGATGCCAATCGTAAAAATCTTGTTCGATTAACCAAGGATTTTGGATCAAATGAGGACCCCACCTGGTCAAGTGATAGTCAGTTTATTGCCTTTAGCTCGCAAAGAATCATTACTACCACTAAAGCTGTTCATAATATCTACATTATGTCGGAAGAAGGTAATATCATTGGCCCTATCACCAAGGATTTTGGTAAGTGTATATCTCCACGATGGTCTAACTAGCTCAAAAGATTATAAATGTGTAAAAAAATACATTAGTTGATCACTTTTATCTTGTAAATTTTTCAGACAATGTTATATTAGATCGGTAATGCAATGAGTCATTTTTTTGATAATTATCCACTTTTTATGTCTAGGAGATTAACAATGATAAATTTAGCGCATAATCTTTTGTCAGAAATTAAGTATCTTGAGACCAATTTATTGACACAATTGGATGAATCTAATTTTTTTCTGCAACTAGGCGATTTCATTAAAAAACAGATAGATGCCCAGTTATTTTCAGTTGGTTTGATCTATGAAAATTCCAATATTAAACAGATTATAAAGGACGGTGAATTGATTAAAGATCAAGAGGTTACCCAAATACTAGGTATCGATAGTTATGTGCTTAGAACGAAAAAAGCCTATTATTCGAATAATGTAAACAGTGATCCTCTTTTTTGTAACGAAGACCGTAACCGCATTAAGTCGTCCCTTTGTGTTCCGGTTGTGATTGAGGGAGTGGCCATTGCTATTCTTAACTTTCAAAATATGGAAGAAAAATATTTTAAAAGAGAGGATATAACTCAAATACTCAGTATTTTGAATGAACTCATTCGTCCAATTTCCAATATAAAAATGTACTTGCAGGCTAAACAACTCAACGAACTGCTTTTAAAGCAAATAGAAATGAAGGAAAAAGAAATTGAATTTCAAAAAAATGGACTGCTGATGCCAAGCGGAAATCAAGTTGAAGAAAAGGAGATCATTGGTATTTCAGAAGCAACCAGTCGTCTAAAAAATATTGCAGACAAACTGGCCTGTGTTGAAAGCAATTGTATGATTCAGGGCGAACCAGGTATAGGCAAGGAGTTACTGGCCCGTAGAATACATTGCCGCAGCCAACGGAAATTAAATCATTACCTTATTGTTGATTGTTCAGCTTTAAGTGAAAAGGAAATGGATGTTGAATTATTTGGAGAGGAGCTTATTGGTGTATGCGTAAAAAAGGGGCTCTTGGAATTGGCTAAAAATGGGACCCTCTTGATTAAGAATATAAATTATTTGACAGAAAAACTGCAAGCCAAGCTTTTTCAGGCAATTAACAGTAAAAAGGCCCAAAAAGTTGGTGGTGAATTATTTTATACCATCAACCCCAGAATAATCGCTACCACCACAGTGAACATGCAAGAAGAAGTGGATGGTGGTCATTTTAGAGAAGATTTGTTTTATGGTATTGGAAAAATTATTGTAGTGATGCCTCCACTTCGGGACCACATCGATGACATTGAAGTTTTAGCAAATACTTTTTTAAATGATGGGCAGACTATTGCTGAACAAAAGATCTTATCACCCGGAGCAATGGCCCTCTTGAAAAGCTATAAGTGGCCGGGCAACGTACGGGAATTAAAAAATCTCATGGAAAGATCTTATATAATGGCTGAAGGTCCGATTGTGGAAAAGATCCATCTAATGGATAAACTGGTTACCAAAGCTGAAGAGTCAGAGGAGACCTTGCAGATACATGAAGAGAAGTACGTTGAAATGACGCTTGAGGATCTAGAGCAAAGGCATATTATCAAAACTCTGGAAGTGCTAAGTGGCAATAAGACGAAAACAGCTAAGATTCTTGGTATCACTGTAAAAACGCTTTATAACAAACTCCATAATTATGGACTTATTGAGGATAAAGAAATGATCTAGACTCATTATTTGATTTGAAAAAATAACTATTAGTAAGTATATTGGGCATATTGAAAGGGAGCATCCATATGAATCAAGACATTCAAGTTATCAGTCCGGTTAAAGTTGATTTGTCCAAAAACATAAGAACGTTCAAGTCGGGGTCCGAAGTTGAATTGTTCTATCGTTTTGTAAATGATAACGATTTGCGAAGAGAGGCTGGGATCATGCTGAACGTTCTCATTTCTGGTCTTCGCAGAATGAAAAAAAGAAAACCTCAGGGGAACAAACAGCTCCAATAACGTAGATTTGGGGTAAATAAATAAATACTATTTCATGATACTTGACAAATTTGCCCAGTTTATACTTGTCTTTACTTTTATTTGCTCACTAAGCTAAAATGAATATGGAATACCCTTGCTGCATAGACAGGGTATTCATTATTAGGATGATAATCGGATGGCTTAAGGATGGGTGTAATGCTTGATCAATCAAAGACAATCAATCAAAAAAATACTCATTACGGACTTAAAAGTGGGAAAATTTTAATTCTTGATAATGTTGGAGTTAATTTTAAAAATTTCAATGCTTTAAGCACTATTCAAATGGAGATCGGACAAGGGGAAATTCTTTTTATCACTGGAGCATCAGGGGCTGGCAAAACTACCTTGCTCCGGGTACTTTCTGGTCAATTACAACCCACCAAGGGAAAAGTGCAGCTGTTGCAGCCAAATGCCCATCTGGCTTTGGTTTTTCAAGATCTGCGGTTGATAGAAAACTATACTTGCGAAATGAATTTAATGATGGCCTATGATTCCAGCATCTATAAAAATAAAAATGAATTTGTCTATGAGATGATTGAGTTTGCCAATGTTTTAAAAATCAGAAATCGTCTTAATTTGAAAATACAGGATGCTAACGGAGGACTCAAGCAAAAGGTGGCCATTTTGCGAGCTCTGCTGTCTCGTCCGGATGTTATTTTCCTTGATGAGCCGACCAGTTCCCTTGATCAAGAAAATGCCTTGAAAATATTTGAGCTATTAAATTTTCTTAACGTAAAAAAGGGATTGACCGTAGTTTGGGCCTCTCACGATCGGGACCTGATTAGAAGTTTTTCGGGAAGAATTATTCATCTGGATGGCGGACGCTTGATTCATGCGGGGCATGCATGTTTTATTTAAATTTGTTTAGCAGGGCCGTCAGAGAACATCCGCTAAGAGGTTTTGGTTTTATTTTTTTGTGTGGGTTATTTATTCTTGTCTTGTTAGCGCAAAACATTGTGAATGAATTCATACAAAGTAGAATTGTTAAAAAGGACCAGTTTTCGTATTTTTATGTTTTGATGTCTTTAAATGAAAATCATGAGGATGTGGTCAGAAAATTAAGAGATTTAGAGGAGATCAAACAAATAGAAACACTGAACCAAGAAGTAATAGCCAAAGAAGTTAAAAAGATACTAAGTGAACTGGATGTAAATATGTTAAGTCCGATCCTCAACATGGAGTACGTCGGATTTAAAATAATATTTGCACTACAAACCAGTACTCGTAGTCGGCAGCTGGTTCGGGAATACATAGAAAGGCTGGTGGATAAGAAAAATTTAATACTGGGGGATATCAAGGACAATGCCAGTGAAAAAAAACCCCAGGAGGATTTTCTTTTGGGTAAAAGCCATTTGCTTTACCCTCTCATATTATTAATGGTGATTGGCCTGTGGTTGATATTTTTTATGGCGATCAAAAGAACATTGACGAGGATTGCCTAT
>Ga0208375_1000963_pt1 | contig 35763 bp, 42 predicted proteins | sample RifOxyD1_FD_184038 | JGI IMG/M metagenome (GOLD analysis project Ga0208375, IMG submission 184038) | Soil microbial communities from Rifle, Colorado - Rifle Oxygen_injection D1 (SPAdes) | ecosystem: Environmental > Terrestrial > Deep subsurface > Rock core/Sediment | place: Rifle, Colorado... | reverse complement strand
AATGAAAATAGGAAAGACTATGATAATGGTTGCTACTGGCATACTGATTTCCGAACCACCACCCCAAGCATAAATGTTTCTAGATATTTCAGGAAAAGATTTGCTTATAATTTTAAAGGTTAAATTTAAAAAACTAATAACGACTGCATATAAAGCAACTATTGCTCCTAAGTGCAAAAAGAAATCTTTAGCACTAGCTCGCCCTGAGTCCACCGAAGGGTTGTTTTGAATGTTTTCCATTTTTATAAAAATTAAGATTATTAAAATTACTAAAACTATACTTATAAACATGTGTACATTATACCATAATCTCTGCTATTATTTATTTAGAGGATAACGTGAACTGGCATCTAAACACACCAGAAGAATTTAAAGATTTGTGTGAGATAATGATTTTATGTCTCCCACATATCAATTCATACCACAGAGAAGCTGTTGAGATATTTATCAACAAGACAGGAGATATTCCACGAGATGAACAAGTTTGCGATGCGGTTTGGCACATAATTTGTGGTCTCACTACTAAAATAGGTAAGCTTGATGTGAATGACACCCAAAAACTCAAGTTACTTCTTGAAGTCACAGAAGCTCTGTCGGAGTCTAGCAAGACGGAGAGTGCTACGACGTTTGAGTATGCTCGCAAATAGAAGCCGTAGTAACTAATCCAAAAAAAGTTCTTTCGCAATATTATCAGCCGGTCTCCCTTATGAGACCGGCGTTGTTTTGTAAATAGGAGGTAATTAAGAGGCCTATCTTCTATATTTTGAAATGTGGTGTAATTAAATCTTAAACTCTACGCGCCGAAATTTGCTTGGTATGCAAATTTCGGCATCTCCGAATTCAAAATCAAATCTCTTAAGAGATTAGATTTTGAATTCTACGACATCTCCGTCCTTTACGATATATTCTTTGCCTTCGGTGCGAAGAAGCCCTTTTTCCCGAGCCGCTCCATATGAACCAACTTCAAGTAGTTTGTTCCATTCTATAACTTCGGCTCTTATAAATTTGTCGCGGAAGTCGGTATGGATGGCGGTGCCGGCTATGGGAGCTGTTGAGTTCCTTTTTATAGTCCACCCACGAGTCTCATCTTCTCCGGTTGTAAAAAATGTCTCTAGTCCCAAAAGTTCGTAACTTGAAATAATCAAATTCCCTATCCCATCACTATCCGCTCCCAACTCTTTTCTGAAAGATTCTTTTTCTTCACCTTCAAACTCTTTCAATTCATTTTCAATATTGGCATCAACCAAAATATATTTAGCTTTATTTTCTTCAAAAAATTTCATAAGTTTTGTCCACCTCTCATCTGCATTCGTGTCGTGGTCCAAATTTTTACCTCCCGCTTTTTTATTTAAAACATAAAGAATGGGCTTCATAGTTATAAGTTGCATATTTTTTACAAATGGTTTTTCTTTTTCATCCAATTCATCAAATACTGTTATGGCCATTTTTTCATTTTCCAAAGCTTTCAAAACTTTTTGTAAACCATTTCCTTCGAGTGCCGCGTTTTTATCACCGCGCTTCAAATCTTTTTCCAAACTGCCAAGTCTTTTAGAAACTGTTTCCAAATCTTTCAAAATCAATTCCAAATTTATAATTTGGATATCACGCAAGGGGTCAATCTCGGCTTCAACATGCAAAATTTTTGGGTCATCAAAAATTCTTACTACTTGTGCGATGGCATCACACTCTCTAATATGTTGCAAAAAAGCATTTCCTTTCCCCTCGCCTTTTGAAGCACCTTTTACTAATCCAGCGATATCCACAAACTCAATTACAGCTGGGATTTTTTTCTTTGATTTTGAAAATTCATTTAGTTTTTCTAACCTTTCATCTGGCACAGGGATAATGCCTACCGATGGGTCAATAGTACAAAAAGGATAATTTTCCGCTGGGACACTTTTTTTAGTAAGTGCGTTAAAGAGAGTGGACTTTCCCACGTTTGGCAGACCAACGATTCCTACAGAAATATTCATATTATCTTTTAGAAATTAAATTCAGAATTAATTTTACCACCTTTTCTTTATGTTCCGGATTACTTTCAGCCACCATAATCGTAAGAGCAGTTAATGCCGATGGAGTAAGCTTAGCAACATCTAAAATATTTGCTTGTTGCAAAAACCAAACGAAAACAAAAGCACCGCTTCGCTTGTTGCCATCGATAAACGGATGATTCTTTACCATAAAATACAAAAGGTGGGCCGCCTTTTCTTCAGCAGTTGGATATAATTCTTTACCATTAAATGACTGCATCACATTGCCGATAATTCCCGCAACGTTTCCGGGATTTCTTTCTATTCCAAAAATTTCTGTTGCTTCAGATTTTTCTAAAAGATTACTTTTCAAACCATTCAGATTTTTTGAAATTTTTTCAACAGTCAGATCAACCTTTTTCTTTGTTAATTTCCCTTTTGGTAAAAGTTCTTTATCATAAGCATCGAGTGAGAGCCAAGTGTCGGCAAAAAGTGACACAAGCTCGACAACGTCTTTTGATTCAGTAGGGTGTCCCGCTGGTAACAATTGCTTAATATTTTCAACCACATTCAAAAACTGCTCGTAGTTTTTTGCAATACGAGATTTGTTTATTGCATAGCCGTCGATTATATAACTACGCAAGGTCTTAGTGGCCCACTGTCTGAAAAGCGTAGCTTTCTTGCTGTTTACCCTGTAACCAACTGACAAAATCATGTCGAGGTTATAATGTTTTATATCTCTGGTAACTTCTCGTTTACCCTCTTTTTGAACTGTCCGGAAATTCCGGATAGTTGATTTTTCCGAAAGCTCTTTAGTTTTTAGAATATTTTGGATATGCTCATTAATTGTTCGCACATCAACATTAAAAGCATTAGCCACTTGTGCTTGTGTGGCCCAAATTGTTTCCTTGCCGAAATCACCCCGAAGTTCTATTGCTCCGGATTTTGCTTGATATATAACAACATTTTTTATTCGTTCTCTTTTTTCCTTTTTCTCTTTCTTTTTCATTCTATATTTATAACACAAAATTTCCTTATTTTACTTATCTCGTCTTAGACACACCTCGCGCTGTAACGGTGCAGGGGATTTTGTTTATACCCCTTTTCCCTTTGTGTCATTCTCCAAAAATGGAGAATGACTAAATTAAAATTGAAGTTGGAGGTTTATTATTTTAAACTTTTAAAAGTTAAAGAGTTAAATACTTAAATAATTTTTGAGATTATAATTTTTGCAGATTTGGGAAGCGAATTTGAAATTTTGTACAAAACAAAAGGAGTGTCATACCGTCTCACCAGTATTCCCTTTTGCGAGAGGTAGAGGACATTTTTTGAAATCGTATTGAATGATATTTCCAAACGATCAGCTATCTGCCCTACTGATTTTTCTCCTTTTTCTTTAAGCAGTTTTAAAATAGCTAATCTATGTTTATTTGCAAGCATTTTAAGTATAACCATGAGCTCGTCCTTCCTTATCATTTTATTCTTTGTTACTTTCCCCATCACTTTATATTTTATTATCTAATATCATTTAATTATTATACATTATTCTCTATTTTTGGAGAATGATGGGTTACCAAATTAGATACTATTATTATTTTTTTAATTACCTATTATTTACTTTGCTTTGGTCTGTCTTCCAGTTTATTTCAAAAGATATTGAATGCTTGTTTGGAATTTTCCATTTACTAAATCTTAAAAACAAAAGCTGAAATTTATTTTCCGCAATTTTCCCAAACCCGAATCTATTTAATGTTAGCTCTATATCTATAACCATACTAAAAGTCTAATGAAAATTTATATAAAAAGAAAGGCATAATATAAAAAGGTAAAGCCGTCCGATAAAATAGAATTTTTATTAATATCTGATACAATGTTTCTATTATTTATTTAATTTAAAATTAAAATGAAAAACATAACAATATATAGCACTCCTACTTGCCACTTCTGCCATATGGCCAAAGATTTCTTCAAAGAAAATAATGTTGAATTTACTGATAAAAATGTGGCTATTGATAGAGCTTCTGCTGAAGAAATGGTCCAAAAATCTGGTCAAATGGGAGTGCCAGTCATAGATATAGATGGAGAAATAATAGTTGGTTTTGATGAGCCAAGATTGAGAACACTCTTGGAGATTGCTTAAAAACAAAATTTTAATTTCTGAAACTTTATAAAATTTAATAAGATTTTTTACCCCACTTTTTCATCTTACTTAACCACTTCTTTCTTTTTTCTTCGGAGATGCCTTTAAGGGGGCCGATTTTTTTGACTTTGACTTTGAAACCAGCAAACCATAAAGTCCCCTTTCTTATTTCGTTGGTTGTATCGCCAAAAATAAGGCGAGTGAAAAACGGGTGAGCATCTGAAGTGACGAAAACTCTCGCCGTCTTACCCTTCATCAAACCTTTCCAAAAAGTTCCTTTTTCATTAAATTGGAAAGCAAATCCCGGAAGCCAAATGCGATCAAACATACCTTTAAGTAGTGCTGGCATAGTAGACCACCAAGAAGGATAGATGATGACAAAATGGTCAGACCATTTGATGTTTGTTTGAAGCTCTTTCAAATCTGGTTCAAGCTCTTGGATTTTTTTGTAACCCTTATGTAAGATAGGGTCAAAATTTAAATCTCCTAGATTGACTCTCTTCACTTCATTTCCTGCTTCTCTTGCTCCTTCGGCATAAGCGTCGGCTAGAGTGGTGTTGAAGCTATTGCTGTCTGGATGGCCGACTAAAACTAAAACTTTTTTTATCATAAAATAATTATAACATTATCAACATATTTTTGGTCTAATTTTTTGACTATTTATTTTTAACTATTTTTGTTGTCTAACTCTAAAAATGAGTTGACAAAAGAGATGGATTTGCTATAGTGTAAATGGATTTCCTCTTGAGGGAGGGATTTGGAGAGAGAAGGGGGGGTTGACTTGGACACCAGCCCCCCCCACGGACACAGAACCTCTTTTAAGAGGTTCAATATGGACCAGTGCTTGCGCTGGTCCTTTTGCTTTCTTTTTTTATTTACTGATTAGTATCTTTGAGGAAAGCCAAAGCCCCATAAAGTCCTCCAAAGTCTCCAAGCTCGGCTTTTTTTATGGCAGGGAGTTTGGGGAATATTTTTAAAATTTCTTTGAGATAGTTTTCGGTTTTATCAAGTGGTATGGCTGGGTCGCCCGTTATCATAGAACCACCGAGGACCACCACATCCGGTGACCATTCGACGATAATATTGTTTAAACCAATAGCCAAAATTTTTGCGTGTTCATCCCAAATATTTTGGTCTGTTATTTCTTTGGGATTTTTGCCTGTCTTTTTGGCTAGAGCTTTGCCGGAGATAAGGTCTTCAAGAGTCTCTCCTGAACTCATATTTATTATTTGTTTGCCCGGTTCAAAACCGATAGAGCGTTCATCCAACTTCCTTTCGACAATCCTAGCTCCGCCAACTCCGGTGGAGACAGTGATGTAAGCGACTATATTGAAGTCTCTACCTGCTCCCCAACTAGCTTCGCCCAATCCGACTATGGCCGAATCATTTTCTATGAAGACATCGGCATCAAAACTTTTTTCCAAATCTATTTTTAATTTTTCAGGATTCCAATCAGGGATACTTCTGCTCATCCCCCCAGCTATTGATTTTATTTCTCTATTGCCACTGCAATCCTTTATGAGTTTATTAAAAACATCTCGGCAATCATTATAATTTTTTGGTGTCTCAACAACTTTTGGCTCTTCAAATATCTCTCCATCTACAGAGTAAGCGACTCTGATTTTAGTGGCACCAATATCAAATAAAATTGAATTATGAATCATAAATTATGCAAAGATTTTTTATAATTTTCTACTGCTGGTTGGCCATAAGGGTCTACTTTAAACAATTTAGCCAGCTCTAAAGTGACATTCATCATATAAGCCATAAAGCTTCCGATTTCTCTCTCGTTTATTTTTTCTATTTCATATTTTATAAATGGCAAACCTGCTTCTTTGTATGCTTCTGATACTTCTTCATAAGCTCTGTCATTGATACTCTCTTTTATCTCAAAGAAAGATTTTACAAAAATAGTAAATCTGTTTTTAGGACCGCCCAAATTGAGTTGAAGCATTGAATGCATATCAACGGGACCAATAGAGACGGTTGGGGTCAGTCCAACTCTTTCCCCTTCTTCATTTTCTTTGCCCAAACTTTCTGCTATGAGCTGTCTACACCACTTCCCTAAATCTTCAAGTTCTGAATTAAAAATAAAAAAATCTAAAATATCAAAACCCTTCTCATAATTGTCATAAATATTTTTAGCTAAATGTTTGGCTGGATTATCTTCAGTTTCTTCACTACACTTTATATCCATCTCTTTACCTCCAGCTACAAAAGCATCAGCATCTAGTCCGGCTACATTAAGAACTGTGGTATGAGGGGTGGTAAAACTACTAAAACGGCCACCAATCCCTTCAGGCCAAGGTATTTTTTCAAATTTATTTTTTTCAGCCAATTGCCAAAGAGTCGAACCGAGAGATGAAATGATAATCACTCTTTCACTAATAGGAGAACCAAATTTTTCAGACAAGATATCAAATGTTTTGTGGAATGTTTCTAAAGTTTCTGCGGTTTGACCAGATTTACTGATGGTTATAAATACTACTTCTTCCAAATTTATTATTTCATTTTTGACAAAATTGGTTATTTCTTCGTATTCACGGATATCTGGAGATTCAAGAAAGAATAATTTTTTCTCTACATTAGTTTTATGTAAAGTCATAGCATTCCAAACTGCTTTGGAAGCCAAGTCAGAGCCACCAATACCAATCACAAATATATATTTGGCTTTTTGATATTTATCTATCTGCATTTTTAAATTATAGCAAATAATAATAAAAAGCACCCTCATCGCGTTGGCACGCGATGAGGGGCTGGACTCGGACGATCGAGTTTAGTGTCTTATCTCCTCCTTTTTTTTAATGCTGTTGGGGGTTTGGAGTGAAATATGACAAACGTTGCATTTGCCACCATTTTGCTTAGTATCGTTTGGGTGATTTCGATACCCACACTCGCAGACTCTCCACTTCACAGCAACTAACTTCTGGGAGGGAAACTGAGCTCGAACTGACATCTTCTTGCCTTTCTTGAGATTGGATTTGGAGAGGTACTTGCTCCATCGTCAATTATGCATTTAATAATAAAAAATGCAAGCTTTTGGTCAAAAACTGTGGATAAATAAGCTTTTTTAAACAAAGGAAAAGCCGGCACGTCAGGACGCGCCGGCCAAATCTTGATCCTCTCGGGAGATTAGTGCAATTCCCTTTTGAAAAATCTTACGTTTTCGTCTGGAGCTAACTCGACCTGCAAGTCCCAATCAGTTCCGGGTCGAAAGTCAATACCGAAATGCAACGGGCTTTTTTCCCCGAGGATAGCAGTCAAAGCGCTCTTGACACGAGAGAAAAGCTCTCCAGCTTCTTCGGCTCCTCGGTAGCTGGAGCAAAATCTTAGAGGATTTCTTGCGTCTTTTGCTCTTGCCAACACTCCTGTGATTTCCGTAGCAGTTACAGCTTGTGTCATCTACTCTCCTAAAAGTTGGGATTGTGCTTCTAAAAATAAATACTACCTCTAAACAACAAAAAAGTCAAAAATATTAATTGTGGATAATTATTTAGATTAATATTACAGCACAAGGCTTGTTTAACTAGTCTTTTTTTATATTATATAATAAGATTTCTTTATGTTATATAAAAAAGTTCTAAAACCGATATTGTTTAGATTTGACCCAGAAAAAGTTCATAATTTTTTTGTTTTTATAGGCACTTTTGCTGGTAAAAGTGTATTTTTTAAAAAAATAGTGAGATTTTTTTATGGCTATAAAGGCGCAGATATTTCAAAAATTGTAGATGGTTTAACCTATAAAACCCCTTTTATTCTTTCTGCTGGTTTTGATTACAACGGCAAACTTCCCAACATTTTGGCTGATATTTCTTTTGGTGGAGTGGAAGTTGGCTCTGTTACGGCAAGATTTTGTATGGGAAATAAAAAACCACGTCTCAAGAGACTCATTAAATCAAAAAGTATTTTAGTTAACAAAGGTTTAGCCAATGAAGGCGTAGAGACCATCATTAAAAGATTAAAAAAAATCAAAAGAGAAGCTGGTTTTGTGATTGGTATTTCTATCGCGAAAACCAATGATGAAAAAACTTGCTCAACAGAAGAGGGTTTGGCTGACTATTTTTATAGTTTTAAAAGATTAAATGAAGAAAATGTAGGAGATTATTATACTTTAAATATTTCTTGTCCAAACGCATTTGGAGGAGAATCTTTCACTGTTCCTGATTTGCTTGAAATATTATTAACAAAAATTTCCTCTATCCCCTGCTCTAAACCTATTTATGTTAAGATGCCTATAAATCTAGAGTGGCTAGAGTTTGATAAATTACTTAAAATAATAGAAAGATTTGAAGGTATAAAAGGAGTGATTATTGGCAATCTAAATAAAGATTATAATTCTTTAATTTTTAGAAATGAGGCCCCAGATAAGTTTCAAGGAGGTCTTAGTGGTAATCCGTGTTTTGAATTTTCCAACAAACTAATCAAACAAACGAGAGAAACTTATGGTAATAGATTTACTATTATAGGTTGTGGCGGGGTGATGTCTCCTAGGGATATGATAGAAAAGTTTAAAGCTGGCTCTGACTTGGTGGCACTGATAACTGGGATGATTTATAATGGCCCCGGGTTTTTAAAAGAGCTTTCGGATTGTTATTATAAAAATATAAAAATATAAAAATGAATATCAAAAAAATATTAGGTATTGTTGGATTAGTTGTTATCGTAGCTGTTTTCATTTTTTTTATTTCTAAATTTAAAAGCGATATTTCTGATGTATCTACCACTACTTCAAAGACAAACATAAGCGACTCAAGTTATGATGGTTTGAACCAAATTGAACCAGATTTTTTGGGCCAAGATTTGCCACTTTCTAATTCTTCCAAAAATGTAGCTTGGGATACTTTTCAAAAATATCTGAAATACAATAAAGAACAAAATTTAGAAGGAGTTAAAAGTATTGTTTACAAAGTGGCTCCAATTTGTGAAGACATCAAAAATACAATTGAGTGTAAAGCTCGGATGAGTTTGGCTTATCAGTATGGTAGCGTTTTAGATAAAAAAGATTTTGTAAATGTTTGGAGTGATGAAAAGCAGATTATTTTAGCAACTGATTTTAAAACAAAAGAAGATGATAGTGTTTTGGGTCGCCATAGAGCTATTATTTTTTTTATTAAAGACGGTGAAAGTTTTAAACTTTTAAGTTTTAGTCCATTTAAGGGAGCTACTATTGATAAAGGTGTTTCTTCTAGAGAAGAGCTTGATGATAGGTTGATTATTTATACTGAAGATAAAGATGAAGACGGGATTGCTGACTATGATGAAGAGTGTTTATCATCAAAAGAAAGAGATATTTGTAATAAAACCAGTCCTAAAATTCGTGACACCAACGGCAATGGCCTCTGGGATGGTATTGAGGTTTTGATGAAGTAAACTTGACAAAGTATGGTGTTTGGGTGTATAATATAAGGTAGAAAAGGAGGTTTCTCGATGAGAACCTTGGAAAAAATTCAGGAAGTACTAGGAAGAAAAAAAGAGGAACGAAAATATTGGATCGAAGGCGAGCTTGTCTTTGGATTTTTTGCCCCTTCGTTGGGTCAGGAATGCCCCCGAGAATGTTCCGGAGAAACAGAGGAAGCTATTCGGGATGCAATCATGGAGGTGGATAACATCTTCCCATGGAGGGACACCAACGAGTATTATGAATACAATAATTTGGTGGCGCCAAGTATCAACCAGATAGGTCGAGCTGAAAACCAGTTTAACAACTGGGGTGGCAGAAGTACCGAGTTGTGTGTTTGGTTCACACTGAAGCCGGGTGTTCATTATGTACGCAAGAGTCAGCTCTATGCGTATGAGAAATATCTCGAAAAACTGGCAGAAGAACTCGCTGGAAAAAAAGATGAACTTGGTTTCACTTCCGTCCGCAGTGTTTTTAGGACTGGGAGCACGAAGAAATTCAAGTAGTCTCGCCTCTCTCATTTCTCACTTCCCCACTTTTAAACCTCATCTGGTGCGGGGCTTTCTTTTTATAAAAATTTTAAATTAACCCTATAATAATTTGACTACTAGGTTTCGAGTATTCCAAACTTCCCAACAAATTTGACGGTCGTCTAAAATGTTGGGAGTCTATATTACTTTTTATTTGGTGTGGTTTTTACTAATCTGATACGGTTTTGCTAATTTGAATGTTTTTATACAGGGGTATAACCCCATTTCTTTTAAATGGGCACCAAACTTTTTAGGTAAAGGACTTGGACCAACCCAAACACTTTTTTGAATCATATAGTATTGAAATTCTCTCAAGTGCCATCTCAACCAATTTCTCTCCGCTCTTTTTGATTCGGGGATATCAAACATCAGTAAAAGATTTTTGGGAGCATTAAGTTTAAAGGGTGAACTAAATTTCAAATATAGTTTTCTTTTATTTTCAAAATATTCCTTGCCTGTTTTTGTTAGAAACCATTTTTCGGATTTTATTTCTATCAGCTTTTTCTTTAATAATCTAGACATGGTTATGTCAAACGAATCTTTGGAACGCTTTTTATCATAGTCCCAAAATCTGATTATCCCAAAAATATTTACAGGCACTCCTTTATATCTTAGTTTGGTATTCCAAAGTTCTTCTAATATTTCCATTACAATACTCATGGTTTTAATTATATCAACGAAACCTAATCCCAACAAATCTGACGATCGTCAGATTTGTTGGGAGAATTTTAAATCGTTCATTTAAGAACTTCATTTTTTACGAGTTTTTTGTTTGCTATTTCTTACCGGCTTTAGTGCGTTCGAGTTCAGTTAGGTATTTTTTACGAAGTCGGGTAGATTTGGGAGTGATTTCTAAGTATTCATCTTCAGACATTATTTCTAGTCCATTTTCTATGGAGATCTTAGTTGGTGGAGCTAAATAAACTTTATCATCACTGCCACTTGCGCGCATATTGGTTAGTTGTTTTCCTTTAGTTGGGTTAACAACCATATCATCTCCTTTGGCGGTATTGCCCACGACCATCCCCTCATAAACTTCAGTCGTTGGACCGATATAAAGAGTGCCTCTGGTCTGCAAATTGTCTAATGCGAAAGCGAGGGCTTTTCCTTTTGCCATAGATATCATAGAACCAGTGTTTCTTTTTTGGATAGCTCCAGCATAAGGTTTAAAGCCGATCACTCGGCTAGAAAAAATACCTTCTCCTTTGGTGTCTATGACGAATTGGTTGCGATAACCTAAAAGTCCGCGAGTTGGTCCTTCAAAAATAAGTCTCAAGTGGTTGTTATGAGTTTTAGTGCTAATCATCAGGGCTCCGCGTTTGCTTAATTTTTCTATCACTACCCCTTGCATTTCTGTTGGAATATCAATAGTGACTTCTTCAAATGGCTCGCTTTTTACACCGTCTATTTCTTTTATAATAACTTGAGGTTCTGAAACTTGAAGTTCAAAACCTTCTCTTCTCATATTTTCCAAAAGAATGGCGATATGCAGTTCTCCTCTGCCATAAACTTTCATATTATCTCCGCCTTCGGTGGAAAAATCTACTTTTAATCCGACATTTATTTCCAATTCTTTTTCTAGGCGAGCTCTGATTTGTCTGCTAGTGACAAATTTTCCTTCTCTACCACCAAATGGAGAATTATTAACTAAAAAATTTAAGGCGATAGTCGGTTCATCTACTTTGATAGCAGGCAAACTCTCTGTTGCTGGATCAGAAACTATGGTGTCTCCAATATAAATATTTGGCAAACCAGCGAGCATCACAATATCCCCCGCCTCCGCCTCTTTAACTTCTTTTCTTTTGATACCTTCAAAAGTAAATATCTTGATGATCTTCCCTTCTTCTATTCCGCCCAGAGCTTTTTTAACAAAAACTTTTTGACCGTCTTTGATAGTGCCTTCATAAACTCTGGCGATAGCCATTCTACCTAAAAAATTATCATAAGCGAGGTTAAAAGGTTGCGCTTTGAGAGGAGCTTCTTTATCATTTTTGGCTGGAGGTATTTTTTCTAAAATAGTATCTAATAAAGGATAAATATTTTTACCTTCATCTTTTAAATTTTTTATAACAACTCCATTTTTGGCGATAGCATAAATAGTGGTAAAATCTAACTGTTCTTCGGTTGCTCCAAGATCAAAAAAAAGTTCAAATATTTCATCGTGCGCTTTTTGTGGATTAGCTGCTTTTTTGTCTATTTTGTTTAAGACCACTATTGGCTTGTGGCCAATCTCTAAAGATTTCTTTAAAACAAAACGAGTTTGAGGCATTGGTCCTTCTTGAGCATCCACGACCAGAAGCACCGAGTCAATAGAGAGCAAAATACGCTCTACTTCTGAACCAAAATCAGCATGCCCTGGGGTATCTACTATGTTTATTTTAGTATCTTTATAAATGACAGAGGCATTTTTAGAGTAAATAGTAATACCACGCTCCTTTTCTAGCGTGTTTGAATCCATAGAGACTCCTTCTTCTTCAAAACCGGTTTGTTTTAAGATGGCGTCTGTCAGGGCTGTCTTGCCGTGGTCTACGTGAGCTATGATTGCAATGTTTCGTATTTCCATTTCGTTATAACTTGAAAAATAAAATCCCGTGAGGGAGATTATTTCTATTATACATTATTTATTCAATTAAAACAAATTTAAAAAAGAAAAACTCAAATGTTGCCACTTGAGTGTTTCTTTTTTTGTTATGAATTGAGATTAAGAGACATTTTTAGAAATGTGTCCTGCCATTTTCATCATATGCACAGTCTTTTCACCACCAAAAACTTTTAAAAGTTTTTCGTCTGAAACGATGATTCTTTTGTCTTTTGTATCTTGAAGATTGTTGGCTTTGATATAAACCCACATTTTTGATACTACTTCTGACCTAGGCATTGGGCCTTTACCAACTACAGCTTCAAGCTCTGGGCTCAAAGTCAGTGGCTTCATAAAAGCAGAATTTGTTTTTGCCATATTTTAAAAATTATTCTATTAAATGATAATAAGCTGATTATATAACATATCTATTACAAATTCCAATGTTTAAGAAGTAAATTCAATTTCCTGCCAAAAGATTGACAGCCAAGATTAAAAGGATGCCAAAGATAATCCAAACGATATAGTTAAAATATTTTTTCTCTTGACGCGAATACCTGATTGATTTTGGGACAAGGTCTGCCAAAAGGATATAAATGAAAACGCCAGCTGTAAAGCCGATAAATGGCCCAATTAAATATTCCAAAAAAGAAAGATAAAAGCCCCCAATGGCTCCAATCAAGATGGTGCTTGAAGTCAAAAAGTTTAAAGTTAAAGCTTTTTTTGTAGAATAACCTGCATTTTTTAAAACAAAAAATTCAGATATTTCTTGAACGATTTCATGAATAAGGATTCCAAAAGCAACCATTAAACCAAGTTTGATATTGGCTACAAAAATTGGCGCCAAAAGGACACCGTCTCCTATATTATGAAAAGCATCACCAATCAAAATTTTTCTAGCTCCACTATTTAAATCTTTTGACAAACATTTTTGATTATCGTGATGACAATGGATATCAGGATAAAATCTCTCTGCAATCAAAAATATAAAAAATCCACAAATAATAGCCATCCAAACAAAAAGGGTGTTGGTGCCAAGCTCCAACGCCTCATTTACTAGGTTGTAACTAACAATAGTAAATATTCCAGAAGCAAAAGCCAATAAATATTTTATATTTTTTTTCGTCCAATCACTCAAAAATTTGATAGTAAAAAAAACTCCAACTAAAGAAGCCAGCATTATAAAAAAAGATGAAAATATTAAAGCAATTAGTTTCATTTATATAATATAGAAACAACCCCAACTTTTTGAATATGATTGTATTTGATTATTTAAAAACCAAAACTATTTTACTTTTTTTGGTTTTTTCTTTTCTTTTTTATGTCCGTCTCCTTTTGCCATACGATTTATATTATTAATAAAAAGAGTTTTAAACTCTTATATCAAATTATATTACTATTTTAATACAGAAGCCAACTTTTTCTTACTCACAAATTCCTCAAGCTTTTTATCCACACAACTTATCATATTTAAAATATAAATTTTTGGTATAATGGGTTTATTATAAATAATTAAAAACAATGATTGATATTGGATCTCAATTTGGATTAGGCATGTTTTCTTGGCTTGTTCTTCCTCTTATGGCTTGGTCTCTATTTTGGAAAGGTCTTGCCCTTTGGCACTCTTCTAGACGCAACAAAGAATGGTGGTTTATAATTTTACTTGTTGTAAACACTCTAGGCATACTAGAAATAATATACCTCTTCGGCGTTTTAAAACTAAAACTCCACGATTTGTTTAAGAAAAATTAGAATATTTTTCTGTTTTAAGTTAACTCTAAATTTTTATCGATGAGGACATCCGGCCCAACAACAGGGTCTGCGTTTTCCTTTTTTTAATTCCCTCCTTACTCTCTCAACCCGACTATTTCTTGTCTTCTGCTTCTTTGCAGACAAAACCCAACATATCCATTCATTTCTGGCCAAGGGCGTGATATTTCCCCACGCTTCCAAAACCTCTTTATCAGAACCGAGTGCTTTTTGTAAATCTGTTGGTATTTTGTGTACCGTACCGGTTGCAATAATCATATTTTAATTTTAGCAGATTTTTTGAATTAAAAACGACGTGTCTCGAGCACCGTTATCCAATAAGGTTTTTCCAATACTCAACGATATTATTATTTTCTTCATCTGATAGTACTCCTTTTATAGAAGGATTGATTATATCCTTATCCCATAATCCATACTCTCCGTTATTAAATACAATTTTCACCAAATCGGAATAAATTTTGAATTTTTCAGAAATTGATGGAACCTTAATACAAGCCATATACAAGTTGTAAAAAGTCCTATCATTTTTCTTCAAATACCTAATGACCTGTTTCTCTCCTCTCCACGGAATATTTCTATATTCAAAATATGCCATCAAAAGATTGTATGTATCTTGCAAGAGTTTTATTTCTAAAAGCTCATGATATTCTGGATTATTTGAATCAAAATATCTTTTGTTCGTTATATAAGCAGTATTAATCCAGACTTCAAATTTTTTTAATTCGACTTCAGGAACTTTCATTTTTTCTTTTACTTTTGCAATATTTTTTTGCAAATTTGAAAGTGTCTCGGATTTATCGAATTCAATGCGTGCTGTTTCGAGCCAATTTACCAACACAGCATCCATGGTATTAGCAGGAATTTCTGAATCATTAAGAAGTTTTTCTAAAGTTGAAATTTCGTAGAAAAATATATCAGCTGGTTTGTTGTCAATATATTGGAAAAGCGAAAAAAGTTTTTTTGTGTTTTCCTTAAATATTACAAACAAATCGATATCACTATATTCTTTTTGTTCTCCGAGACATTGAGAACCTACAATACACAAAGCATCAATCTCAGGGTTTGATTCTAAATTTTTAATTATCTGTTGAAGTTGTGTCATGTTTACTTTTTACAAAAACATTATTTTAACGCTCTTCGAGCGCTACACGAGTTGGCTGGGGCTCTTGGATGAAGCTTCCGATTTGTTCAAGAATGAAATGATTGAATACAAATCGCAGTCCTGTAAGGGTTAGAACCATTATACTACAGGGAAATACGCTATTTTGGTATAGAAGCCAAACCACTTTCAAATAGCATATCTGCTTCTTCCAAGAGTTTCTTAATATCCTCTTTCTTAACAGATACGGAGGATTTTCTTTTCAAATAAGCTTCTCTCAAACTATCTGCCACATCTGAAAAAAGCGGATACTCCTCTTTCAGATACTCCAAAGCTACTATCTTAGACCCCATTTTATGAGTTTTGACAGAATATACAGTTCTGGCTACTACTAACAATAACCCCGATTCTTTGAGTATGAAATCATTCAAATCTTGTGATTCTTCAAGTTGGCTCTTAAGTTGCGGTATCATTTTGTCCTTCACATAAGGCAAAATATCAGAAAGTGCTTCTTCAAAAGATATATCTGGAATGTTTTTCAAAATTCCACTGTCTCCATAAATTACTTTGTTCTGGTTTTTGAGGCGGTATATATCTAAACCGTGATATATGTATTCTCTGTCTGGGCAAATTGATACAAAATTGGCAGAGAGGTTTTCTGGTGTAATGAAATGAATATCATATTTTTCACCAAGCTCTTTTTGAAGTTCAACTAATTTTTCTTGAGTGTCATTTTCTTTTTTGCCTACAATAAGTAAATCTACATCGCTTGAATTTTCTACATAAGAATCGTCTGCCACAGAACCGTATACAATAATAGATACTACTTTGGGAAAGTAATTTAATATAGATTTTGTTGTTTCTTCAAAATTAAACATTTCCTTTATTATGATTAAGCAGAAGATCGTCTCTAATTTTCATCCAAATTTTTCCCAGCTGGTTTTGACCATCTTTGTTTGGTCCCCAGCCCCAAAAATTATCTTGCCAGGAATCCTCAATTATTTTCCTACCACCGCTTTCAATAAGTTTTTGCTTTACATATGGATGTTGAGCGACTTTTGCTCTGATTATCTCTTCCATAACACTCACTCGTATATCCAACCAATCAGGTCTTACCTTGTCCTGATATTCTCGGGAAATTTGAAAGACGTCATGGACAGACCTGGCTTCTTTTATTTTTCTTATGATTTCTGAATCAGTAAATTTCTCAGTGTGATAAGCATGTTCAGAGGTCATATAAAGAGTCCCTTTCCATTCGAGCATAAATGAAGAAAAATTTGAAAATGGGTAGAACTCTCTTTCATAAAAACATATTATTTCTTTTTGATTTTCCATATTTTTATTTTAAAACAAAAACCCAAGATATCATATCTCCATAATTTTTAATTTTGGCTCCTGTAGTTAATTTTTGGTCCTTAATTTCTTGAAATCCGGCTGTTTTAAACATGTCTCTCATTTCCTCAATTGTAACCAGATTAATTTGAGATGGCCAATTATTTAGAAACACTATGTCACATGCTTCCCGCTCTTCTGGAGTAGCTAGAGAAGTATTGAAGAGACAGATGTTTACGAACAGATAAAATTTACCACCTTCTTTTAGTAAATTCTTAACAGATTTCAAAGCTTTTAATAGTTTGCTTTTGGGTATATGAGGAAACGCGTAGAAAGAATAGGCGTAATCAAATTTATCTTTTGAATTAAAGCTGGTAATATCTGCAAGTTTAAAATCGATATTATTTGGTTCAGCGGTGGCCATTGAAACCTGATCCGGAGAGTTGTCTATAGCTATAATTTCTGTATCTGGAAATTGATCTTTTATTCGTTTAGTTAATTTCCCGTCTCCACAGCCCACGTCCAAAATTTTTCCTAAATTTTCTTTTTCTTTTAGAAACGAAACCAGAAGATTCTCATCTTCATTATTGAAATCTCCCTTCCCGTCTTTATATGTTTTTGCATCAAATTCTTTCATTTATTTAATTTATTCTACTTGTTTTCCGTATCGGTACGTATGATAAGCATCGCGAGCATTTATCCCGTCACCAATGTTGAATGTAGCAGCGTCAGCTCCTACGACGATTTCTCCGTCAAAATATACGTTCTTTGAATCTTTGGCGTAATTGGCGGTGACACCGACAGGAATAAGTGTGTTTGCATCAGCTCCCGCCAAAAGTTTGTCGACATAATAAACTTTGTTATCACATTTCAAATAATAGCCGCCTATGCGATCAAGATTACTGCATTTTTCTTTTATAACGCCAATACGATCATAACCCATCACAAAGACATAGTTTTTGTCATAACCGTAGGTATAATCATATTTACCTCCATCGTAGACAGTAAACGTGACAACATCAGCTTCAGAAACTATCTTTGTATTGTAGAAGATATGATATTTATCTTTATAAAATCCATATTTTATAGGTTCAAAACTTGCCGGATCTGCCCCCTTTACTCTCCTATAACACTGATCCCATTGATTATCTTCGCAAATAAGAAATAGATAGACATTCGATTTATCTTTTGGAATTTCATCTACAATAAATGTGCTCGAATCAGAATCCTCCAACACATCTCCCTCGTAATATATATGGTTTTTATCTTTAGCAAATTGGGTATCTATTATTTCAAAAGTTTTGGGATCAGCTCCGACTACAATATCAGTACTGAAGTATACGTAGTCATCGTCTTTTTTATAATTACTAAAGTTTCCAATATCAGGCAATTCATTTATAGCCATGCGACGGGCAAGATCGGGAGAGGAAGAAGCAACACTATCTGATGTTATTTCTCGTATTTGGTCTGGTGTTTGATTTGGTTGATTTATATACCAAACCAGAATGCCGGCTATCACAAGCAAACCAAAAATTATAGCAACTACAATCTTATTTTTTGAATTCTGAATCGGTATCATTTTATATAATTAAGCTAAGTATTTTAGTTATCTGGATTAGCATATGACTGCTATCCGTCTAAAGTTAGAACCGTGTAATTCATTACCCCGCAATGCTATCTTAACACTTTTTCAAAATCAAAAACGACGGATTATGAATTTGTTAAATCAAATGTGATTTTCCTCAAAATACTAGCCGTTATCCGTACATCTTCTAGAGCATCATGATTTCCTCTTGGAGGAAAACCAAATGCTTGAAATATATTTTCTGAATCGTAATTACCTTCATATCCGTTTTTAAGCAAATAAATATACGCAATGGGCCAAATGTCTAAGGTATGGTAATCGTATTCTAAAGGATTTATCCCAGCTTTATTCATTATGTTTCTCAAATTCTCTATATCTAAGTCAGAAACAAAAGAAGCAATAAAAACATTCGTCCCAAATTTATTATAAAATTTCTTTGCCACTTCATCTGGTTGAGGTGCACCATCTAACATATCTTGAGTGATTCCAGATTTAAGACTTGGCACGCCTTGCATATCTAAATATATATAACTTACAAATCTGTCTTTCTCCTCTAGTGTTTCTTTATCCAACAAAACAGCACCTAATTGTTTAGGTTTGTAGTGTCCTCCTTCAAAATCTATAACCAATATATCTTTTAAAAATTTCATACTTTTGATGCACCTTGAACTACGCACGAGTTAATACCAATCATAATATTTTGGCAAACTTTATCAAATTTAATTTCTTTTCTCTTTTCCAGCTTTTGATTTCTATCTCTCGTCGACGAGCTTCTTTGAGAGTTGGAAAAGTTTCCGAATATAATAATTTTACAGGTCTTCTGATTTTGGTGTAATGCGCGCCAGATTTGGAATTGTTGTGTTGCTCTAGTCTTCTTGTGAGATTATTGGTGCAACCAACATAAAGAGTTTTGTCGGAACATTGGAGAATATATACAAAATATTTCATAAATTGAACAGCCCTTCGCTTCGCTCAGGGAGCTCAATTTTTATAGTCACTACGTTTCTTAAAAATTGGCTGCTGCCGGACTAGGACTCGAACCTAGATACCTGGTACCAAAAACCAGTGTCCTGCCATTAGACGATCCGGCAATATTATAAATTATCAATTATACTCAATTTTTCTTTCGACCCTTTATAACTCTTAAAGAACTTTTCTCTATCTCTTGCTTCCCTTCTTGTTAGATAATTCTCTGAATAAATTAACTTAAACGGTTTACGATGCTTTGTAGATCTTACTCTACCATTGTTATGATAAGCAAGTCGCTTTTTAAGATCTTGGGTTATACCAATATAATAACCTAAATCTTTAATACTTTGTATTATATAGACAAAATGCATAGTCCTACCATTAGCCTGCCCGGCCAGGGACGACCGGGCAATTCTTCATATTTATACCATTATAAGACTCATTATTCCACTCCTTCATCTTCCAAAAATCTAATAGCTTTTTCTGTTAATTTCATAGATGTGGCGGAAGCACGATCATATCCTTCAGACGCTTTTATTTCGGCTAAAGCATTTTCTCCAGCTTCTTTCAAACTTAGACCGTTTTTTATAGAATCTAATAGTCCCGCAACAAAAAATTGAGTGCCTTCTGGGGCTCTATCTTTTAGTTCCTCGTATGATTTTTCATCTGTATTAGGATTTCCTTCCATATTTATATTAGTTTATTCTTTTTTGCCGGCAGTGTCTATAATAGCTAGTTCAATAGGAAGCTCGGGGATGGAGGCGTAAGTTTGACGAGAAGATGCTTCGAGGAAAGCTAGTAAGGTTTTGGAGTTGATGTTTTTGGCGGTTTTGGCTAGGGCAGAAAGTTTTTCAAATTCTTCCTCCCCTGTTTCGTTTATAACCAAATTTTTTGTTTCTTTTGAAAATCGAAGGAGTAAAACAAAACGCAAAGCACGCAAAATCATTTTGAGAAAAACTTGCATATCAGAGTTTTCTTCACTGGCATCCCTTACTGCCTCTATCCCCTTTTCTATATTTTGTTCGGCGATACCTTCCAAAATCTTTAAGACTAAAGATTCTTTTGGCGCTCCCAAAACTTTTTCTATTTCTGTATGTGAGAGTTTGGTGCTTTGACTCGCTGAAGCTTTAGTGGGAGTGGTTCCATAGTGAGAATGCATCGCTTTTTGTAAAATAGAAAAGGCATCACGAAAAGAGCCATCAGCGAGCGTGGCAATGAGCGAAGCAGATTTTTTTTCTATTTCGTATTTTTCGGTTTTGGCGATTTTAAGAATTGATTCTACCAAAATTTGGTGAGCTGGTTTTTTGAAAGCAAAACATTCACAGCGAGAGATTACTGTATCAGGCAGTTTGTGCGGTTCGGTAGTGGCCATCAAAAAAATAACATGATCTGGCGGTTCTTCTAAAGTTTTGAGAAATGCATTCCAAGCTTCTTTAGTCAACATATGAACTTCGTCTACTATATAAATTTTGTATTTTGAAGAGTATGGATAGGTATGAACTGCATCTCTCACGGCTCTGATTTCGTCTATCCCCCTATTTGAGGCGGCATCTATTTCATAAATGTCTTCACTACTTACTCCAAGACTTTTTGCAAATATGCGGGCGATACTAGTTTTGCCGGTGCCTCTACTACCAGAAAAAAGGTAAGCGTGAGAGACTTTATCTGTTTTGGCTTCATTTTCTAAAACGGAAATAATATGGTCTTGACCTTTTATTTCCTTGAAAGTTTGGGGACGATATTTTCTATATAGGGCGATTTCCATATTTCCCATTCTATACTAATTTTTTAAAAAAGAAAAAAACAAAACATACTGTTCCTACGTTAGGTCATATAGGATAAGGCTCTTGGAACAGTATGTTTTGTTTTTTTCTTTGGTATAATTAAGTCATGTCATTTTCTCATAAAACGAGAGTTGGAGTTTTGCGAGGCGGACCTTCGCCTGAATATGATGTCTCAATGAACACTGGCAAAACTATTTTAGCAAATTTACCTGATGAATATGAACCGCTAGATATTTTTATTTCCAAAGAGGGCGTTTGGCATATTAGAGGTTTAGAAAAAGAACCTTATAAAATAATTCAAATGATTGATGTGGCTGTAAATGCTACACACGGCACTTATGGAGAAGACGGTAATATCCAAAAGCTTTTTGAGCATTTTCATATTCCCTACTCGGGTTCTGATTCACTGGCATCTGCTTTAGGTATGAATAAGGATATGTCAAAAGATATTTTTAAGCGTCAAGGACTCAAAACTCCACATCATATATTAATAAATAGAGACGAAGTTTTAAATAAAACAATAAATAAAATAAATGAAAGTTTCTTATTCCCTATTATAATAAAACCAGTTAATTCTGGCTCATCACTTGGTATAAATTTTGTAAACAGGAGTGATAAAGTCAGAGATGCTTTGTTAAATTCTTTTGAACACTCACCCAATCTTATAGTAGAAGAATACATAACGGGCAAAGAAGCTACTTGTGGAATAATAGAAGGTTTTCGTGGAGCACCGTTTTATTCTCTCTTGCCGGTGGAGATAGTGGGACCAGAAGATAAATATTTTCATAATTACAATTCAAAATATGTTGATTTGAAATCAAAATACAGAGTGCCGGGCAATTTTACTGAAGAGGAAAATAATCAGATACAAAAGACGGCGATTTTAGTCCATCAAATTTTGGGATTGAGGCATTATTCACGTTCTGATTTTATTCTTCATCCTAAACGCGGGCTTTTCGTTTTAGAAACAAATACTTTGCCAGAGCTCTCTCATCGCTCCCCTTTTATGAAATCAATAGAGGCAGTTGGTGGTAATATCAAAGAATTTCTCTCTCATCTCCTTTCTAAAACTTTAGGGAGATAGTTTTTTGTGTATAGAAAAAGCCCGAAACTTCCGGGCTAAACATCGATTGTCATTTGCATTGTTTTTTGGCTGACTTTTTGAGCTTTGTACAAATCTTCGACAGTTTTATGAACTGCCGGAATTTTGGCTTCTAGTTCTTCTGGAACTAACTCTCTCCATCGGAGATTTTCCGCTTCGTCTTTTGTCAGTTGTTTGTTCTCCATTGTTTCTGACATGATAATTACCTCTATACTCAAAATAGCATAATTTTAGTGTAAAAACATTTTGTGTTTATATATAAAATATGCTATAAATTTATTGTTGGGCCGTTAGCCCCTCACCCAGAAGTTATGCATTATGTATATGTGCTAAAAAGTGTTAAATTGGGTGAGTTGTACATTGGACAAACAAATGATCTTAAGCGGCGTTTTGTTGAACATAATGATAAGAAAAATATCTCAACAAAAAACAAAGCTCCGTTTAAGCTCGTTTATTACGAAGCTTACCAATCCAAAAGTGATGCTAAATATAGAGAAACTCAATTAAAGAGACATTCTCAAGCTTATACTGCACTAAAAGGTAGAATTAAGAACAGCATAACTTCTGGGTGAGGGGCCGTTAGCTCATTTGGTAGAGCGCCTCATTTGCACTGAGGAGGTGGCGGGTTCGAATCCTGTACGGTCCACCATACGAAACTTGTTCACAATTAAAAAATTGGACATTTATATATATTTATTTTATATTAAGTGGCGGAGGTGATGCATGTTCATCATTGGAAACTGGTTTGCCAGAAAACTTTTCTTTCTCCTTGTTTTGGGGCTTCTCATTGTTTGTTTTGGAGAAGCTACTGTTCAAGAGCAAACCGCTCAGGAGTCTAAAACTCCTGCAAATAAACCAGCAACTACGGCTGATTCTGGTCTGAGTCCAGAGGAAATCGAAGCTCAGGATGAAATGAACAGAGTGAAAAAAGCCAGAGCTGTTGGTTTGCCCGACAATGCCACATGGGTTCAGATATATGAAGAAGAGGTAGAAAACAAAACCTCTCCGCCGGAGAAAGTGAAGGAGGAATTAGCCAAGGCGAAGAATTTTTTTGTTTTGGTAAGACAAACCATTATCTACCCATTTCGCTCTTTATTTCGCTAGGCCACGAGAGACCACATCAGCTTCTCGTGGTTTTCTCATTTATATATGGTTTCTTGTTATTTTTAGTCGAATCTCTTATAATTCAGGGCAAGATGTTTGGTTTAGGCAACAAAAAAATATCAACCGAAAGTTACAAAGGAGTGCGAGACTTTTATCCAGATGACCAAGCCATCCAAAATTATATTTTTGGAGTGATGAAAGGAGTGGCACAGTCTTGGGGTTATCTAGAATATGGGGCATCAGTTTTGGAACCGTTAGGACTTTATAAATCAAAATCAAGCGAGGAGATAGTCAAAGAGCAGATTTATTTTTTTACTGACAGAGGTGGTAGAGAAGTCGCTTTGCGTCCAGAAATGACTCCAACCGTCACTCGAATGATAGCTGCTAAAATTCAAGAATTACCATCCCCTATTCGTTGGTATTCTATTCCTAATCTTTTTAGATATGAGAAGCCCCAACGAGGGCGATTGCGCGAACATTGGCAACTCAATATTGACCTCTTTGGAATTTCAAGCTCGTTGGCTGAACTAGAGGTCATCTCTATGGCCTTTGATATTATGAAAAAATTTGGAGCCGATGAAAAAGATTTTGAAATCAGGATTAATAGTCGTCTACTTTTAGATGATTTATTCAAAAAAATAAAAATAGATGAAGATAAAAGGCAATTTGTTTATAGACTGATAGATAAAAAAGAAAAACTCTCTGAAGATGACTTTAGAAATTCTTTGGCAACTTTAATCGGTGAAGAAAAAACAGAAGAACTTTTGAAAAATTTTTATCTTGGTGAAGGTTTATTAGTAACTTTAAAAGAAAGTGAAGCCGCCAAAAATTTGAACAATATAATAAACACTCTGCGAGATAGAGGTATCTCTAATGTGGTTTTCATTCCGACTTTGACTCGCGGTTTTGATTATTATACTGGCGCTGTCTTTGAAGTTTTTGATACTAATAAAGAAAATCCGCGTTCTCTTTTTGGTGGTGGTCGGTATGATGATTTGATAGGGAGTTTTACTAGTCAAAATGTTTCCGCTTTTGGTTTTGGTATGGGAGATGTGACCATAAAAGATTTCTTAGAAACTCATAAAATAATGCCAGAAATAGATTCAACTACTGACTTGTTTATCTGTGTAGTGCCAGAAACTAATATAGAAGAGGTTTATAAAATAGCTCAAAATTTGAGAGAAAATAGTGTTAGGGTGGCTGTTGATATTTCTGGTAAAAAACTTCCCGACCAGCTGAAATCTTTAGATAAAAGAAAGATACCTTTTGTGATGACTGTGGGTGAAGAAGAAATCAAAAATCAAACTTTTACTGTCAGAAATACTAAAACTCGGGAAGAAAAAAATGGTAATTTAGAAGAGGTAATAAAATTATGCGTAAGATAGTTTTTGATATAGAGACTTCAAATATTTTTTCAGAGGTTGGGTCAAATAACCCAGCTGATTTGGATATATCGGTGGTTTGTGTTTATGAATATGAAAATGATAAATACAGCTCTTTTACAGAGGAGCAGTTTGGTGATCTTTGGAAAATTATAGAAAAGACCGATATGTTTATCACTTATAATGGCGATCATTTTGACATCCCACTACTCAATAAATATTATCCTGGTGATTTGTTAAAAATAAAAAGTTTAGATTTACTGAAAGAGTTGCGCGAATCTGCTGGTCGGAGAATGAAGCTTGACCAAATAGCCGAAGGGACTCTTGGTATAAACAAAAGTGGTGGTGGGTTAGACGCGGTCAAGTGGTGGCGAGAGGGGCAGATAGATAAGGTGATAAAATATTGTATAGATGATGTTAAAATCACTAAAGATGTTTATGATTATGCTCTTAAAAATGGCAAACTTTTTTTTAAAGAAGGTTTAAATTTAAATGAAGTCAAATTAGATACCTCCAATTGGGAAACTTTTCCATCTTCTTCTCCTGCTCTCAATCATACTCTTCCTTTTTAACCAACCAACAAATAGATATGGTATAATTTAGATACTTAAAAATAATCCAAATATTATGTCTGAAAAAATATCACTTCCCTTGTCAATTATTATCGCTGGACTCTTTATCGCTGGAGGTGTTTATTGGAATGGTAAAATCACCAAAGAAAACCCCACTCCTACCCAAAGACAACAATTAACTTCTGAAAATGTTGCTGCAACTATTCGTCCTATTGATGTCAATGACCATATTTTAGGAAGTTCAGATGCTAGGATTTTGATTGTTGAGTATTCTGATACTGAATGTCCGTTTTGTAAAATATTTCATAACACTATGCTTTCTATAATGCAAGAATATGGAAAAGAAGAAAAAGTGGCTTGGGTTTATAGGCATTTCCCTATCGCCGAACTTCATTCCAAATCTTTCAATGAAGCGGTGGCTCAAGAATGCGCTGGCAATCTCGGTGGCAACGGCAAGTTTTGGGAATACACCAACAAGCTTTATGAAGTTACTCCATCAAACAATGATTTAGATCCAGCCGAACTTACCAATATAGCGACAGAAGTCGGGCTCTCTTCTATTGATTTTAATGTTTGTCTAGAAAGTGGAGAGTTTGACCCTAGAGTGAATTTTGATATTCAAAATGCTCAAGAGATTGGTATTACTGGGACTCCTCACAGTATCATTATTGACACCAAAACTAACGAATACCACACTGTTGAAGGCGCTTATCCTTATGTCCAAATCAAAACTGTTATTGACTTAATATTAGCTTCATAAATCTCTATAACCACAATACTGACATTCTTTATTACCACAGGTTTGGGTGAGAAAGTTTCCTGACCAGACACTTTTTATCAGGTTTGTTATCTCATTTTTTACTCTTTCAATATCAGTTTTTTCTATCGGTAAAGATACAGTTGGACATCGCCCTTTGCTATCAGGTTTTATAAAGATTAAAGCTGGTTCTATAAATTTGTTTTTGAATTTAGTACTCTCTTCTAAAAGTATTTTATAAAATATCAGTTGGCGGAAATAATTATCATCGCCATTGGCAGTCTCACCTTTTATAGCATTTAGACTCAAAGCTTTTCTGGTTTTGTAATCATAGATAAAAATTTTGTTTTCTTGTTCTCTTATCACATCCAACTTTCCATGAAGTTTTATTTCTATTTTTTCATTGTTTTTGACAGAAGATTGATAGGAAAAATAATTTTCTACCCAACTTTCAGTAAAAACTTTGCCCGCTTCCTTAAAATGCTCCGCTAGAGCTAAAGCTACTATTGGTGCATCTGCTATTAGTTCTTCTAAAACAGTTTCTTTTTCTAAAAGTGGTAGTAGTGAATATCTAAAATATTCTTTGACTGTATCAATGATTATTTTTTCTATTTGTTTTATTTTTTTATTTTTACTTTGCCAAATATTGGACATAGCTTCATGCATAGCATTACCTTTTTCGGAGTTAGCGTTTGGAGCTTCGGGCATTTTTAAAATACTTTTGTAGAAAAATTTGTTTGGACAATCCATAAAGTGATTCAAGGCGGTGACAGAGAGGCCCTTTTCGAGCAAGACTCGTTTGGCGTATTCTGTCTTCTCTTGATTTTGTTTGGCTTTTATTTTGGTTAGATTTCTTTTTATATTTACTTTGTTTGTTTTTTCAAGTTTTGTTTTTTTGATTAAGTTTTGATCTAGTTCGTCTATAAAACGTAGTGGAGTCATAACTTTACCAAGATTGTCTTCATTGTGAAAACTGATTGAGACGTGTTTTTTGGCTCGAGTAAGACCGACATAAAAAAGACGTCTTTCGTCACGAATGTTATCATCCATCTTTTCTTCTTTTGGTAAAACAAAATAAGAGTTATGATTTTTTTTGATCCAAGACTCTTCTACTGCATAAGGCAAAAAAACATAATCAAATTCCAAACCTTTAGAGCCATGAGCGGTCATAATGGTGATTTGGGATAAAGCTTGACCCGTGTTTATTTTAATGGTGCGTCTTTCGGCAGATTTTTTGTAAGCGAGCAAATTTTCAATTAAAATTTTTGGGTTTTCAGTTTTTTCAGTTTTAGTTAAATCTTCAGCCAGACTAATTATGCCCCGCCAAACTTCTGTCCCAATCGGGCTACGAATCACCATATGAGTAAAACCAGATAAATCTGCTACTAGATAAAGAAATTCCAAAGGGGTAGTATCCGTTAGTTTTTTTTGTATTTTAAAAAGTGTAGGGATTTCTTTTTCTATTTCAGCCATTTTTCCACTTTTAATAAGCTTTATCAATCTTGTTTGTTTAGCAAAATCTAAATCCCATAATCCTGAAACAAGAGTTTGAGCCAAAGCTTCAATGTTTCCTGGATCTCTAAAAAAATCTAAAAGTGAAAAATAAAGAGCACCTACTGGATGTGAAAATATATTTGCTCCCCTCTCTGCTTTAGCTGGGATATCATTTGCTTCAAGTATAGAAAATATTTTTGCTACTTCACTGTTTTTACGGACGATGATGGCGATACTGCTGTCCTTACTTTCTTTTAAAATTTTTTGGAGGTTCTTTACTAAATAAGCTTCTTCTGTTTCTAAATTTGGAGCAATCACTAAATCTAAAGGATTGGCTACCTCTTTTGTTCCTGATTTAAGTTTTGTGCGCAAGTCAAAATGTTCGCCTTCTTTATAATTTTGTTCAATCATTTTAAATGAAGTGTCTAAAATGTATTGATGAGATCTATAGTTGTCCACCAAAGAAATAATTTTCATTTGGTCCCATGTTTTTTGAAAATTTAAAAAGTTTTCAATTGAAGCTCCTTGGAACCGATAAATAGCTTGTTTTTCGTCTCCTACTACAAATAGATTTGGGGTCTCAAAAAAATCTGCGATAGTTTTTACGATAAGGTTTTGAGCGTCGTTGGTGTCTTGGTGCTCGTCTAAAAGAATATATAAAAATTTTTCTTGTAGACTTTGAAGTAAAAGTTCATCTTTACGTAAAGCTTGAAGTAATTCAAAAATTAAATCATCAAAATCTATTTTTCGCTCTTCTTTTTTCTTTTTTTCGTAATTTTCATAAACATCAGCAAAAAGAATGGTTCTTTCGGCTTTTTTGATATGAGTTAAAGCTTCTGCTTTTAATCTTCCTTTACTTTTGCCACGAGTCGATATTGAATCTGGGCTATTTTTTATTTTCTCTATTTCATCTTGAGCAAAACTTTTGAGTATTTCAGGGGTCCAAGCTTCTTGTTTTGCATCACTAATCGCTCCAATTATTTTAGCAATATAAAAATCAGGGTCTCCTATGGGCCTTAGTTTATTAAATTTTTTTTCATTTAAAATATTTCGCAAAAGCTGCTCTGTCTCTATGTCAGTAATTTGTTTGGATTTATATAAATGTACGAAATGGTCCTGAAATTCAGCGATGACACTGGCTGCAAAGCCATGAAAGGTGTGTATTGGCACTTCTAGGGCTCTATTTCCGATTATTTTGCGGAGTTTGACTCTCATAGCTTTGACACCAGCTTCGGTGAAAGTAAGGGCTAAGATTCCAGATGGCGGGGTATCAGTTTTGAGCAGTATGTTGGCAATACGCAAAGTTAAGATGGTCGTCTTGCCCGTCCCTGGACCTGCTACCACCATAACTGGTCCTTCTATAGCATCCACCACTTCTTTTTGTTTAGGGTTTAGTTTGGCGTATTCTTCTTTGAATTTCTTGGTGACCATAAGTCTATATTAGCATAAAGAGGGTTCTTTTAGGGGAATCAAAATTGCTTTATTTTTTAAATTATGATATAATAAAGAATAGGAGGTTTACCATGAATTGGAAAAAACTCATTTCTGAAGTAGGCGAGTTTTTGGCTGATGTGGAAGACCACATTAGCAAGTTTAGGTTAGAACTCGTAATGAGCGACCTGAATGAAAAAGTAAATGGAGATAACTATACCATTTACGAAAGGATTGAGATTCAAAAATTTCTGGATGTGTACTCCAACGAGTACAACGAAGTCTTTCGTCGTATTGAAGCACGAAAGATTGGTCGCCGAGGAGGGCATCGAGTAGTATGATTTTTCTCCTTCTTCTTGTTTTATAGACCCGGGATGTGTGACCAGCACTTCCCGGGCTATTTTTTATACTAGAAAAACTATGGTATCATTTTTATATATTAGATAACCTAAAAATTATGAGTGATGAAAATTCAACCCAAATGGTGGAAAATTTAAAAAATAAAATAAAAGAAGAAGAGCGAGAACTTGAAGAAAAAAGGCGTGATTTGGGCAAGAAGAAAGTGGAAGTTGAAAGAAAAAAAGATAAATATGAAGAAAAACAAAAAGAAGCTGATAGGTTAAAATCAGATTTTGAAGATACTGAAAATGAAGTTAAATCTATAGAAAACGAAATTTCAGGTTTGGAAAGTCAAATACAAGGAAGTAGGAGTGAAATGGAAAGAATGATTAAATAAGCAAAAAATAATAAAAATTAACGATTTAGAACTATTACTCCAACGGCTCAAATACCGGTATTTGAGCCGTTAAGCTCTAAAAGAAATGTTGCAAGCGTTTTATTTTGTCGTGTTGACGCATTTTTTCTAATGCTTTAGCTTCAATTTGACGGATACGCTCACGAGTAACTCCAAATTCTTTACCGACATCTTCTAGAGTGTGGTAAACTCCATCAATGAGGCCGTTTCGCATCTCAATGATTTTCTTTTCTTTGGGAGGTAAATCAGCCAAGATTTCTTGGAGTTGGTCGCGGATGATTCGGCGGTTTGACTCTTGATCTGGAGAGACTATTTTATCATCAGCCATAAAGTCATTTAGAGTTGATTTACCATCATCCTCATCCCCTATTGGAGTCTCTAAAGAAATGGTGCCTTGATCAATTTTTTCAATCATATAGATTTTCTCCGGATCAAGATCCATCTCAATTGCTATTTCTTCTGGCAAAGGGTCTCTACCGAGGTCTTGAGAGAGGCGTCTGACTACTTGTTTATATTTGGCGATAGTCTCAACCATATGGACTGGCACGCGGATGGTTCGGCTTTGGTCTGCTAGAGCTCGAGTAATAGCTTGCCTTATCCACCAAGTGGCGTAAGTAGAAAATTTATAACCCTTAGTGTGGTCAAATTTATCAACCGCTTTGAAAAGTCCTAAATTTCCTTCTTGAATCAAATCAAGTAGTGTCAAGTCAGAACTACGACCGACATACTTTTTAGCAATAGAGACTACGAGACGAAGGTTGGCTCGAGCTAAGATATTTTTTGCTTCTTCTTCCCCGTTTAAGATCCTTTTAGCTAAATCTTTTTCTTGACCTCCAGAGATGAGAGAATGTTTTCCAATCTCTTTAAGATACATTTGAATAGAATCGTGAGAGTTTTCTTCTTTTAAAAGGTCTTTTTTAGTCAAAGAGCTTTCGTCAAGAAGTTTGCCACTCTCTAAAATATCAATACTAGCAATAGAACATTCCTCATATATTTCTTCAAGCAAAAAGATATCATTTTCAATATTGGGAAACTCTTTCAAAATTTCATCATAAGTAATAAAACCTCGCTCTTTTCCTTTGATGATTAAGTTAGTTTTTTTTGCTCCTATATTCAAATTGGTTTTTTTGGATTTTGTTTTTTTACTAGTTTTGATTTTTTTATTAACCTTTTTCACCACTTTCTTTTTCACCACTTTTTTTATTATCTTTTTCTTTGTCGTCTTTTTTTTCACGACTTTTTTCACCACTTTCTTTTTTATTTTTTTAGGCATTTTATTTATAAATTAATTATTAAGTTCTTGAATACGTTTTTGGATTTTATTAAAATTTGCTTCTGTCTTTTTTTTGTTTTCTTTTGAAAGACTTTTATCATCTAATATTATGGTTATTTTTTGTAGTTTAGTTTTTAATTCTTTTAGTTCAAGTCGTTTTAAGATATCTTTTGCTATTTCATCTAAACTTCCTTTTTCTCCATAATTTTCTGTTTCAAATATAAGGGCTTCTTTGTTTTTTTCAAAATTTGCTAAAATTTCTTCTACCTTTTCTTTATTTACAATTTTTTGCCACTTTTCTTTCAACTCTTTACTTTTTTTGTTTTTATTAAATTCTTCTAAAAATATAATACCAGATAAGATGCGTTCTAGATTTATTATTTTTGAATAATTTTTAGGCAAACCCTCTCCCGTTAGTGCTTCTTCTTTTTGATTTATTTTTTTAAGATCATTTAAAACATCTTCTTCTTGAACTTTCATCTTTAGGGCGATTTTTTTTACAAATCTAGATTTTTCTATATCGCTCTTTATTAGAGAAACTAGAGGTAAAACATTTTTGGTGATTTCTTTAGCTAATTTTCTGTCATCTTTTTCTTCCAAAGCCTTGTTTAAAGTAAAATCTATAAAATGTTCGGATTCTTTTAAGACTTTTTTCCATTTAATCTGGTCTTTTTGAATGATTGAAGCCGGGTCTTCTCCTTCTGGTAGTGAGACCGTTTTAATCTCCATCCCTAAACTCATAGCCATTTCAGCTGCTCTTCTCGTGGCTTTTTCTCCAGAAATATCAGCATCATAAGCGACAATAATCCTATTTGAAAGTCGCCCTATTTTTTTCAAGTGAAGTTCTGTTAAAGCGGTTCCAGAAGATGCAACGGTATTTAAAATACCAGCTTGATGAGACATAAGCAAGTCCATCTGTCCTTCTACTAAAACGGTATAATCTAATTTTCTGATATAGTTTTTAGCTACATCAAACCCATAAAGGGCCTCTGATTTGTAAAAGAGTTTGGTTTCTGGAGAGTTTAAATATTTAGGAATCTTGTTCTCTTGTCCTGAGCCTGTCGAAGGGTCTTTTATGGCTCTACCAGAGAAAGCGATTACTCTACCCGCACTATCATTTAATGGAAACATTATCCTGTCTCTAAAGGTGTCATAATATTTTATCTGTCTAGAATTTGTTTCGGTGTTGGTTTTTTTTATAAGTCCCGCCTCTAACATTTCTTCTTTTGAAAATCCTTTTTGAGTTAAATTATCAAATAAACTTCGCCACTCATCTTGAGCAAACCCGAGTCGCCACTTCTTGATTGAATCAATTGTCACTCCCCTCTTTTTCAAAATAGCTAGAGCATCTTTGTTTACTGTTAATTGTTTTTCAAATATTTGACAAGCGGTCTCTGTTATTTCAAATAATCTCTCTTTTTCATCTTTAATGTTATCATCTGTTGGTTTGAAGTTTTTTAACTCTATTCCAGCTTTATTGGCCAAAGTCTCTAACGCTCCTTTGAAATCAAGACCCTCAAATTTTTCTACAAATGAGAAAATATCTCCTTTTTCTCCACAACCAAAACAATAAAAACTTTGACGAGTAGGTGAAATCAGAAAACTGGGTGTTTTTTCATTATGAAAAGGACACTTGGCTTTGAAATTAATTCCCGCTTTTTCTACTTTAATATAACCAGATATAACATCCACAATGTCTAATTTTTCTTTTATTTTTTCGGTGTCTGATGACATTTATTTTTTGTTGGTTTTCTTATTCACAAGTGGATTTGACATAATTTTTTGCTTTGCTATACTTTCTTTACAAATTCCCTTTTGGGGACAATACTCTCGTGAAAGCGAGAGGCAATCATTTAAGAACGGCCTTGTCTAGGGCTGTTTTTAAATGTCCAAAAGGTTTCTCCCCTATCTTGTCTATTACTTTCCATAATCTTTTTGAAGAAATCGTTCTAACTTGTGACAACATAGCTGCTGTTTTAAAATTACCGGCTCTTACTATTATCTCAAAATAATATTTATTATTTTTCATTATTGAAGAGCATGGTACACCAAATAACAACTCTTTATTAAATTTTTTAATCACAATAAAAGGTCGTACAAAATCATCTCCTTTACCATTTTCCTCATGTCCTACATTTTCACCCAAACTTGCCCACCAGATTTCTCGCTCTTCAAAAGTTGGAGGTAATCTTTTCTTGTGAATTTTCTCTTTTATTCCTATCCATTCCAAAAATCTTTTCATGTGGTGTTTATGTTTAGTTAAAATTTCATATCATACCAGTCCAAATTGTATGTATCTTGGATCAGTATCCTCTCACCTTTTGCCCATGTGGTATTTTTCTCTAACCCTAAAAGCTTTATTGCTTCTTTCACATTTTTTTCACTATTACCCTCAATTTCTAAAAAGGCTGGCATCTTTGGATACTGATCTATATCAAATTGCCAATTTTTGTAAGTAAAAGATGTTCTATCTTTTTCTTGATGAGCATATTCTTCTAAACCTAATTCTTCAAACAAATCTGCCAGTTTTTCTGGTTCGGTAATATCAAAATTAATTTCTTTATGTTTTCTTGCTGTTCCCAATATATCTGATTTAGCTTTCCAAGTTACTTCGTGTTTTTTACCAGAATATGATCTGATCCTCAAAAACCAAGGGTCTTCTCCTTCTTTGATTCCCTTTGGTCTATACCAATCAACAACCAATCTGGTATCTTGAATTTTTTTCGCACCTAAAGAGAGGAGTTTCTTTTTGATTTCCTCTGAATCAATGTCTAGTACTTTTGTTTCTATTTCGTGAGCCATTTTATAATTGGTTTAGAGAAATATTAATTTTATTTTTCATACAATATTTCATGTAATTCTTTTTTGGTTATATCTTTAACCCAATTATCAATAAATTTAGCTAATTCTTTTTTAGCAACAGAGTCTTTCATCTTTTTAATCTTTTCTTTAAGTTTTGGTCCAGCTAAATCAACGTCAAATTTTGAAAAAACTTTTATATATTGTTTATAGTGAGTGATTTCAATATAATCAGCTACTTTTGAGATAATAGCTTCATCAGATTTGGCGTCCATTATTTCGTCGCTAAGTGCTGTAAAATGGTCAGATTGACTATCAAAAAATCTTGAAAGAAATTTTTGATTTTCTGCTTCAAAAGCCTTTGCATGTACTCTGGCTTTTGGATTTACTTTCGCATATGGCATAGCTATATCTCCACCGAATAATTCTCCCAAATCGTGAATCAGGGAAAATTCTAAAACTTTTTGAATGTCTATTTTTGCTCCAGCTTTTTTAACATGAGAAGCCAATTGCCAAGCTGTAAAAGTAACTAGGTAATGATGTTCTGCCAAATTGCTCAAATCATCTTGTTGAATACCAGCCAGAGCGTAACCATATTGAGGTTGGGCTCTGGTCAGTTCCATTATCCTGAACAGATTGGTTAATTTTTTCATAATTTAGGAATTAATTTTAATTCTCCATATCCAACTTCTTTTGCAAGTCTTTGATCATATTGTATTTTTCACTACCAACAAAACCTGAACCAGCTGGTATCAATCTTCCGATAATGACATTTTCTTTTAGGCCTTTGAGTTCATCTTCTGAACCGCGTAATGAGTTTTGGATAAGCATTCTAGTGGTATGTTGAAATGATGCAGAAGAAAGGAAACTTTTTCTTGAAAGAGACACTTCAGTGATACCAAGAAGAAGTGATTCACCTTTAGCCTCCTCTTTGCCAGCTTCTTTAGCTCTTTCATTTTCTATTAGGAAGTCGCTTTGAGGGACAATATCACCTTGAGAGAATTTAGTTCCTCCAGGATTTTTGATTTTTCTTCTGGAGAACATTTGTCTGATGATGACTTCTATATGTTTTCTAGATACTGGCTCTCCTTGAAGTTCGTAAATTTTGGTGATTTCTTGAATAATGTAATTTTGAGTCGCTTCTTTACCGGCATATTTAAACAAATCATCTAAGTTTACTGAACCGTCGGTTAATAATTGACCCTTTTTTACTTGATCTCCTACTTGGACCAAAATTACTCGGTGGTAATTTATAGGATATTCAGTATTACCTTTTGTTTTTGTTTTTTCTAATTCATCTGGCAAAATAATAATCACTTTTTCTTTACCTTCTGTTTTTATTTCGCTGACTACTCCTCCTGTCCTAGCCACTACTGCAGCATTTTTAGGAATTCTGTTTTCAAAAACTTCTTCTACTCTAGGCAAACCAGAAGTAATGTCTCCACCTACTGAAGCAGTACCTCCAGCATGGAAGGTACGCATAGTGAGTTGAGTTCCCGGTTCTCCAATGGCTTGAGCCGCTACGGTACCGACAGCTTCTCCAATATCTATTACTTTATTTTTGCCTAAATCTTCTCCGTAACAATGAATACAGACACCGTTTAATGTCTTGCAAGTAAGTGGAGATCTAACTAATAAATCTGTGATGCCGGCATTTTCTATTTCTTCAGCGTCATATTTTGATAATAGATGGTCTTTTTTGAACAACACTTTACCATCTGCATCTTTGATATCTTCTGCCAAAAATCTTCCTTTAGCGATTTTAGCGATTGATACTTCAATTCCAGAAGAAGTTATTTTACTTAAAGTTACTCCTTCTTTGGTGCCACAATCCAACTCTTTTATAAGAGAGTCTTGAGAAACATCAAAAAGTTTTCTGGTAAGATATCCGGCTTTAGCTGTGTTTAGAGCGGTGTCGGTCATACCTTTTCTAGCGCCGT
>Ga0208375_1000962_pt1 | contig 35812 bp, 47 predicted proteins | sample RifOxyD1_FD_184038 | JGI IMG/M metagenome (GOLD analysis project Ga0208375, IMG submission 184038) | Soil microbial communities from Rifle, Colorado - Rifle Oxygen_injection D1 (SPAdes) | ecosystem: Environmental > Terrestrial > Deep subsurface > Rock core/Sediment | place: Rifle, Colorado... | reverse complement strand
AGGAGTGCGGATTCCGACCACAACTCCTGTGGTCAGCCAAACTGTGAGTCTGACAGAGCATTGGCATTTCCTCCTCGACTAACATTGGACCTTCCACCTAGAACTATACCACTTTTAAAAAATAACGCAACACAAATTAAAAATACCCAAGTTTGGCTTGGGTGTTTTTAGAAAATGTTTTTTTATATTTTTATTTATTCTTTCCAGTCTTTCGGCGAGAGACAATAAATATATTTGAGTATTTCTTTGGATGACGGCTCTTTCTTCCTCCGGTGACCTTACCCCACATTGTCTTCGGTCTCTTGGTTCCGCGTCCTTGTCTGCCTTCTCCTCCTCCGTATGGATGGTCTACAGGGTTCATCGCAGTACCACGGACAGTCGGACGAATTCCCTTCCAGCGACTGCGTCCAGCTTTACCATAATTTTCCAAATGATGTTCTTCGTTGGAAACGGTGCCGATAGATGCCCAGCAACTCTCATTAATTTTCCTGACTTCCGTGGAAGGCATTTTCAAATTTGTATATCCGTCGGCATTGGCGACTACTTGAGCGAAGATACCAGCCGAACGGCCGATTTTCGCGCCACCCATAGGTTTGATTTCAATATTGTAAACAAAAGTTCCAACTGGAATATTTTTAAGTGGAAGTCTGTTGCCTGGCTCCAATGGAGCTTTCTCGGAGACGATGAAGGAGCTTCCCGCTTTCACGGACTTCGGTAAAACTACGTATCTTTTCTCTCCATCTTTGTAAACAGCAAGCCCAATAAAGGCTGAACGGTTCGGATCGTATTCCACGGACTTTATTTTTGCTGGAATATCTTTTTTGTCATATAGAAAATCAACGAGTCTGTACAGACGCTTGTGTCCGCTACCCTTGTGTCTCATTGTGATGCGTCCTTGACTGTTTCTGCCTACGGCGCGCTTGAAACCATAAGTGAGGGACTTCAGTGGAGTGGATGTCGTAATAACTCCTCGATAGTTCACATTGGTCATCTGTCTTCTTGATTTACTTGTAGGTTTGTATGTTTTCATAAATAATTTGTCCCTACACCAGGTGTCTGCAATTCCTGACACCTGGTGTAGGGTCTATATAAATTCTATCTTTTCTCCTTTCTTTAAATAAACAAAGGCTTTGCGTCCACCGCCCCTTATCCCAACTTTACCTTTAGACATAATCTTTTTCCTGGGCACAGGGAGGACATTTACCTTGACAGGTTTTACTTTATAAAGTGCAAAGATAGCCTTCTTGATTTCTGTCTTGTTGGCATCGGCAGTGATATCAAAAGTATATACGTTCTGCTCCATAGCAAAACTTCCTTTTTCGGTCACTCTTGGATTTTTAATAATTGTTGTCATAATGATTTTAAATTTATATTTTGTGATTTTTGAAGACCGTAGTAGGGCTAAAAAATTACAAATTATAAATTTACCCCCTACTTTCTAAAAATTTTACTGCTTCTACCGGATTTTCTATTAAAAGATACTTGTGATTCAAAACATCCATTGGATTCAAATTTTGAAGGAAAACTATTTCTAGCTGTGGCAAGTTTCTGAAACTCTTTTCTGCTTCAACGTTACGTCCAGATAAAGCTGTCAAAACTCTGGCTTTTTTGGATTCTGCTAATGGTTTGAATCCGCTAGCTTTGGCTAAATTCTTCATAACACTCACGGCATCTTTGGTCTTGATTTTGGACAATGCGAGAGAATCCACAAAAAGTATTTCGTTGTCTTTCAATTTCTTGGAAAGCACAGAGAACAGAGCCTGAGCGCGCATTTTCTTGGAAATTTTCCTCTTGTAGTTTTTATCCGAGAGTGGACCGTGGGTTACTCCTCCACCGACCCAGATAGGGCTCCTGGTGGAACCGTGTCGGGCGCGTCCAGTACCTTTTTGTTTCCAAGGTTTCTTGCCTCCTCCACGCACTTCTCCTCTGTCTTTAGTATCAGCAGTGCCGGAGCGTTTATTGCTACGCATACCTTCCACTACTTGGTGCACCAAGTCCGTGCGCCACTTGGCAGCGAAAACTTTCGCAGGAAGACTTATCGTTCCCGCTTCTCCGCCCTTTTGGTCATATATCTTTGTTTGTAATTTTGCTTCTGCCATATTATCTGTTGATTATTTCCACTAAAGTTCCACGCTTCCCAGCGATAGCTCCCTTGATGAGCATCAGATTATTTTCTTTATCCACCAGGACAACTTTCAAATTTTTCTGGGTGATGCGGTCGGAACCCATTCTGCCTGCCATTCTCATTCCCTTCGGAACGTGGGTTCGGAGTCCTCCTCCGATACTTCCCGGCTCACGCTCGGAATGCTTCTGTCCGTGAGTTCTAGGTCCACCATGGAAACCATGACGCTTCACTACACCCTGGAAACCTTTACCCTTGGAAACACTCGTTACTTGTATCTTGTCTCCGGGAATAAAACTTGAAACATCAATCACTTCTCCTTCTTTCGCTTCATTTTTGTCGCTTGGTTTTAGCCTGAATTCTTTAAGAGTTTTATAGAAACCACCTTTCATTGCGCCCATTTCACCTTTCGTGATTCTTTCCTTTTTTTGCGCTCCGAAACCAACTTGAACTGAATCGTAGCCGTCTTTGGCTTTTTCAAAAACTCTCGTCACCGTTATTGGTCCAGCAGTTACCACAGTCACAGGGAAAACAGTTCCGTCTTCGGAAAAGTACTCCGCCATATTCTCTTTTGTTCCCAAAATGAATTTCATAAAATGAATTTAATCGCCATTCTTACATCATCTTCACATCAATATCGACTCCGGAAGGCAGCGTTAAATTGGTAAGGGCCTCAACGGTCTTCTGATTCGGATTTATAATATCAATCAATCTCTTATGCACTCTTATTTCAAATTGTTCTCGAGTGTTTTTGTAAATAAAAGAGGAACGATTGACTGTATATTTTTTTATTTCAGTTGGAAGCGGCACAGGACCCACAATAGTAGCATCATACCTAACTGCCGTATCCATAATTTGTTTGACAGACGCATCCAAGACCTTGCTCTCGTAAGCACGAACTCGGATACGAAGCACCACTTTGCCATCTTCCCCTGCACCCTTTTTAAGGGAAGTTTTTGACATCTTGGCCTTTTCCGTTTTTACTGATTTAGTAACGGCTTTTGGCTCTTTTGTTTTTGTATGTGCTGTTGTCATGGTGCTAAATCGTAATTTCTAATTCGTAATTATCCTAAGATCTTTGTGACAACTCCTGCACCTACAGTCTTGCCTCCTTCGCGAATGGCAAACTTCTGCGTTTCTTCAAGCGCAACCGGAGTAACCAGTTTAACTGTAATCTTCACTGTGTCTCCAGGCATTACCATCTCCGTACCTTCCGCAAGCGTCACATCTCCGGTCACATCCGTAGTACGAATGTAGAATTGAGGCTTATAACCCTTGAAGAACGGGGTGTGTCGTCCGCCTTCTTCTTTTTTCAATACGTATATTTCGCAAGTAAAGTTGTCGTGCGGAGTCACAGTGCCCGGCTTTGCCAAGACCTGTCCGCGAGTAATGTCTTCTTTCTTCAAACCTCGTAGGAGGATGCCGGCATTGTCTCCAGCCATACCTTCTTGAAGATTTTTGTTGAACATTTCAATTCCAGTTACTGTTGTCTTTTGAGTAGGTTTGATACCGATGATTTCAACATCTTCACCAACTTTCACTACACCTCTTTCAATTTTTCCGGTAACAACGGTTCCTCGGCCTTCAATGGAGAAGATGTCTTCAACAGGCATAAGGAATGGCTTTGTTGTGTCTCGTTCTGGAACTGGGATATAAGTATCAAGAGCATCTACGAGTTCAAGAATTTTCTTTGCCCATTCATCATCAACGGACTTTGCTTCAAGACCTTTAAGAGCGGAACCACGAATGACTGGAGCATTTGCGCCGTCAAAGCCTTGTTTGGTTAGAAGTTCGCGAATTTCTTCTTCAACCATGTCAATCATATCTTTATCATCAACCATATCGCACTTGTTTAAGAAAACAATCATTTTAGGCACACCAACTTGCTTTGCAAGCAAAACGTGTTCACGAGTCTGTGGCATTGCTCCGTCTGTAGCAGCAACGACAAGAATAGCACCGTCCATCTGAGCGGCACCAGTAATCATGTTCTTGATGTAGTCTGCGTGTCCAGGAGCATCGATGTGCGCGTAGTGGCGGGCATCGGTAGCATACTCGTTGTGAGAAATGTTAATAGTGATTCCTCTTGCCTTCTCTTCTGGAGCGTTGTCAATCTGATCAACTCCGCGTAGACGAACTGTTTTTCCAGCCAAATTTAACACGTGCAGGATTGCAGCGGTCAAAGTGGTCTTTCCATGGTCGACGTGACCGATGGTGCCGACGTTAATGTGCGGCTTATCTCTCTTAAATTCTTCTGCCATAATATTATTGTTTAATAACCAAAACTCAGCATACGAGAACCAGTTGCTAAGACTTAGTTACTAACTTTTCCGCCTAGGGCGGGTTAAATTAACTAATAATTAAAAATACAATAGAAAAACTGCAGAAAGTGCAGTTGCCTAGATAATAGCAGAATTAGAAATAAAGTCAAATCCGTTTTATTTCCTTTTAGAGCTTAATTTGGAGTATTCATCCAATAAATTCTTCAGTTCACGAGCTTGCGCGTCAAACTTATTTTCTGTCAGTCTTCCTATTTCTTCTATAACTATAAAAGTGTTACTCAAATCAACACCAAATTTATAAAAACCCTCCTCTTTCAAGTCTTTTGGGCTTCGATTAAATTCTCTTGATCCTTCCTTCATGTAAAGTTTTAAGTAGTTTTTATTTTCTCGCAGCGATGATAGTCTCGGCGACATTGTTAGGCACGATGTCATAGCGGAAGAATTCCATTGTGAAGCCCGCGCGTCCTTCAGTCATAGAACGAAGGCCGGTCATGTAGCCGAACATTTCGGATAGAGGCACAATCGCTTTGATTACTTTATTCATTCCTCTGTCTTCCATTCCTTCAATGAGTCCACGCTTGGACGACAAGTTTCCGGTGACGTCTCCCATGAATTTATCTGGAGTGATGACTTCCACTTTCATCATCGGTTCCAAGATGACGGGGTTGGCTCGGCGACAAGCGTCTTGAATGGCCATAGAAGCAGCGATTTTAAACGCCATTTCATTGGAGTCCACTTCGTGGTAACTTCCATCCCAAAGTTCTACAGAAACATTTACCATTTTGAATCCAGCTAAAATTCCACGATCCAGTCCCTCTTTAAATCCTTTTTCACAAGGAGCAATGTATTCTTGCGGAATCACTCCTCCTTTGATTGTATTGATAAATTCGAAACCAAGAGATCTCTTTGTATTTTTAGGTAAATCTTCCAATTCTTCCTTAGTAAGCATTTCCATTGGTTTTACTTTTATCTTTACGTGACCATAGTTTCCACGTCCACCAGATTGCTTGATATATTTTCCTTCTGCATCAGCATTGCCAGTGATAGTCTCTCTGTAGGCTACTTGTGGTTTACCGACATTTGCTTCCACAGTAAATTCTCTTTTCATACGATCCACGATAATTTCCAAATGAAGCTCTCCCATTCCTGCGATAATAGTCTCCCCTGTCTCTTGATCAGTGGTAACTTTAAAAGTAGGGTCTTCTTGAGCAAGGCGATTAAGCGCCATACCCATTTTTTCTTGGTCAGCTTTTGTCTTTGGTTCGATGCGAAGTTGGATAACTGGCTCAGGAAATACAATTCTGTTTAATTCAATAGGGTTGTTTTCATCACATATAGTGTCTGAAGTAATAGTATCTTTCAATCCTACCGCTGCCGCAATTTCTCCAGCAAAAACTTGTTTCACTTCTTCGCGGTCGTTGGCATGCATACGCAAGATTCGCCCGATGCGTTCTTTGTTGCGAGTGCGCGGATTGTAAACATAACTTCCTGCCGTTAAGCTTCCAGAATAAACACGGAAGAAAATAATCTGTCCAACGAACGGGTCCGTCGCCACCTTGAAAGCAAGCGCCGCAAATGGTTCTGAATCAGAGGCACCACGAACGAGAGGTTCATCGGTATCCGGATTTACGCCTGGAATAGGCGGAATGTCTGTCGGAGCTGGCAAGTAATCCACCACAGCATCCAGCACAAGCTGTACGCCTTTGTTCTTTAAAGCAGAGCCGGCAAACACCGGGAAAATTTCATTGGCGATAACAGCCTTGCGCAGAGTCTTTTTCAAGACATCAATATCTGGGATGACTCCTTCTAAATATTCGGTCATCATCACTTCATCCGTCTCCACTATCTTTTCCACCAGTTCTCCATGGAATTTTTCTGCATCCGCTTTCAATTCTTCTGGAATTTCTTTTTCAATAACTTTATTGCCCATTTCTCCTTCAAAGTAATAGGCTTTCATTTTAAGCAAGTCTATTACTCCTTCGTGCTTTTCTTCAAGCCCGATGGGAATTTGCATTCGGACGGCCTTTTTTGTAAGTCTGTCTAAAATAGTCGTAAATGAATGTTCAAAGGATGCTCCTGTTCTGTCTAATTTATTTATAAAACAAACACGAGGAACTTTTGCTTCGTCAGCATAACGCCAGTTTGTTTCTGATTGAGGTTCTACTCCAGCGACTCCGTCAAATACAACTACAGCTCCATCGAGCACGCGAAGAGAACGCTTCACTTCTACTGTGAAATCAATGTGTCCAGGAGTATCAATAATATTAAAACGATGTTTTTTGCTCTTATCTTTTGGGTCCGCATAAGTCGGAGTCCAGAAACAAGTGACCGCCGCAGAGGTAATGGTGATGCCGCGTTCTCGTTCTTGTTCCATCCAGTCCGTAGTAGTCTCTCCGTCATGCACTTCTCCTATTTTATGGGAGACTCCAGTATAAAAAAGCACGCGTTCTGTCGTTGTCGTCTTACCTGCGTCAATGTGCGCAATAATTCCAATGTTTCTAACTTTTTCTAAAGGATAGTCTCGTTCCATAGTTGATTTTCTTGAGCGTAGCGATTAGAAAATCATTACCCTGTGAAATCCTCGCTTTGCGAGGAGGCCACAAAGTGGCCTATTTCACTGGGGTTAATAAATTACATTCACTCCGTTCATTAATTTATAAACAAAAAGCGCTCGATGCGCTTAAAACAATATATAACATAAAGCAACCTTTTGCAAACTAAAAATCCCCTTTCGGGGATTTTTAGAAGATAAGTTTTTAGTCAATTAACTATAAGATTGTTCTTCAACCAATTTATCCCAATCTATTCCAGACACCGTAGACCATTTTTTTAATTCAAGTTGCTGTTTTACTTTCTTTTTAACTGCATCCAACAAGGTCTGGGTCCCTTGTTCCAATCCAGAACCTTCATCTTTTAATTGATAATGTGCCTCATCTGCTAACCATTTTACAAAAACCTTAATAGCATCTAACTCTGCTGACCCCAATTTTCCAGCTCTTTGTAATTCTTCTGCGGTAATTGAACCATCAGTAATTTTTTCTACTAAACTTTTAGCTTGTTCTTTTCCAAAATCTTTATCTCCTGGCATATGTTTAATTCAAAATATTAAAAACCTAATAATATCCAAAGTATGCCCCCCCCGAGGCATGCTGTCAAGCAAGGATATTAAAATTACACATATGCGCGATAGCGTAAATATGTAAAGATGAGTTTTATTTAGTTAAACACACTCTCCTTCCCCGTGTAAGCCTTGGCAAGTTTGAAAGTTTTTAAGTGATCTTGTAGACCAATTTCTTTAACATAATCCACAAATTCCTTTGACAGAGGCGAAGGCCCAACCCAGACACTTCTCTGAATCATTACATAGCCGAAATTCTTTAATTGTCTGCGAAACCAATCTCTTTCCTTTTTCTTCTCTTCGGCGACGTCATACATTAAAATTAAATTTTTAGGTGAATTTTCATTAAACAAAGAAGAAAAAGCAGTATGATAAAAATTTCTTTTTCTGTTCTTTCTCTTTATGCGACTTCGGTGATCATCTTTTGGAACCGGCAGACCGAAAGCATTCACCTTCATTCCTTTATATCTAGCCATATACAAATTATATACCCAAAGTACACATTTACGCTATCGCGCATATGTGTATTAATCGTTTAAATTTTAATCTTCTAACAAACACAGAATCCCCTAACTGCGCAGGTAGGCTTTTCGGAGATTTTGTAGAAACAAAACTTACAAAACACTTTAAAGAGTTCTTGCTCTTACTGAACTCAAATTACTTGGACGGTACTTTAAATTGTTTAAAGTAATTTCTCCTTCTGTCCATAAATTCTCTTATTTCATCCTTTTTTCCACCAAGTGCCTCAAGAAAGCTCGCGATGATTTTATCTTCTCCTCCAAATTCTTCCATTATTCTATCGCGCCCAGATACATTAAATCCAATTTTCTCTCTCTTTTCTCTTTGAATCTCTTTTAGATTTCCAGACAAAGTAACTACTTTTCCATCTCTAATCGCAACACAGTAATTTTTATCCATCATTTGATTAGGAAAAAGGCTATCAACTATATTTTGAGCAGATATCGTATCGCCAGTAGGATTTTTCAAAAGATCGTCAAGTGTAAAAAGAAGTTTATATTCCCGACCAAAATTAACAACCCCCGCAGTCGCCCCCTTCTCTTTGAGCATTCGTATAGCTTCACCAACTTCTGGAAAATTCATTTCTCTAGCCTCAAATGGCGAGGCTATTTTTTCATTTACCTCAAGATCACTTCTAGATTCTTTCATATATTTTATTTGATACTAAAAATCGTTTATAATACCTCTAAGTCTACCCCCCCCCCCCGATACGAGCTGTCAAGCAAGAATATGTAAAAGTGTAATCGTAAATTTTGCAAACTAAAAAGCCACCATTGGGTGGCTTTTTAGTTCTTAGTTCTTAGTTCTTAGTTCTTAGTTCTTCGCGAGAAAAAGAACAATCCTTGCAGATTATTAGGCAACTTTATATAGCAGCCTTCTGTAAAGCTTCTAGTAAGTCAGTTTCAAATTGCTTCATGGTTTCTCCGTAGCCATTTCCCCACGTAGAGAAAGCCAGTTGTTCATACATTCTAGGATTTCTAGCGTGCAATGTTGCGAGGGCCTCAGCATAGCTGATCTTCGCCACTTCCTTCAACCACATTACACCCTCTTCAACATTATCTGGATTTCCTCTCCACGTTGGTTCTATCCACGTGTGAAGGAAAGCATCAAGCTCTTCTTTTGATTTTGGCGGTGTGCCAATCACAACTCCATCACGCTTGAGCATTCCTCCTTTTTCATTTTTTGGTGCTGATTCTTGCATAAATTTAATTCATAATATTTAAAACCCTAATAATACCCATAAGTATACCCCCCCCCGAAGCATTGTGTCAAACAAACAAAAACCACCCAAGAGTGGCTCTTAAAAGGTAGAAAAATTGCTCTGCAATTTTTCTACCAAGCAAAGTGAGCGAAGGCTTTGTTTGCTTCTGCCATTTTGTGAGTATCTTCTTTCTTTTTAATAGCTGAACCTTCGTTCTTGGAAGCGGCGATGAGCTCATCGGCAAGTTTTAAATGCATAGGCTTTCCTTTTCCTCCGCGGGCTGCATCGCGAATCCAGCGCATAGCGAGAGCGAGACGGCGTTCAGGACGAACTTCTACTGGCACCTGATAGTTCGCGCCTCCGATACGCTTGGAGCGGACTTCGGTCATCGGACCAGCGTTCCTGAGAGCTAAATCAAAAATTTCAAGCGGATTTGGGTTGCCTGTCTTTTCTTTAATAATATCAAAAGCGGCATACATCACCTTGCGGGCGGTTTCTTTCTTTCCGGACCACATAATGTAATTGATAAATTTCTCCAATTTCTGGGAGTTATATATAAAATCCGGCTCTACCACATTTCTATTTTTAACTTTTCTTCTCATTTTTTTTATTTAAAATTATTTATAGTGAGCTTGTCGAACTATTTTTTAGCGTCTTTTCTAGGCTTCTTGTTTCCGTATAATGATCGTCCTTGTCGGCGCTTTTCAACTCCTTGAGTATCCAAGACTCCTCGAACAATGTGATATCTTACTCCGATCAAGTCCTTCACACGTCCTCCGCGAAGCATTACCACTGAGTGTTCTTGTAGGTTGTGTCCTTCTCCTGGAATATAAGCAGTTACTTCCATACCGTTGGTCAAACGCACTCTGGCGATTTTGCGGAGAGCGGAGTTAGGCTTCTTGGGAGTAGTAGTTGAAACTTTCGTGCAAACGCCTCTCTTGAAAGGCGCCGGGAAAAAGACCGGTCGATTCTTGAGAACGTTGAATCCACGGGCCAAAGCGACAGTCTTCGTCTTGGAACGGACCTTGGTTCTGTTTTTCTTGATTAATTGGTTGATTGTTGGCATAAGTAAACAAAATAGCCCCATAGGACTATGGGTTTTAATATACTATTTAAAAATCTAAAATGCAAGGCCTGTAGTTAGGTGAAAGAGAAAGGTCAGTATGGGGTATAGATAATCGGAAAAGAAAACAATGAAGACAAGCAGTAAAATTAAAGAGTATTGTTCGTAGGCTAAAATAAAGGAAAAGGCTCTATCCGGCAAGAAAGAGAAAAGTATTTTAGAACCATCAAGCGGAGGGATGGGAACGAGATTGAAAATACCCAAGGCTAAATTCACGATAACAATAGCAGAAGTTATAAAATAAAAACCCGAGGGCAAAGCAAATCCGGAAGAAAAACGAATAATCAACCCGAACACGATAGTAATAAAAAAGTTAGCGAGGATGCCCGCTGCCGCCACCCACACCGTCCCCCACTTTCTGTTGCTCAAATTATTCGGGTTATAAGGCACCGGTTTCGCCCAGCCGAAAATAAATCCTGTTTTGGAAAGAATTAAAATAGTCGGCAAAAGAATGGAGCCGAACAAATCCAAATGTTTTATCGGATTCAAAGTGAGACGTCCAGCATTTCGGGCGGTATTATCACCGAAACGTTCCGCCATAAAGCCGTGCGAAACCTCGTGAATCACAATGGACATAATAAGTATAGCTATATAAAAAATGGCATCTATCCCTTGCATAATGATGTTTCTAATGATAGCATACAAAAGTTATGAAAAAAACGTGCGCTATAACTAAAAAGGGCTCAATCGTCGGAGGTGGATACTCCAATAGAACCCGTGCCACCAAGTTTAACCCTACAGGCAAAAAGAGAAAATACCCAAACCTTCAAAAGAAGAGACTTTTTGTTCCCGAACTAAATAAAACTGTAAATATTGAAATCTCCGCTCGTGGTATGCGCACCATGAAAAAACGAGGCACCTACGCTACCCTCCTAAAGGCTGGATTGATTAAAGCAAACTAAAAAACCTCATGAGATGTGAGGTTTTTTTACGCGGGAACAAAGGTAATCGCATTCCCCTTTTTACCACTACGGCCGGTACGGCCGATGCGGTGCACATAAGTATCATACGTCTGAGGTACATCAAAATTGATGACGTGCGTAACATCTGGAATATCGAGTCCGCGAGCGGCCACGTCTGTCGCAATCAATACATTTATTTGATCTTTTTTAAATGAATCTAAAATTCGAATACGCTCACGACTTCGTTTGTCACCATGAATACCACCGACTTTGAACCCCATATGCGCGAGATCTTTGGCGAGAGTATCCACACTGTGTTTCATCTCGCGGAAAATCAAAACTTTATCAGAACCATCAGCTTTTAAAACTTCATGAAGTTTTTCTAATTGTTCGTCTTTGCCCCTATACCTGACGACATCTTGATCAATATTTTTTGCTGTCTCACCTGAGATTACCGAAATGAAAACAGGATTTACTAAATAAAGTTCTGTTAATTTTTTAATATCAGGAGAAAGTGTTGCTGAGAAGAAAAGTGTCTGTCGACCTTCTTTCGGGGATTATATAAACCATATCATCTCTGAAGCCCATATCTAGCATTCTATCTGCTTCATCGAGCACGACAGAGTGACAAGTAGAAAGATCTAAAACTTTTTTATCTATCAAATCTCTTATGCGTCCTGGGGTGCCGATAACAAATGAAACTCCCATTTTAATTTCTCGAATTTGTTTCATTATTGGCAAACCTCCGACACAACCGGCAGAAAACATTCCAAAACCAAAAGCAAGATTTTTAAAATCGCTTTCTATTTGAAGTGCGAGCTCGCGAGTCGGTGCCATAATGAGCACTGTCTCTCTTTTATTTAATCCTTTAGTTTTAGCAATTTTTTCTATGAGAGGAAGCAGGAATGCTGCGGTCTTACCTGTACCGGTATTGGCCATACCAAAGACATCCTTCCCTTCCATAACAGATGGGATAGCTTGGTCTTGAATGGGTCTAGGGTTTGTGTAACCTGCTCTTTCAATATTTTTATGAAGTTGTGGATTAAAAGGAAAATCTGCAAAACTATGTTTTGACACATAAGCTTTTTCTTCTACGTTTGTTCCTTTTTTAATGAAACGAGAAAAATCTATTCTCTCTCCGCGAGATCTTTTATTGCTTGAAGGTCTTCGTCCCCCACTTCTAAAAGAAGGTCGAGAAGCACCAAATCCACTTGTACGAGTAATTCTACCGCCAGAAGAGCGGTGTATGGGCCTTGCTGCGCCAAAGCGAGAAGGTTTGTGCACACCAACCGAAGCTGGACGCGCGAAACTGCGTTTGTTTATCATATATTTCTTTTTGTGTCATGGACATCAATCACAGGACACACTAAGTCATAGATGATTTCCACAAGCGTCAGTCTCGTTATATTAAGCTCGTGCGCCTGTGGCGTGAGTTGAGAATGATACATAAAGTATAGCATTTTGCTATCTAAATGTCAATGATTTATTAAATTAGGTAAAAAAGTTATACTAAAAATATGTCCAACATAAACATAGATAATCTTAAACACAATCAAGTGCAAATAAAGGGAGGTGGAAAGGTTATCGTTTTAGATACTGGTGCAATAATCGGACCCGAAGCTGATGCTATGCTTCAAGCTTTACACTCTAGATCTGTTGGAGGACTAGAAGGTCATCTTAAAATACTTTCCGAAAAGGGACCGGATAATTTCATGAAAAATTTCTATGTCGGTTATGGACATAAATCAATCGGAGACTGCGGAACATCATCATTATTTATAGAAGGAGTATCGATGCTTGCAGCAAAAGCAATACAAGATTGGGCACTTTATTCAGGACAAGAATCTTCCACTAGATATATTGATTTCCAAACCCAACCATTTAAAAATATAACTGACACAAAAGAGGGAGAAGAAATTTTGGAGGCATACAGAAAATTTTATATTGATGCAATGGAACCAACCAAAAAACATTTAAAAAAACAATTTCCTTTAGGGAAGGATGAAAAAGAAACAATATACGAAAAAGCTATCAGCGCAAGAGCTTTTGACACATTGAGAGGTTTCCTTCCCGCAGGATCGACCACAAATCTAGCTTGGCACACTAATTTAAGACAAGCAGCAGATAAAATAATGCTACTTCGCCACCATCCACTAGAAGAAGTAAAGAATGTAGCAAGTGCGATAGAGGAAGCTTTGCGTTTGGCATTTCCAAATTCTTTCGGGCATGAGCGTTATGAAAATACAGAAAATTACAATAAAGAGTGGATGAAAAATTATTATTATCACCATGATAAAAACTGCCCGGACTTTCGAATGAGTAATAATTCTATAAATACAGATTTATTACCAAAACAAATATTAGGGAGCAGGCCCATAAAAACTGAACTACCACGACACCTAGCGGAAGCTGGGACTATTCAATTTGAATTTCTTTTAGACTTTGGATCGTTTCGTGATGTACAAAGACACCGTGCAGTAAACCAACGAATGCCACTCCTAACCACAGAAATAGGCTTTGAAAAATGGTATCTTGACGAACTCCCAAAAGATTTAAAAGACAAAGCTGAATTATTCCTCCAAAAACAGGAAGAAAAAATAAATAATCTTAAAATTTCCAAAGAAGATAAACAATATTACACCGCAATGGGTTACCGTACATCCAATCGACTAACTGGTAATATCCCCGCACTGGTTTATTTAGTAGAATTACGAGCTACACGTTTCGTTCACCCAACATTGAGAAAAAAAGCAAAAATGATGGCTGATACCCTGTTAGAACTTTTTAGTAAATTTGGACTCGTAATTCATTTAGACAAAGAAATAGACAGATTTGACATCAAACGTGGAGAACAAGATATTGTTTTAAAATAAAAATTTATTTCTACTGATCTCTATAAGACTCAACTTCTTTATTTAAGATTTCTACTTTTATTTTAGCTTTTTTGAAAATCACTTTTGTCTCTTTGGTTGCATGATAATCTCTGAGAGCAACAACCTTTTCAATTCCAGCATTAACTATTGCCTTTGCGCAAGTATAACAAGGAAGAAATTTACAATATAAAGTTCCGCCTTCAACCGCAACACCAACACGTGCTGCGTTGGTAATAGCATTCATTTCAGCGTGAGCGGTCCTGGTACAATGACGAGAAACAGACCCATCTTCGTGTGTAACTGTATGCATTTCATGCCCAACATCATCACAATGTGGTGTCCCAACAGGAGAACCAGCATAACCACTGGCAAGCAGGCGTTTATCTTTAACAATTACGGCACCCGCATGGCCCCTATCACAAGTTCCACGAGATCCAACCAATTCTGCCATCTGTAAAAAATATTCATCCCAAGATGGTCTTTTGTGTTTTTCAATTTTCTTAATATTCTTCTTCATTTTAAATTAAGGGTCCTCGTCGGTTTTAATACGTATAAAAACATCTTTCCCTTCCGGAGACTTTTCTTTTTTATATTTTCTATTTTTATTTATTTCAATTTTCCTTACCAATTCTTTTTCTAAATCAAAACCGAGAATTTCAGACATGCCGAGAATAAATATCATCACATCGGCGAATTCTTCAGCCACCCCCGGCAAGTTTTTATTGTGTTTAGAAAATGCTTCAGAAAGTTCTTCGTACGCCCGGCAAAATTCCGAGGCAACATCGGTGGTGTTAAATCCCTTCTCCACCTTGTTCCTCATCACTTCCTTTTGTAGTTCTTTAAGGTCTACCATTTCTTTAATATACTCCTAAAAATAGGCAAATACAAATCCTCCTTCGGGTCTATTAAGAGCTCTTTCTTGTCTATTTTATCCACGAATAGAGCAGGTGCATCACTGATTAGCGCGAGAGGTTGTTGTTCCTTCCCTTCTCCCATAGAGAGCACGGCGGAGGTCGCCAAGCTGTCAGCGACATCCGTGCGAGACATTTTTAAAATCCTGCCGAAAATATCCGGCGTGTCACGGTAATCTCGGACACCTTTAAACCCCGCATAACCCAACGCCACCCCCACAGTTCCCGCCCGTAGGGGGAAAACTCTACTATCAGTGATGAGTACTCCTAACTTTTTCAGTTTAAATATTTTTTTTAATTTTTTTCTGATTAAATCTGCGGACTGGAAGCTGTCTTTGGGTAAAAGAATTATCTTCCCATCAGCATTGGACTCATCCACTCCGGCATTAGCCATAACCATACCATCCTTGATGGTCAGCCAAACATATTTGGTCTTCAGAGCGAAATCACTTTCCTTCTTTATGAGCCTGATTTTTTGTCTTATTTTTTCTTTTGTGTTTTTAAACTCCGCCACCCTGCCCTCCGACAGAGCTACAATTTTAGAAGTCACAACCAAAATGGAACTTTCTGGAATTCTCTTCACATTCTGGAGAATGAATTCGAGTAGGTTTTCATCCTCCCGGAATATTCTAGTTTTGATTGGGGTTATTTTCATTATTTTTTCCTCTCAATAAGCGAATTCCGAGATAAGAAAGCGGGGTGAATAAAAATCCCATAAAGACTTTATAAACCCACCAAGGAATGATAATCAATAAAATTGTTTTTATAGGTAAAACTCCCAGATAGGCAATAAGCATAAAAACAGTGGAATCAAGCAGCTGAGACCATAAATTGGAAAGGTTTGAACGCAACCAAAAGTATTTTTCCCCCGTGTATTTTTTAAAAAAGAAAAAAGAGAAAACGTCTTGATACTCGGCAATCACGAAAGCGACAAGCGAGGCTATGGAGAAGCGCACAGAAAGTCCGAAGATTTGATTGTACCCCTCCTTCACCCACTCTCCTTTTTGAGCCCAGGGTAAAATCGTGGAAATAAGAGAGTAAAACAAAAACAAAATGATACTGATGACTCCAGCCAAGACGAAATTTTTCGCCATTTTCTTGCCATAAACTTCCCCGATTATATCGGTCATTATGAATACCAATGGAAAAGAAAAAACCGCCACTGAAAGATGGGTGCCGAAAAGGAAAGGCATTAATTTTATTCCTAGAGTATTGGCAGCAAAAAGAGAAGTCACATAAAGAGTTAAACAAACGAGAATTTTTTTATAATCTTTCTCAGAAAGTTGTTGCATTACTTTATGAACTTTTTACTTAATAACTCTTATTTTACCTCTATCCCCATACTTCGAGCGGAGCCGGCGACGATGTTGATTGCGCCTTCATCATCTTTCGCATTCAAATCTGCGCGTTTCTTGTTGGCTATCTCCAGGGCTTGAGCGCGAGTGATTTTCCCTACTTTAGTAGTGGTATTCTTGCCTGAGCCTTTCTCTACTCCGGCTGCCTTCAAAATAAGACCGGTAACAGGTGGAGTCTTTATAACGAAATCATAACTGCGGTCCTCATATACGACAATAGAAACTCCCACCTTGTCCCCTGCCATTTTCGCGGTAGCAGCGTTAAACTTGGTGACGAAATCTCCTATGTTGATACCCGCTTGCCCAAGCGCAGGACCTAAAGGTGGCGCCGGGGTTGCCTTGGCAGCCTGAATTTGTAGTTTTATTTTTTTTGTTATCTTTTTTGCCATATATTTGAGATTAACTTAAATCTTCTTAACTTGCAAGAAATCCAATTCTACCGGGGTTTCGCGACCGAACATTGAAACCAGCACTTTAACCTTTCCTCTGTCCTGATCAATTGAACTTACTTTGCCTTCAAGATCCTTAAACGGACCATCATTGATGCGGACAGTCTCTCCGATAACCATATCAATGTTGTGTTTAGTCGTGCCTGCATCCATTTTCTTGAACAAGAAGTCCACTTCTTCTTTTTTTAATGGAACAGGGTTCACTCCCGCGCCGACGAAACCCGTCACTCTCGGGGTATTGCGTACCACGTACCAAGAATCATCAGTTACAATCATATCCACCAACACGTAACCAGGATAAATTTTTTCTTCCACTTCCACACGCTTGCCGGCTTTAATTTTTATTTTCTTTTCAATGGGAACAATGACATTGAAAATTTTGTCATTCATGCCGAGTGAATCAATGCGTTGTTTCAAATTACGAAGAACCACGTTCTCGTATCCGGCGTAAGTGTGTATGGCATACCAATTTCTAGCTCCTTCTGTTTCTTGCTTTGACATATAATTTAAATAGCAATTACTTTCTGTAACCAGGAAGAAAAGATGAAATCAAAAATACCCAAATAATACGCTATGACAACGGACAGAATAATGACTATCAGAGTATAGTAGAAAGTCTGGCTTTTGGACGGCCAAATTACGTGTTTTAATTCTGCTTTTGTATCTTTAAAATATTCGGTAATTTTTGACATGGTTAATTTTTAAAGAGTGAAACGATTATAAAAATCACCACCCTGTGAAATAAAATCCTTTGGATTTTAGCTTTTGCTAGACAAAAACTATTTCACTGGGGTAAAGAAATTATATTCACTCCGTTCATTAATTTCTAAACAAAAGCCCCCGAAAGGGCTCTTTTAATAGTACTCTTTTTTACCTCAAAAGTCAAACTTGCCCCTACACCAGGTGTCGGGGTTCCTGACACCTGGTGTAGGGACTTTTGTTTGGTTATCTTATCTCGTAAGTTATCGTCACATTTGAAGTGATTTTATTCTCCCCTGTTGAAAGTTCGGGAGTTGGAGCCGGAGCACTCACTGCACTATCCATCATAACCTTTGCTCCATATGCCATAGGATAATAACCATTTCCATTCTCAGAGAAATTGACAATGCGAACCAGGCGTACTCCTAAATCTTTAGAGAGGACTTTTGCCTTAGCTTTCGCTTCCTCTATCGCCATTTTACGAGCCTCTGCTTTTAATTCGTCTTCATTTTCAACTGAAAAATTAGGACCGGTTATTTCAGAAATTCCTACCGCTCCTACGCCCTTCACAATTTCACCAACCTTGGCTAGGTCATGAATTTTTACTGAAACATATTCGGAAACTTCGTAGCCTATTATCTTAGGTGTGTCCTGTCTGCAAGGCATCATACTTCCGTAGTAACAAGGTGTGCCATAATCATATTTCGGATAGGAGCTGTAGCTCTCTGTCTTTATATCTTTTTTTGCAATTCCACTTTTGTCTAAGAAATCCAACACTGCAGTTTCTTTGGTTGTAACTTTAGTCTGCGCGTCTTTCATTTCTTTTGAAGTTTCACGGACAGTGAAGCTGATAGTGGCTAAATCTGGACTAGCCATCACCTCTCCTTTACCATCAAAACTGATGACATTGGAAGCGGGAGACCCTCCACCGATGTATCTGTAGTTTTTCATCTCGGAAACAGTCATTACCGCAAAGTAAACAGACAAAAGAATTAAAAGCACCACAACTATCTTTACTAATCTTGATTTTTCGTTTGTTGCCAATTCCATATATTTATCCCCACCAAAAAGCGGGTAAGTTATTTTTTAATTGCTAATAATTCGACGTCAAATATTAATGTGGAGTTTGGAGGTATTACTCCCGGCACTCCAGTTGCCCCATACGCGTCAACGGGCGCGATGGTGAGGGTTTTCTTTTCTCCGACCTTCATCCCGACAATTCCTTTATCCCAGCCAGGGATTACTTGTCCCGCTCCCAAGATAAACACGAAGGGCTCCACGTGTTGGAATTTAGGGTCCACATTGGAATCAAAAACTGTACCATCTTCTAGACGGCCTGTGTAACTCATGGCAATCGTATCCCCTGATTTAGCCACTTCATCCGAAACCACATCGCCTGCTTCATTTGTGCTGTCATTTTCTGTTGGCATATTTGTTTTGTTATTTATACTGATAAAAATAAAACCTCCTATTAATACTAAACACACAACAACTGCTAAAATTATATTCATTTCTTTTTTGTTTTCCATAACCTAATTATAGACTATATGCTTTTTTATACAATATTGACTTCCGGCATTATCGTTAGGTCAAATTTTTCTTTTACTGATTCTATAATCTTGCTTGCCAATTCTATAATTTCAGAACCAGTTGCTTCTCCATAATTTACCAGAACTAACGCTTGTTTTTCGTGCACTCCCACATTTCCCAATCTTTTCCCCTTCCATCCACACTGCTCAATCAGCCACCCAGCCGGAATTTTAATCACCTCGTCTTCCTCAAAGAAAGGCATTTCTTTATATATCCCTTGTAATTTCTCCAGTTGGTCTCTGTTTATAAAAACATTTTTAAAAAAGCTTCCCGCATTGCCAATAACCTTTGGGTCCGGCAATTTACTACGACGAATAGACGCTACGGCATCGCTGATATTTTTAGGATTGTGAATTTCTATTGCGTTTGTTTCTAAATATTCCTTCAGGATTTTATAACTGATATTTTTCTTCTCTTTTTTGCTTAATTTCAAAGTGGTGGCGGAAATAAAATATTTATTTTTTAATTCATTTTTAAAAACGCTGTCTCGGTAGCCCAATCTACATTCTTCCTGGCTAAAAACTCTTTTCAGCCCCGTTTCAATTTCAAAAGCCTCAACATTATAAAGCGTATCTTTCAGCTCAGCACCGTATGCACCGATGTTCTGTATTGGCGCGGCACCGACAGTCCCGGGGATAAGGGATAAATTTTCAATACCCCAATACCTATGATTCACCGCAAAAATTACAAGATCGTGCCAAATCTCCCCGCCGAGCGCTCTCACCATAACAATTTCAGAATCTTCTTCTTTGATTTCTATACCCTTTAGTTTATTTAAAACTACTATCCCGTCAAAATCTTTTGTAAATAGGATATTGCTTCCTCCACCTAGAAAGAATTTTTTATTTTTTACAAAAATAGGGTCGGCAAAAAGCTCTCTCAGCTCTTCTTCGCTATTCACTTCCACAAAAAATTTCGCCTTGGCCGTAATGCCAAAAGTATTCAGTTTGGATAAATTAAAATTTGATTCTATCTGCATTTAATTTTTAACCTAAAATTTCCTTCTCCAGTCTCTTTTCTATTTCTTCCTCGCTGACTGGACGAAGCATCTGATGCAATTCCGGGTCCTGCGACAAATCAATCCCCTCTTTGGCCAAGAGCAGGGCCATCATCTTCACCAATTTGGTAACTTCTTTTTCCGAAATGAGATTCAGTTGCAGGTCCGTTTCTTCCCTCAAGTCATCTATTTTAGCCGTGCGATTTTGAGAGATAAGCACGAATATTGCCAAAATAATAGCTTCCAGCGACACTATCGTCGTTAAAAGACTGAAAGGAAAAGGGTCAAAGACCGGTACCCATTTTATCTGTCCGGTATTGATAAGTATCCATGCGGTAAATAAGATTGCGTTCAGCGAGAGGAAACCGCTACTGCCAAATTTCGCAGTCATCCAATCCGCCATTTTTTCCATCAGAGTTCTTCTCGCGTCAGCTTTTGCTTTTATACTGCGAAATACTCTTTTCCTGGCTTCTTCGTTTTCGCCAAACAATGCTTTTAAAAATGAAACGTGATTTTGTGCCATATATTTATATTATACTACTGCAATAAAATTTTACCATTTTTACTTAAAAGATTCTTCCTGCTTTGCCTAAAGAGTACACTGTAAATTAAAATCCTTAACCTATCATATATAATATACTAAGCTTTTACATATATCAGCGATAGCGTATATATGTCACTAGTGACTTCCATAGTGATTTCCCTGTAATTTTTGTTGAAGTTCATAAGCATCCCCATGTTTCAACATCCCAAAATAAGATTGCCACGTTTCTTCTTTTGAGTCTTCCTTTAGTTTCTTCAACATCCTCCTTTTCGTGGAAGTTCTCAACACCCGATGTTTGGGAAAAGATACCCACCCAAGAAAATCTACCCCCGAAGCAATGGTTTTAATATAAACTTTATCTGGATGCATGTTTAATTTTAATTTGTTCTCTAAAAATTCCTTCATTTTCTCTAACAGCTTCTCGAGTTCTATTTTGTCATTTTGCAAAATTACAAAATCATCTGCATAACGTATATAATGTTTTACTTTCAATTTCCTTTTCACAAACTGATCAAATTCATTCATATAGATATTTACTAACAATTGTGAAGTCAAATTACCCAAGGGTAAACCTCTCTGCCCCATTTCAGCCATGGCGTAAATGGGGCTTGAGAGAAAACTATCTATCACCTGCCCCAAGAGCCACAAAATATCAGTGTCAAGGACGGTCCTTGACAGTATTTCTTTTAGAATTTTGTGATCAATATTCGCAAAGAATTTTCGGATATCGCATTTTAATATCCAGCATGTCTTTGTATTGTTTTTTGAGACCTTCCTATGAAAATCACGAAACCTGTCTATCGCTCTATGTGTTCCCTTCTCTAGTCTGCAAGAATATGAATCGTGGATAAATTTTGAGTCAAAATATGGATATAGCACTCTGTATATAGCATGATGTAAAAGCCTATCTCGCACGGTTGCCTTATGGATATCCCTAGGTTTGGGATCAGAAATTTTAAAAGCATAGTACCCACCATGAACATATGTTTTGTTTTTTAAATCCTGGTGTAAAGACAAAACATTATCCATAAAATGCAATTGGAATTCCTGCACATCTTTTTTGTTTCTTTTTCCACGTAAAAATTCTTTCCACGCTAGAAGTAAATTTTCAACAGAAATTATTTTTTCAAAGTTTATTACATTCATGATATTATTAAAAAATGCAAAACAAAACAACTGACAAGACCCCCCCCCGTTTGGAAAATTTTACCAGTTCTAGAGATAATCAAGAAAACCTACATTCTATGGCAAAGCTATTTGCCGACTATTCCAAAGATTTCCAGATATACTTTAGCAGAGACAATAGATAAATACTTTATTCAAACTATTGAGAGCATATTAGTCGCAAGTTTTTTAGAAAAACAAGAGAAACAACCATATATTAGAAAAGCGATTATTTCTCTTGATACTCTAAAATTTCTTTTATATATACTTTGGGAGATTAAAGCGTTAGATACTAAAAAATATACAGTTCTCTCTGAATCACTCGCAACAGCAGGTAAACAGCTTGGTGGCTGGCACGGACAGATTGTAAAAGCCTCCGTCGCTAAAGCTAAGTAGGCCAAAGTAAAACTCTCCAGACAAAAAGTCGGGAGAGAAATGAAAAGAGTTGCGGACGCCAGCGAACCACCAGTTGTCATTCCAGTCGTTGTCGTTGCGGTTGACGTTCACGTTGCGCTCGTCGTTCCAGTGATTGAACGTGGCATAGTTTGTACAGGATACCATCTATTTCACTGCCGACCTAGACACAACTTAATGTTAGAGGTCGTGCTGAATTTTATTTCGCATGGTAATGCATTAGTATTCTGTACCAAGTATATTCATTTTTTTATGAAGTGCTACATACACCACTCTATATCAAACCTTAGTCGGATATATTCTCGATATATGGATACTGGGTTCGGTAGCGAGAAACCGTGATCGCCCGCATATTCACCTACTACCATTTTCAGTATAACAAAAGATTTTTAATATAAAAAGAAAAGGCCCCGCGCCATCACCGAAGTGACAACACGAGGCCGATGAGAAAACGAATGCAGGACAAAGGTCAGAGTGTCCAAATGAAGGGCACAGTGACCGATGCCTAAGTACTTACTTGCCGAGAACCGCGGACGGGCCGTAGACGAACCAGCGGCTGTCAAGCCAGTAGACGTTCCAGCTCCACTTGCCGTCGTCCCAGTCGAGATACAGGACGTACCGGTCGCCGTTCGAGTCCTGCAGAACCGTACCGTCGAAGTAGATGAACCGGATGTTCCCGTTGATCTTCTCCTTCCAGCTCTCGGGGATGAGATGCTTGTTCTCCCAGAGAGCCTGGAAGATCTTCGCGTCCAAGCGGATGTGACCTTTCTTCTTCAGGCGCTTGAGCTTTTCCTCGCCCTTGATGGATGTCTCCCCATCCTGAAGCATCGTCTCGAAGCGAACCTTCGAGAGGTCGAGTTCCGTGAGCGCAATGGAACGAGTGTCCGTCTCGTCGTCGAGAACCTTCCATCCTTCGCCGACGAAAGCGGAGTCGAACGGAACGGAACGGTCGATGGTGATGACGCCCGGATTGACGAGGAGCTTTGCTCTGTTCTTGAGGAAGGCAGTGAACTGTTTCCCCGCCTCCTTCGGGTTCGTGATGATCGACTCCTGCAACCCGCAGGTTGCGAAATCGATCGAGTTCCAGTCGGTATTCAGGGCGAGTGTCGCCATGACCGAGTGGGATTGGTCGAGAGTGATTTGTCCCATCGTCATTCTCCTTCTGCTAGCGGACTACTCTGTAGTCATAGCCAGAAAATACCTAGTTTTAAGCACCTTTTGGCCATGACCACTTTTCGCAAGTAATTTAAAAGAACTGTATAACTTATATATTATACACCTAATCCCTTAAAATGTCAACAGTTCCATCTTTCTGCAATTTTATAAGTTTTGACGGTTTGCCGGCGAGTCTGCCCATATCCATATAGTAATCAACAGAATTTCCGAAATACTTTTTCGCTTCTTTTATGTCTTCCGCTGGAAGCAGTCCTTCGGGATTTGCTGACGGCGCGATGAGCGGACCAACTTCTAGAAGCAAAGCTTTCAATGAATCTTGCGCCGGCAGACGAAATGCGAGAGTTTTTGTGCCACGATGTAGGTAAGACAACTTTTCCTCAAGACAATCCAGAATAATACTCGTCGGTCCGGGCTGAAAGTCCTGATTAGCATTGAAGGACCAATACCTCAACAACATTTTCTTTTGCTCCAAAGGAAGGTGAATGGAAAATTTCTCAAGTTCAGTGATGTTGCCGATTAATATTATACAGGGTTTCTCCGGTGCGCGTTTTTTAAGATCATAAATTCTGCTCACGGTTTCTGGCGCAAGCGCGTGCCCCACGATGCCATAGATTGTGTCGGTCGGCATTACCGCGACGCCGTTTTTTTTCAACACCTTTTTTAAATTTTCACTTCCCCAATTGTCTTCAAATGATTGCATAAATACGTTTTAGGGTTCATCTAGAAATAATCTTACTTCTAGTGTATAGTATGTATTATATAAACAAAAACAACAACATGTTAATAAAAAAAGTGGTAAAATTTTTCGATAAATTAGAGGATAAAATAAGGGGAAAATTGAGTCATTACCCTTTCGTTTATGCGTTTATAGGGGGCATCGGAGTAGTGCTGTTTTGGCGCGGAGTCTGGCACACTGCAGACGATATGAACGTCGGCTCGGTAATTTCACTCATTATTGGCAGTATTATGCTACTTTTGACTGGGATATTTGTCTCCGCCTTTGTCGGAAGTAGGCTGATAATTTCCGGACTTATTGGAGAAAGAAAAATGGAAGAAAAAGAAGAGGAAGAACTGCAAACGGAAGAAATGCAACTCAAAAATTTACAAAATACATTAAACAGAGTAGAGAAAAAGATATCTGATCTAGAAATAAAAGTAGAAGAAGAAAAGAATCTACATCACTAAGACTAAAAAACTTTATCCCACAAAACAATAAGACTAAAGACTCCAAAAAATACAAAAATAACTCCGATAATAATTTTTCGGATTAAACCCGGACGGAAAACTTTCGGCAAACTTTTATGGTTGAGCCACGATACCAAGGCGAGGTGTACGAACATAGCGAAGGCGTTGATTACCGCGCCCAAGACGATGAGTGTTTTCGGTTCGTAGACATTAAACAAGAACAGGGCTATGCCGAACACAATCTGCGCCCAGACGAATGAATAATATATTCTAGAAAGATTTATTTTTCCTTTCTCTTGCCCGTCCAATTTTCTGATAGCAAAGTTTTCCGCCATAATGCGAGAAGTAGAATCTATCACTCCCAGCTGTGTCTGAAACAGCATAATGGCGACCACCACCAGGAATAAAACCCCGATAGACGGCAATATCATATTGCCGATAACGGCTCCTTCATTAATGACGAAATTAATTCCCTCGGCATTACCAGCTATTCCATAAGTCGTGGCGTAAGACAAAAGCATTAGAAACACCATAGAGAGAATGCCCAAGAACCAAAAAACGAAAGCGTGCTCTATGCTGATTAATTTCCACCATTTCTTGAAACGGCTGATATCTTCTTCGGTCCCAGCGCAGTCCGTCCCGTCTAAAATAATTTCTTCTTCTCTTTCTTTGGAAAATAGACTGGAAATCTTTTGAGCATAAGCGCCCATACCATAGCCCTTTTCTTTTATATAGATTGACTGAGTCAGGTTTAAATTTCCACCAGCGCCGGAATAAGCGAAGGCGGCGAGAAAAGTGGCAATGCTTATACCCTGTGGTAAAAACCAGAATCCCTCTCCTCTCCCTATTAATCCACTAAATAACAAAGACCAATCCGTTTTCGTAGCTAAAAAGACAGCCAATAGAAAGACAAAAGGCACTCCGACTAAAATAATAGTTTTCGTAAGGCGTTCCATCATCCCGTAAACCGTTTTCCCTATACTTAAAATCAATCCGATAATGAGTAAAAATAAAATGGCAATCCATTTAAAATTTTCCAGACCAAGGACGCTAGCCATCACTTTCGCCGAAGCAGCGACGATGCCCGGCAGAGCCCAACCCAAAAAGGTGGAAGCGATAAACCAGTAAACAGCAGGTTTGAACAGTTTATAAATACCCACGAAAACACTTTCTCCTTTCACCAGAGCGTAGCGTTCTATCTCCATATTCATAAAATATTGAAAAGTAATTCCGAGAATTGCTCCCCAAGCGATACCTAGACCGTAATTCGCAACGAGGTAAGGCCACAAGATAACCTCACCAGACCCGAGTCCGAGAGCCAAAATGACAAAACTTGGACCAATAAGTTTTTTGAGAGAAACCGGCTCCGGAAACGGTTTTGTTTCTTTCATATGGGGTGCCCATCGGGGATTGAACCCGAGCTAAAGGCTCCACAAGCCTCTGTGCTACCGCTACACCATGGGCACCATACAATGCGAACTCACTATTTATAACAAAAAAAGTAGCAAAATGCTACTTTAAATTTTGTGCCCAGGAGAGGATTCGAACCTCCATGCCCTTGCGGGCGCTACCACCTCAAGGTAGTACGTCTGACCAATTTCGCCACCTGGGCAAAATGAACTGCTTCATTTTTCCCCCAATCCATTTCGGAATCGCTGATGCGAGTTTACGAGCAGGCGATCGGGGGCATAGACAAACTCTAACAAAAAAATTCATTTTTGTGAAATGGATTTTTTATTTTTTTTATTCAGCTTTTTCTGTCACTTCTGTCGCTTCTTCTGAAGCAGTCACAGAACGCATCTTGCCACGGACATCTTTCACCGCTTTAGTACGAATGTAATATAGCTTGGATCTGCGAGCGCGAGATCTCTTAGTGATTTCAATTTTACCTATCATTGGAGAATACAAGGGAAAGATTCTTTCCACTCCGACACCAGAAGCAACCTTGCGAACCGTGAAAGTAGCTCCTGCTTCTTTGCCGTGCTTTCTGGCGAGCACTATGCCCTCAAAAGCCTGCAAACGGTATTTGCCTTTTTCGTCCAAAATCTTGGAAGACACATTAATCGTATCTCCAGCCTTGAAATCAAGCTTTTTGCGCTCTTCAATGTCCACCGGACTGAATTTAATTTTGTTGATTTTATTTCCTGCCATCCCATTAAAAAATTTAAACTGTTAAATGTAGTGGTTTCGTATGTTCCGCTGATTTTCTAACGGGACACCGTAACGAAAATACTTTAACATAAAAGGATTTTTTAGGCAAACTCCGCTTGGTAACATTTCACGCAATAGACTATCTCTGGTCTATCTGGCGCATATGGAGTATAAATATTCACATTACATTTATCACATTTCCTGTGATACATACCCGGTTTATTCATCCTAGTAAATCTTTTATTTTCCCGACACTTTGGGCACTCATGTGGAATGGGTAAATTCATTTTGCGAAGCAAGCTGAGTTCTCCTTGGACTATTTTGTAAGCACGTGTGCAATTTGAACATTCAATGATTTCCTCAAGTATTGAATTGTCAGTTTCTTTTATTGTTTCAGGTAGCTTTTTCGATTTTATAGTACACTTGCTTGTTGGATTTTCTTCATCACTCCACACGTAGCCCAGAGACAATGCTTGTTCTTTTGTTTTTGGAAAAAATTTCATAGCATTAGAATTATTATAAGCAACCTTAACAAATCCGGGCGCAAAAAATTCTCCGTAAGGCCAGGCTCGCCCCCTTTCATCTATATATGGATTCTTTTTCATGTCTTCTATTATTTGTACCTTAAGTTTTTCGTATTCTTCTTTTAAATATTGCTTATTTAAAATACAATACGATTTTCTTTTCAAATTAACACAACCAAAATTATTCTTTGACCCTATGCACCAGAATGAATATTCAGTATTTAAAACATCGGGAAGACAATGGCTGGAAAACTTCACATTGCTGGCTTTATCTCCCACTTGTACTGACTCATACATAAGTTCGGCATTATTACCCCACCCAGTATAATCATAACAATCTTTTATAGAAGCTACTGTAATAAGCTGGCACCATTTGCAATTTTCCGCATAATTTACAATATACCCCTCTTTGGAATTTTTTGAGCGATAGGTATATTCACCAGTTACATTTAAATTTAATGTGTGACCATGATATTCTCGATATGGTTTTGTTCGCCAGAATTTCTGGGCTTTTTTCTTTACTTCTTGCAAACCACCCCAAGAGTCCAGCTTCATTTCTTTTATTTTTTCTTCATATTCTTCTTTGGAGTATTTTATGTTAAAAATACAATTGGTTACACCTCGCATATTTACACACCCGACACAATTTGTGCAACTATAACAATTGCGTGAAAACCATACATCCACACAATTATCACAATCATCAGAAAAAAATGTTTTATAGTTATTTATGAAACCGATAGATTCATAGCAAAGTTCAGATTCCCACCCCCTTAAACAATCCGAACTGAATTTTAACCCATTTAAAATAGAAGAATAATAAACATTTTCACAATAATCTGCCCATATAGTCATGTAACAATTTTTAGAATAGGCTATAGAACCGCTGTACTCGCAATTCTTTAGAGTTAAATAATCTGTTTCTAATATTACAAATGGAGTTTTTTCAGATAATTCCTTCCATTGAGCTAAAAAGGGTCGGTTGGGGTCGTAATCCATAGCGTATTCTGACCCGTCCCAAGAATCACCCCACCAGCACGGCTGACAATATACTGTCATTTTTTGTGATGAAGGATACATAGACAAAACACGCTTTCCACATTTGTCACAATTTCTAAAAAAAAGATACCAAGAATTTGCACAACTAAAGCGCCGAACCATTCTGCATTCAGGACACCAGGTCGGTGGAGGAACTTTCATTTTTTCATAAAAATTAAAATCCTCCGGTTCTATTGTGAAATCTTTTTTACAATTCTGACAATTTTTTGTTTCTTGGTTCATAATTCTTTGTTATCACTTTGTGACGGCCGTCAAGTTTGATAACACTTTCTCTTTAAATAATCAATTTTATAAATTCTTTCGGCACGCTAGATTCTACTCTGATAATTTCTCCTTTCAGATTCTTAAATTCTATGGATTTCGCATGAAGCGCCATACGGGTGATGCCTTTCGGGCAAGGATTGTCTGGATTGTAAAGAGAGTCACACACCACCGGATGATTTAAATATTTCATATGCACCCGAATCTGGTGCGTTCGGCCGGTCTTCGGATGAATTTCTAAATAAGTGAATTTTGCCCCCTCTTTTATGCTTTCCCTCCCCTGCGAAGGGGAGGTGGCCTTTAGGTCGGAGGGGTCTAGGGTGAACCGCTTGAGCACTCTATACTGCGTGACAGCATCTCTCATCTCTCCTCGTGCGCCACGACCCGCAAGATACCGACGGAAATCTTTCGGACTTCTGCCAATAGGCTTGTTTATCACTCCACGGTCATTTTTCATATCGCCGGAAACTATCGCCACATAAGTTTTCTTCACAACCCTCTCCTGAAATTGGCTTTTTAAAAATTGATACGCTTTCTCATTTTTTGCTAGAAGCAAAACACCGGAGGTTTCTTTATCCAACCGATGCACAATGCCCGGCCGCTTTATTTCTATTTTTATTTTTTTATTCTTATCGTCAACTTGGTAAATTTCATTTTCCCCGACATTTTTAGTTTTGGGATAATTTTTTAGAACCCAGTCGGCAATTGTTTTCTCCCGACTTCTGCCATCCGAATGTACTGAAACACCAGACGGTTTGTCTATGGCCAGGATATTAGAATCTTCATATAAAACTTTAATTTTCATCAGTTTTGTGTGTTTATTGTACCAAACTCGCACCTATTTCCAAAACAAAGTGAGGTAATGACTTCGCACGCTCCGCGTGCGTGGTGGCTTGAAACTGCCCCGTACGCTCGGAGAAAGCCCCACGCACTGGCGAGTACGCCAGCAACCCCGAAAGAAAAAACACTCCTTGCATTTCTGATTTGGCGGGGGTGAAATTTCTTTTGAAAAAGGAAAGGGTGTTTTTCTTTCGGGGTTCTGCCCAAGAAGTTTCTGGGCAGTGCGTGGGGCTTCAATGCGGACGAAGTTTTGGCAAAACTATTTTTTGGGGAAAGGATTTGCCAAAACTTCGGCTCATTTGTTTTTGAATTTGGATGTCGCAAATGGAAAAGGAGGGGTTTGGGGAGGAATTTTCCATTTGCTCCGCTGATTTCTTTTGGCGAAATTCGGGCGGGCAAAAATCAACCAAAAGCCAAAACCTTATCCGAACTCTCAACCATTTTTAACAAATCAGACATTGTGGAAACAGGGCAAACTTTGCTTTCTTCTTTGCCACGCATCTTGAGACAAGTGCCACACGCAGAAATCTCTCCTTTCAACTCCTTGAACTCCGCCACTCTTGCAGAAATATCAAAATCTTGACTGTCCGGAATCGTATCTAATTCCGACCCCTCGTTCATCAAAAATATTTCTGCTTGATGACCGGCTTTGAGCGCGGTGATTCCGAGACGGAACGTATTCCACGCATGTTCCGGTTTATTGGACTGTAAGATGATGCCGAGCTTCATAAGACAACATTAACTTATTTCTCGTAATTTTACTATCTTGCCAATTTCAATCCAAAACGTGGATAGGATCGCCACGGCGGCAATGGCCATCCATAGTCCGAGGGTGAGCGGCGCAGTATTAAGATATGTATGCAACGTGGGCACCAAAGTAATGACGAGCGAGAAGGCAAGCATCCCGACGAGCCAGAATGCTCCGAAGCGGTTTGAAAACAATCCTTGCCTGAAGAGCGACAGCTTTTCTTGCTTGAGGTTCAAAGCGAGCAGGATGTGCCCTAAGAGCCAAGCGACAAACGCGGTGGTCTGTGCGAGGGCGAGATTTCCGGTTTGGAAATAAACGGTCATATACAAAGCAGTGATGCCGACCGCTAAAGCGATACCGTTGCGGAAAATTTTGAAGACCAATTCCTTGCCGAGAAATTCTTTGAGTTTCTTGATAGGCCTTTGCATGATGTCCGGCGCGGCCGCTTCGGTAACGAATATGGTAGAGGACGCCAAGTCCATCAGAAGCTCGGTGAGGATAATATGAATCGGGGCGAATGGAAATGGAATACCGAGGGCAAGCGGCGCGAGAAAAATCGCAAGAAGAACTCCTTTTGCGGTGAGATAATAGGTGATGCCTTTGCGGAAATTCTCAAGAGCCGACCGCGCGATGCTGATGGCGTCGGCTAAGTGTGTATAGTTGTCATCAGTGAGCACGAGGTCAGCGGTCTCTTTCGCTAAGTCGGTGCCGATTTCGCCCATAGCTATGCCAACATCAGCGGCTTTGAGTGCGGGAGCATCATTTATCCCGTCGCCGATGACCGCGACCACCTCGCCTCTTTGTTTAAGCATTTCCACAAGACGCAATTTTTGCGAGGGGGCGATGCGGGCGAACGTCCTCGTTATTTCAAGTGCCGTCTTGAGTTCGTCGTCGCTCATCTTATCAATATCGCTGCCGGTCAGAACGCGGGGGTCTATCCCGATTTCCTTCGCTATCGTTCCGGCCGTTGCCGGATGGTCGCCGGTAACAATAAAGGTTTCCACTTTTGCGGCCTTGAGTCGCGCGATGGTCTCGGCGACGCCGCTTCTGATGGGGTCGGAGAGCACGGCAAGAGCGATGATCTCGACGTTTTTGATATCACTAACATTTTTCACGCGACCGTAGGCAATAACACGCTTCCCTTGATCGACTTCCCCTTGAAAAATTTGCAGCAATTTCCCGTATCGGCTGGCATCGGACGCACTTTCAATCAACGTCTCAACCTTGCCCGCTATGAAGTTGGCGCGCTGGCCATCAACCTCGTATCCGATGGTTCGCCACGGCCTGTCTTCGGTAAAACCGGCAAAGGAAATGGGTTTTGGTATCTCGAATGAATTTTTAACAGCGGACTGAACAGCGGTGTCCGTGGGGTCGCTGCTATATTGCGGAAGTGCGAAGAGAATCTCCCGTTTCGTCTCGGCATCCAGTTCCGCCGGAGCGCGTTCCTCTCCGTTCGACAAAATGAACTTTTCAACTTGCATACGATTCTCGGTGATGGTGCCAGTTTTGTCGGTAATGATGGCCGTAACTTGGCCGAGCACTTCCGCCCCGCGCAGTCGCTTCACCACAAGCTTGATTTTGGCGAGCTGGAATGACGCGAGCGCGAGTGCCATTGTGATGATGACCGGCGGCTGTCCGGGAATCATGAGGAAGGTAAGTGCAAGCCATGTAACAATCATTTCCTGCAAGTTCAAACCGCGCAGGAAGCCGATTGCCGGAATAAGGATACTAACTCCAAGCGCGAAGATTGCCAGAATTTTGGCAAGGCGCGTCATCGTTTCCTGAAGGACGGTCTTTTCCTTTGAAGCGATAGCAACATCGCGGGCAATCTTGCCGAATTCACTCTCGCGGCCTACGGCGCAGATAATCGCTTTCCCTTCGCCGCTCATCACCACCGTTCCCGAAAATATAGAATTTATGCGTTCGGCAAGTGGCGCGTCTTCGGCTACTGTTGCGCCCGCGTTCTTTTCCACGGGGAGGGATTCTCCCGTGAGCGACGCTTCGTTCACCAAGAGGCCAAATGATTCGATGAGCCGTGCATCTGCGGAAACACGCACTCCTTCGGTAAGTATCAATATGTCCCCGACGACCATCTCGCCGGTCGGTATCTCCTGCGGTTTGCCGTCCCGAATCACTTTTGTCGTCGGCGACGTGAGCTGGCGAAGCCTCGTCATTGTGCGGTCGGTTCTATATTTGTTCACGAACTCGACCGCGATATATGCGGCCACGACGAAAACCATCACCACGGCCTCCCCGGCTTTGCCGAAAACAAACGACAGCGCGCCGATGGAGAGCAATACAATCATCATCGGTTCGCGCACGCCGTCGAGGATAAGCTCAAGCGCCCCCGTGGGTTTAACTTCGTCTATGGTATTAGCCCCAAACGTATCGCGGGATTTCTCTACAGTTTCGGATGAAAGGCCGTTTGTGGCATCGGAGCTGAACATCGTGAGAATGGATGATTGCGGTATCGTCCACCACAACTTCTTTGTTTGTAAGGATTCATTTTCCATATTATGCAAGTATTTTAACTCTCGGATTTTTCAAGATAAGAAATGCCGTATATGTTGCAAGAATTGCTATCAGCACGCTCCCGAGAATATCAGCCCAGTGGTGAATACCTACATAAACCCTTGAAGCTCCTACGATGAGCGCAAGCACCCAAGCAACTGCGCCTAATTTGCGGTTGTAATAAAACAGAACAGAAGCAAGAACACTGCTTAACAGCATGTGGTCGGATGGGAAACCGTTATCCGGCGCATGAGCGACCAGCGGAACAATATGGTCAATTACAAATGGCCGTGGGTCGAAATAAAAGTATCGAGCAATCACGGCGATCAGATACGCGAACGACATGCTGGCCAGAGAAAAGAACAGGACACCCTTTTGCCTGTCTCTTGGTTGGGCAAGAAAATAGAAAGCTACCAATCCGATTATAAAAAGATAGAGATATTGCGCGCCGAATATGAAGACAGTATTCATAAAGTTATTTTATTAAATCATCAACGCTCACGCCAAAGGCTTTCGCAACCTTTTTGAGCGTGACTAATGTCGGGTTTTGGTTTTCTCCCGATTCCATTTTAATAAGCGTATTATTGGCGACATCCGCCAATCTCGCTAACTTCTCTTGCGAAAGCCCTTTGGCTTCTCGCAATTTCTTTATGTTGTTTGCTAAATTTTGGCTTGTTGACATATAATCAATAAAAGATTAACATTATAGTGGAGTATCCATTTATCTGTTAATACTATGATGTTACACCAAAATTACAAACAAATCAAATTGCCTAATGAATTTTTTGTGTTGCCCGCCCGAATTTCGCCAAAAGAAATCAGCGGAGCAAATGGAAAATTCCTCCCCAAACCCCTCCTTTTCCATTTGCGACATCCAAATTCAAAAACAAATGAGCCGAAGTTTTGGCAAATCCTTTCCCCAAAAAATAGTTTTGCCAAAACTTCGTCCGCATTGAAGCCCCACGCACTGCCCAGAAACTTCTTGGGCAGAACCCCGAAAGAAAAACACCCTTTCCTTTTTCAAAAGAAATTTCACCCCCGCCAAATCAGAAATGCAAGGAGTGTTTTTTCTTTCGGGGTTGCTGGCGTACTCGCCAGTGCGTGGGGCTTTCTCCGAGCGTACGGGGCAGTTTCAAGCCACCACGCACGCGGAGCGTGCGAAGTCATTACCTCACTTTGTTTTGGAAATAGGTGCGAGTTTGGTACAATAAACACACCAAAACAGAACTTAACGGCTTTTTCAAAGCCAGAAGGTGGGACGCGCGAAGCGCGTCCCACTGATTTCCCCCCATTTTTCCAAACGAATTCAGAATTTTTGGCGCGCTGGCGCGCACTGATTTTTCGCCAAGGAGGAGGTTCGAAATCAGAAGCAATTTTGACTAATTTTGCTTTGCCCGAAATACAAAAAGAATTTTTATTACTATGATAAATAATATGGAAAATAAAAAATTCTTTTTGTATGCTCGCAAGTCCACTGATGTCGAGGACAAACAGGTTCTTTCGATTGAGGCACAGCTTACTGAATTGCGAGACTATGCCAAGAGAGAGAATCTGAACATCGCCCTTGAATTTATAGAAAAACAAAGTGCCAAAGTTCCAGGTCGTCCTATTTTCAACGAAATGATGAAATGTATTGAAAAGGGCGATGCAGATTCTATTCTCTCTTGGCATCCGGATCGTCTCGCAAGAAATAGTATTGACGGTGGGAAGATAATCTACCTCCTCGACACAGGGAAACTTGCGAGCTTGAAGTTTCCTACTTTCTGGTGCGATAGCACTTCGCAAGGAAAGTTCATGTTGAATATGGCTTTCGGGCAAAGCAAATACTATGTGGATTCTCTTTCCGAAAATACAAAGCGTGGACTTCGCCAAAAAGTTCGCAATGGTGATTATCCAACGCTTGCTCCTGTGGGATATATCAACGACTCACGAACAAAAACAGTCGTCGTTGATAGAAAGAAAGCAAAAGTTATCAAGCAAGCGTTTGAGTTCTATGTAAAAGGTGGCAATAGGTTAGAAGATGTCTCAAACTTTTTGGCGAAGCACAATCTATTTTCAAAAACCGGAAAGAAAATCCACAAATCTCGTGCGACTTCCATTCTCTCCAATCCATTTTATACTGGACTGTTTCGCTATGGTGGCGAGCTTCACGAAGGAAAGTACGAGCCAATCATTTCAAAGAAACTTTTTGACCAGGCGCAGGAAATGTTAAAATTTCGCGGTAAGCCCGACAGAAAGCCCCTAAACGACCCACAACCGTTCTGTGGCCTCATTTCCTGCGCCAGTTGCGGAATGATGATAACTGGCGAATACAAGGTGAAGAAACAGAAGAATGGCAATGTTCACGAATATGTCTATTACCACTGCACCAAGAAAAACAAAATTGTGAAGTGTGAAGAACCTTGTATTCGTCAGGAAGAATTAAATCGCCAGTTATCATCTCTCATTCAAAAAGTTTCTTTGCCCAAAGACTGGGCGGTGGAACTCAATCGTCTTGCTTTGCAAGACCACGGAAAATCCGCCCAGTCTTTGACTGCTTGTGTGAAAGAGAAACAAGAAAAGATTTCTTCTATCTCAATCCGACTGGAGCGACTTCTTAACGGCTATCTTGACCAAGATATTGAAAAGGAAATATATCGTGCTGAAAAAGGAAAACTACTTTTGCAAAAGAAGTCGATCGAGGAAGAAATCTACAATCTTTCACACAAGCAGAATGATTGGCTCGAACCTTTCCAAAACTGGCTAGAAGTCGCACAAAATATAGACAAAATTGCTTCTGATTCAGACCTTTTTGCAAAAAAGGTCTGTGCCAAAGAAATCTTTGGCTCGAACCTCCTCCTTGGCGAAAAATCAGTGCGCGCCAGCGCGCCAAAAATTCTGAATTCGTTTGGAAAAATGGGGGGAAATCAGTGGGACGCGCTTCGCGCGTCCCACCTTCTGGCTTTGAAAAAGCCGTTAAGTTCTGTTTTGGTGTGTTTATTGTACCAAACTCGCACCTATTTCCAAAACAAAGTGAGGTAATGACTTCGCACGCTCCGCGTGCGTGGTGGCTTGAAACTGCCCCGTACGCTCGGAGAAAGCCCCACGCACTGGCGAG
>Ga0208375_1000954_pt1 | contig 35950 bp, 24 predicted proteins | sample RifOxyD1_FD_184038 | JGI IMG/M metagenome (GOLD analysis project Ga0208375, IMG submission 184038) | Soil microbial communities from Rifle, Colorado - Rifle Oxygen_injection D1 (SPAdes) | ecosystem: Environmental > Terrestrial > Deep subsurface > Rock core/Sediment | place: Rifle, Colorado... | reverse complement strand
CCGCTTAGAACTGTGTTAAACCAACCGCCAGGGTAGTAGTAATCGCATAGCTCTTTGTTATTATCAATGTAGTCAGTTATTAGTGTGCCTGCGTGGCAGAAACTGCTTGTACTGCCTATTGTGCCATTGTAAAAAACATCAGCGCCAACTTCATGGACATATGGGCTTGACTCATAGACTTGTAGTATTTGAGTATCGCTTAGTGCTTCGTTATATATGCGCACTTCATCAATAAGGCCATTATAGTAATCAACGCCATAATATGGATGCACTCTTGCTAGTTCAACAATGTTATCAGTGACTTCAAAACTGGTTACTGTTATTGGTTCTGAGTCAACTAAAACGCCGTCAACATATAGCTTAAGATTTTGAGTGTCTGCAGTTATAGCTACATGATACCATTGTCCTGTAGTTACTCCATCATAAGTAACATAGTTATTACTATCAATTGCATCCCACATGTGTGCAGTTATTCGGTTAAATCCACCCTCATATCTTACATCAATCAAGTATGATTTAGCCCCGTCAGAGTCGCTTGAACGGTCAATTATTAATGGGTCAATGTAGGATATTGTGTTGGCATTAAACCATAAGCTGACTGTGTATGAATCTGTTGTCGGGTTAAAACTTAGTTCACCGTTATGAGGTATTAAAACGTAATTTGTTAGCCCGTCAAAGTTAAGTGCTGAGCCGTACTTTCCGCTTGTCCAGACTGGACTGTTAACTAGTGTTCCGTCATTATTTAATATACTGTCAGATACAGTGCTTCCAGTGTTTTCATCTAAGTGCCACTCACCGATTAGACTGGTTATTGTGCCATTGTCATCTCCACAGCAGCTTGGGTATGTTCCCGAAGTCAGCCATACATGCAAGTTATCATGATAGTGGACGTCAACAATTACATCGTATAGTCCATTGTTATCAAAATCACTCATTACAAAATCATTAATCCAGTCTGCGGCAGCGCCAATTAATGTTGGACCACTAAAAGTGCCATCCCCATTGCCTAGCCAGTAATAAATGCTTATTCCATCACCAAAAGAAATTTCCCAGCCGCTGGTGCTTACAATGATGTCAAAGTTGTCATCTTTGTTCAAATCGCGGATTATAATTTTTTCTAACGAGCTCCCTGCAGGTTTTATGCCGATTATGCTTGGCGAATCAAAGGTGCCGTCCCCATTGCCAATAAATAATCTAAGATTGTATTGGATTGTATCAACAATATCAATATTACCGTCATTATTAACGTCTGTCGCAGCTATGTCATGTGCTTGGCTGCCATAAATTGTGGTGCTTGCGTATGTTAATGCCCCGGTTCCATCGCCTAGTAGCGTTACTAATCCTTCAAATACTAATGAGTAGACAACATCAAGGTGATTGTCATTATTTGTATCAGTTAATAAAACATGGTATCCTTGCGCACTAGCTATTGAATTTAGTGCTCCAAAAGTGCCATCACCATTGCCTAGCCAGTAATAAACAAAATCTGTGTTGCCCAATACAGTTACAATATCAATATTTCCATCCTCATTTAAGTCACCTATATCAAAATCTGCTAAAAGACTGCTAGGCGCGTATAACTCATTCAAAGTTCCAAAAGTCCCGTCACCATTGCCTAGCCAGTAAAATATGTATGTAGTAAATGGGTTTAATAGGATTAAATCAGCATTGCCGTCATTGTTTAGGTCAGCTGCTTTAAGAATTCCGCCATTATTCGTGACTGATGTTAGTACAATTCTAGAACCAAATGTCCCGTCACTATTGCCATGCCATGCTACTACTGCATACTGTTCAACTGCCAGTACATCCTGATTGCCATCATTGTTTATATCCCCTAGAGTTATTGAAGGTGTGTGTCCGCTGGCAGTTAGGGTTTGTGTTTGAGTAAAACTTAAGTTTAAGTTAAGCCAAGTATTATCATAGTACTCGCATATTGTTTTGTTAAAATCTATTTCCTTGTTTATGAAGTCACTGTTATGGCAAAAATAAGTTGTGTTGCTTAGTGTGCCGTTGTAGAAGTGTTCATTATTGTCATCGCCACAGCATGGTCCGTAAGCGCCAGTTAGTTCATTAGTAAACCACTTATTGCCTTGCCCAGTACATAACTGTTCCAGTATGTCACCGTCATTTGTAGGATAACCTTCATAGCAGTATAGTATTGAATTGTAAAAAACATCTAGTAATTGGTCATCGCCACAACACGGCCCGTTTGTTCCGTCAGTTACACTGCTAAAATAAGTAAACACCTGTGCGCAGTAGTTTTCATTAACATCTGGTTCTGCTATTAGGTTTTTGTTATAGCAGTGCTGTTCTGTTGTGCTGTCAGTAAACGCTTCAAGATTGTCGTCCCCGCAACAGGATGCGTTGTTAAACTTGTTTGGTGATTTGTAGACTTTAATGTTTCCGCCGACTATTACATCAGCTAAATTATCATCGCTGATATCATCAACCACTACGTGAGTGCCATAAACACCTGTTGAGGTTGTGCCCCCTCTTTTGAATGTGCCATCCCCGTTGCCTTCATAAAAAGCAAAGTATAGTGATGATGAATCAGTAGTGATTAAGTCAATATTTCCATCCCCGTTAATGTCGCCTGAGCCAATTGCGTAGTTGGCATAACTTGCGCTAAATGATTGTTCTAGTGTAAAAGTGCCATCCCCGTTGCCTAAATAGGAGTAAATGACATTTGAGCCTAGTGTGATTAAATCAAGGTCGCCATCATTGTTGATGTCATCAATTGTTAAGTCAGCCCCGCCTGCATAATAATCTCCGCCTGCAGGATTAGTGCGTATTGTAAATGATGCGTTATTGTTGTTTAGATAAACCCTTGTGTTAGTGTTATCACCATATATTACATCATTGTCACCGTCACCGTCAAGGTTAACTGATTTAAAATCATAGCCAGCAGTTCCATAATCAGCTAAGAATGTAAAACTGTTGCCTGCATTGTTTCTGAAAAGTGAGAACACGTTGCCCCTGACTGGTGAGATTATTAAGTCAGGATAAGAGTCTCCGGTAAAGTCATTTGAAACAATTCCCACAGTGCTTGTTCCAGTGCCAACAATAAGTGATGAATCCATTGTGAAAATGCCATCCCCATCATTCTTGTAATATATTATTGTCGGCCCGTTTGTAAAATCACGAATGCTTGTTACTGCGTCAATGTCGCCGTCACGGTCAAAGTCGTTTGCAGTCATTGAAAAACAACTGCCTACTTTTCCAGAGTCAACTGTTTGCACTTGGGTAAACGAGCCGTTGCCTATTCCGATTGCAGTGTATAAGTCACCGGCTGAAACGCATGCTATTAAGTCATCCTTTCCGTCATTGTTAATATCAGTTTTTTCAAATGACCATGAATCGCTTCCAGTAAATGTGTTAACAAAAGGGTTGTTTAGCCAGCTGTGCCCGTAATAAGTGCATATGTTGCTGTTGTAATCAATGCTTGTCCTGTAAAAGGCGCTGTTATAGCAGAAGTATTCTGTGCTGTCTTTTGTTCCATTAAAAAAGTACTCGCTAGCATCATCGCCGCAGCAGGGACTATTTGTGCCTGTTGCGTCATTTATCCAGGTTTTACCCCTAAATGAGCAGATTACAGGTAAGTTATCTGCATCTGAGTAAACATCTTTGTTATAGCATACATGTGAGATATTGCCAAATAACTCGTTGTTGTCGTCCCCGCAGCATGAGCCGTTGCCGTTTGAACCGGTTAGAATGTTATTTGTCCATTTTGGTATGCTGTTTGATAATTGTTTTGAGGCAATTAAGTCAGCATCGCCGTCATTATCAAAGTCAATGCTCTTAAAATAAGTTGGGTCATCATTAGTTGATTGTGGCGAGAACTGGTTACAGGCGCAGGCAAATGAAGCGCCGTTGTTGTTCATGCATATTTCACCGCCGTTGTTAGCACCATTAAAGACAATATCGGGATAAAAGTCATAGTTTAGTTCGACAAAGCTTGGCTCGTTTATGCTGTCAGAGCTTATGCCATTGCAGTTTGGGTTTTTTGTAATAGTTATTGTGCTGGTTAACCCGCTGCCAACATTAAACCAAATGTAAGCGTTTGATGAGCCAAGTATATAGTGCGCTGATATTAGGTCAACGTCGCCGTCCAAATCAACATCTGCTGTATCAATTCCTGCGCAGGCAACGCTTGTGTCTATTGATGCTTTTGTAAATGAGCCGTCTGTGTTTTGAGTGAGTAAGTATAATGAATTGCCGTTTAAGTCAGAGTCACATGCAACTAAATCCATTCTTGTATCGCTGTTGTAGTTGATTGCTTTTATGTAAAAATGGTTTGTTGAAGCTGAATTGTATAAGTCGGTTTGCGTATCAATTAGTGTCTGGCTAAAAGAGCCGGCGCCGTTATTGATGTACTTGTAAATTCCGCCTGCAGTTAGTGTGTTATTATATGACACAAAAAAATCAGTGTCTCCATCACTGTCAATATCTGCTGATTCAATTGATTTGACGCTACCGCTTATTGTTGTTGTGTAATACTCGCTAAATGATGTTGCTTCTAAGTTGTTGCTGGTAAATATTTTTATGTTGCCGTTAATTGAGCCAGCGATTATATCATAGTAATTGTCTGCGTTAAATTTGCCAATATCTAGAGAGTTGCCATAATAAGTTAAAGAGCCTGCTGTTCGCTCGCTAAAAGAGCCAGCGCCGTTGTTAACCCCTAATTTAATTGTTCCATAGCTAATAAAATAAAAATCTGTGTCATTGTCACTGTCAGCATCAATTGGTAATGGCATCATTGAATCGCTTATTAAAGCATCAGGATATGTTGAGGAGTATTGATTGAAAGCATAAGAGCTTGAGTTAGTAAACCAGCCATAACTTAAGTTGCTACATAATTCTTTTGATAAGTCAGGATTATTTGCTCTTGATTTAAAACCCTGATAGCAGTATTCTGTTGAATTATAGAAATTATCATTTATACCATCATCCCCGCAGCAGGGGTAATTTGTTCCGCTAAAAAAATTAATACTCATATTATAAAGTTGGGCGACATCACTGCTGGTAAAGAAAATGTCAGTAATGCCATCATTATTAAAATCGGATAGTGTCGTTTCGCGTGGAGCAGTTGTGGTTATTAAGTCAAGTGTTCCATAAGTGCCATCAGAGTTGCTCATTAATTTGAAAAAGCCGTTTATTACCCCTGTGTAAGCTTCTGTTGTTCCAGATACTAGGAAGTCATCATAACCGTCAAAGTTTAGGTCTTCATTTCGTAAGTACCATAAAAAAGTGTTCTTGCTTGCCAGTGTCTCACGTTCGTCAAACACTCCTTGGCCGTTGTTTCTTTTTAGGTAGACTTGCGATACTGCATCATTTTGACCAAACGGTGTTGAGGCGTAAACAATGTCTAAGTCTCCGTCATGCTCAAAGTCAGTTAGTACAAAGTCAATGTTAATGCCATCAGTATCATCAATTGTATTAATTGATGAAAAAGTGTTATCACCATTGTTGTAAAAAACGCTTAAAACAGCGCCGTATTGGGATAGTATTATATCATTATAGCCGTTGCCGTCTAAGTCAGCGGTTTTTAATATGCTGGCACCTTCCATTTCATTTTGCAAAACTAGTGGCGCATTAAATGACCCTGAACCAGTATTAATGTATACTCTTAAGCCGCAGCCAGTGCGTCCGCTAACAATCAGGTCTAAGTCGCCGTCATTGTCCATATCGCCTAGTGTTACTTGAATTGGTTGGCCACCCACTGTTTCAACAAGTGTTTGAGTAAAAGTTCCTGCATTGTTAGTGTACTTGTAAACTTGTGAGTATATATCGACCCCAACTAGGTCAATATCGCCGTCATTGTCAATATCTCCAGGGAATAATCTTGCTGCAGCAGTTCCTACTGTAGTCCTTGAGCTAAAACCTCCATTGCCATCGCCATACCATGCGTATAAGTTTCCTGACCACTCGACTCTTGTTAGTATATCATCATTGCTATCTCCGTTAATATCATCAATTAAAATAAACCACGGGTATTCAGAACCGTGTGGCATTGTGGCAAAAGTGCTTACCGAGCTAAAAGTTGGTGTTACAGTTAGCCAGTCATAACCTGCTTTTTCGCAAAATGTTTTTGATAAGTCAAACTCAGGGCTTGTGGTCATCTCACCTTCATAACAGTAGTGGGTTGAATTGTAAAACAAGTCAAGTGAGCCATCATCACCACAACAAGGACTATTAGCACCTGTTATTGAGCCGTTAAACCATGTGTATCCTTTTGCTGTGCAAAAGTTTTGCCAGTTATCCCTGTTAGTTGTTATAAAACCATAATAGCATGCTTTGTTTGAGTTGTAAAAAAGGTCATGGCTTAGTAAGTTTACATTTAGATATTTGTTAGCAGGTACGTTGTTAGTGCCAAAATAACCAACACCCCAGCAGGTAATTGAGTTGTCATCTTTTATTGCACAGGCAGTATAGTCACCAACTGATAAACCGACAACTCCGGTCATTGCAGGCACTGAATTAATTCCTGTTGCTGAACTCCCCCAACAGTAAACAGTGCCGTCCTTTTTTAGGACACAATTATTAATTACACCAGAATCAAGTCTGATTGCATCGCCCCCATTATATGCTGCTAAAAAACCATGGTAATAAGCGTCACTACCCCAGCAGACAACATTTCCATCTTTATTTAATGCACAGGAGTGAGTTTCACCACCAGAAACTTCAACAGCGTTTAACCCCCCAGGAACAGTGCATTGAGAATCCTCATTTCGGCCCCAACAGGTAACCGTGCCGTCGCTTTTAACTGCACAAGAATGATAATAACCTGACCCTACATTAATTACATTTGTAAGCCCGCCAGGAACAGTGCTCTGACCGTAACCATTAGCCCCCCAGCAGTAAACAGTGCCGTCGCTTTTAATAAGACAGTTATGTGCTTGACCGGAAGTTAATTGTATGGCATTGTTGCCATTATAAGAAGCGCACTGACCTGAGTTAAAACTGCCACCACAACCAAAGCAGACAACGTTACCATCATTTTTTAGGGCACATGAAGCATAAGACCCTGTAGAAATACTATTTACATTGCTTAATCCGACAGTTGGTGTACACTGGCCGTAATTACCTGAAGTACAACCCCAGCAGGTAACAGTGTTATTAGGATTAACAGCACAAGAACTAGATATTGACACATCAACGGTTCTTACAGGATAAATATCATCTCCGCAAGCAGGACCATATGTCCCGTTAATTCCTAGGTTTTTAAAAACTGAAAATTGATTAGCTGCGCCATTAGCGGTCACAACATCAAGGTCGCCATCACCGTCCAAATCGCCGATGGCAAGTCTAAACGCGCTTGATGCAGGGTATGCTAATCCATTTGCAAAAGTAGCGTCGCCATTATTTTTAAAAATTACTAATTGATTACTTTGGGTGCTAACAACTAAATCTATATCACCATCACCATCAATATCACCTGTTGCAGTCATTTGATTGTTTTGATAGGCATAACTATTTGATAGTGTATAAATCCCTGCGCCATTATTCTTAAAAACACTAAACTGGTTTGGTTCGGCAATTATAATATCAAGGTCGCTGTCAGAATCAAGGTCTTCTAAAACAACATCACCTGGGTTGCTGGCAGTTGTATAGTCAGTGCCTATTAAAAAAATGTTGCCGTTAAAATTTTTAAATACACTAAATTTGCTTGAAAAAAAATCACTTACTACTACTGCGTCTAAATCACTATCGCCATCAACATCACCTAAAGCAAGATTATTGGGATTCTGATCGGTAGATTGTGTAAAAGAATATGAAAATGTTCCTGTCCCGCTGTTTTTATAAAAATTTAATGTATATTGATAGCCTATAACTATTACATCTAAATCCCCATCATTATCAATATCACCTAATGATATATCGCGGGGAATCACGCCTACATCAATAGATTCGCTTGAAGTAAAAGTGCCAGCGCCATTATTCTTAAAAACACCAAACTGGTTTGTACCACGTTTAGCGATTACTATATCAAGGTCTTTATCACCATCAATATCACCTAAAGCAGCTCTTATTGGCAAAGTGCCATCCCCTGTAGTGTAAGAAACTTTTGCAGTAAAAGTGCCGTCACCATTATTCTTAAACACGCTAAACTGGTTTGAATTAAAGTCAATAGTTATCACGTCAATATCACCATCAAAGTCAAGGTCACCTAAAAGAATATCATTTGCGTCGTTACCTGTTATATAAGAATTGTTTAATGCTATATTTGCGGTATTGGTAAACCAAGTGTAATTTTGTAATACTGCATATGGTTTGATTAAGTCAGCATTGGTTGTTTTATTGCCCTGATAACAAACGTAGCCATAGGTGTAAAAATTATCCTGTGATAAGTCGTCACCGCAGCAGTAAGAGTTAATTGATTGTTTTGTGGAGTTGTATAAATATTTAACTTCAGTTGATGATAAATACCGGTTATAAATCCTAACATCATCCATTAAGCCTTTGTAATTTCTTGCTGCGACTTCATTTGCACCAATGCGCGGGTAAATTGCTCCAATTGTGTTAGATGGTGATGCTTTTGATTGTGTTAATACTAGGTTTCCGTCTATGTAATAATAAGCGTTTCCAGTGCTTCCAGCAGTTCCGCTAAAAGACACTAAAACATGATGCCAGTTGCCATCATTAACTGTCTGCGTTGTGCAGTGCCAGCCGTTGCCCGCGCTTCCTGATGTCCAAAGGCATAGTTTTCCGTAGTCAGTGTTTGCGCCGACATTAAAAGCTATTCCATAATAAGGTGAACTGCTTTGGGCATTGTTTATTATCTCGCCAACATCATCAGTTGTTTTAATCCATGCGGATACTGTAAACGCAGCGTTTTGTGTAAAAATAGGCCATGTGTCAGCATAATTAAGATAATCATCAACACCGTCAAACTCCATTGCCTGCCCGTTGATTCCGCCAGGAACAATTGACGGGCCATCAGTAACATAGTCATACCATGCGTCATTGGTGTCAGCATACATATAGATACCGCCATAACTGCCGCTTCGGGCTGTAAGCGCTTCCAGCTTAAACATATGCCAAAGTGTGTATGGCTGACCACCATTGCAAGTATTGTATATGCTGCCGTCACCAGTAACTGAACAGCCTGTATCAATTTGTGTTATCTTAGATTGTGTTCCGCCGGTTTCGCCGTAAAGTATGACATTAACTTCACCTTTACCCCAAAAGTAGACGGTATATCCTGCTGGAAAGTTATACTGATAATGGTAGCAATTAAGGCCGCTGTGAAAGCTCGCAGCATATGAACCTAGAGGCACAAGCACGTCAGTTTGATAGTTAGTAAAACCACTGCCACAACCAGTAGCCCAGCCAGAGTCAAGTGTGTTTTCAAAGCTTGCTACAAAACCAGTTGCCTGAAAATTAGTTGGATATGTTCCAATAGTATTGGTGGGTATGTAATGGGGGTTTTGGTTGAAAGTAAAATGAAATGTTAAACTCGAATCAATATCCATCCATGAGTAACCCTTTGATGAATAAGCGTTGCAGCTATTTTTGTAATTGTTAAGTGTTGTGGCAAATGAGTTACTAAAGAGTAATATTACTAGCGCTAAAAGCATTAACCCCCTCATGAATTATAGTTTAATTGATAGTTATTTATAAAGATGTTCTCATCTGTGAGCGAAGCGCACATAGGAGCACCAAAGGTGCGACGTAGCTCTCTGTTCACCGTTAGGTGAAAACGAATCCTGTAAAGGATGAGTGTAAGAGAGAGGAGGGCGTTGTCTGAAAGACAAAGCGAAAGCGCTAGCCCGACGTATGAAAAAAAAGAAAAAAGAAAAAAATTAGGATTATAATATTTCTTTTGTAAGTACTTTAACTCGTGAACGCTTTCGGGTCTCAATTGAATTTCCTAATAGGATTTTAGCGTGGTTGTTTTGTGCTGCGTAAAGCAGGTCATCGTTTACTGATGCGTCAGCAATGACTGCGTAAACTTCGCCTATGCCTTTGACATTAACCAAGTCTTTTACAGTTACTTCGCCTAATAGTCTTAGGTCAGCGTCATAAAGCCTTGCTTTGCTTGAACCGCTTAACTCGCTAAAAGATTTTGAGAAAAATTCTTTCTCGCTAGGCTTAAGTCCTGAACGCCTGACTGGTCGCTCGCCATTCTCGCGGTAATCTCTGTCGCGTGAGCGTGGCTCGTACTCCCTTGACTCATGATACTCCCTTTTAGGGGCTTCAGGTGAGTAAGGAATTTTGTTTCTAAGGCATTTAATAATTTCTTTGCTTTGCAATTCCTCAACTTCTTTTCCATCAGGAGCTTTGGCAATAAAGTCAATTCGGCCTACTTGGCTTAAAGCTTTTGCAATTAAGTCTCCGCCTCGGTCGCCGTCAACAAAAGCTGTGATTACTTTTTTCTCTTTCATTAAGTCAACTGCGGTTCTTGGAACGCTTGTTCCGTTTACACCAACAGCGTTGTTAATGCCTGCTCTGATTAAGGCAAGAACATCTGCTCTGCCTTCAACTAGGATTATCTCATCGCTTGTTGCTACATCAGGACCAGCTGTTAACCCGTCAGGACCGTAGGAAGTTACTTCGCCTTCCCTAACGCTTGTGCTGACTTCCCTTGCTAGTTCGCCGGCATTGTCAGCTTCCTTAATGAAGCGTGATAAAATTTCCTTTGCGCGCTCTTGAATGTAATCACGTTTATCGCTTCTGACATCTTCGATTTTATCTAGCGTAATCTTGCCGTTTGATGGCCCGATGCGCTCGATTGTCTCGATTGCTGCTGCAATAATAGCAGTCTGAGTCTTGTCTAGGCTTGATGGAATCCTTATTTTAGCGGTTGTTCTGCCGTTTTTATCAGCAGTGTCTACATCGATTCTGCCGATTCGTCCGTTTTTTTGCAACTCGCGTAGTTCCATTTCCTTGCCTAAAAGGCCTTCAGTCTGCCCAAAAATTGCCCCGATAATGTCAGGTTTATCAATTAAGCCTTCAGCATCCAGTGTTGCGTGAATATTGTACTTCACTGATACTTGAGCTATTTTACCCATGTTAATCATTTCACCTCTTATTTTTTAAAAAAGCTTAACGTCTAAGAAAAATTCACTAAACGCGAATATTTTTTTTTGATTAAATGATCGTGAATTGTGAAAGTGATTCTTAAACACTTAAACTTCTCTGATTAATTGAAGTGTTAAGGGGGTTTTTAAGAGTTTTGGTTAACGCTTTTTACTTGGTTAAGTGCGACATGCTGTCCGTAGGACAGAGGATCGAACAGCTTACTTTAGTGAGAAGAGTGCGTTCTGCGAAGCAGAAAGCGAAGCGTAAGCCCGACGTGCTCAGCGTAGCTGAGGTGAGCGAATGAAATGAGCGAATCACATGTATCGTGGCAGTTCAAAGAATGATTTGACTTCGTTTTCAATTATGTATACTTTATCGATTAGTGCTTTTTTCTTTTCACTTATCATAGGTCCGAATAGGAAGTGGTCGTAGAGTCCTTTTAGGAATTTAAATATGGGTGATTTTGCTTCCCATCTGCCTTGCCAGTCAGTTACTAGGCTTGCTTTCATTGCTAGTTTAACATCTGCTTTAATCATTGGTTCTGTTATGCCGTCGCGTTTTACTTTGACTTGTGATTCCTCGCTGATTTTGCATTTTAGCCAGATTTTGAATTGGACGTAGTCATCAACCCATCGGTAACAATCCCATTCAAAGGAGCTTTCAGTGTCTTTTTTGATGAATTCTTTTTCAACCACGTCAAAACCTTGTGAAGTAACTAGGTCGTAAATGAAGTCGTAAACATCTTTTATTTTTAGTATTGTTTTTTGTGATACAGTTACTTTAGCTACTTGTTGCGATTCGCCCATTTAGTGATTTAAAGTATAACTGACTTAAAAAACCTACTCTAGACAGAAAATTTAGGCAGGTCAAACCAGGCTTTGACTTCGTTTTGAATCCAGAACATGTGTTCCCAAAGGCGGGTCTGGTAGCCTTCAATAGTATCCTTGTAGATTACTGTTTCGTAAAAAGTCTTAAAGTGCTTAAGAAAAGGGTGCTTTGACCAGTTGCTTACATCTTTTATGAATACTGACTTTATGTTTAACTCAACTTCAGCGTCGTGTTTAGAGACTGTGGCGTCGCCTTCCTTTACTTTGACTTTGTTAGCACCCCTGATTTTACACTCCATCCAAATGCGAAATTTAATGTAATTGTCTTTTGGTAATTCAAAAGTCCAGTGAAATTCAATATCCTCGCCGTTCTCTTTTTTCCAGTGGGCATAATCATCTTCATTAAAAGTGTAGCCTAATGATTTGGTCATTGCTTCATGCAGGAACACGTAAAAATTTTTCAGGTTAAAAATTGATTTTCTGACAACCTGTGAATTAGCAAGTGATATTTCATCAGCCATGATAATAATCTAGTAATTACTCGCTTAAAAAACTTACATGAAATGGGGCAGGTCAAGGAATGCTTTTAATTCGCCAATAATAGTGTTAATCTGAACGTAAACCTCGCCTTCATACTTATCTAGTGTTCTTCTGAACAAGTAATTCTCATAAAAAGATCTTAATTTCTTCAAAACAGGGGTTTTATCAAAATTGCCCTGCCAGTCAGTCACAATTAAGCCTTCAATTATTACTTTAATCTTGCCTTCATTGGTTTTTATTTCCTTGTCGCCTTTTTTAATAATAACGCTTTTTAGGTCTTCTATTAGGAAATAAACTTTAATTCTGAATCGTGTGTAGTCATCGACGTCTTTTGTAAAATCCCATGTAACTTCAATTTCATCGCCTGTGTCAGCTGTTTTTTGTGAGTGAGTGTCTTCCATTACAGCGTAATCATAGCCAGTTATCAGTGAGAAGAATAAGTCATAGAAGTCTTTTAATGTAAAAACACCTTTGTGTCTAAGTGTTGTTTTATAGACGTTATCATCAGGCATAATTTAGTCTATGTAAGCTGATGTTATATCCTTTATCGTATCCTTAAGGCGTCAAGAACTCTAGGTGCTTGGGTTTCAATTTTTAGTGTTTTATGAATCTTACTTGATAGCTCTAAGCACTTGCTTCCTTCGCCGTGGACTATTATAATCTTTTTAGGGCTTGGACTAAGTGTTCCTATAAAATCATTAAGTTCATTCCAATTGCTATGCCCGCTAAAACCAGCTATTGTGTTAACACTCAATAGTACTTTAACAATGTCAGTTCCGCCTTTGCTTCCTTCCATTCTTATTGTGCGCTCGCCTGATTGTATTCTGCGGCCTAGTGAGCCTGCACCTTGGAATGACACGAATACAAGCCGGTTAATGGGGTTTTCAGCCAGGTGGCGGAAGTACTCAACACTTGCTCCGCCAGTCATCATTCCGCTAGTTGCTAATATTATGCATGGGCCTGGTCCTTCAATAATCTGGGCTCGTTCTTTTGAACTGCCTACGCGGTGCATTACTGGGCTTAGGAATGGATTGCTTTTTTCTGCAAAAATCTGGTTTTTAATTTTCTGGTTCATAAACTCAGGATAAGTTGTGTAAACTGCTGTTACATCCCAGACCATGCCGTCAACATGAACCGGTATCATTGGAAGTCTTCCAGTCCTTACTGCTTCTTCAACTACAAGCATTAACTCCTGCGCCCTTCCCACACCAAGTACGGGTATCAGGATTTTTCCTTTCTTGTCAATTGTGACTTTGATTAGTTCAATTAATTCATCCTCGCATTTCTCAAGCGAAGGGTACACATCATTCTGGCTTCCATAAGTTGATTCTATCATTAATGTCTCAACGCGCTGGAAACGGTTTACCGCACGGGATAATAATTTAGTGTCGCTGAATTTCAAGTCGCCAGTGTAAAGGAAGTTATGGTATCCATCCCCGATGTTTAAGTGAACCATACTGCTGCCCAGTATATGGCCTGCGTTAAAGAGTGATAATCTGACATCATGAGTCAGGTCATTAACTTCGCCGTCATCAAAGCAGAAACTGTGTTTTACTGCTTCCTTAATATCACGTGAATCATAGATTGATTTCTTGCCTTCGCCTTGGCTGATGTCAACATAATCAAGCTGTAATAATGTGGATATATCCCTTGTAGGCTCGCTTGAATAAACTGGTCCTTGGTAGCCGTATTTGTATAATAATGGAACAAGACCGCAGTGGTCAAGATGTGAGTGTGATACTATAACTGCATCAAGCGCTTTGATATCCATCTCAGGTGCGTTTAGTATTGGGTAAGCGTTTTCCTCGCTTGCAACGTTAATACCGCAGTCAAGCAGTACTTTGCTTTCGGGTGTTTGTAAAAGGAAACATGACCTGCCAACTTCACGCGCCCCGCCTAAACATGAGATTCTAACCCAGTAATTCTTCTTATCTATGTCCCTGCCGTAAATCTTCCTGCCAATGCTGTCTAAGAGTTTTCTTCGATAGTCACTGTTTTTAAAAAGCGTGAATCGTATTGTTTTAACAATATCGCTTGGTATTGCCGGTGCCCGTCTTACTATAGGAACCCAGAATGTTTTCTCGCGAATTTCTTTAATAATATCACCTTGGTAGCCGATTACTACGCCAGGTCTTTCAGCTTCGATTATTACAATGCTTCGTGCATCGTCAAACCATACGTCTTTTAGTCCGGCTTCTTTAGGTATTAGTGATTCAATTATTTTTTGCGCCTCAGCTTCTTCAATATGTATTGATGGGTCAGGCCTTACTTCAATTCTTTTCTTTAAGCTGTCAACTAATTTTTTTATTGTCGGGCGTGAGTTTAGTACAAATTTCTTGTCTGTTGAGTAAAGAATTATGTTAGCGCCTTCAAATACCGTATCGCTTAACTTGACAGTACTTGGGATTCCTTCCATTACTTTAGACAATATATCGTATTTAACCATATTCTCAAAAAAAAACATTCTTAATTAAATTTTATTTTTTTATTTTGTTAGCTTGCTTACTTCTTCATCGCTTAATCTTCTGTAGCCTTTCTTATCAAGGACATAAACAAGAACTCCGTCGCCAGTGTAAACATCTCTGCTTATTGCAGCGTTTAGCGCCCTGACTGCTACTTTGACACCTTTTTCCATTGCACAGTCATTTTCATAACTGCTTTCTAATACTCCGTAAGCAACTGGTGAACCGCTTCCTGTTGAAATGAATTTATCACTTATTGAGCCTCCGCCAGCGTCAAGACTGTAAAGGCTTGGTCCTGCTTCATCAAACCCTGCTAGTAATAATTGGACGTAAAAAGGAAAGTAACCTCTTCCGTTGAATAGTATGTGGCTTAGTATTGAAGCGCATGCTTTCATTGATGGCTTTTTTTTATGTATTAACTCATATGACTTCATTTCGTTTTTTAGGTATTTTACAAGTATCTGCGCGTCGCCTACGCCGCCGGCAATCGTCATTGCTATCCTATCAGTTATTGGCAGTACTTTTTCAGTATTCTTGTGAGCAACAAGGTTACCCATGCTTGCACGCCTGTCAGCAGCTAGCACTACGCAATCCTTGCATACTACCCCAACTGTTGTTGTTCCATGAAGCTTTTCGTTTTCCACTAGAAAATCACTTAAATACGAAAAGTAAAGGTTGATTTATAAATGTTATGATGGAATAGTTTTTTAAAACAGGTTTATTATTTTATTTGTAATGGCAAAAAAACGTAATGTTATTGTATGTACTGCATGGCCTTACATTCATGGCTTGCCTCATTTGGGGAACTTCTTGCAGATTCTTTCTGGCTGTGTTCTAAAAAGGTATTACACGCATACTGGCGCTAATGTTATTCACGTTAGTGGCAGTGATGTTCATGGCGCTAGAATGGAGTTTCAGGCCCATAAAGAAGGTATAAGCCCTAAGGAACTAGTGACTAGGAATCATGAAAAAATGCTTGGACTGCTTAAATCATATAATATTGATTTTACCAATTACACTTGGACTGAAAGCGATGTGCATAAAGAGTTTGTTACTGATACTTATAGGAGTGTGTTTAATAATGGTTTTATAATTACTAAGGTTGAAAAAAAGCCTTATTGCAATAATTGTAAGACTTTTCTTGCTGAGCGATTCATCAGCGGCACTTGCCCTTATTGTGGTTTTATTGGCGCTCTTGGCGACCAATGTGATAGTTGTGGCAGGCTACTTGAGCCTGAGGAACTAAAGGAACCTAAGTGCGAGCAGTGCGGTAAGAGTGATATTGTGATTAAGGAAACAAAGCACTGGTACTTATCGCTTGATAAGCTTCAGGGTAAAATTGAGAAGTACGCCGACTCGCATCCTGAGTGGAATGAGATTACTAAGGAGTATACTTATCGCTGGTTAAAGCAGGGTTTGATGCCTAGGCCAATTACTCGTGATATTAAGTTTGCAATTAAAGCGCCGTTTCCCGGTTCTGAGGGTAAGACTATTTACGTTTGGGCTGAAGCAGTGCTAGGTTATGTTAGCGCTAGTATTGAATGGGCTAAAAAAATTGGTAAGCCTAATGCTTGGAAAGCGTTCTGGAAAGCGGATTGTAAGCAGGTTTACTGTCAGGGTAAGGATAACATTCCTTTTCACACAATTATTTTCCCAGGTATCTTAATCGGCACGGGTAATGATTACACTTTGCCTACTCAGATTAGTTCCACATACTTCCTTAACTGGGAGGGCGGTTTAAAATTTAGTAAAACAAGGGGTGTTGGTATTTGGAGTGATGAAGCGCTTAAAGTGTTTGGTAATCCTGATGTCTGGCGTTTTTATGTTATGATTAACAGGCCTGAGAAGCGTGACAGGGAGTTTTCCTGGGCTGAGTTTGAAAAAACTGTTAATTCAATACTTGTTGGTAGCATTGGTAACTTGTTTAACAGGTGTCTTACTTTTATTGAAAAACACTACAAGTCTAAACTGCCTAAAGCCACGCTTGATATTAAAGTAAGTAAAGTTATCAGGGATGCTTTTAAGAGTTCATCTAAGATTTTTGAAGAAGGCGGTATTAGTGAGGCATTACAGGTTATTATTAGACTAGCTGATTTTGGTAATGAGTACTTCCAGGCTAACGAGCCTTGGCATAACAAAAAGACTGGGCCTAAAACACTGTACAATTGTTATCAGATAATTAAGTCACTAACTGTTCTTTTAGAGCCGGTTATCCCGGGAACTGCAGTTAATGCGTGGAGTATGCTTGGCTTAAAAGGAGATATTAGTAAAGCAGGTTGGTCTTTTGTTGAGTCTAAAACAGCAACAATAAATAAGCCTGAATTGTTATTTACTAAAGTTGAGGTTAAGGAATTAATGGCTAAATTAGAGGACGTGAGGAAGGAAAAAGTTAGTGTTCCTAGTGAGAGTAAAACTGGTTTAATTAATTATAATGATTTTGCTAAGGTTAAATTAATGACTGCTAAAGTATTATCTGCTGAGCCTTTTGGCGATAAGTTGTTAAAACTGCGTGTCAAAGCAGATAGGGAGAGGACTATTCTAGCAGGTATTAAGGCGTATTACAAGCCTGAGGAACTGGTTGGTAAGACTATTATTATTGTCGCTAACTTGGAGCCTAAAAAAATCGCTGGTGAGATGAGCGATGGCATGGTGCTTGCTGGTGAAAAAGATGGTATTGTTTGTGTGTTAAAACCAGATAAGGAACTGCCTGAGGGCAGTGAAATTCATTAAGAAAAGTTTTTTAAAGCAAACATTAATTTCTATACCTAACAAATTGCAAAGAACGAGCCTGTTGTCTTTAGACAAAAGGTGAAGAATGAGCCTGTAGCTCAGCTTGGTTAGAGCGCACGACTGATAATCGTGAGGTCGCCAGTTCAAATCTGGCCAGGCTCACATTCGTTTTATTTTATAAAACTCGTTCGGTCTCATTTCTTTAGTGTTCACTTAAATGTGAGAAACAATTATTCTTTGGGGATGCTATGGAGTTTACTCCATGCACATGAAATCTTTGATTTCATTGTGAAACACCTTTCTTTAGAAAGGGGTTAGCCAGGCTCACACTCATTTCTTTCAGGAAACTAGTTCCGTCTCATTTCATTCGACAGCAATTGTTTGTGTATAAATTAATAATATCTTATTCCCTTCTATTTTGTATGAAGTTGTTTGGTTTGATTGCTAAGTATTATGATTTGTTTTTTACTGCTAATCACGCTGATGAAGCGCGTGTTGTTGACTCTATTGTTAAGCGTTTAAAAGTTAAGGGAAAAGAATTGCTTGATGTTGGTTGCGCTTCAGGAAGTCACTTAGTTGCTTTTAAGGAGCTAGGTTATGTTGTTAGCGGGCTAGATAATAGCGAAGAGATGATTAATATGGCTAAAAAGAAAGTCAAGGCTGATTTTTACAAGGTTGATATGCTTAGGATGAATTTAAAAAAAGAGTTTAATGTTATTACGATTTTAAGCAGGGCATTGTTATTTGTTGATAATAAAAAAGAGTTAAGAACTCTTATTAAAAAAGTCCGTAATCACTTGGCGCCTGGCGGTGTTCTTGTTATGGATGTTGACTTGCATGAGGGTAATTTTGACCCGGACTTATCAACAACTAAACAGGTTAATGATAAGAAGATTCAGGCGTCAATTGTTGAGGAGTATGATTTGCGTGATGATAAGATTTTATGGTGTGTTAACTTGTCAGTTAAGGATGGTGATAAGTTAACCCGCTTAATTGATGATCAGGATTTTCTTTTAATTAATATTCGCAGTTTGCTAAGATTAATGAGAGAAGAGGGTTTTAGGGTTAGTGTTTACTCAATGCATGGTAGAAAGATAACTAGTTACAAAAAAGGCGTTATTATTGCAGGTAAAGCTTATAAGTGACTTTTTTTAAATATTCTTTAATGGACTGTCTTAATTGTGGTGCAAAGTGTTGTAAGGTTTTTAAGATTCCGTTAGAGACTATTGATTTGGCTAAACTGGTTTATTATTTCACTGATAGGAATAGTGATTTTTACTTGACTAGTGATTCATTGATTGCTGATAATAAAGTGATTGTTTCATATAACAAGTATGAGGGTTTTATTTTTAACAATCCATGCGCATTATTGGATAATAATTTATGCAGTGTTCATTACGAATTAGTTGATAAAGACTCGACTCTGGGCAGGAATTTAGGTGTGTTAGGAATTGATTTAGATATTAAACCGCTAATATGCAGGTTACACCCTTATTTTTTCTCTAAGGAAAGTAATGGTTTTATGAAATGGATTGATTGTTATGAAACAATTTACGCGGTTATTGAAAATAATGATAAAATTAGTGTTGATAATGTTAAGAAAAATGCATTATTTGAAGCGATTGTTAAAAAGCGTAGTTTAGATAAAATGATTATTGCTAAACAGCTAAATGATTTTGAATTGAAAGATTTTTTAAACCAGAAAGTGGTGATTAAATAATTATGGTGCCTGATAAGTATGATGCTAGGGCTGTTGAAGAGAGATTGGTTAAGTCTTGGCAGGAGAATAACATTTACAGGTTTAACCCTGCTAGTAAAAAAGAGTTTTATAGCATTGATACGCCGCCGCCAACTGTTTCAGGTAAAATGCATATTGGGCACGCCAGTTCTTACACGCAGATGGATGTAATAGCTAGGTATAAGCGAATGAGGGGTTACGAATTGTTTTACCCGTTTGGCACTGATGATAACGGTCTGCCCACTGAGCGTTTGGTTGAGAAGTTAAAGAATGTTAAGGGCAGCAGGATGCCTCGTGATGAATTCATTAAGTTATGCTGGCAGACGCTTAAGGAAGTTACTCCTGATTTTATTGCTGACTGGAAAAATATTGGCATGAGCTGTGATTTTAAATTGTATTACTCAACTATTGATAAGCACTGTCAGGGTATTTCACAAAAGAGTTTTATCGAGCTTTATGAAACAGGCAGGGAGTACCGCGCACAGTCACCGACTATCTGGTGCCCTGTTTGCGAGACTGCTGTAGCTCAGGTTGAGCTTGAGGATAAGGAGATTGATTCAAATTTTATTGATGTTAAATTCAAGTTAGAGGATGGCAGTGATTTAATTATTGCTACAACAAGGCCTGAGTTATTTGGCGCTTGTGTTGCTGTGTTTACTCACCCGTCTGATAAGCGTTACAAGAAATTGGTTGGTAAAAAGGCTAAGACCCCGATTTATGATTTGTGGGTTCCAATAATTGCTGATGAACGCGTTAATCCTGATAAAGGGACGGGTATTGTTATGTGCTGTACTTTTGGCGACCAGACTGATATTGAGTGGTATAAGCAGTATAAACTGCCTGCTAGAATGATAATAACTACTGATGGTAAGATGAGTGATAAAGCGGGTGTTTATGCAGGTCTTGCTATTAAGGAAGCAAGAAAAAAAGTTATTGAGGACTTGGAGAAAAGTGGTTTAATGGTTAATAAAAAACCAATAAAACACGCTGTTAATGTTCACGAAAGGTGTGGAACTGAGATGGAGATATTAATTTCAAATCAGTGGTTTGTTAAGTACCTTGATTTAAAGGACGAGTTAATTAAGATGGGTAACGAGTTATCATGGCGTCCTGATTTCATGAAGTCTCGTTACATGAATTGGATTAACGGGCTTAAGTGGGATTGGTGTATTTCAAGGCAGAGGTTTTTTGGCATCCCATTCCCAGTCTGGTATTGCAGTAAGTGTGGCGAGATAATAATGGCTAGTAAGGATAAACTGCCTGTTGACCCGTTGGTTGATAAAGCGCCTGTCAGTGCTTGTCCTAAGTGTGGCAGTAAGGAGTTTACTCCTGAAAAGGATGTTATGGATACTTGGGCTACTAGCTCGTTAACACCTAGGCTTGCTATTGAGCTCGTTGATAAAAAATTAAAGAGTAGGCTGTTTCCTGAGTCCTTAAGGTCTAATGCTCATGATATTATCACTTTCTGGCTGTTTAACACTGTTGTAAAATCATTGCTTCATGAAAAAAGTATTCCTTGGAAGGATGTAATAATCAGCGGCTGGGTTCTTGATAAGCACGGTAAGAAGATGAGTAAGAGCAAGGGTAATGTTATCGCGCCTCAGGATGTTTTAAAGGATTATAGTGCTGATGCGCTTCGTTTCTGGGCTACTAGTTCCTCGCTTGGTGAGGATGTGCGTTTTGATGATAAGGAGTTAAAGCGCGGTGCTAAGATTGTCACTAAGCTTTGGAATGCCGCTAAGATGGTTTCAATGAACGGCTTAAGCGCGAGTAAGGGTATTTTAGAGTTTGCTGATGAGTGGATAATTAATCGGTTAAACAATGTTATAGCTAGCGTTACAAAAGATTTTGATGATTATAATTACAGTCACGCTAAGAAGGAAATTGTTGATTTTTTCTGGAGTGATTTTTGTGATAATTACCTTGAGATGATTAAGTATCGTTTGTATGGTGCTAATATGGCTAGCAAGGATGCGGCAATTAGCACATCAATTAGTGTGTTAAAATCAGTTCTTAAGATGATGGCTCCGTTTATGCCTTTTGTAACTGAGGAAGTTTGGAATGTAATGTTAGAAGGCAAGGGAAGCATTCACTTGGAGTCTTGGCCTATTGGCGGCGTTGTTAGCAGTGATTTGGAAAAGATGGGTGAGTTGTTAAAAAAAGTTATTAGCGAGGGCAGGCAGTATAAGGTTAGTAAGCAGTTAAGTCAGGGTGCTGAGATCAATGAGATGGTTATTGAATCACCTGCTGATTTAAAGGATTTAATTGGCGTGATTAAGGGAACTTTAAGAATTAAGGAATTAATTGCTAAGGAAGGTCCTGAACTAAAGGTAGTTGTTAATTAAAATTAAAAAAATAATTTTTAAAAATAAATAAAAGAAATTTTTAAGCTAATTGTCTTATCATTCTCATGCCTAAAACGTCCCAGTAAATTACTTTGACGCCTTCAACGACACCAGTAACGTCGTCAGGAATTTCCATGTCAAAAGTTTCGTAGGAGTCGACATCCATTACGTTAGCAAATTTTACTGTTATTGTATCCTTGCTACTGGTAGTTTTTGTCCTTTCCTCAATTGTAAGCACTTGAGCTGTGTGCTTGTCAATTATTGGCACGTCAATTTTGTGTCCTGAACCTTTAACTACACTGACTTTCCTGTTTGAAGTAATTGATGTTCCATCAATTCTGTACTTACCGTGTCCGTGTTTTCCAGCCTTGCTGTGAGCTATTTCAGTTACTCTAAAGGCTTCATTATCTTCCATAATGTAACCGCCTTTCTTTATCTCAGCCACATCAACGACTTTTTTCCTTACATCTTCACTCATCTTTTTTCACCTTTTATTTTTATGATTTTAGTGCTAGTGATAAATCTTCCCCTTTAATAGTTGTTCGTCCAGCGTGTTTTGCAAACTTAATTGCCTTGCCTGAAAGGTTTATGGCGAACTCCTCAAGGATTGTTCTTAACTCTTCCTTAGCACTAAGACTTATTCTATAAGCCCCTGCCATCTTTAATAAATTACCCATTGATGCTAATTGTAGCGCATGAATTTTGTCTTTTGTCAAACAATAAAACCCCCGTTTATTGAGGATATTGGAAAATAAATGAATTTATAAGGGTTTTTAAGAAGAATAGTTCATTTTTATTAATTATTGAGCGATTTTATAACGAAGAATCGCGCCAACACCGCCTAAATGGCTTAATTGTTCTCCTTCTTTTGTTTCAACACTTACTAGTGTGTAATCGGTTCCGAATTGCTCTGCTGCTTTAATTAGTTCTTCAATAGTGCTGTCATCAAGTGATTCGCTGATTAATAGCATTTTAACTACGCCCTGATTAATTAAGCCCATTACATCGCTTACACCATACTGGCTATAACCGTCGTCTTTTCCTAAGTGTTCAAGAAATTGTGTGACTATCTTCTTTTCAGCTGTTACTTCTTCTTCTTTAAGTATTTCAGCGCTTTTTTCAACAAGCTCTTCTAAAGCTACTATACCTGAGTGGCCGATGTCTTGCACCCCTAATATTTTTTGTGATAGAACCCCTAAGTGGCCTGAACTAACAAATGAGTCCTTAAAAAAACCAGCACCCCCAATTATTATTCCTTTAAGGTTATCATAGGATTTAAACAAGTTGACTGCTTGTTCAGCTGCTATCTGGTGCCAGTGTTTCATAATCTCTTGCCTTACACGCTGGAAACGCTGAGCTGATTGTCCGCCCGCTCTTGTTTTACCGGGCACCATGCTTGAGTCTTCTTTTAGTAGTATTATTTTTTTGCCTTTTAGTACGCCGATTACAACTTCTTTTTCATCAATTACTATAAGTCCGTAAACGTATTTTGGTTCAATCATGTCTTTTAACGGGTCAAGAATGAATATAGGCTCTGTTCGGTAGATTCTGACTGTTAGCTTGTCTGGTGGCTCAAATGACCATGCCTGCAGGTCATCAACTGCCATGTTGTCTGAGACGTTGCCTGCAAAAACCACTAGACCGTTTTCAGGTGTTGTTGAGTAATATTTTAGTTCGCTTAGTGCTTTATCAAGAGCCATCTGGACGTTTTTTCTCGTGGTCTTGCTTTGGATATTATTTGCTAACGCTTGCTCGCTTGATAATTGGTTTTTAACTACGCTTATGTTAAAGCCTGACGGTATATAAACACTGACTAACTCGGTGTGCCTGCTTCTTAAATTCCCTAAATCAGTTATTAATTTCTTTAACTGGTGCTTGTTTAATGTTACCATGATATAGGATTAGAAAATTAGGGTCTTTTTTAAGCTTTATCTTATAGCAATTCTTTCTTAAATGATTCTACATAAAGCAAAACTTGTTTTTGGTATTCTTTTTCAGACAGGGATTTAATTAAGTGATTTCTAGCGATTACTTCAATTGTTTTCTCGATTAGTAAAATGAACTCTCTGCTTAAAATTTCGTTTGTTAGTGATTCATTAATTTTAGTTATTATTTCATTTAATGGCTGATTTGGGTTTTTTGAAAGCCAGTTTAAAAAATTAAGATTAGTGTTTGCATAAGCGCGGTAATTCTCTGAAGCGAATTTTCTTATAAATAACTGGTAAGTCTTTGTTAAAGGCGCATTTTTATTGCAGTTAAAGAATGAATTGAAGTTTTCATCAGTCGAGGTCATTGCTTTTTTGTAAACAAATAAGAAGCTTGCTAATATTGCCGGCCACTCAAAGAATAATTCTCTAAAATAGTTTATTTTTTCCTGAATTAAAGCCATGTTATATGGCAGGTTTATCAGGATGTCAGCATCAATTGGTGTTAGATTTAGTTGATTTATTTCATTTGTAAGCGAGTTGTTATTTTTTGTTGTCCTGATTATTTTTTGAATTGAGTCTAAGTCATCTTCTTTAAGTGCTTGACTGATTAGTTTATATAAGTTTTTTTTCTTATAAAAAATTGTGTCCATAATAATTATCTCAAATAGGTTTGATACTTTGTTGTTTAGTGTTTCTATTTTTTTAGTGAAGTCAAACTGTATTGAATGCGCAAATTCATGTGATAAGACTTCATAATTAATCATTTTAAGTGTAAAAGAATCTTTTAATATAATTTCTAACTGGTTTACAATAAACTCATAGCCTAAATAAATGCACTGCGAGTTATTAGTAAAAAGACCCATTTTATTAGAGTCTTCAAAGAAAAAGCCAAGTTCATTAATTTTTGATAAACCATTAAAGAATTCTTTGACAGTTAAAAATGAATTATTAATGCTTTTGTTAAATATTTCTCTTAAGTCATCTCTGTAAAAAATGTTTAGAGAAAGTAAGGTGATTATTATATGATGTACTTTAACCTCTTTTTTTCCAATTTTTATCATTGTCTCAAAAGTAATATTGTCATTTTTAGCTAATTGTTTTGAGAATTCGTTTATTATTTTTTTAAATTTATTATTTATTTTTTTAATTAAATCATTTGTTTTTAATTTATCATTACTCACTAAGTGACCTATAATGCCAGATACTTTTTTAATTGAGTCAAATTGTTCCTTTCTATAAAATTTGTGGTACTCACATAGTATTTTAAAGTTTTTTTCAGGGCTTATTGTGTTAAATAATTGTATTAGGTATTTTTCTATGTCTTTGTTATCTTTTTTAATGGTTTCAATATCATCAAAGTATTCAAGTATTACACTCATAATACATTAATAAAAAACTGGTTGTTTTAAAGTATTTTATTGGTTTAGTGTTGTTTTTTCAAGGTGGTATTCGGTTATTAGTTTTGTATCAATGTATGACCAGTTGTTTTTTAGTTCAATCTTAAGCGCTTTCTCTTCTTGTTCTAGTTCTCTTGGGATGAATAAGTGGTATTTTGTTTTTGAAAATATTACATTACCGGGACCAATACCCCTGCCATAATTGCATATGCTTGTTTCTAATTTTTCAGCGTCAATTTTACCTAAATCAGAGTCGTTACCTGCTTGATACTCGCTTAATTTGCCTTTAAAGAAGTAAGCTTTAATTGTATCATTAACGTATAATTGTGGCATAATATTTCCGGAGTAAGTGATTATTTCAGGATTAGTTAATTCTGGATTTTTATTAGTAACCCCCACTATTAGTGAATTATTTTTTATGCTTAAACTGTTAATGATTAAGTCAAGTGATATTATTAGGCTTTCTCGGTTAACTGCTTTTGATAAGCCTTGGTCATCAAACGAAATGTGTTTTGGTTGTATTGGTGTTTGAAATAATTTCTCTGGTTTTTTCATTAAGACTTATTGACATTTTTTATTTTATAAGTATTATTATTCTCTAGAAGAATTTGTTTAGGTCGCTTTGTGGCTCTGCTTTTTTTAGTTCAGGTTCATCTTTTTCCGCACTTAACTCTCTGCCGTCAATTATTATTGAGCCGTAAACACCGTCATAGCCGGGTTTTACTTTGAATTCGCCGTGGCGTATCTTAATTATTGCTTCCCCAACTTCTTTACTAAATGCTAATAATTCTTCTTCTGGCGCGTCTATTAATATGTTAAACTCTGTGCCAAAATGATTAATCCATTGCGTATAAGCAGTCCATACTGTTTTTGTACCTAGTCCCTTACCAAGGAATGATGCTAATATATCCGCTAGTGTTACTAAGCTTTTGTAAGGAACTGCGCCTTCGGGTTTTCTGCCTATAGGGTTATCAGCTAATTGCTCGACTCTGCTTTCAACCCCGATTGTTAATGGTTTTTTGCACACAGGGCAGATATGGTTATGCTTTAATGACTCGATTGGTGAATATGATACCCCGCATGCGCGGTGCCCGTCCCAGTGGTACTTGCCGTATGCTGGGTCTACTTCTATTGTGCCACTAAAACCGTGCTTGGTTCGCAGTGCATTGATTAGTGAGTTGTAACTTGGCTCAATGTCAAAGACGTTAGCTTCTCTACCCATTCGCCATGGCCATGGTGAGTGGCTGTCACTGTTTGATATTAATGAGTATTTGTCAAGTGATGAGCATCGCCAGTTCATGGCTGGGTCGCTTGATAATCCTGTTTCTAGTGCGTGTATGTGTTTTATCTCATCTTCATAGCATTCTTTTAGTGAGTTATAACCGCCCATGTCGCCTAGTAGTCCAAACCATGGCGTCCATATGTGAGCAGGTATTACTTCGCATTTAGGGTCTATTGCCATCACGGTTTTTACTAATTCCTGGCTGGATTTTCCAAATATTGGTCTGCCATCGTAATCAATTCTGCCCCACTTTAGTAGTTCTTTTTGCAATTGGTCTGCTGCATTAAAATCAGGCACTAGTATCAAGTGGTGTATTTTTCGCCCCTTGCCGTTATGAGTGTAAATGTTAGCTAGTTCAGTTTGTAGCACATAATAAATTCCGTCATACTCATATAATCCTGTGCCTGTTGGTTTTAGTTTGCTTCTTAGTTCTTCTAAGTATTTTGGGTGCTGGAAGTCGCCGGTGCCTAGTAAGTTAAGCCCTTTGTACTTAGCGTACTTTGATAAGTCTAGGACATTCATCTCCTTAGAAGTGGCTCTTGAATAATGTGAGTGCAAGTGTAAGTCAGCATAAAACCTCATAGTATCACCTTCATTGCTGTGCGAGTAAAACGAGCACAGAGGAGCGAAGCGACGTAGAAATGCATATTAGTCTTGTTTAATTTTAATTGGTTTAAATTAGTATTGCTTTTCAAATTCGTCTTTTTGATTGCCTGTTTGTAAGTGTGTTACTCCGTTTAGGCAGCTTAAGCACCATCTTTCTTTCTTGTTTAAGTAAAATGAATCAGCACATAAGACTAGATTTTCAAGAGTCATGTACTCAATATTTATGTGTTCATGATTAATTTTTGATAACTTCCTAAGAGCTTCTTTTTCGTTGTATAAGCCGTTTTCTTTTTTTTCATTAATTGTTTTACAGCACAATCTAAAAACTTCTTCATAAATCTCATCTAAGTTTTTGTCCATAGCTATAAAATCGGTTTTCTTTTTCATGTCTATCCCGCCATAACAAGGATATTTTAGTGGTGGTGCTGAACTCTTAAAATCAACTGTTTCAGCTCCTGCATCAAAAGCTTTAATTATTATTCTTGATATGGTTGTTCCTCTAACTATACTATCATCAATTAATATTGCGTGTTTACCCCCGTTTCCGTTTTTAAAAACACCAGGCACGGTATCATACATATCATCAGCTAATTTTTTACGTTCAACTTCGCCTGCAATAAAAGTTCTATTAGCAATTTTAACTTCATTATCGATTTTTGTGTGTTTTGGTTTTTTAATAAAACCTTCTTTTAGTTTGTAACCATACTTATGAGCGTAACCTGATGCTGCTGACCTTCCTGAATTAGGTACTGGGACTACTACAACATTATTGGAGTTATAATTTGACGGCGACAAGTACCTGCCTAGTCTTGACCTAAAACGAATGCTTGATACGCCATTACTTGATGAATTTGGGCTTTCATAATAGATTTTTTCAAATATACACATATGAGTTTCAAGCAGGCCATCATCAAATAAATCGCCTTTCATGTCAGGTATTAAAGAAATTAGCTCATCAAGGCAGTCAGTGGCAGGGTTAAAATTTATTTTTTCCATAATAAGTCCTCTTTATGTATTAGTGCGGCTCTTGTTATTTTGCAGTCATTAATTTGAATTACTTCACCAGGAAATAAATCGCGGTAACCAGGTGAGTAGGGGTGTTCTTTCATTAGTTTTTCATGATAACAAGGGTCAATGTCATCAAAACTCTGTGGCTCTGATGAAACCATTATCATGTTTAAGTGGTCGCTAATGTATAAGCAGGCGTTTCTTGTTCCAAACGGGTCTCTTGCTATTACTGATTCACCATTTCTAGTTATTATTATTGCATAAGCGCCTGAAAAGTTTTTAAGAGCATCTATAGATGAATCAAATAAGTTCATTCCGCTTAGTAGGTTTTTTTGGATGTAGCAAGCAACTACTGCTGTGTCATTGGTTGCTTTTATGTTAAACCCTTGTTTAATTAATTCTTCTTTTTGTTCGTCGACTTTGAATTCACCATTAAGGAATGTGAGTAATACATCATTGGCGCACACGTTTGTTTTGATTATATTATGTTTACCAACATATGTTGCTGGAGGAAAATTGGTTAGTTTATCAGCTCCAACTGTTGCGTAACGGAAATTAACAATAAAAGTTTTAGCTTCCCCATCATTAGGTAAGTCAACTAGTTCGCTGGCTTTTTTTTCAACACGAAAGTAATCGCCAAAATCAACGTAACTGCCATAACCGTCCTGACCGCGGTGTTCTATTGATTTTGCTGATTTTAATATATTATCAAGAGATAATTGTTTTTTGGTTGTTAGATACCAGATTCCACACATAGTTAGAACTCATTTAATAACTCTTTAAAAAGATTATAAGCCCTTTAGTGCACTAAATTATTTAAGAGTAAATTGTATCTAATCACTACTTACTAATTTCTTTGCCTCAGTTAATGGGTCTGCTCTGGAAACGGCGTTTACCATTACTTCAAGTTGTTCGTTAAAACTGTTTTTGTTTACTTTGCCGCTTATTATGAATTCGTCGCCGATTATGTCTTTCTTTTCTTTTACTATGCCTGCTTCTTCTTTGGTTTCTTCTTTTGCTTTTAGTGCTTGTTCAGTGCTGCACCCAAGCAGTGCTTCAGCGTTTTGCTTAAAGAAAACACATTTAATGCTTCCTGTGCCGTCATCAAATACTCCGTTAATCATTAACGCCTTTGCTGGTGATACGTTTCCGTGTGTTGCACATTTGCCTTCTTTGGCGCTTTTTCCGCATTCAGGGCAGACATCGTAAAAGATTGTTCGGTCATACACTTGGACTAGTGTTGCCCTTAATTCAGCGTTAACTCCTTCCTGAAGGTCGCATATTAGGAATCGCTCTGACTGGCTTGCCCTTGGACTGCTGGTCTTTTGTTTTACTACTGGTGGTTTCTCTTCAGGGTTTAATTCTATTCTTGAGCGGGTGCTTACGTGTAGTTCCATGCCAAAATTACCTTTCTTGCTTCTTAAATGGTGTGCCTTAATAAAATCATTAACATTTATTCGGCCTGACTCGATTATTTCTACTGACTCATTCCAAAAAACCAGTCTTGCCTCGTCTGTACCGTCATTAATTACTACTGAAGCGACTTTGCCTTTTCTGCCGTCTTTTTCAAATGTTTTTACTGGGAAAATATTTGTTATAATACCCCTTACAGTGATGTTACCTAGTCCTTCAACAACTTCTTTTAATTCTAGTGGTCGTCCTTTTTTTGACTCGTTTAATTGTATTCCAAAGCTGTTTGCAACTATGTGCGCTGCGCCTAGTCTGCTTACTAAGCCTGATAACTCGCTTACTTTTGCGTCAATTCGACCGATAATTGTCTCACGGTCAAGATTTGATGCTTTAATTATCCTCATCACTAATTCATCAAAATCAGCATTCATTCTTAGATTTAATTACGAAACTAGAATTATAAACCTTGTGATGACGCGTTTAGTGAGCTTTCTAATAGTGTGTTAAATGATTCTTCTGACACTACATCGTATGGTATTGAAAAGTTGTGTTTAATTGTTTCTAATGAGATTCCGGTTATGTAATTTGTTATGTTAACATCTACGTCAATTATCATTCCTTGAACTATTGAGCTGCTTTTTACATTTGCCAGTGATTCAAGTGCTAAGCCTGTCACGCGGTCAAAGCAGTAATAATTGCTTGCGTTAACATCTTCATTAAAGTTTTCTTCTGCTAGGAATTCCTGCGGTATGCCTGTTTTATTTGTGTTTATTATTATTGCATCGCAGTTTCTGCCGTTTAATTTTTTAGAGCCGATATAATTTATTGACGAGTAGCTTGCTGGTAGTTCATTAATTAGTTCAACCCCGGGGTAACAGACTGGTGTGCCGTATAGATTAGTGCAGGTGTAATTGCCTTCTTTGGTGACAAATTGCTCGTGTGTGACGTATTCGTTGGTGAATGGTATTTGTGAAAGTAAGATTGTATGGTATTCACCGTTAGCAAAAAAGGTTGTCGAATTATAAAAATATATTAGTGGGGTTTCAAAAAAATTCATTGATATTATCATTGTTGAATTAAGAGAGTATTGTTGCAGCGCGTTTAGCTTTATGTTTGCCTGATTAATCACTTCGTTTGGGTCTTTGTTATCAACTGATAATAGGATAAAAGATAGTATTATTATCAGCAATGGTGTTAGAATTGTTGCCCATTTATTCATTGTTATTATTTGATTATTTGTCTGTTTTTAATTGTTTCACTGTTTTAGGTGGTATATTTGCTTCCTTGTTAAACCATTTGGGGAATATGAATAGGCCCCAACTGGCAAAGAATAATGTTAGTCCTAATTCAGGTAATGTTAATGGAACTGTGTTAAAAAGTGACTGGAATAGTGGCGAGTAGATAAACATTAGTTGCAGTACAAATGAGGCAATAACTGCGAGTAATAATTTCTTGTTTGATAAGAAGTTCTTTTTAAAACTGCGCTCCCAGATTGATTTTGTGTCAGACCTGCAGTTGAATACGAAGAACAGTTCAAAGATTATTGCTGATGATATGCCCATTGTTCTTGCTTTAAGCAGTGCGTACTCGCTAAGGGTGGTAAAATAACCCTCATACTGCAGTGATATTAGGAATAATATTATTGAAGCTATTGCCGCAACTAGCCCGCCAACAATGGTAAATAATGATATTTCTTTGATTAAGCTTTTTTTTGGGTTTCTTGGGGGGTATTTCATTATGCTTTTGCTGTTGGTATCAACGCTTAATGCCAGTGCTGGAAAACCGTCTGTTATTAGGTTCATCCATAGTATATGCAGTGGAACATATGGTAATGGTAGTCCCATGATTATTGATGCGATTACAACAAATATTGTGTCAACGTTTGATGATAATAGGAATCTGATGAATTTTTTTATGTTATTAAAAATACCTCTGCCTTCTTCTACTGCGTTAATTATTGTTGAGAAATTATCATCAGTTAGCACCATATCGCTTGCCTGCTTGCTTACATCAGTGCCTTTTATGCCCATGGCAACACCTATGTGCGCGCTTTTTAGTGCTGGCGCATCATTAACCCCGTCACCAGTGACTGCTATTATCTCGCCTTGTTTTTTTAGTTCGTTTACAATTTTTAGTTTATGTTCTGGTGAGACTCTTGCAAAAATAGTTGCATTCATTACTGCTTTAGTAAAATCACTTTGTGACATTGAATCTATCTCCTCACCTGAAAATGCTATTGAGTTGTTCTTGTATAATCCAATATCGCGTGCGATTGCCATAGCGGTTAACTTATGGTCGCCTGTTACGATTAGCACTCTAATGCCTGCTTCGTTTGCTATTTTTATTGCTTCACTAACTTCTGGTCTTGCTGGGTCAATCATGCCCACTAAGCCAAGTAGTATTAGGTTGCTTTCAACATTTTTTTCAGTTAAAGCACCTTTAAAGGGTTTGTAAGCAATTGCTAAAACTCTTAGTGCGTCTGATGCAAGTTCTTTGTTTTTCTCTAGTATTGATTTTTTTAATTTGTCTGTTATTTTAATTAGTTTATTTCCTTTCATTATTTGGGTGCAGTGGTTAAGAATAACATCTGGCGCGCCTTTTGTATACGTAAACGTGCCTTCTTTTGATTCATAGACAACGCTCATTCTTTTTCGTTCTGATGTAAAACTAATTTCTGAAAGTTCAGTTGATTCTTTTTTTAGGTCATCAACAAATAGTCCTGCTTTTGCACCTAATGCTAACAGGCATCCTTCTGTTGGGTCGCCTAGAACTTTGTATGAACCATCGGTTTTGCCATAGTGAGCGTTGTTGCATAGTAGCCCGCTTGTAAATAATAATTTTAGTTGATTGTTGTTTAATGGGTTAATCTTTTTTCCTTTTATTAGAAAATCTCCTGTTGGTTCATAACCGCTTCCGGTTACTTCATAATCATTAAAGCAGTCAAATATTTTTTTTACAGTCATCTCGTTTTTTGTTATAGTGCCGGTCTTATCTGAGCATATTGTTGTAACACTGCCTAGTGTTTGAACTGCATTTAAGCGCCTGATAACTGCATTCTTTGCAGCCATTCTTTGCATGCCTATTGCGAGTGTTATTGTGATTACTGCTGGTAGCCCTTCTGGCACTGCGCTTACAGCAACGCTAACTGATGTTAGTAGCATTTCAATAAAATCATATTGGTATAATAACCCAAATAAGAATACGAACGTGACTGATATTACTGTTACTACTGCTAGCCACTTGGCTAAAACATTAATTTCCTTGTCAAGCGGTGTTTTTTCGTCTTTCTCGCTAGTTACTCTCTTTGCGATTACGCCTATTTCCGTGTTCATGCCTGTTTGGGTCACAACACCTATGGCTTTGCCAAATGTGACTATTGAGCCCATAAATATCATGTTGTGCCTGTCTGCTAGTGGCGTGTTTTCAGTTATTTTAACTGCGTCTTTGCTTGCTGGAACTGATTCGCCTGTTAAGTGTGACTGGTCAACTTTTAGGTTAACTGAATTTATTAGTCTTAGATTTGCTGGTGCAATGTCACCAACATTTAGGATTACGATATCGCCAGGCACTAATTCGCGGCTCCAGATTAGTTTTTCCTCACCATCACGAGTAACAACTGCTTTTGGTGCTGCTAGTGATTTTAATGCTTCCATTGCTTTTTCAGCTTTATACTCTTGAAAAAAACCTAGTATTGCATTAACAATTAGGATTACTAGTATTACTACGGCATCAGTGATTTCATTAATGATAAATGATATTATACTTGCGCCTAGAAGCATTAAAACCATTACATTCTTGAATTGATTAATAAAAATTGATAGTGGCGTTGCTTTTTTTGCTTCAATTAGTTCGTTAAAGCCGTATTCAGTTAGTCTATTCTTAGCTTCTTCGTTAGTTAGTCCTTTTTCTGATGATTTGAGCTTTTCTATGGCTTCGCTTGCAGTAAGTGAGTGCCATTTAACATCACTAGAAAGGCTGTTAGGCATTAGATAATTTTTATGAGGGCAGGGTTATTAAGTGTAACTAATGAGTAATTATTTTCCATATGGAAAATAATTCTACCTCTGTGGAGTAAAAAACCTTTTTAAAGTGTCGTTCTTTACTCTCTTTGTTTATGGGCAGGGGTCGACCGTCACATTCTGAAATTAGGGAAAAGATTACCGCTGTTATAGACAAGTTAAGTTTGTCTTATGGTTATGAAATTTACAAACATTACCGGGAGTTATTTGGTAATGCAACGTCTAGGGTTATTTATTATCATTTAAAAAAGGGTGTTAGCACTGGTGAGTTTGTTACTGTTAATGTTGAGCGCGTGCTTGGTTCTTTTTCATGGGGTGATGAAAGTGAGCGTGTGTATTATGCTCTTGGTCCTTTTTCTAAGTCACGGGTTGAGTGGTTAAATAAGACTAGTAATATAACTTCGCCTGAAAGAAATGTCAAGTATGATTGGTTTAGTGAGGTTAGTAAGAATATTGATTTGTTAAAAAAAGAGGCTAAAGCGTCAGTTCCTTCTGATAAACAGAAGTTGGTTAATAAGTGTGATAAATTAATTAAGTGGGTTAGCCAAAAGATGACTAGTCCTGAAGAGTATATTAAAGAAGTTGAAAGCATTAAGACTTTCTTGAAATAATAAATTTAAGGGTTTGAAAAACCATCTTTTCTGATTGTTTAATTTGTCAATTTCTTGTTATATATCATTTTCACTTCTTTTAGAACTTTAAGAGTTAATCAACGTTCTTAAAATGATTTACCAGTAGACTTTATACTCAGCGTAATTGCGGTCTTTAGAATACTTTTTGATTAATTTGCATTTAACTGTCGCGTTTGGTACTATGAACTGTACAAATCGCCTGAAATAGCCTTGTAGATAAATAAGGTAAATGTCATGTATATTAAAGTCATTAAAACGCACTGTTATTTCGCTTTTGCCTGTTTGTTTTAGTTCTAAACTGCCTCGTGTAACTTGTCGCGCCCAAACCGTTCCTGCTTTTTTAACCACTAAATCAAGTGTGTTAATAAATTTGGCAACAAATCGGATAAAAAAGGAGAACTTTGGCGCTTCATCACCCATCAGGATTAAATCATGGTTGCTTAGTTTAAGCACTTCAGTTATAACCAGCAGTGATAAAACCCTTAGCCCTGATGGGTACCACTCGGTGTTCATGATTTTATCGTAATCAATAGGATAACCTAGTGACTTTAGTCGTGATTTGACTAAATCTAGTTTCGCTTCTGAGTAATGGGTTCTAACATAAGTAGCGTCTGTAATAAATACAACACCTCTTGTTTTTGAGTCAAAACTCATGATTTTATCTGCTATTTTTTTAGTAACCTTAAACATAAGTTAATTCAATATATTTACCTTAATAAGATTAATTGGTAATTTAGCGCATTTGTTACACGCTTTTTTATAAATCGGTTATTAATTATTTATTATTATGTCAGAAAAAGATTTTTTATGTAAGTTGGATGATTTAATCACTAACGGCACTTATGGTAAGATGATAAATGACCCTGTTTTCTTTAGTCAATTCCTTGTTACTTGTTGTCTTGAAAGCGAGTCTTTTTTTAATGGCTTAAAATCAATGAATTATGAATTAGTATCATCTTGTCCTTTCTTGGTTGCAGAAAATGTTAGTGACATGTCATTACTTGACTTGATTGATTGCAGTTCTAAGGATTTTATTAATAGTCTTGTTGAATTCAATGAGGCGGTCACTCGATATGAAAACCGTGGTTTAATTTACTCTTTTTTTAGAAAACAATGTTTTCTTGACTCTAAGATTATTGATGGTTTTTCTAAAAAGAAAACAGATTATGTTAAGTTGGTGGTTCCAAAAGCAGTTAATTACTTTTTTGCTTCTTTTTCTAAAAAAGCAAAGGAGTCACTTGTTAAAGAGAATAATAATCAGGGGCTTAGTGAGTTTAAGTTATTTGGTGAGTTTAAGAAACTACACTCAGTTGATGCTAGTTACATGGTTACAGGTCTGCTTACTGGTTCATTATGCAATGGTTACCTTTTAGAAAAAAAGGATGATAACATTATTTTATCACAGTTACCCTCATCAGTTTATACTTCATTTAAGTGTTATAACAAGGCTGTTGGCGGTCTTTTTTTAAATTCAGGAAATTTTCCAGAAAGTTGGGCTTATGAAGCATGTAAAAAACAGCGTGTTTGGAAAGGCGCGTTTACTGCTTGGTAAACAATTATTGTCATTATAATTAAAATAAATTTTTATGTACGAAAAGAAGTTTAATTCTTTTCTATATAGAAAATAATTCATTTGTTGTTTCCATGTGCTAAAAAATAACGTAGCTTTACCCCACACACCCCATTGCTTCTTTTGGAAACGTTGTTATTACCTTTTAGCCAAACCACCAAACACCCCATGATTTCTCATGGAACGTGCTTTCTTTTAACACCCCCTTCTTTCCTATAAAGAAAGTGGTGTTTTTTGCCAGTATATAAACCCCCCCTATTTCCTTTGAAGGTTTTTTTGCTTACAAATTTTAAATTATTAAAAAAATCACTGCCGTCTGCAGTTAGTTTATTAGTTAATTTCAATATTAGTTGTAGTTTAGTTATTTATTGTTTTTATGCTGTTTATTATTATATTATATTATTATTTATATATAATATAATAATATAATATAT